>Ga0307933_1000820_pt1 | contig 27497 bp, 16 predicted proteins | sample OrgLakmetageno88_FD_201811 | JGI IMG/M metagenome (GOLD analysis project Ga0307933, IMG submission 201811) | Saline water microbial communities from Organic Lake, Antarctica - #88 | ecosystem: Environmental > Aquatic > Non-marine Saline and Alkaline > Saline | place: Antarctica: Organic Lake... | reverse complement strand
TCGTCATCGTAGTATTCTTCCAGATCCTGAAAGAGTTCACGAGCCGATTGGCAGGCCGGGGTATCGCATGAATCCATGCACCAATGAGTAGTGTTCTTCACATGGCGGGCAAGCACGCAATTGGTTCGAAATGTTATTAGCATTCACTAAATGTTTGGCCTTAAGAGTCTGTCCTCGTAGCGACGTTGCGCTAGCAAGGCCGTAGCTTACTCAGGCCGACAATCGACGGCACTAGCGTGCCATCGCTACGATCGACAAACGACGAACGACAATCTACAATACTAACGATCCTGCGTCTGGGAAAAGAGTAACTTTTTGAGTTCACTCTTCTTATCATCTTCCATCTTCGGACGATAATCGACCATGTTCTCTTCGTGCTCTTTGTAGCAACGACACATGTCTTGTGAATCCATGACCTGTTTGTTAAACTTCCCGCAAAAGATGCAGAGTTTAACATGTAGTTTCAGGAAAAAACGACGCATCGGAGGTAACTTATCGTAGTCCTCTTTAGAAAGTGCGTTTGAAACTTGTTTGCAGGTAAACATTGAGAGTTATCTTACTGTTTTTACGGATTAATCCAATTTTGTTCGAGTAAAGTTTTAAGCTGGGACCTTGCTCGGTGCAGCAAAACCCAGAGATAATTCGGTGTTACATCCATTACCTTACAAACTTCTTCAGTTGTTTGATCCTCCAGCACTCGCAAAATGAAGGCCTGACGTGCCGGGTCTTTCACCTGATCAATACACTTCTGGAAAACAATCCAGAATTCGCCGTTGTCGTAGTGTTTACGCGGGTTGAACTCCCACGGGTCCGGATTAGTGGTGGCGATACCGCTGTATTTAAACCAGAAACTCTCCAGTAGAGCCTCGTCCTCAGCCTCAATATCGACTTGGTTTTCTTTCACCGATTTGCGTATCTGATCGACGATCTTGTTACGCATGATGCCGCGCAACCAGAATTTGATGTCTCGACTGCCATCGAATCGATCCAGCGCCTTGATACCTGCCAAAAAAGTGTCCTGCACGCAATCTGAAGCGGATTCCGCATTTCTTAACCGCGACATAGCAAACCCGTAGAGATAATCACCATAAAGATCGACCCACTTTTCAGGTGGGGTGATTGGGACTTTTGGCTCTGGTTTCTCTTCGCTCATATTCAACTGCGTAGGCAATATCGTGGAAGCTTTTCAGCCGACTCTAAAAGCGCAAGCGCTACTTGCTCAGCGGCCCGCATTTTTTGACGATCATCATCATTCCGGTCATCCAACCCGGCTAAATGTAGCCAACCATGGACTAGATACAGCGATAGTTCTCTGCTGAAGTCCTCGCCCAGTTCTTTAGCCTGTGACTGCGCATGATCAACCGAGACGATAATTTCGCCCGCGGATGTCATCTCTGGGTCAGCGGGAAAGGTAATTACATCCGTCGCTGTAGGATCGTCCATGAAGTCGCCATGAACCCGGCCGATTGTGACATCATCGACAAAGGCTACCGAGAGCTCTCCTCCAGAAATCGGGAATTTCCCGGAAGCGTGCAGCAGCTTAAACAATTCAAGTGTGGCTGCTTCCGGTGATTCCAGACGACTATACTGGTTGCTCACTTCCAGGTGTAGTTTTTCCATCGGATTCGGGTGTTTTTGAGTTCTCCTTTTCCTCTGCCTCACTCTTTGGATATTCGATGCGGGCATGGAGCATGTTGAGTAGGGTATAGACAAAACTTTTTCTAATTTTGTCGAGTTCCTGGAAGGTGAGTGGGCATTCGTCAAGTTGCCCATCTTTTATCCGGCTTTGAAACATTTTATCGATCAGCTCTTCGATGTTGGGCTGAGTCACCTTTTTCAGGCTTCGGCTTGCCGCCTCAATTCCGTCAGCAAAGAAAATAATCGCACTTTCCTTGAATGCTGGTCTGGGGCCGTCGTAGCGGTAAGTGCTTTCGTCGACCCGTAGTTCTTCCGGTTTTTTGGAGATTGGATTTGCCGTATCTTTCTTTTTTCGCTGCTGAGCTTGGTAGTAGAAATATTGAATCAAGCTGGTGCCGTGGTGTTGGCGGATGACATCCACGATCACCCGCGGGAGCTTATATTTACGGGCCATTTCGACGCCTTCTTTGACGTGTGCCTTAATGACCAGAGCACTCATCGAAGGGTTTTTTTCGTCGTGGGGGTTCACCCCATCTCGCTGATTCTCGACAAAATACTCCGGCTTAACGAGTTTTCCGATGTCATGAAAAAAGGAACAGACCCGGCAGAGTAGTGGACTGGCTCCAATCTGGGCCGCGGCATTTTCTGCCAGATTTGCTACCATCAGGCTATGATGGTAAGTGCCCGGTGCTTCAAGCTGCATGCGTCTGAGCAAGGGGTGGTTGAAGTCGGTCAATTCTAGCAGCGTGATTTCAGTGGTGATTTTAAACATCTGCTCGAAGATGGGCAAGAGCCCGACGGCGAGCACGCCGGTGATACCGCCGACAATAATCGCAATTAGAGTTTGCTGGCCGATCAGGCCAATGGAAAAGCCATTCAGGCCTGCAATAACGGCACCGGCGATCGCTGCGCTGGCTCCTGCCAGTAGTCCCGCGCGGACAAGTTGCGAACGTTTGCGAATGTTTGATCCGGCGAAGGTGCCTACCACACCAGAGAGAAAGGCGATGAGTAAGAAGTCGATGGAGTTGCCTTGGGTGATGCCGAAAGTCACGGAGATGATTAGCGTGGCGAGCACTGCAGGTGCGGCGCCGACCAGAACTGCCACGAGCATCGGTGCCAATGCGTATGGCGCGATAAAGGGCATCATGCTACGAGTCGTGCCACTGTTAATTATCTCGCTGTCACCAACCAGGATTATCAGTCGAATGAGTATGAGGTTTAAGAGGATGCAGACCGCAGTGACTGCTATGGATCGGTTCCGCTTGCGTAAGTCCTTCAGTCCCTGCCGGAGATAAATATAAATCGCAATCAACATCAAGGCGGTCAAAACGATCCGGTTGAGGAAGAGTTCATTGAATACTAACGAGCGATTGCCCTGCTGCAGCTCTGCTTCCTTGTAGGCACTCAAGCGCTCCAAGTCAGCTTCATTGACCAGCTTCCCTGGTTCAACCAGTGTGTCGCCTTCGCTGAAACTGATAAAGCGTGGTTCCAGTTTGGCGACTGCTCGGTCGATGGCACGTTGTGTTGCGGTTTCACTATAAAAGAGATTTGGCTTTAAGCCGGCGCCGAAGATCTCAAAAAGGAGCCGTGCCGTTTCGGAATCAGACGACAGGGCATTGAGGCGGACGCGTAAAGTGACACGTGCATCGTTGATTGAACGTGCGTTTGGTAAATTGGCGCGGCCGCTCTCATCCACGAGTTGTATAACTGTGACCTGCGGGTTCTTGGTTTCCGTCCGGTTGCTTGAATAGATGCCATCTTCATAGATGTTTTTCAGGACACTGAGCGCATCGTTGATTAGACTCGACCGTTCCTTCGGCTCGGTCATCTCTGTGAGCCGCAGGATGGTATTTGCTTCAATGTTTAGTTTACTGCGCTCAATGACTGCTTCCGTCGTAGCCTCAAGCTCAGCTTCAAAGACTCCTTCAAAGACCTCTTCATTTTTTGATTCAAAGTTAATCTGAGTTTTTGCGATGCTGCTGCTCAGGTCTGCGGTGAAGTTACGAAACTTCTCAAAGGGCTCGAAGCTGCGCTGAAAGACCGGGGGCACTTGCGCGCGTATTGCCGCGGCCTCGATTTCTTCTTCGACGAAGCTCTCGTATTTAAAAGGGAACTCGGCAACGATACGTGTTGGTGCTGCTTGATTAAGTATGATACGAGGGCCCTTCGGCTCTTCGCCTAAAAAAGCGATGATGACGACAAGCGCAGAAAAGACAAAAAAGAGCCCGCTTTCGATCCAAGTGCTGGTTTCGAAAAAGTGACTGGCGGCCGAAGTGTCTTTATCTCTGGATTTAACACCGCGCGAGGAAGAGCCGACGCCGTCCTTGGATCTTCTATTTTTCAGATTTGTGTAAAATGCTGCCATCGGATAATTATTCAGGTGTGTTTTGTGCGTAGGCGTTAATTATTTCCTGCACCAACGGGTGACGAACGACGTCATGCCCTTCAAAGTGGAAAAGCTTAATTTGTGGTATATTTTTAAGCACGCGCGACGCTTCCCGCAGGCCCGACTGCTTCGAGCGTGGTAAATCGATTTGCGTGATGTCGCCGGTTACAACCATACGGCTACCATCGCCGAGGCGTGTGAGAAACATCATCATTTGCTCATGGGTTGTGTTCTGGGCCTCGTCGAGCACAACAAACGCATTCGATAGTGTCCTGCCTCTCATGTAAGCCAGGGGGGCGATTTCGACGACTCCGCGTTCCAGAAGCTGCTCCGTCTGCTCTTTGCCTACCATGTCGTGCATGGCATCATAGAGCGGAGTGAGGTAGGGGAGGATCTTTTCCTTCAGTTCGCCGGGCAGGAAGCCGAGTGCTTCGCCTGCTTCCACCGCCGGGCGTGTGAGGATGATACGCTCGACCGAGCCATTCAGTAGATCTTGTAGGGCCATGGCCATGGCGAGGTAGGTCTTACCTGTCCCGGCAGGGCCAATGCCGAAGGTCACCGGATATTTGGCGATTGCCTGAAGATAGCGCTTTTGGTTAAGAGTTTTTGGAACAACGCTTTGCCGCCGTAGTTTGATGATAAGAGGGTCTGCATAAATACTGCGTAGCTCGTCGCCCCGATTTTCGGCCACGCAGCGCATGGTGAAGTGAAAGTCCGAATTTCGAATCTGAATGCCTTGTCTTCTCGCTTCTTCCAGTAGTTCGAAGAGTGTTTTTGTCTTCGCGATGGCCTCTGTGTCGCCCTCGACTTTAACCCAGTCTTCACGGCTTGTCAGGTGAGCGCCCAGTATACGTTCCGCCTCATCGAGATTTCTCGGGTCGTCGTTGTAAAGTTGGCTCAATTGGCGCGAGCTGGCAAATTGTATTGTTTCCTGCGGCATAGGGTCCGTCTAAGATAGGGTTGCAGTTGTCGTAGAGCGTCGTTGGGCGACTTAGATTAGGCTAGGCCACGATGCATTCGCTGAGACGTTCCCACATGGCATCCATCGAGTCCGGCAGCACGCGCGTATGACCGATGACCGGCATAAAGTTGGTATCTCCATCCCAACGGGGCACCACGTGGCAATGGAGGTGCGAAGGTATGCCTGCTCCGCCGGCCTTACCAAAATTGAATCCGGTATTAAAACCGTCGGGCTTCAAGGCGCGGGTGAGGATTTGCTGTGCTGTAACGATAAGATCCATCAGTTCGTATCGTTCTTCCTTATTTAAATCCTCAAGCCGGCCTACTTCGCGGAATGGAAGCACCAGCAAATGCCCGGCATTGTAAGGGTATCGGTTCATGACGATATAGTTCAGCTCGCCTCGCAGTAAGATGTATTCCTTCCGGTCGTCACCGCTTTCAGTAATCCTGGTGAATGGATTACCACTGTCTTCTGGGTTTTTTGGTGCGAGGATGTAGGGCATGCGCCAATAGGCATGCAGCCGCTCCATGGAGGGTGGAAGTTGGTTGTTCGAAGGACTGGAGGTAGCTTTTGTCATTTATTTCAAAGAGTCAAATTGGCATTCTTCAGTGCTTTCGTCGATGGTTAATTAGCGTCATTGGAATTGGCTTTTCGGGGTTGCCTTTAGATTCCTGGAGCTCAAATCTAGAGGTGTTCAACCTGTTTAGGTCATTTTTTTCATTTCATCCCTTTTATCCCTTTTATCCATTTGTGAGCGAAGTTAAGGAAAGCCATATATTTAAGCATCTTCAGCGCAGCCAGATTCTGGCTGCCTTTCTTTTGTTGGGTTTTGCGCTCTTAATGGTGTGGGACCAACTTTTCTGGTGGTCAAATAACGAAGATTACAGCTTTGGTTTCCTTGTGCCGTTTTTCGTAGGCTATCTTGTCTACAGTCGCTGGCCGAGTATCCGCAGTTACTTGTTTACGGGTTCTGAGGCGGAAGAAAATTCCTTGCCTCCCGCTCATCCCACTGGCGTGACCCGCACGCTGGAGTGGATTGCTGTAATAGGTTTTCTCGCCTCTTTATCGCTCTATTTCATCGGCATGATACTCCGGATGGCGACCGGACCTGAGCAATTTGCTTCACTTGCAGTCTCTATGAGCTTTTGCGGCCTGATGCTCAGCGCGGTGTTTATCTTCACCAAGGAGACGGTTGACGGCAAAGCGATGAGCCTGAAATCACGAATTTCAGTGACATTGCTTTTCGTGTTTCCTGCTGCGATTTGGCTCCTTTCGGCACCAATGCTCCCCATGTTGGATAACAAAATCCGCGTCTTTTTGATGAATAAAGTGACGGTCGTCGTTTTTGGTCTATTCGACTTTCTGGGCTACGAGATCGAACGTCAGGGCAATATTCTAATCCTTCCGGAGGGGAGTGTGGGGGTGGAAGAAGCTTGTTCAGGGATACGCTCTCTGACGGGTTGCCTCTTTGTCGGATCATTCCTCGGTGCTGTTTTCATGGACAGATTCTGGAAGAAGGCACTGATGGTTTTTCTCGCGATGTGCTTCGCTGTGTTAATGAACTTAATACGCAGTATGTTTTTAACGGTCTGGTCCTATCATCGCGGGCCGAATGCGATCGACCAGGAATGGACTTTGCCGATCATCGGTGATATTGGCACGGTTCATGACGTAACCGGTCTGCTGATCATGGTGCTCACCGGCATTGGGCTGATGTTGTTTTTACCCATCGTGAATTATAAACCTCCTGAGTTCGAGGATGACTTCGATGAGGGCACAGCCGCCCGCTCAGAATAATATTGAAAATGATGTCTGACTCACCACGAAAAATTTACATGGTCGCGCCTGAACTCGCACCGCTCATCAAAGTAGGGGGACTCGCTGATGTGGTGGGTGCGCTCTCCAAGGCATTGGCCGACAAGGGGCACGACGTGCGTATAGTTATTCCAAAATATGCAGGGCTGCGATTTGTCGAGGATGCGAAGCCGCTTGACGATGTTCTGACCGTGCATCTTGGCGGCCATCAGGAACACGCACGTGTTTGGCAAATGCCGCTACCCGGTTCGAGCGCAATTTGCTATCTGATTGAGCACAACGAGTTTTTTGACCGGGCTTCCGTCTATGTGGGGCCCTCCGGCGATGAGAAGGATAATGGCCGGCGCTTCACTTTCCTCAGCCGCGCGGCAATCGATCTGTGCTATCAACTTGATTGGATTCCGGATGTGGTGCATTGCCACGACTGGTCAACCGGCCTCGTCCCCGTCTACCTCAATACTAATGAGCGAGACGCGCCCATGGGGCGAGTTGCCAGTGTGATGACACTGCACAACATGCAGCATCAAGGTTGGTTTCCCGCTCCGTTGCTGGATTACGCCGGCTTACCGCATTCGGAATACCACGCCAACAGCCTGGAGTCTGCCGGTGAGCTCAATATGCTGAAAGGCGGCATTTATCATTCTACAAAGATATCGACCGTGAGTCCTACCTACGCAGAAGAGATTCAAGAAGAAGGCGGAGGTTGCGGCTTGCACGGGATTCTACGCTACCGCGCCGGCGATCTGATCGGTGTGATTAATGGCGTCGATTATTCAGAGTGGAATCCAGCCACCGACGAACTCCTGCCTAAGAATTACTCTTTGAAGAAGATGGCGGGTAAAGCCGCTTGCAAAGCTGCGATGCAGGAGGCCTATGGCTTGGAAGTGAATCCGGGCATCCCGACTTTCACCGTGGTCTCTCGACTCGTTGATCAGAAGGGCCTCGACCTACTTGCTGCGATTGGTGATCGCCTGATGCAGACTATGCAAATTCAAGTTGCGGTGCTCGGCACCGGTGACCCTGTCCTGGAGCATCTCTTCCAAGGCTTGGCCGAGCGCCACCCCGGGCGCTTCGCGGCTCACATCGGCTTTGATAATAAACTCGCTCACATCACTGCGGCTGGAGGGGATTTTCTCCTCATGCCCAGCCGCTTCGAGCCCTGTGGCCTTAGTCAGCTCTATGCAATGATCTACGGTGCGCCGCCAATCGTGCGGGCCACCGGTGGTTTAATTGATACCGTTTCGCAGTATGTTGAAGGTGAGGGGGAGGGCACCGGATTCCTCTTCAAAGATGCCACGCCTGATGCCTTTTACGATACGATCGGCTGGGCCTGTTCGACATATTACGATCGACCGAAAGAGTATCAACAACTCCAGAAAAACGGCATGAGTCGCAACTACGCCTGGGATGAATCCGCTGCAAGATATGAAGCGATTTACAGCTGGGCGATTGAGGCGCGCTAGGCTCATGCCACTTTAGACAGGTGTGGCCCGATTGCTTGATTGTTTGTAGCGATGGCACGAGAGTGCCGTCGATTGATTGCTTGTAGCGACGGCACGAGACCTGTCCTCCATAGCCTAGGCGAAGGGGGAGTGCCGTCGATGGTCGGCTTGAGAGAAGCTTTTCGACCTTGCTATCGCAAGGTCGCTACAAGGATAAGGCATTGTGCCAAACCTTCTGCAAAGCGGTATTACAGAAGCACCAGGTTATCCCGGTGAATGACCGGAGCGGAGTTAGCGTAGTCGGCAATCTGTCCGGAATCCAAGTCAGTGATACCTTGAGCGATGGATTGGCCGTCGGGTGCGCAGATTAGAACGACATCGCCTGCCTCAAAGTCACCTTCTGTGCTGACGATGCCTGCCGCGAGGAGGCTTTTACCATTTTGACTGATGGCATCGGCGGCGCCCTGATCGATGTGCACTTTCCCGTAGGTGTGATCCTGGATGGCGATCCAGCGCTTATGAGACTTTACGGGTTGTGCACTGGGCACGAAGTAAGTGCCGACGGATTCGCTATTCAGTAAGCGATCGAAGAGAAGGTCGTCTTTTCCGCTGCCGATGATGACGCCGCAACCGGCGCGGTGTGCGATTTTCGCGGCGGAGAGCTTGCTGATCATACCCCCAACGGCGGTCTCTGTGTCGGTGCCCTGAGCCATTGCGTAGATGGTGGGAGTAATCTCCTCGACACGTTCGACAACCTTGCCGGTGCCCTTCATGTCGATGAGGCCAGGGATGTTCGAAAGGATAAAAAGGAGGTCTGCATTGGTGACACTGGCGACGAGAGCGGATAGGGTGTCGTTATCGCCGAACTTTATCTCTGCGGCGCTGACGGTGTCGTTCTCATTGACGATGGGAACAATGCCCTGCGTGAGCAGGCGTTCGATGGTGTTAAAGACTGCGTTGTGGCGGTGCTTGGCGCGCAGGTCTTCCCGTGTGAGGAGAATTTGCGCGACTGTGAGGCCATGGGGGTCAAAGCCTTGCTGCCAAGTGTTGATCAGTATGGTCTGGCCGACGGATGCACAGGCTTGAAGACTCGCAAGATCTTTGGGGCGTTTTCCCAAGCCGAGCTTGCCCATGCCAAGGCCAACGGCCCCTGAGCTGACTAGAATGACCTCAATGCCGCGATCACGGAGCATGTTGATATTCTTGCACAGCGTTGCAATACGCTGCGTATCCAAGTTGCCAATACCGGAGGTCAGGACGCCGGTGCCGAGTTTGACAACAATACGCTTGGCTTGGGAGAGAGCGGCCATTTCAGAGGTCAGTAGTCGGAGGCCAGAGGTCAGGGGTCAGGGGTCAGAAGTCAGAGGTCAGGGGGCAGAGGGCAATATCATAGCGAGCGGTCCACTTTCTGCCTTTGGCAACTGTCTTATGAATTAGACTTTTTTCAGGTCCGTTTCCTTACTGGCGAGGTGTTCATTAATCTCGGAGATGGCGTCATCATGTGCTTTTTGCACATCTTTTTCGTAGCGTTTGAAGTCATCCTCGGGCAATCCGTCGCTCTTCTCCGCTTTAAGCAGGTCGAGCGCATCGCGACGTGCCTGGCGCACACGGACACGACCTTCCTCAGCCATTGAGCCAGCGGTTTTGGCTAGCTCTTGGCGTCGTTCACCAGTGAGTTCAGGGACGGGCACTCGAAGTATGCCACCGTCGATCAGTGGGTTGAGCCCAAGATTGGCTTCTTGAATCGCCTTTTCGATGTCTTGGATGACGCTCTTGTCCCAAGGCTGCACCATGATGGTCCGGGCATCCGGTGTCGTGACGGCAGCCACTTCTTTCATGGAAACAGTGCTTCCATAGGCATGGACGCGAATGCCATCGAGCATGGCGGGCGATGCTTTTCCGGTGTGCAGGCTACTGAATTCGTGTAGCGTGTGATCGACCGCTTTTTTAAGATCACTGCTGAGAGATTTGAGTATTTCTTTAGTTTCCATAGTGGGTGGTCCGCCTTCGCCCGGTTGGACTACGGCGTGATGTAGAAGGTGTGATGGTTTAAAGGTGGGAAAGTTTAAGTTCGTTTAGTTGACTAGGGTGCCGATTTGCTCGCCCATGACGGCGCGGTAAATTGATCCGGGTTCGGTCATGCTGAAGACAAGTATGGGCAGATTATTTTCCATGCAGAGCGAGAAGGCGGTCGAGTCCATGACTTGAAGACGATCGCGAAGTGCATCAATAAATGGCACATGATCGTAGCGTACGGCATCATCGTGCTTCGCGGGATCTTTATCATAAATACCGTCTACCTTGGTTGCTTTCATCAGCATGTCGGCTCCGATCTCGCTGGCGCGGAGGGCGGCCGTCGTATCGGTCGAGAAGTAAGGGTTGCCGGTGCCCCCGGCAAAAATCACGACACGTCCTCGTTCTAAGTGGCGGGTCGCGCGGCGCAGGATGAACGGCTCTGCCAGCTTGTCCATCGGTATTGCGCTTTGCAGGCGCACGGTGACGCCGAGTTTTTCGAGGCAGTCCATGATCGCGAGGCCATTGATAACCGTGGCAAGCATGCCCATGTAGTCGCCGGTCGTACGGGCGATGCCTTTCATCTCTGCGCCACTCAAACCGCGAAATATATTTCCGCCTCCGATCACAAGCCCGACCTCCACTCCGATATCGTAGACTTTTTTAACTTCCTCACAGATCGCTTTCAGTGTTCGTGCGTCAATTGGCTCGCCATCCTCTGTATTTCTAAGCACTTCACCGCTCAGTTTTAAAATAATGCGTTTATACTTTGGCTTAGCCTGTGAATCAGTCGAATCATTCATGTATGTGTTATTAACCTCTCTAACCGTTCGACGTCAACCCCATGTATTCGACTCTTTTCGGTCACTTAAAAGATGCTGTAAAATCTGGCCTTGTAACTTCAGGCTACTGGTGTTCCTTAACCCTAGAATTTTCATAATTTCCAATGTCTCTCATAGTTCAAAAATACGGTGGCACCTCAGTTGCCGATGTTGACCGCATCAAGAATGTGGCCTCTCGCGTTAAGCAAGCCTATGATGCGGGTCACCAAATCGTGGTGGTTGTCTCCGCGCGCTCCGGGGTGACGAACGATTTGATCGGACGTGCCAAGGCCCTTAATCCTAACCCGGACGAGCGTGAGATGGATATGCTCTTATCCGTTGGTGAGCAGGAGACGATTGCTCTGACTGCCATGGCACTTCATGCGCTTGGAGTGCCCGCAATTTCGCGAACCGGGCAACAGGCCGGCATCACGACCGATCAGATGCACACGCGGGCTCGCATTACTGCTATTTCAGGTGGGGATATAAAGGACCAACTCAACGCCGGCAAGGTCGTCATCTTAGCCGGCTTTCAAGGCACTTCACCCGATGGGCAGATCACGACGCTTGGCCGTGGCGGGTCTGACCTCAGCGCAATTGCGATCGCCGCCGCACTCGGCGCGGATCTATGCCAAATCTGCACCGATGTCGACGGAGTTTACACGGCAGATCCCCGTGTGGTGGCCGACGCCAGGAAGATGGACGAAATCTCCTACGAGGAGATGCTTGAGCTTGCCAGCTCCGGATCCAAGGTCATGCAGAACCGGGCAGTCGAGTTTGCCCAGAAGTTTAATGTCATTTTTGAAGTTCGTTCTAGTTTTAACAATAACCCGGGAACTATCGTGAAAGAAGAAGTCGCCTCCATGGAAGACGTTGTCGTAAGCGGCGTCGCACTTGATAAGAATCAGGCTCAGATTTTAGTCAGCTCATTACCGGATCGTCCGGGGACTGCAGCCAAACTTTTTAATGCTCTAGCGGATGCTGGCGTATGTGTGGATATGATTGTGCAAGGGCCGGGCACCGATGGGAGTGCCCGCATGACCTTTACAGTGCCGCGCGATGACGTCTATCGCGCAGAGAAGGCACTTAAGGCATTTTTCACAGAGGAAGACAGCGAGCAATGTGTTGAAGTGAATGAAATCGCGAAGGTTTCTGTCGTTGGTGTGGGCATGCGTTCACACTCCGGTGTGGCTGCCACACTGTTCGACGCATTGGCTGAAGCGGGTATCAATATCCAACTGGTCAGCACGTCTGAAATCAAAATTTCGGTCGGTGTGCAACCGAAGGACGCTGAGAAGGCGACTCGAGTGGTTCACGCAGCCTTTGGCTTGGGAGAGTAGGGCGGCGATGCAGTATATCAGCACGCGTGGGCAAGTCCCGCCTGTCAGCTTCTCGACCGCAGTGGCTCACGGACTGGCACCCGATGGTGGGCTCTATTTACCTGAGGCGCTGCCGGACGTGTCATCACGGCTGACTGATTGGAGTGAGCTGAACTATCCGGATCTTTGCGAAGCCTTTTTTTCAGTTTTCGCGACAGATATTGATGCGGAAGAGCTGCACCGGATCGTTCAGCGCTCTTATCAGAAGTTCGACCATGCGGATATTGCGCCGGTTCGAAAGTTGTCCGAAGAACTCTACGTGTTGGAACTGTTCCACGGGCCGACTCTAGCCTTCAAGGATTTCGCACTGCAACTGCTCGGCAATATCTACGAGTCGCAGATCACGCGCACGGGACAATCGATTGCTGTTCTAGGTGCAACGTCTGGCGATACTGGCGCGGCTGCCATACACGGCTTACTTGGTAAGAAGGGCGTGAAGACATTTATCCTCTACCCCGATGGCCGAATCTCACCTCTGCAAGAGCGCCAGATGACCTGCACCGGTGCGGATAATGTGTTCCCATTAGCGATCAAAGGTAGTTTCGATGATGCGCAGACAGCGATGAAAACGGTGTTTGAAGACCGTGAATTTGCCGCAGAGGTCGGCCTGTCCGCAGTGAATTCCATCAATCTTGCCCGCATTCTCGCGCAATGCGTCTATTATCTCTATGCCTACTTCAGATTACCTGAAGCGCTTCGTGAGCAAACGACCTTCGTCGTCCCGACTGGGAATTTCGGTAATGTGCTCGCCGGTTGGCTGCTTCAAAGAATGGGGGTGCCCTTAAAGGGGTTTCAGGTCGCGACGAATCAAAACGACATCTTGCACCGACTTTTCCAAACGGGAGTGTATCAACTCGAAGATGTCGCGCCCAGCGCCGCACCGTCGATGGATATACAAGTCGCCTCGAATTTTGAGCGCTTCATCTACTACGCAGAGGGTTCTAACCCGGAGAAGGTGCGCCAGATCATGCAGGCTTTTAAGTCCTCCGGTACACACACCTTCGAGAACTTTGATCGCGGCACCTTCAGCAGCGCAAGAACTGACGATGCGGGCATCGCCGATATGATTCGCGACGTTTACGAGAAGTATGATTACGTAGTCGATCCGCACACCGCTTGCGGATTCACGGATCTGCCGAAAGGTCCGAATCTAGTTCTTTCGACCGCGCATCCAGCTAAATTTCCGGATACAATTAGCTCTGCGCTCTCGGTGGATTCAACGCATCCTTCGCTCGAGGAGCTGAAGACGAAAGAAGTCGTGAAGCATTTCGTCGAACCGACCCCTGAGGCCATCAAGGCTTTTATGCGGGGAAAATAACTTTATTAAAAATATGTTAATTTAAACCTTGATTAAGGTGATTAATAGCCTGTATAAGCACTTTTAATTAACTCATGTCTGCACTTTAGCAGGGTATTGTGGTTCTAGCATTATTGCGCGAAACACGGCTCTAGTCTACTACGGATCTCTCATGACGCGAATCAATTTCGGCGAGAGCTCTAACATGATACAGACATACACTTTGTGGTTTAACAGCGTCGTTTCTCGGCGGTATTCGTCAGCCGTCTTTGGTCGGTTCAACCCGGGGCAAGCACGATGAAAAGGGTGCCCATTTTCTTGACGCTACTGTGCGCTTGTGCGGTCTCCGTGCTGCAAGCCTTTCCGCCAGCCCCCTATTACACAATCTACGGCATGGTTCGCGATCAGGTGGGGCAACCCTTGGATGTGGACGGAGCGATTTTGATTTTGCTTAAGGATGGTCTGGAAGTCGGGCGCACGCCAGTAACGACTCCGGTCATTGATCAAAACTACGAGTTACGCATCCGTGTCGATGCGAATAAACCTAACTCGACTTTGTATTCGTCAAGCGCGATTGAAGCAGGTGGACTGTTCAGCTTGGTGGTGGAAATGAATGGTCAATACCTTTATCCGATTGAAGTTGCGGGAGATTTGACCGCTGGCAAAGGCGCTGAGCGCACGCGGTTGGATCTCACGCTGGGCGCGGATTTGGATGGCGATGGCCTGCCGGATGCCTGGGAAGAGTGGCAATTGTATCAGGCCGGGCTTTTTCCGAATGCCAATTATGAATGGCCGATTAATTTGATCACACGCGACGGCGACTTCGATGGGGACGGCTCCAGTAATTACACAGAATACATCGCCGGCACCTTTGCCGGGGACGCTTCAGAAAGCTTCAGCCTTGAGATCAAAGAGAAGACCGCGTCGCGGGTGCGTTTTGAATTCTACGGCATCACGAACAAAGTCTACACCATTGAGCGCAGTGCTACCCTGAGCGGCGACGACTGGAAGCAGGTGGACTTTACCATCGGCGCACCGGGCCTTGGCGATCCGACCTACCAAGCCGATTCGGTCGGTATCCGTTCCGCCTTTGTCATTCCTGATTCCGATACCAAGGAGTTTTATCGGCTTACCGTGCGCTAAGCAGCACTGAGCAATCCGTATTCGATCTATTTTGCCCCAATGAAAATCACAGCTCCCATCCAGTTTATTCGCTTATTTTTGCTTATCATAGCATTGTTATTCATTGCTGGACCCGCTATGGCGCAGTGGCGTTCGGAAACCTACACCCTCCAAACCGGCTGGAATGCGATCTATCTGCACGGCGACGCCAGTCACGATACGATTGCCAACCTTTTGCCCACTGAGGTCACTGAGGTCTGGGCGTGGAATCCCGATGCCGATCAAGTGCAGTTTACCAGCACGCCACTGGCACCTTCGACTGGAGCGGTCGAGTGGGGTATCTGGACGCGCGTGGATGACGGCGATATGCGGCTCGCGGGACAGACGGCTTACTTGGTCAAATGTAGTGCGGGTGTCACGTTCCCTCTGGTGCAAAAAGTAATGCCCCCACAGGCGACCTGGGTGCGCAGTGGTGCGAATCTACTCGGTTTTCCGGCCAAGGCATCGCCGACGCCCAGCTTAGGCACTTACTTCAGCGCTTTTCCGGTCGCGATCACTGGTTCGGATATTTACAAATACACCGGCGGTGAATTTGGCACCAACAATCCATTCAAGCTGACGAGTAATTCTCCTGAGCCGCTGGATCGTAACAAGGCCTATTGGTTCTCAGCGGCGGTTGTCGATAATTTCTACGGCCCTTTAGAGATCCAGGTGAGCCAGCCAGAGGGGCTTGTTTTCGGCCGGACAGGATCGGTCGTCACCGTTCGGGTCACGAATCGCACCTCAGCGATTCAATCCATCGTTTTAACCGTGGCCAATTCTGCGCAAGATCCGATCACCGAGCTGACGCCGCCCGCAGTTCCTTTAGAGTTACTCGAGGTGAACCCATCGACCTTGCTCTACGCGCCGAGTGCGATCAACTCCACGCCGATTCCGATCAATCCCAAGAGCACGATTGAGTTGCGCTTCGCAGTTAATCGCGGAGATGACTCCATGTCCGAGGCCGCGGACAATACGAAATTCGGCTCGATCCTCAAGCTGACTGATAGCGCTGGCCAGATGGAGGTATACCTGCCGGTGACGGCGGAGAAAGGCTCGCTCGCTGGCTTATGGATCGGCGACATTGAGCTGACGGGTGTGGGTTCCCTCGTCTCGAATGCGGCGACCGCCACCGTTACTGTTGCCGCTGGTGTCATTACTGAGATTGAAGTCTCCGGGGCGGGCGGGTTTGGCTATGACACCGCACCCGAAGTGACCATCGCGGAGCCGGCCGAGGGCGGCACGCGAGCGACGGCGACCGCTATCGTGGAGAACGGCTCGGTTACTAAATTTACCATTACCAACGGTGGCAGCGGCTATGCGGTGGACGCGCCAAGCGTGGCGATTGCTTCACCGCCGCCGCTTCCGGGCACGAGCACGCCGAAAGCATTTCCCCTGCGCACGCTGCTTCACATCGCGGATGATGGCTCCAAGACGACTCGTCTTTTGTCGCAAGTATTTATCGGGCAGCTCGCCGCCGATCCGTATCCGCTGGGTTTGACGACTAAAGAATCCCTGCTGAAGCAGGACGCACTCGCGACAGCGCAACGTTTCGTCGCCGCTCACATGCCGCTGGATCAAGTGGTCAGCGGCACAGACACCGTGGATGTGCCGGGCACTTTAGTGCGCACCATCACGGTGCCTTTTAATGATAAGAGTAATCCCTTCGTGCATCAGTATCATCCGGACCATGACAACAAGGATCGCGGCTTTGAAAACCTGGAAGCGGGCGTCGAAAGCTACGGCATCACGCGCACCTGCACCTTCACCTTCACCGCGACACCGCCTGCCGGCAGCGCCGCCAACGTCGCCAGTTGGGGCAGCACCATCATTGGCGGCACTTACGCCGAAACGATCGCCGGCATTCACAAAGACCCCATCGAGATGAGTGGCCGCTTCGAACTGCGCCGCGCTTCCGAAGACGGAACCCTCGTCACGCAGCAACCATAATTTTCATCCAACCACTTTAAAAATGAGATCCTCACTTCAATCGAACCGTCGCACCAACCGACCCTTACTGCTTATGAAAAATCCAGCCATCCTCCTCGCCGCTCTGAGCCTTGGTTTCAGTGCCTTGTCCGCGCAAAGCGTGCCCGAATTTCTCAACTACCAAGGCACCGTGACCGACAGCGTCGGTTTGGGTCTGGGCGATGATGCCCCGCTCAACCGCAAAGTCCTGTTCCGCGTCTATGATGCGGCGATTGCGGGCGGCCTGATCTGGACGGAGGAGCAGACCGTGACGATTTCCAAAGGCGAGTTCAGCGTCCTGTTGGGGCAGGGCATTCAGTTTTTATCTGAATCGCACGCTTCACTGTTGGAAGTTTTTGGCGAAGGCAGCTCCGACCGTTATCTCGAGATCACCGTGGATAACGGCGATGGCGCGCTCAACGCAAGCGACCTGCCGATTGCACCACGCCAGCGTATCACCAGCACGGCCTACAGCTTTCGCGCCGGCACGGCCGATGCGATCGCGTCGGGTTCGAGCCTCCAGCTGAATACGACAGACAGCGGCCTTGGCTATTTTGACGCCAATCGCACGTTTGGGGGTTTTAACATCAGCGGCCCCGTCCTCTACGGCGCCGGTGGGGGCGCACTGGGTGTGGATAACGGAGCAGGCACCCAGACCACGGCATTGCGCTGGAACTCCAGCAATCAAGTGGGCGTCGGAACGGTAGACCTCTCGGGTGCGGATCTCACAAGTAAGCTCGTTCTGCAGGGCAATGACGGTACCTCTCCTCCGAAACAGCTCACGATTCGCGGCAACACGACGACCAATCGCCTCTACCTTGGCTACAACACGACCAGTAACTACGGTGCCCTTCAGGCCTATAACGGCACTTCCACCACAGCTAAATTGCTCTTGAACCCTATCGGAAGTACCGTTGGGGTTAATACCACCAATCCAACTTCCGGCGCGGCTCTGGAGATTAATGGACGCGCGGAGGCCAAAACTTTCAGTCTACCTGCTACAAGCAGCGCGAGCGTTGGTACAATCACACAAAACGGTTCGTCTTTGATGCATTCCAGAGGCACAAATAACATCTTCGTTGGCGGGGATGCCGGTAATTTCACTCTGGACGGATTTGCCAATACAGCGATAGGCAGCGAAGCGCTTATTGCCAACACAATAGCCGATCGAAATACAGCCGTGGGGTACCGAGCTTTATTAGATGCAACCACCGGAGGCGGAAACACCGCCGTGGGAACTGATGCGGGCTCAATCACTATATCTGGTTCCAACAATACTTCGGTGGGATATCTATCCGGACCCAGTTCACACCAGCATTCAAACAGTACGTCGATCGGTTATCAGGCTCAGGCCGAGCAAAGCAACATGATACGCATCGGCAATCGCAGCGTCACTGTCATCCAAGGCCAAGTCGGCTTTACTTCCAGCTCGGATCGGAATTTGAAAGAGAATTTCGAACCAGTGGACGGTGCCGAGGTCGTCCGCAAGATTCTCGACATGAACCTTACCAGCTGGAACTTTATCGGTCATGACCAAACGAAGTTCCGCCACTACGGTCCGATGGCCCAGGACTTCTTCGCGGCCTTCGGTCACGATGCGGTGGGTATTATCGGCACTGAGACCACGATTAACAGCAATGACCTGAGCGGCATATTGCTCAGCGCCGTGCAGGAACTTGCACGCAAGCTGGAAGTGAAGGATGCCGAGCTTTCTGCAGTGCAGCAGCGCCTGGCCGAGCTCGAAGCCAAGGACGCCGCTCGTGACGCCCGCCTCGCCGCCATCGAGAAACTGCTGTCCGTCAAGTAAGCACTCTGTGTTCACACTGAGATCCTGCTGCCATCCAATGAAACCTATCTACCTTAACTGCTCGCTATGAACCGAACGCGCACCCTCTTTTTTGCTCTCGGCTCATTGTTGCTGGCCTCCTCTGTGGATGCCCAACTCGAGTTGAAGGTTGGTAACTTTAATAACATCTACGCGTCTGGACCTCCCAGCCAGAGCAGCCCCCCGCCCACCGCGTCGCAGTTCGCCGCTGTCGGCCAGGTGGCCGGTTCTTCGGGGCCGATTGATTCACGCGGGACGGTCAATGATGGCTATGGAGGGGTTCCGGGCACGATCAGCGCAGACTTTGCGGATCAATATCCATCGACTTCCAATAATGCCCTGGTTCTGAAACGTTCGACCATCGGCAGTTCATTTACTTCCGGCACACCACGCTACTTTATGGGGGATATCATCACTCCGCCAGTCGTTGAGCTGGATGGTGTCACCCCAGCGAATGCCACTTACTGGCGTGCGAAACCTGTCCTGCCGGGCGAGAGTCTCCTTAGTGTGGCCCTGCCCCTCACCGTGCTCAGCGCGAGCGGTAGCACCGTGGTGGTCGATGTCGTGCCACCAGCGCTGGTAGTCAATTCGCTTCTGCTGGACCGAGAAGTTGTCTCCATTTCCGGCACGACCCTAACTTTATCCGGCAGCGAGCTAGCCAGCATTACGGCGACGACGCAGGTCACTTACATTCCGCCCACCGCGCAGGTCCTCTTTCCTTTGGGCACGGTCGATGTCACATCGGCCGACACGACTCAAACCACGATTACGGTCAGCTCCGTGCCGACGGAACTGCAGGTCGGTGCGACCATGCTCGGCCAACCGATTACCAAGATCGACGGCGCTGGCCCCGCCACGGTCACGCTCGCGGGCAAACCGAATGCCAACATCAGTCTATCGACCGCAGTCGAGATCACACCGGCAACGAGCTACTACTACAGTCCGCACGCGGAGAAAGTCTTTGCCGCACAGCCTGGGCGGGTCAGTATCACCTGGGTGACTTTATTGCCGCTCAGTAACGACAGTTATGGCGTCCGTTCGGAGGTTTTTGCCGTCTCTTCCAACACACAAAAGCCGGTGCGCACGATTTTCTGGACCGAAGGCAGCTTCGACGGGCCCAAAGTCCAGGTCACCGATGGGCGGATCACCACGGTCAATCCGGTCTATAATCCATCCGTGCCTCAAGCGGTCGCGGAGGAAGTGAGCATCCCCGGTTTTAATCCGACCGCGGCGAATCTTTCGACGCTCTCGTTTGAAAAATTTAACGGCATCGGCCAAATCAAGGCTTACAATGTCGAAGGTCGCATCCTCGTTGAATATTTAGGCAACGTCCGTCTGGCAGGCAACATTTACGAGTTCATCGGTTTAGACGTGGTCGACATCAAGCGGGTGCCTACGGTGAACCCCGAGGCGGTCTATTTGGGCAGTGAAATTCGTCCTTCCACTGAAGCACCGGCGGATGAACCTGCCTACCTGCCGTCTCCTGTCTTGGCCAATATTCAGAATGCCGCGTCTTTCTACGGCACATCGCCGCGCGCCGACGGCAGTTTGATCTATTACGCAGAGCGTGAGACGAGCGTGGCCAATGATCCGGACAACGGCGTTCCCGCTTCGGTCGATGCCTATAACAAAGTCGTCTTTTACTGGCTCCAGGAGGGCACCTTCGGTATCCAATGGCCGCAGTTCCAGGATCGCTACTGGCTGCGTTGGTCGCCGTTGTTAGATGACTATGCCCATTACACTGTAGAGGCGGGCGGCAGCACACCGGAGACCGGTGTGGCCTTCTCCGGCGGCTTACTACCGGAAATCATTTATCAGGACGATCCCGCTCAAACCGAAGCGCAGATCGATCTGGCGACGCAGCGTCTCTTCGTCAACTTTGCCAACGATGCAAAGAGTAATCGCACGCTCTTGAAGTTTACCACCAGCGAGGATGTCTGGTATGTGAATGTCTATACGCAGACGGAAGATCGTAAGGTGGAGCTAGCTTCCAGCAGTTTCACCACCACCACCAAGCTCATCAACGTATCAAGCACGGACGGTTTGACGGTCGGCATGTTGGTCACTGGTCCCGGAATCACCGGCGAGGCGACCATTGCGAGCATCCTTAATGGCACGCAATACATCCTTTCCCTGAACATTCCGGACGCCACAGCGGAGTTCACTTATCAGGTCTTCGATATCACCGCATCCATGGCGGTGGTGCCTGGTTCCGCCAATCCGTTTTTCCTAGCGGAAGGCACTTGGCGGGTGAATGGGTCCACTACGATCGCCACGGCGGAAATCGAAAGTCCTCAACTACTCGTGACGAGCGACGGTCCAGTGACGCTTGACATAAATCACAGCTATAACTTTGAAAATACTTACGATGGAGGGAGGCTTTGGGTGAGCCGTAACGGAGCCGCCTACACTGTTGTGCCCGTTGTAGGGCAGACCGAAATGAGAGTCGGTGGTTCGGAAGCATGGACGGGCGCACAGTCGGACGTCACCAGCAATGCCGTCCTTTTCAGCGACGGAGTCGCAGGCGAGACATACCGTTTCCGCCTGATTGCGGCATGGGATGTTACCGAGGCATTCGCATCGCCCAATTGGACGATCGAGGCAATCACCTTGAGCAGCAATACCTCGTTGGTTGATTCCTCAGTCTTGGTCTTGAGCTCCACCAGCCAAACCGTGACCAGTCCGACCGTCGTCTCGGTCGTCAGCACCGCTGGGCTGGAGGTCGGCATGGTCGTTACCGGACCGGGCATCGGCGGCTCCGCTGAAATAGTCCGTATCATCGACAATACCCGTCTGGTGATTTCCCAAACCATCCCGAACGCCATCAATATTCTGACCTACAGCGTGGAATCTGACAACCTCACGCCCATCCAAACCACGGCAACTGTCGGGCAGCGCCTGACACCGCCTGAGGGGCATGAGGAGGCGGGCTACATTTCCGGCGGCACAGGCTATTATCCGGAGGGCTATCTCAATCCGTTTGTGGTCGGAGTCGAAGCGGCCCAGCACGGCGCGATCATTCCGGTCAATGCACTCCCGACCGACAATCTGTTGACGGTGCATTGGTTTAAAAAGTTTAGCCTCAATAAGCCCAACAGCGGTTTTCAGGACATCTACGTGCCGGGCAAAATCGGGCGTTACACCGTCTCCTTTCCGACGAATGCCGATCAGATTGTGATCGCTCAAGGGATCGGCACGGGTGATCTGCCACCAGCTGAAGCAGCAGGCTCGATCTACACTCAAAACGACCCTGCGCAGCTCGGCTACAATCCGAATGAAGAGCACGCACCATCGATCCTCGGGGGCCGCGCCTACGCGCTGCGCGACGACTTAAATATAACCAGTGGTGTGGACTACACATCTGAGCCGTTCCTGCTGCTTGCCTACACCGACCCGGCGGATGACCGACCGGCCATCCACGCCTACGAGGTGGTGCGCACCGACGCGACTTACGATTTCGATTACAGTGCCACTGCCGGCACGCTTCTGATCAAGCCGTATCCGCTGCCACTGCTGCCTCAGCCATTAGTTGGCACGGGCGTGAATCGCACCACCAAGGATATTGAAATCCTAGGCGCAGATAATCCGGACAATGCGACGGTCTCTACGGATACTGCCTACGACCGCTTCACCTTCAAAGACCGCAACGGTTTCACTTGGGTGCATCGTGGTCCGCACGATGATGGTTCGCCGACGCTGACGATGAAGCTTTACTACCTGAGTCAGGCCGGGTTCTACGTGCCCGGTGTTGTGGATGGCGAGCCTCCGGTCGGCACGGTCTTGCCGTTCCTCCGTAATTCGGGGCGTAGTGGCGAGACGTTGAACCTTAGTCAGATCGACAACGGCCAAGCCGATGAGCCACTCGCGATTACCTACAATCCAGTTTGGCCGGATGATGCACCCGAGCTACGGGTCGCGGAAACCCTCACGCTACCAAAATTCGGGCTGCCGCAAGTGCGTGGCCAGTCCAGTGCGCAGATTCTCTATCAGCAATCGATTGCCAATGCGTTGACTGCTACGGAGCTCAGCAAGAACAGTGTGACGCTGCATGACCCGACACGGGAAAAAAAAGCCGTGCTCGGTGCCTCGGGCATCTTGCTCGAAGAGATCCCCGAGTCGATCAGAACGACGAGCTATCAGGGGAAGGTCTATTTTCAAAACCTACCACCGCATCTGCAGCAGCGTTTCTTCTATGATCCCTTACGGGAAGCGAAGGGCACACTCATCCTGATCGGTGAATTTCACGATGTGCTGGCGGGCGAAGATTATCTCGATCTCAATGTCTTGAGTGCCACGGAGGTGGTTCAACTGAAAGCACTCGATGCGCAAGACAATTCCGATTGGGACGCGGCGATTGATGCGCTCAGCACCACAGTCGAAACCTTCATTCCCGATCCGGCTCAGTTTGGTTCCTACATCCCGAATCCGAATTTGAACACCACCCCGGGTGAACGTGACTTATCGGTCATCAGCAGCCCGAATACTGCCGTCGATAGCTACGCGATCACCGCGACCGGGCAGGGCACCGGCTATGTAACGATGGTCTTCGGCAATGGCGGCAATCCCGACCAACAGCCGCAGGGGGATCCCGTGCAGGTGCAAGTCTTCAAAATCGCGGATCAACTCTATGTCGGCGACCTCAAGGTCGTGCTGTCGAGTAATCCGCTCAGTGAGCAAGTCACGCTGCGCCATAGTGGTGACTTCGCAGGCAACCCAGAGGACTATGATTTCGAATGGCGCTGGGCCTCCGGCGAAGCGAGTGCGCCGGCTACGTATTCATTTACCATGACCAAGCGGACCGACGCGTGGTTCATCGTGAGCGATCCCGGTGCGCTCAAAGCGACCGAGGACCAATATGCGGCACCTGCTGCGTCTGCATTGTCGCTCCCTAGCTCGGTGAATGTGAATCCGGATAGTTACACTGCGGCTGAAGCAGCGGCAGGGTATCCAAGCCTGATCATGAAGTCAGCCAGTGGTGTGGACTTCTCGGTCGGCGTGGACTCGCCCTACGGCGTTCCCGGCTCCATCGTCTTCAGCGCGAATACTGGAAGCTTCGACGGCTTTGTGCTCTACGTGAATAATAAGGTCGCGCTGGCGCACAACGCACCGACACCGCAGTTTAATTTGACCAATGCCAGCAGCGGCTTGACCGAGTTAGGCAAGGGTCTGGGCTCTAACTACAAACAGTTTAGCATCCCTCCGAGTTACTTCATCGCAGGGGTCAACACAGTCGAAGTCGCCGTCTATACGACAGCTGATGCAAATGTCTCCTCCAGTCTCGATTTCGTGCTCGAAGCCGCCGAAGAGACGGATCTGGTGGTGGCTGGAATGACTTGGCAAACACCTGCTGCGGGCGATACCAACATCGCAATCATCGGCGGCAAAGATCATCCCTTCAGCGGCTCCACCTTCGTGCTGAACGACCGCTGGTTCACCATGCGCTACACGCCGAAACCTGACGCCGAAAATGTGCTCGCAGGGCAATACTCCCGCTGGATGCCGCCGCAGTTTGTTCCCGGTTGGGTCAAGCGCGTGCTCTCTGCGATCACTCCATTCCAGCAGCGGGTCACGGACCTGTATAACAATGCCGTCGATACCGATGTCAGCGTAATCACTCAAGCTGGCAAACGCTGGGAGGGCGACATTGCCCTGACCATGGACAACATCAACGATGTCGGTTTGATCGAGATTTACGAAACGGTGCTCAATCGCGCGAAGAACTTTAGTATCGATGCCAATACCAATGACCCGGATTCGAACAACGCACTGCTGCTAGCAGCTGGTTATTTGAGCGATCTCTACACTTTGCTCGGTAACGAAGCCTTCGCCGACGCCGCGAATCCGACCATTTCGATCGACGATCAAACCACCTTGACCGAGGTCAACACCAGCCGCTTCTCGTTTGAAGCGCAAGTCGCCAGCTCGCTCGAAGAAGAGCTCGCCTTGCTTCGTGGTCGCGACGATAGCGTCAGCCCCGGTGTTGAAACAGGCCCCGCCTACAACCGCCTCTACTGGAACTACACCGGCGGTATCAACAGCGGCGAAGTGCTCTACGCGGTGAATTATAATATTAAGGAAAAAGTCGGCAGCGATCAGGCCAATGGTGTGATCGACGAAGCCGATGCCCAGCGCCTCTTCCCGCAAGGGCATGGCGATGCCTATGGTCACTACCTCACTGCGATCAAGGGTTATTACACTCTGCTCAGCAACGATAACTTCGATTGGAATCCACGTGCCGAGGCGATGGTTGTCGCCGGTCAAGCCGTCACCGTTGACTTCCAGGACGAGCGCAAGTTCGCCGCCGCTGCGGGTAATATTGCACGCACTGCGGAGCAGGTGATCAGCCTCACGCATCGTCAAAGCTATCAGGACGATCCGGCCAACGGCTGGAGCAGCTACCGCGATGATACGGGGACGAATTCCTCGACTGGCGTCACGCGCCGCCAGGGTCTCGACGAGTGGGTCAGTCGCAGCACCCAAGGTGCCCTCTATCATTGGGCCGTCGCCAATGCACTCGTGCCGGATGTGGACACTTATCGCACCGGCGTGCAAAAGATCGACCGCACCACGGTATTGGAAATCCCACAACTCGCGTCCTACGCTGGCAGCTTCCAAACCACGATGGATAATGCCAACGCACGCCTCAATCCACTCGGCTTGAGTCCCGATGCGATTGCCTTCGACATCTCGCCCACCGAGATGAAAGCGGGCACGACGCATTACGAGCAAGTCTATGCACGCTCATTGCGCGCCCTCAACAATGCCGCAGGTGCGTTCAATCAGGCCGCCGTCATGACGCGCTCACTGCGCGATCAGCAAAACCAGATCGACGATTACGACAACACAATCGCGCAGCAAGAGAGTGCCTATATCGATGCACTGATTGATATCTATGGTCGCCCTTACACGGGTGATATCGGTGCAGGTAAGACCTATGCCCAAGGCTACGTCGGCCCCGATCTCTTCAATTGGTCGATTGTGGATCGTCCGAATGGCTTGGCCGATACGTCGGAAGCATTCACCATCACGATCGAAGGGCCATTGGAGTTCGCTGTAGATTCGTTCGCTAATTTGTCAGCAACCGGAGCGCTGAACGAGACGGCCCCTCAGACCGTGACAGTCACACCCTCGTCATTTGTCCAATACAATGATACTTGGAAATCGGGTGGTCTCGGCACGCGTGCCGAAACAGGCACATTACAAGCCGCTTTACTCGATGCGCAGCAGACCTACCTCGCGCTGGCTGATCAAAGTGGTGCCTATAGTGACGCCGCGACGAGCCTCACCCGTTCGGTTAAGGTGTTCAATGCGCTGGTCAAGTCACATTTCGACAGACAGATTAAACTGAATGCGACTAATCTTCGCATTTCATCACTCGAAAAAGTGGTCCTAAGTCTGGACTCCGCCGCAGATGTCCTGGAATTTGCCGCTTCCTTTAATGACGATACAGCCGACGCGATCGCCGAATTCTTCCCACGCAGTATTGGCTTTTCAACCGATGCGACCTCAGGAGCACGTGGTGCGGCCAAGCTCACCGGTGCGGTTGCGGCTCAGATCGCCAGAGGCTTGGCCGTGGCGTCGCGCCTCGGTGCTGGCGTGACTCGTATCTCTATTCTGGATACAGAGCAGAGCCTTGAGCAAACGATCCAAGCGCTTGAGTTTGGATTCGAAGAAGTGCAGATGGCTTACGAAATTGATACGCTCTACCGCGAGCATATCGGACACAGCGAAGAGCTTATGCAGCTGACCCTTGCCCATCAGCGCGCCTTGCAACAGGTGCGGAACGTTGCCGCCAAGGGGAGCCGCATACTGGCCGACCGTGAAATCTTCCGCCAACGCGCGGCTGCGATCGTTCAAGGCTACCGCACCAAGGATCTCACCTTCCGCCTCTTCCGCAACGAAGCGCTGGAGCAATACCGCGCGCTCTTCGATCTGGCCAGCCGTTACAGCTATCTAGCCGCCAAGAGCTACGACTACGAGACCGGCTTACTCGGCACCAGCGCCGGGCAAAACGTCTTTAATCAGATTGTCGCCTCGCGCGCACTCGGTGATTTGACCGGCGGCACGCCACAGTCCACCACCAGCACGCTCGGTGATTCTGGCCTCGCTGGAACCATGGCTCAGCTCAACGCCGATTTCTCGGTCGCTGAAGGCCGCCTCGGGCTCAATAACCCCGATCAATACGGCACCATCTTCTCGCTCCGTCATGAGCTCTTCCGTATCCTCAACGATCCCTCCATCACCTCCGATGACGAACTCTGGCAGCAGACGCTTGAGAACAACCTCGTGAAGGTCGACGACTTGATGGCCGATGCCGACATCGCCGCGATGTGTCTCAACTTAAGACGCTCCGACGGTGCACCCGTCCCCGGATTTGTCATCTCATTCAGCACCACGATCCAGCAAGGGAAGAACTTCTTCGGTCTCGACCTCGCCGCCGGTGACCACGCCTTCTCGGCCAGTAACTTCGCGACCAAGATCTACAGCGCGGGGATCGCCTTGCCCGGTTACGTTGGGATGGATACCTATGCGAGTGGTAATCAAAATGGCGCAGCGACGTCGGTTGCTCCCGGCGCCCTCAGTGCGACGCCTTACGTCTATCTCATTCCCGCTGGTCGCGACTACATGCGGGCACCGCCACTCGGCGATACCGACCTGATTCGAAGCTGGAGCGTGGCCGACCAAGCCCTGCCGCTGCCATACAACCTCGGTTCCACCGACTTCAACAGCAACCAGTTCTTCAGCGCCAACGGCACGCTCAGCGAGCAGCCATGGATCTTGCGTAAGCACC
>Ga0307933_1000819_pt1 | contig 27552 bp, 23 predicted proteins | sample OrgLakmetageno88_FD_201811 | JGI IMG/M metagenome (GOLD analysis project Ga0307933, IMG submission 201811) | Saline water microbial communities from Organic Lake, Antarctica - #88 | ecosystem: Environmental > Aquatic > Non-marine Saline and Alkaline > Saline | place: Antarctica: Organic Lake... | reverse complement strand
TACTAGACCGACGCCGTGGCGATACCGATTCGCTACGGCACGACGGGATTATGTCGAACCCTTACCTCTGCGCTCCAAACATCGCGAGCTTTAGGGCTTTATAGCTCTTCCAGATGAAATGCCCCTGGTTCTGGTAGTGGGCTGATTTGCTTTTAAGTTTACTTCTTGAGTCCACAGCCTTATTTAAGCGCTGTGAAGCTTTCTCATAAACTTGAATATGCCTGCCGCGTTTTGGCGCAACTTAGTCTCAGCTATGGCCGAGATAAGTTGGCGCACATCGAAGCGCTGGCGACGGCGGAGTCGATTCCTGCGAACTATCTGGTGCAAATCCTCAACGAATTGCGCAACGCGGGGCTGATCGTGAGCAAACGTGGCAAGCAGGGCGGCTACGCGCTGGCGCGTGCGGCAGACAAGATTACGCTGCTCGAAATTGTGGAAGCAGTGGATGGCGAGCTGCTAGAGCGTAATTTCGAAAATGTCGGGCACTCTGGCGAGCGCGTTGCGGCCATCTGGAGCGACATCGGCGCGACTTTTGAAGCAAAGATGGGGCAATACACGCTGGAAGACTTTATCGTCAAAGATAAGGAAGCGGAAATGTATTATATTTAAAAATCCCAGAACATCGGCACTACAGTGATGGTGACGATGAAGCAGATAATGTTCAGCGGCAGGCCGACTTTGGTGAAGTCGAAGAAGCGGTAGCCGCCGACGCCGTAGACGTAGGTATTGGTCTGGTAGCCGATCGGTGTGGCAAAGCTGGCGGAGGCTGCGATACAGCAAGCGACGACGAACGGGCGCGGGTCGATTCCCATTGTGGCAGCGATCCCGAGTGCGATGGGCACCATCAGCGCGACGGCGGCGTTGTTTGAGAGAAACTCGGTGAAGGTGGAAGTGATCACGTAGATCAGCGCGAGCATGATGACGTTTTGCAAATGCTCGGGCGCGAACCTGCCGACGAGGCCAGTCATGTTTTCGGCGATCATGATGCTGGCACCGGTGGAGTCCATCGCTTGCCCGAGCGCGAGCATGCCGAAGATGATGATCAAGATGCTCCATTCGACGGAGGCATAGGCATCCTTCGCCTTCATGCAGCCCGAGAGTAAGATTACGGCCACGCCGAGGCAGACTGCGGCGACGATCGGCACTAGATTTAGGGTGGCCATGGTAACGATGCCGATGGTAGTGCCGATGGCGATGGGCATCTTGATCCGTAGGCTGCGGGCGGGCACGCGTGGGCGGTCGAGGATGATGATTTCGTCGCTATTGGCCAAGGAGTTGATGGCCTCTGTCGAGCCCATCATGAGCAGGGTATCGCCGGCTTGTAGGTGCAGGCTGGAAAGGCGCTCGCGCTGGTTGGTGCCTTTGCGGTGCACGGCGACGACGACCATGCGGAAGCGTTGTCGGAAATTGATCTCACCGAGTGTCAGCCCGGCGATGGAGGCGTGGGGTGCCACGACGCCCTCGACGAGTGCACCTTCGTCGGTGGCAATCGTCTCGAGGCCTTCGGCGAGTTCGGTCTGGATGGTGATGCCCTTCATCGAGTGCGCCTCAGCCACGCCGGAGGGGCGACAGGCGAGCACAAGGCGGTCGCCGTATTGCAGTTTTTGCTCGGTCGGATCGCCTGCGACGGCGACCCCGTGGCGCACTATTTCGAGCAGGCGGATACCGCGTTTTTTTAATAGATCACCTTCGTTTGCTGCGTGGCCGTGCAGATCAGAGCCGGCGCGCACGTAGGCTTCAGTTATAAACTCTTTGCGCTCTTCATCGCTCAGAATCGATGTGAGCGTTTCACGGTGGGGCAGTAGTTTGTCACCAAAAATCACTAGATACACCGAGCCGGCCGCGAGGATCGGCAGGCCGACGGCTGCGAGCTCAAACATACCGATCGGCTCGTGCCCGGCTTCGAGCAGAATGCCGCTCGCCAGCAAGTTGGTGCTGGTGCCGAGCAAGGTGCAAGTGCCCCCGAAGATCGACGCGTATGAAAGCGGAATCAACAGCTTGGATGAGGCGAGTCCCATCTCGCGCGAGAGCGAGAGGATCACGGGCATCATCACGATCACTACTGGAGTATTGTTTACGAATGCTGAAACGGCGGCCACGCCGATCACCATCACGAAAAGGAAGCTGCGATAAGGCAACTTAACGAGTTTACGTAAATAGCCGGTGATGATGTCGATCGCACCTGTGCGTTCCAGCGCGGCACTCACGATAAACATTCCGGCAATCGTCAGTGGTGCGGAGTTTCCAAACACGCCCAGCATCGTATCCAGCGAGGGCAGGGCGGCGCTTTGCGACAGCATACTGACAAAAAGCAGCACACCGAAGACCGTGAGCGCCGTCAGATCCGCAGAGATGCGCTCCCAGATAAAGCTCACAATCGCGAACAGCAGCAGGGCGAAAACGAATAGGATTTCCCAAGTCATTCAGATAAGGTTAGGTGATGGTGTTTTGAAAAAAGCTTATTTAGCCGCGAGCCGCGAGCCGCGCCTCGACGAGATCGTCCGCTTCCTCACTTCTCGCCCAACAGTAGAAAGAAATTGCAAGAATTGTAAGCGAAAACCCCATGTTCGTGACTTTCATAATGATCCCGCCCAGAATCTGATCGTTCAGCGGGTCGAGATTAATGATGCGCGGCGCCCATGCATAGGTCGGGTAGAGTGCCTCGCCCGAAAAACAGAGGAAGGCAAACACCGGTAGTTGCCCGACCATGAGCAGAAATATCGCCAGCATCCGAATGCCGTAGCCGGGGCGGGGCACGCGTGTGGAATTCGTCAGATACGGCCAAAGCATCAGCAGCCCCAGTGAGAACATCGTCCAGTGCTCCAGAATGTGGATACGTTTATCATGCAGCGCCGATTCGTAGAGTGCCGGCACGTGCCAGATGGTATAGATAAAGGTAAACAGCAGGCCGCCGCAGGCTGGATGCGTGAGCACGCTCATCACTTTACGCAGCCACTCTGGGCGCAGCAGCCAATCGATCAGCCACGCGGGCGTGCCGTAGATGAATAGCGGCGCACAGGTATAAATTAGCAACATGTGCTGCACCATGTGCGCCGAAAACAGAAACTGCTCGCCGATCTGATCGAGCGGGGAGCCGACCGCTAAATAGACGATACCGAGCCCCAGATAAAACAGGATACACTCCCGCCGCGGAAAGGCGGCACCCGGGCTGATACGGTCGCGCAGCGGGCCCACTGCCAAGGCGTACAACCAACCCAAACCCAGCAGGGTGATGAGCAGGAGCGGTTCAGTGTGCCAGTGCAGTTGCATAATGGTGCGAAAGCTGTCTGAAGATTATTAAAAAGTAAAGGGCGACAGAGTTCAATCTGTCGCCCCTTGAAAGATTCAGCGTTTCGACGCTTAGAATTGCGTGATCGCTTCCATATCGACGGTGCTGCGCGACATCAGAAAGCCTAGCGCCACGAAGGTGCCGGTGGCGATCACCATCCCCGTGCCAAAAGCCAAGGTCATGATCAGCTTATCGTAGAGTAGGTGCATAAACCAGGCGATGACCGCCACGAATTTAAACAGCGAAAGTGCCAGCAAGACGGTAAAAATGAAGATCGAGTTAAACGGCATGTAAACCAACACCAGCTCGACACCCGTGATCGCGGAGAGCACGAGCGCGAGGTTGACGAAAGTATGGTATTTCTCGTTCTCGCCTTCGTGGGGGTTTTCGTCGGAGACGGGAAGCGGTGCGTAGTCGGTGTCAGACATAATTAATTAATTATTTAGTTAAAATCCGGGTATATATTCGATCAGGTAAACGGCTGTGAAGATGACAATCCATACAATGTCGACGAAGTGCCAATACAGGCCGGCCACCTCGACATCAATCGCGCTTTCGTGGGCATCCATCTTGCCCGTGTGCGAGTAGAAATACAGGCAAAGCAGCCAGAAAATACCGATGGCCACGTGGACACCGTGCGTGCCTGTCATCAAGTAGAAGGTGGAGCCGAATGTGTTGGTCGAGAGCGTGAGCCCTTCGTTCGTGAAGTGGGCAAACTCATACACTTGGCAGGAGAGGAAGATCAATCCGAAGAAAATCACGCCCAGCACATTGCGGCGGAAGCTCTTCAACTGCCCCTTGTGCATCGCCGACACGGCCAGCGCCATTAGGAACGAACTCATCAACAAGATGAAGGTCGAGAACGAGGTGAGCTCCAGATCGAAGACGACCAGCGGATCGTATGATTGCGGATAGAGCTTGCGGTAGATCAGGTGAGTCGAGATGAGCGTGCCGAAAAACATGCAGTCCGAGCCGAGGAACAGCCACATGAGTAGCTTCTTGTTCTCGACGACCAGACCAGCGTGGCTGTCCTCTTCTTCGTTGTGTGCAGTAGCAGTGTCTGACATGTTTTGAAAAGCTGAAATTTGTTATAAATACTAAAACGCTGAAATCACGATTTGAAATCAGGTAGCGTCTTCGTCGGGGTGGAGGTGGTAGCCGCCGGGGCCTTCGATCGCCCACAGGATGATACCAAGCGAAATCACCAACAAGCCAAAGATCGCTACGTAGCCCATGTAGGGGATGCCGGCCTGCATCAGCGAGACGCCGAGACCGAGCGGGATGAAGCCCGCGGAAGCGACAAAGGGCATCCAAGACTGGCTCGGCATGTGGATGCCGTGCCCGTGATCGTCCTCGTAGGTGATTCGGCGGCTTTCGGGGCCGTATTTGTGTTCCCAGAGGGCATCACGTGCAGCGATGATCGGTGTTCTGGCGAAGTTATAAACCTTGGGTGGCGAGCTCGTGGCCCACTCCAGTGTGCGCGCATCCCAAGGATCGTCGCCCGCAGGCTCGCCACTGCGGAAGCAGCGCACGATGTCGATCAAGAGTAGCAGAACGCCGAATGCGAGGATATAGGCACCGATGGTGCAGACGAGATTATAGGTCTCCCAGCCGAAGCCAGCCAGATAGGTGTGCGTGCGGCGCGGCATCCCCAGTAGGCCGAGGAAGTGCATCGGAAAGAAGGTCACGTTTAAGCCGACCACCGAGAAAATCGCCACCCATGTGCTGAGGTTCCCCTTCCACATTTTACCAATCATCTTGGGCAACCAGAAGTAGATGCCTGCGACTACAGCGAGGAAGATACCGCCGATGGCGATGTAGTGGAAGTGGGCGATCACGAAGTAGCTGTCTTGCTGCTGCGCATTGGCCGGCGCCGAGGAGTGCATGATGCCGGAGAAGCCCCCGATCATAAACATCCAGACGAAACCGAGCGAGAAGATCATCGGCGCACTGAAGCGCACGCGCCCTCCCCACAGGGTGCCGACCCAGTTAAAAATCTTCACCCCCGTCGGCACGGCAATCGCCATCGTCAGCAGTGAGAAAGCGGCGGTGGCCACTTTACCCAGACCGGTGGTAAACATGTGGTGCGACCAAACGGCGAATCCGAGGAAGCCGATCACTGCGCCCGAAAATACCACGATGGAATAGCCGAAGAGCGGCTTCTTAGAGAAAGCGGGCAGTGTCTCCGAGATGATACCCATCGCGGGCAGCACCAGAATATAAACTTCAGGGTGCCCGAAAATCCAGAACAAGTGCTGCCACAGAATCGGCTGACCACCTCCGGCAACCACGAAGAAGTTTGTGCCAAAGCAGCGGTCAAACATTAGCTGCCCGAGCGCCACGGTGATCGCGGGGAATGCAAACACGATCAAGAGCGACACGATCAGCGTCATCCAAGTAAAGACCGGCATACGCATCATCTTCATGCCCGGCGCGCGCATATTCACGATGGTGACGATGAAATTCATCGCCGCCGAGAGCGAGGCGATGCCCAGTATCTGCAAGCCCATGATCCAAAAGTCGGTGCCCGCCCCGGTGAAGTCGGTATGGGTCAGCGGCGCATAGCCGAACCAGCCCATGGCAGGCACGAAGTCGGTGTGCCCCGCAGTCGCGCCAGCAGCCTCAAGCAGGCCCATGACTTCCAGCGCTTGCAGCAACCAGCCGAAGTTGATCACGATCGCACCCGCCACGAAGCCCCACAAACTGAAGCTATTGATTCGCGGAAAGGCCACATCGCGCGCCCCGATCTGGAGCGGCACTAGGAAATTAAAGAAGGCAGCATTGAGCGGCATGATCGCGAGAAAGATCATCGTCGTGCCATGCATGGTGAAGAGCTGATTGTAGCGCTCCGCCGAGACCAGATCATTTTCCGGGATCGCCAACTGGGTGCGGATGATCAGCGCTTCGACGCCACCCACAAGCAGAAAGAAGAGGGCGATCGCACCATACATCAGGCCGATCTTTTTGTGGTCGACGGTGGTGATCCAGTCGATGATCACACTCTTATTGTGATCCGGGCGCACAAAGCCGAGGCGGCTGCGCTCAGGCTTGAGCAGCAGCGTCTTGCCAGCATAGGTGGTTTCGGGGGGGAGTATTTCTGTATCCGTATGACTCATCTGAAAGGCTTACTTTAGAGATTGAAGGTAAAGTGAAATAAGGTGAACTTCGTCGTCGGTGAGCAGCGCCAGCTCCCCTTGTTCGTCAACCAGCTCACCGATGCCGCCGCCATTGGCTTTCCACATCAGGTTGCCGGGTTTAACGACCTCGGTTTCTTTGATCCACTTGAAAAAGTTATCGTATTGCAGCTCCACGTCGATACTGCCGTCTTCGTTGCGGTGATTGAGCCACCCAGCGGCCAGCGACATACGCGAGCCGATATTGGTCAAGTTCGGCCCTGCGACACCGAGTGCACGTGGGTTGCCTTTGACTACGTGGCAAGTCGCACATTTCGCGCGCCCCATGAAGAGCTTGAGCCCTTCGTTCACGTCGCCCACAAGTAGGTCGGGATTCTCGGCATAGGCAGCATACCAGTCATCCCACGTTTTGCCATCGGGCGTGGCGTGGCCGGTGCGCTCGTCGGCGACCCATTCGGCAAACTCGTCGTCGTCGACCACCGTTGCGCGAAACAGCATACGGGCGTGCGACTCGCCGCAAAACTCAGCGCATTGGCCGTAGTAGTAATCGTGAATTTCCTCTTCCAGATAGGTGGCGTATTGCTCACGCAACTTGGGGCTATCTATTGCCGGCCCTGCTGTAGCGGCACCTTCCAGGCCTTGCTTCTCTTTCCACTTGATAAAATTATCGCCCGCTTGGATCCACATCGAGTTCATGCGCCCCGGGATAAGATCGACCTTACCCGCGATCTTGGGCAGCCAGAAAGAGTGGATCACATCGACCGAGCGCAGCTCCAAGTGCACGACTTTACCGGCAGGGATCACCATCTCATTGGCCGTGGTGATACCCAGCTGCGGGTATTCAAATGCCCACCACCATTGGTAGCCGATTACTTTAATAATCAAAGGATTGTCCGCTTCTTCTTCCGCCAGCTCTTCGCCACTATACCAAGCGCCCATACGGCTCTCAGGGTCGTCCGGCGTGTCGTGGGTAAACCAGATCGCTTGCAGCGTAGGCACTGCGATGATGACCAATAAAAGAATCGAAGCCCCGATCAAGCCGATCTCGATCAAGGGGTTACCGTGCCCATGTGTGGGCAGCGGGCGCGTATCGTTCGGGCGCTCGCGGAATTTGATGATCACATACACGTAAACGCCGCCGACCGCGATGAAGATGAAGCCCGTCACATACACGGTCAGCATGAAAAGATCCAATTGCGCCTCAGCGATCGGGCCCTTCGGCATAAACGTGGACATCCGAGTATCCAGGCTGCAGCCGCCAAATAGCGCTACAGCCGTCAGTGTGCTGATAAGAGTGAGGAAACGGGATATGCCGCTTAAAATGTGCTTCACGAGTTAGGTGATTTCGTTAGTGAGTGAGTAATGAGACAGGCATATTAGGATACCCAATGAAAATGATTAAGCGGGCTAATGCGCTCTGACAAGAATATCTTCACAGTTCTTTGATCGCAATTTTTCCATCTTAGCTGGACGAAGCTGTATTTTTTGTTACGTCTATCGAATATGAATAAATCTCACCTGCTCTTTTTCCTACTATTGCCTTTCTTTTTAACCGCCTGCGGCGACGCCGACTCCGATCACGGCCACGCCCATGGTGCGGACGGCGCGCACGAGAGTCCCGCCGACCCCGTCGATCCGATCACAGTCGTCGATGGCGTGACCATCGTCGAAATGACGGGCAATGACCGCATGAAATACAACCTAGAGGCGTTCACCGTGCCCGCAGGCAGCCCCGTCAAAATCATTTTCCGCAACGTCGGCAAAATGCCCAAGGCCGCGATGGGGCACAACGTAGTCTTTTTAACCGCCGATGCCGATGAAAACGTCTTTGCCGCCGCAGCCGCCTCGGCGCGCGATAACGACTACCTGCCCGCAGACATGATGGATCAAATCTTAGCCACCACCAAGATGCTCGGCCCCGGCGAGAGTGAGACCATCGAGTTCACTGCACCCAACGAGCCCGGCGAGTATATTTTCCTCTGTTCCTTCCCCGCCCACATGTTCGCTGGTATGCGCGGTGTGATGACAGTGGAGTAGATTTGGTTTACCACCACACGTAGAGAAAGAAATAGATCAGCACACCCGTCACCGATACGTAGTACCAGATTGGAAACGTCCAGCGCGCCCACGCCTTGTGCCTCTCACGCTTACCGCGGATGGCCAGCGTCAGCGTAGTCAACACCAGCGGCACAATAGCCATCGCCAATATAATGTGGGTGATGAGCATCACGTAATAGATCGTGCGCCAAGCCCCTTCGGCCTCGAACGGCGTATGCACGCCCTGCACCAGCCACTTATGGAGCACGTAGAAAAACAAAAAGACCACCGAGACCGAAAAAGCAGAGAGCATACACGCACGGTGTGCCTTTTCGCGGTCAGTCTTGATGCAGATAAAGCCCGTAGTTAAAAGAACAGTCGCCGTGCCATTCAGGCAGGCGTTGAGTGTCGGTAAGAATTCAGTGAAAGTCATCTTGAGAAAAGGTATTTTAAACTGGGTGATATGAGATTATATTTTGGCCTTTGAATTTACAATGTGTAAGGCACTCTGACGTCAGGCCAATCTTCTTTTAAGTCGTTGGTATTTCTTGAAACAACGATCACTCCTTCAGCTTTTGCAGTCGCATAGACGATTGCATCAGGAACTTTCAACCCATGCTTCTGGCGAAGTGTGATTGCGTGATTTGATACGGCTAAGTCCACCTCTCTAATTTGAAAAATACTCAGGAAGCCGTGGATGGTTCGTTTTTCTTCTTCATCGATGGCTCCGACTAAGACTTCGATGTAAGTAATCGCGCTGATCACTTTCTCATCATATAAACTAAACTCTTCGGCTGCATTTTTGTAACCATTGAGATAGTCGACTAGTATATTTGTATCAAATACCGCCTTCATCGTTCCCAATCTCCACGCGCTGCAGCTTGATATTTTAGGCCATCTACCTTGCGGGATTTCCAAACTCCAAACGCTGCTTCCGCCTTTTCTGTATGAACTTCTTGCAGGTAGCAAGATACCGCATCGCGAATCAGGGCGGCTCTGGATCGTTGAGTACGGCGGGCTACATCGTCTAAGCTAGCAACCACTTCGTCTGGAATATCAACAATCGTTCTCATTTTGTCATCATATGACGTTATCAGTAGTCGTCAAGCGCTTTTTAGATGCGACTCTATAATTGGGATAGCTAAATACCGCTCGTAGCCGAAAGCGTGAGCTTTTGGATCGTCGAACACCGTGCAATCAACGCGTCCAAAGTCTTACGACTTCGGCTACACCATGACATTCCCAAGACCGCTAGATCAGCCACAGATCCAGCACTAGCGGTATCAGCAGTGCGGGCAGATAGAAGATCGATGCGATAAACAAGCGGCGCGCGGGCACATCTTTTGAGTCCTCTGTTAGGAATTTCCATGCGGGGCGCAAGATGTAGCAACCGGCGATGATCGCCACTGCGCCGTAGCCCCAACTGGCGTAGCCGAGCAGCGTCGGCAGCAGGGTGCTGATCACGAGCGCAATTGCGAAAATAAAGGATTGGGTGGCCACTTTCGCGCCGCTTTCGTCGGCGCTCGATAGCATGACGAAGCCGCCCTTTTTGTAATCTTTACGATACGTCCACGCGATCGCGAAAAAGTGCGGCATCTGCCACAGAAATAAAATTGCAAAAAGAATCCAGCCCAGCGTCGAGATGGTGCCCTCGGCTGCCGCCCAGCCAATCAGCGGCGGCAAAGCACCTGGCACCGCACCGACCAGGGTATTCCAGGTGGTTAATTTTTTGAGCGGTGTATAAAGCAGCACGTAGGAGGCAATCGTCGCCGCCGTCAGCAAGCCTGCCAGTGGGTTGGCGCCCGCGTAGAGTAGGTAGGTGCCGAACACGCTCAGCCCCATACCAAACATCAGTGCATTATAAGGAGCGATCTGCCCAGAAGGAATCGGCCGATCCTTAGTGCGCGCCATTTGCGCATCGGCCTCGCGCTCTAGCCACTGGTTGAGGACTGCTGCCCCGCCAGCTGCCAGCGAGGTGCCGATCAACAGGCTGGCCAAGGTGCCGAAATCGCGGCTCGGATCGGCCGCCAAGTAGCCGATGACTGCTGTGACGACTGACATGAAGCTCAGCCGCGGCTTGGTCAGTTCGTAGTAGCCATTGACGCGATCACGCAACGAGAACGCCGAATCGGATGAGTCGGAGGCGATCTCTTTGCTGTCTGTTTTGGGTAAGCTCAAGGTAGAGAGTAGGGAATCTGATGAAGTAAATTGTATTTGGTAGCCGAACTCGAAAGACTTTGGCCAATTACTTGGTTTGCTTGGTAGGACGACCGGAGTGGTGTGCTAGAAAAGTTAGCGCCCACGTGCTGGCAAGTAGAAAAGCACCCACTAAGTGATGAGCGGTCGCTGCAAAGGGGTTTTTAACCGTCCAAATCGTCAGCGCACCGAGGTAGATTTGCAGCCCCAGCAGCAAGGCCACCAAGATCGCGCCGTAGCCCAGCGCGCGTTTCGCAGTCGGGCAGCCCCATACTTTCCCCAGGAAAACGATCAAGATCACCGTCACGAACACCGCCCCGACTCGGTGGGCAAAGTGGATGCTGACACCGAAGTTCCAGTAGGCGGGCAACAAGCTCGTGGCCGTCGCCAGCGGAAATTTAGCAATTGCCAGCCCCGCGTCGGCATGGCGCATGATGGCACCGACCAAGATTTGCAGGAAAATGGCCACCGTCGCGATCACGCCCCAGCGCTTCACGCCCACTGGCGAGACGATGTGGAGCCCCGCGCTGCCCTCGATCCAGCGCCGCGTGCTGGCAAGTGTCAGCGTGACTAAAATCCCCAAGACCACCATCGCACCACAGGCGTGAATTACAGCAAAGCTCTGCGCCACCAGATTGTGATCACTCATGGTATTGAGCTGATCGAAGCGCACCCGCGCACCGCCCAGCACGCCTTGTAGGATGACGACCAGCAAGAGCACCCGCGCCAGCATCCGCACCCAGTCGCGAGACTCGCGCACATAAGTCCATAGAAAAAGCCCGATTGAAAGCAGCCCGATCTTCATTCCCAGCAAGCGGTGGCTATGCTCCGCCAGCTTATCCGTCTCCGTTAACCAACCCTCTGGATTGATCGAGCCATTCGAGAGTGGCCAATCCAGAAAAGCCATGCCCGCTTTGATGCTAGTCGTGAAGCCACCCGCATACAGCAGCACAGTTATCCAGCCCAGCGAAAAGATGCAAAACAGGAAAAGAAAAGGCTTATAGCCCTCGGAGCGTAGTTGGGTGAGTGCTGACATAAATGCCGCCACAATGATGGCATTAGCGGGTAGTTCAAGATTGAGATTTCTTATTGTTCAATTAACCTAAAAGACGCAGTTTTCTACTACGCAATTTAGAACAAGGTAAATCACAAAGGAAAGCTTTAACGTAGCCGAAGCGGTAACGCTTTGGAGCGCTCGAAGCCAGACGCTACCGTCGTCCAAAATCTTACGATTGTTCCGCTCTGCTTCGCAGACAGTCTTTTCGCCTAAAGGCTCGGAACGGCTACAATGACCCCGCTCGAAAAATGGCTGCCTTTGCCTGTGCCTACCCGGGTTGCTGAGTCTGGCAAGACCAGCATTCGGATAAATAGCCGTCGACCTGAGTCTTGCACTGAGGGCACTCCCAATCCGAAAGATCTCGGTCTTCTTGGTTCAAGTATTCCTCAATAATTTGTCTAGCCTCTGGAGCATTAAAGTCGTCCAAGACGTGGATGCTCGGGTAAAGGCTCGGGATAGGGATCTCTACGATATTAGACCCTGTCCAATTTTTGAGAAGGGTGGGTATGCCTGCTTCTTTTAATATTTGGTCGATCAGCCCGACTATGGCACTATCGTGGTGTGTGAAAACGTGTTGCATAAATTCTATAAATTTCCCTACGATGGTGACATTGCGGATGAGCAATCGCTCATTCTTCTTTCAAGTAGGCAAAAAGGCTCAGGTTTTCGTCGTAATAAATCAGCACGGCGCGTGCATCTTTAAAATAGCGCTGAGTAAAGATCAGCGAGCTCGGCGCAATCGTCTCGAGTGGCAAGCTGCCAGCAATACTGATCGAGTAGTCTGCATTTCTTTCGCGAAAAACCGTCAGCGAGGGGGCAGTCTGCTCGAAGAGCGGGCGCAAATCCGTAATCTCTCTGACACCTAGACCATACGCGGTGAGCTTGTGCGGCACTTCGAGGCTGAAGTAAAAGTTGTCAACCGCTTGCGCCTGCATGATGCGATTCACCTCTTGTTTGATCGCAGCGTATCGATTCTGATTAAAACCATAGACGATGTGGAAGTTGAGGAAAGCATTCACCGCCACCATGGCCAGCACCAGAGCGACTGCCCTCAGTATCTTGGCTTGTGGTAGCTCATCTCTGAAGTAGCTGCCGACGATCACGAAATAAGCTAATAATAGATAGGTCTGCGGCAGTAGATATTTGATTTGATAAGGGTGCTTCGCGTAGATCAAAAAGCTCAGTGCCAGGCAAAGCAAAAACCCGAGCGATAGCAGGCGCAGCGGCGTGCTTTGAGACCGGATCAGCTTCCAGAGAGCGAAGCCGGAGAGCGCCGCAATCGGGAAAAGCGTTGTGAAACTTTGAAAACTAAAGCCTTGAATGGTGAAGCTTAGGATTTGTGCGAAGGGCAAAAAACTGCCCTCAGGATTGGGCTTTCCGTAGCGTCCGCTCTCGGTGAGTAGGCGTTTAAACCAAGCCATTTGATCGGCCGCATCGTCGGCAAATGCTGAGCCTACGACGAAGTAGGCTACCAGCGCGGTGGCCAGCATCAATGCGCCTGCTAGTAGTTGCCGTGGCATTTTAGCTTCGGAGCGTAGGCAGAAGAACGCACCAATCAGAAAAGCCGTGACTGGCCACAAGGTGATCTTAATCGTCGTCACCGCTCCCAGCAAAGCGCCCCAGCTCAGAGCGCGTGCAAAAGACAGCTCCTTCGCCCCCGCAATCGAGCCACAGGCGAGTACGGCCACGACTAGATATAGCGCGAGAAATCCACCCTCAGGCGTGAAGCGTCCAAAGTGCATCAGCGTATTATAGTCGTGCACTAGAAGTAGGCTGGCTATTAAAAAAGCGCAGACACTCCAGCCCAGTAATTTCCAAAACTGTAGCAAAGCAAAGGCCACAGCCAGCAGCGTAAAGATCAGCCAAGCGCTGCGGAACTGGTTGTAGGCATCGAGCACAAAGGCTTGCTTGAAATCAAAACTAAGTAAGCGACCCAGACCAGCGCCGACAATCTGTAAGAAGGTGCCCGGGTGGTCAGTCATTTGCACGTAGCCCATTTCATTAAGCTGAAGCGCGCTGAATATATAAGCGACTTCGGGATCAGCAAAGTAAGCGAAAAATGGCAAGGCAGATCGCACGAAGTAGAACCAAGTAAAGGCCAGCAGAATGGAGATCGGCAGTAACAACCAGAGAGTCTTCATGCGTGCGAGCTTGGCTGTCTGGTTGTTCATAGCAAGTATGTGCTTAGCGTTTCAGCTGTAGGGTGATGGCATCGGCGAGTTGCTCTAGCCGCTTTTCGGAAACCTTTTGCACGGTGCCTAGCTCTTGCGCGTAGATGGAGACGCGGAACTCTTCCAGCAGCAGCCGGTAGGGCTTGATCGCGGGGTGCGTGATACGAGCTGCGGGGTGGGTGATACGAGCTGCCAGTGCTTCCAATTCCTTCAATCGCGCTTCAAAGGGCGCCACGCGTAGCGATTTTTCGATGTCGCGCTGAATGCTTTCTTTGGCGCGTTGCGAGCGGCGCAGCATGGCCTTGAGGTAGCGCGCGATGTGTGGCAGTTCGTCGAACTCGTAGTGTTCGAGCAGATCGGCGGGCGCGATCGCTTCTAGGTGCGCGCGCATACCGGGGTAGATGATGGCTTGGGTGGTTTTCTTTTGCTCTAGCAAGAGCATAACGGCTTCGCGGGCTTCCAGCACACCTCGCAGGTGGTCGATCAATTTGAGCACGATGCCCTTCGATGCTTGGCCGGCGTGTGCCAGTGTCTTTTTGAAATTGGCCTCGCTGAGCGGTAGCAAGGATTTGGTGCCGAATAGGTGCCGCCGCAGGTGCGCCCACGCGGGGTCTTTGATCGCCTCGTAGCCGCCCACTTGCACCAGTAGGATACCGAGTTTTTTGAGCTCTTTCAGGTCGCGCTGTATCCAGGCGATGTCGCGCCCCATGCTCTGCTCGGCCAGCTCTGGCCAAGCTGTTGCGCTGTGCTGCCGCGCTTGGTCGCGGTCGGGTAGTAGGCGCAGGTGGATCTGGCTTTTTTCGATGACGAGGGCAGGGTAGGCTTTGAGCGGTAGGCCGGAGTCGCCGCTCAAGTCGATGCACTCGGGCAGATCGCCAAATGTCCAGCCAGCGAGATTTTCACGCTCGTATTTGGCAGCGGCGGCTTGCCATGCCGGGATGGCGTCGAGCCCGTCGCCCGCAGCGGCTTTTTGTGACTTGGACTGTAGCTGCTGGCGCACCTGTTCGAGGTCGCGGCCTTGGGCAAGGGCGTCGCCGAGTGTATTCTCTATCTGGATACGCGGCTTGAGGTGCTCGGGCAGTTGCGCGTTTTGCCATTGGTCTTTGAAGGTCTCGATGCCGTAGGCGCTGCGTAGTAGCTCGGCCAGTTGCTCGGTGAGCGGGCGTTCGCTGGGTTTGAGTTTGGTCTTCAGCTCGCTAGCGCGCTCTTTCAGCGGGTGCAGGCGGATGCGGATTTGTTTGGGCAGGGCGCGTAGCAGACACTCGATCTTTTCGGCGAGGTGGCCGGGCACTGCCCAGTCGAGCGTGCCTTGTTGGATAGCGTCGGCCTGCGCGATGGGGAGGCGCAGCGTGACGCCGTCTTCTTCGCTGCCGGGTGTATTGCTATAGTGCAGTGGGATCTCGCAGCCGCCGAGTTGTAGGGCGCGTGGGAAGTCTTCGGGGGCGATGCCGCTATCGTCGGGTGGGAGTAGATCCTCCTCGCAGGCTTTGAGAAAGTCGAGCGAGCCGCCGTGGTGCTGCTTAGCGAAGCTGCGCAGCTCGGCGAAGGAGCCCACGCCTTGCAGACGCTGGCGGTAAAAGGCGAAGAGGTTATCCTCGATCCAAAACGCGGAGCCGGTGCGGCGGCGGGCGAACTCCGACTCGGCGCTGGCTTGAAGATCGGCGTTGTGTTGAAAGAAGTCGGGGCGTTCCTTAATGCCGCCCTCGATCAGGCCGTTGCGAACGAAAATGTCGGTGGCCTCGTCGGGCTCGATGCGGCTGTAGCTGACTTGGCCGCGTTTGATTTCGAGGCCGAAGAGTATGCGGCGCTCCTTGCAGAGCACCGCCGCGCCCTTGGTGCTCCAAAATGGCTCCGAGTGGCGGATGTTTAGCAATTCGCCCGCGAGGTCTTCGATCCAATCGACTTGCACCTTGGCGGCAGTGCGCGCGAAGAGGCGGCTGGTCTCCATCCACTCGCCACACACGATCCACTCGGGGGCGGTGGTCTTGGCGGGCTTCGGCTTGGTTTTTTTGGCGTAGTTAGCTTTGCGTTGTTTCTTAGCCGTATCGTGATCAAAGAGTGCGGAGCCCGGGAAGAGCAGTGCCTTGCGGTTACGCGAGCCGCAGTAGTTGTGCTCTTCTTCCTTGTGCGCGATGTTACTCAGTAGACCCGTCAGGATCGAGCGGTGGATGGCGGCGTATTGCGCTTCCAACGCAGTTTTTCGGTTATCAGCTTTCCAGTTACCCGTTGGCGTCTTGATTTTTAAATTTTTTAAAATCCGTTCCAGCTGCTGATGAATATCACGCCATTCACGCATCCGTTGAAAAGCGAGAAAGTGGCTCTTGCAGAACTTGCGCAGCTTATTCTGAGTAAGCGTATCGAGCTTTTCATGATAAGCGTTCCAGATGTTGAGCAGTGTGAGGAAATCGGACTCCGGGTGCGTGAACTGCTTGTGCATTTCGTCGGCTTCTTTGGCTAGCTCGGCGGGGCGCTCGCGCGGGTCTTGAATCGAGAGGCCGGAGGCGATCACCAGCACCTCGGGCAGGGCACCCTCTTGCTGCGCTTGCAGCAGCATTCGCCCGACGGTGGGATCGACCGGGAACTGCGCCAGCTTGCGGCCTAGCTTGGTCAGGCAGTAATCTTCGGCGTTCGGGCTGAGCTCGTCGGCTCGCACCGCGCCCAGCTCAGCCAGTAAGCGATAGCCGCCTACGATGGCGTTTTCCGCAGGCGGTTCGATGAAGGGGAAGGTGCGGATGTCGCCGAGCTTGAAGGCCATCATCCGCAGGATGACTGAGGCGAGATTTGAGCGGTGTATTTCGGGCGTGGTGTAGCGGGGGCGCGCCAGAAAGTCTTGCTCATCGTAAAGGCGGTAGCAAATACCGTTGCTCACGCGCCCGCAGCGGCCTTTGCGCTGGTCGGCGCTGGACTGAGCGATCGGCTCGATGGGCAGGCGCTGGGTGCGCGAGTGCGGGCTGTAGCGGCTCACGCGCGCCAAGCCGGTATCGACCACGTAGCGTATGCCGGGCACGGTCAGTGAGGTCTCGGCGATGTTGGTCGAAAGAATGATGCGCCGCCGCCCGCCAGGGTGGAAGATGCGCTGCTGGTCGGCATTGGCGAGGCGTCCGAAGAGCGGGAGTAGGTCGCACTGGCGCGCGGAGCTATTTTCCAGCTCGCGCCGTAGCTCGTGTATGTCGCGCTCGCCGGGCAGAAAGACAAGGATGTCGCCCTCGCGGTTGTGGTCGATGATTTCGCAAATCACCTCGGCGGCTGCGTCGATGTAATCGCCCTCGTCCTGCTCGGCGGGGGCGCGGTAAAACGTATCCACCGGATACATACGCCCCGACACTTCGATGATCGGCGCATCGTCAAAAGCCTTGGCAAAAATGGCGGTATCGATGGTGGCCGAAGTGATGATGATCTTCAGATCCTTGCGTCGCTTCGTGAGCTGGCGCAAGCAGCCGAGGATGAAGTCGATATTGAGGCTGCGCTCGTGTGCTTCGTCGATCACGATGGCCTCGTAAGCGCGCAGCATCGGGTCGTCCTGCAGCTCGTTGAGCAGGATCCCGTCCGTCATCACTTTGATCACGGTGTTGCGCTGCGTCTGATCGGTGAAGCGAATTTTAGCGCCGACTTCTTGGCCATAGGCGACCCCCAGTTCTTCGGCGATGCGTTGTGCGACGGAGAGCGCCGCCACCCGGCGTGGCTGTGTGCAGCCAAGAAACCCCCGTTTGCCAAGCCCGCATTCAAGCAGGAACTTTGGGATTTGCGTCGTTTTACCCGAGCCTGTCTCGCCCGCGATGACCACCACTTGGTTCTCCCGAATCGTGCGCACAATCTCCTCCCGCCGCAAATGGATCGGCAAGTCTTCAGAATAGGTCGGGATGGGGAGTATGCGTTCGATAGCGAATAAAAAAACACAGGCGTTATGCCTGTGTCAGGAGGGATGGTTTCTACTGTAGTTGATTTAGATGGATCAAGCTCTTAGTCAATTTCCCTTGAGAGGGAAGGCGCAGAGTTAGCGGGAGATTCTCATCACCTGCTATTTGGCTAAGCAGGCCTCAGGGTTCGAGGGTATGTGCAGCGGATGGGCTAAAGGGACGCAGGATTTTGAAAAGGCAGTGTAGGAGGATTTACAAGACGATGTGGCGTGTCGGGTATCGGAATCCGAAGCAGCTGAAATGCGCGAGTCGCGATGGGAGCGAGCAACCGTGGATTTATTGTCACGCTTAAATTGCAGTGATGCAGAATTGGATGATTCACCGAAGGGAGTCGGCTGGAAGGTAGCGACCGCTAGAATGCTGCGTAAGCGTTACTTGGTTCCGAATGCCTGGGATCGCCCAACGACTCGTCATGGTAGAGACATCGACCGTAGAGAGCCTAGTCAGCAGGTTTCGAATACGACAACATGGGCCGCCGCACCCAGCGCCAGACCCCGACGCCACCAACGTAGCCGGAGCTCCCAGCTCCCAGGCCCGCATCGAAACCTACCTCTACAACGCAAGGGGTGAAATGATCAGCCGCACCGACTTTAACGGCCACACCACAACCTACACGACTTTACGCACTTGCTCGTCCTTTAAATCCTCAATGATCGATCGCTTGAAATCAACTGTTCCCTTGGCCCAGCCTTTCGTCATATTTTCAAAACCAAGGCGCTTGGACTCCTCGTCGTTTTCAGAGAGCCACCCGAGATACTCGCGGTATTTGCGACGCCCCGCAGGCGTATCCGAGAGACCACCGGCAAACTCTAAAGCGATTTCTGGACTCTCATAACCGCGACGCCGACGAGGATACCAGCAGGACGCAAAGCTGCTGCCCGCATACTGCTCTAGGCACGACGCTTCAACCAAACCCGCACGAACCGGATTCAAATGGATGATGTGGCAAACCGCTCCCAATGATTCACCGTCTACTAAAATCGCCTTCTAACGACCCTGACGGAGCGCGACAGCGCAAAGATGGCGCAGCCCGCAAAGCGGGTGAATCAAGCGGGTGCCCGATGGGCGGCTTGGTGAGTAACCACATGACCGTGACTCTGTCGGTAACGATTGAAACGATTCGCGAAGACGGACTGTAACCAACGCATTCCCTCCACCAGATTCGGATGCGGGGTCTTGATGCAAAGATGATAATGGTTCCCCATCAAACACCACGCATGTAATCGCCAACCCATGGTGACGCACGCCTCCTCTAAGCAGGCTAAAAAAACTTTTCCGTGCACCTGCACTCTCGAAAATCCAAGAGCGATAGTTGCCTCGGTTGATCAAATGGTAGCGAGCGCGTTCATATTCGATACGTGTTTTTAGAGCCATACACGACTCTCCAGCAGTAATTTTATACTGTAAAGCACTAGTGTCCAGTTTTAAGTCATTGAAAATCAATTGGTTAAAAACCTCTACTCCATCCCTTGTAGTACTAAAATCACCAAGTAGCTGATTGACAGTGACTTTCTGAAACACGTTTACGCTCAAAATTTGCATTATTCGACTCATACTTTCGTCAATTCCATGAACCTTATTGAGACAGGCGACCAGCAGATAAACGCAGATCGCAATCCAGATTTGGGTGCGCACTGCGTTTTCGCTCGTCCCGTAGAACGTTTTTATGCGAAGGTTTTTTATCCATTTGAAGAACAGTTCAATCTGCCATCTGCGTTTACAGGTAGCCGTAATTGTCAGCGCAGGCAAATCGAAGTGGTTAGTGAGGAAGATTGTCGTTTCCCTGTATTTGTATCAAAAAAACTGATACGCCTCAATTTCATAGGGTAGTCTCGTTTAGATTTTTTTGTCCTCAACCGAATAACTTGGTCACAACGCAGACCGCAGGACTTATCGACAGGGCGGGACTTGCAGACGGTGAACTTGGTATTCTTTTTCTGTCGTATCACAAAATAGGCATTTGCACTCTCAATCCTAAAGAGTCGCGCGAAGTCAATGTATCCGCGATCAAAGACATAAATGCTTCCGGCTTCAAAGAACATCTGATCCATAAAGTGAACGTCGTGCACCGATCCGTCTGTAATTCGTATAAACACAGGGATCGATCCGGTCAGATCGATTTGAGTGTGAAGTTTTATCGCAGCTTTGGTTTTACGGAAATGAGCCCACGGAAACATCGACAGACACAGATCAATCGTGGAAGCATCAACGGCGTAAACCATCTCATCAATGTCGAGTCCCTTGGAATCCTCGCGACACAATCGCCTTGCCTTGCGAATCAGAATTTGCGCGAGCGCTTCATAGACGCGCCAATTTCGATGTTCGTTTGCGTAAGCCAAATTCGTGCGCGTAATGTTGCCACGAACCCCCATGGCGTAAAGATGCGAACATCCTTTCAAGCATGCTTCGATATCTCGCAGGCTCTCTCTAAATGTGATCTGAGCAAAGGCCATTGCGAGGCATTGATCTCGCGCAGTCATGCTTTTGCTCACTCTCGGCATCGGATGCAAGTCCATGCATCGGTGAAACTCCTTGCGATCCAGAAGATCGATGACTTGTGTGAAGATAAGGCGGCCAGTGTTCATTCCTTATTTAGAACGAGCACTCACTGCTTAGGCTGGCGCGTTCAAATGCGTGACACCTCTTTTTCTTCATTAGCCGCTTAAAATGAACAACCTACAGAAACTCAAAAAGCTCTTAACTGGACACTAGTGAGTTATTATAATGAAAATGCGCACCGACCTAATCACGTCATCATACAGTTCACCCAGACAGGGGGGGCGGTTTCAGTTTGATGAGGGTTGGTTTTTTTTAGGGGTTTCAAATTTCCACGGACAAGCCTATACGGAATGATGAATACGATCCCAATCGGTGGTGTCCCAAGTGGAGGCCGTATCGCCGCCCCCGGGTTGCTGCTGGTCCCAGGTGTTGACGGTCTGGGGCAATGGAATCACAGACGGATTTGGGTCTAGCAAGGGGTCGTCGGTTTGCTGCATCCAGATACGGAGACGCTCCCGCATATTTCCAAGGATGTCTTTATAGCCAGGATCGGCTGCGAGGTTGATCCGTTCATCAGGGTCGAGATGAAGGTCGTAAAGTTCTTCAACCGGTGGGATGCATTGGGCCCATCCTTTCTCCATTAAAAGTCGTTTGCTATGACCATCGTCGCAATTCGGCAAAACCGCGGTGTGAGGAGCGGCGAAGTTTCGGATGTAATTCCAATCCTTGTTCCGAGCTGAGCGTTTTGGCTCGAACGCGGCATGAAAAGTGACTTCAGCGAAAACCGTGTCGCGGACGCTCTCGGCGTCACCCCGCAGTATTGGGAGTAGTGATTTTCCCTGAAGCCAAGAGGGGGCTTCCAGCTTCAATAAATCACAAACCGTCGGATAAAAATCGAGATGCGATACTAACGCGTCACTCGTCATTCCGTCCTTAGCCCCGCCCGGAAGGCGCAAGATAAAGAAGACGCCGGTGCCAAGGGAAGTGAGGCTGCATTTATGGAGTGGAAAAGCGATGCCGTGGTCGGTGGTAGCCACGATTAATGTATTCTCGGTAAGACCTGCAGCATCGAGCGTGGCTAAAATTTGACCGTAATAACCGTCCAGTCGTTCCACCGCGTGCTGAAAATCAAGCCAATCACGGCGGGTTTCCGGTGTGTCGGGGAGCGCCGCTGGAGGGGCGACATAATCCGCGTTCCCGTCTCCGTCATGCGGAGAGTAACGCTCCTGATTGAAGCCGTGAGAAACCCACTCAGTACGATGAGTTTCCATAAAGCCGACGTCGAGAAAGAATGGTTTTTCAGTGCCCACTGACTCAAGAAAATTGGTCGCGTAATTAACGACGTCTTGACCAGTGTTACGATCTACATCCGACACTCGGGTATACCCGCAGAGATCGGGCGGCCCGACGTGCTCGAACCCCGCGAGAACTGTTTCGTAACCATGCCCGACGAGGAAACTAGCAAGGTGCCGCTCCGGATGTGAGAGCCGACCACCCCGGTGAGCCAGAGCCACCATGCCGGCTTGATGGGAGGTCTCTCCGGTCAACAGGCCTGCTCGACTCGGCGAGCAAGTCGGGGCGGTGCAATAGGCTTGACGGAATAGACAACCGCTTTCGGCTAAAGTCTGCAAATGCGGGGTTCGAACCGAGCATCCATGAGCTTGGATCGACCGCCCGGTATCGTGGGAATGCAAGTAGAGTAGATTAAACTGCGGGCGCGTCTTCATTAAAGTTAAATAAATCTCTCTAGTTAGATATTTGTAAGACCTACCATCCCAAAAACAACCCAAAGCTTGCACACCAGGTGCATGCTACATCCGAGAGTCGAGACACGGTCTAAAGGGGTTGTGTGATGCCGGGAGGACAGATGAGGAAGGAGATTTCGCAACGTTGGGGGCCGTTTTCGAGCCGTACAAGGATATTGTTATAGCCTTGTTTGAAGAAGACTTTATTGAAGTGTTCGCCAAGTGCCCAGGCGCTCAAACCCCTAATCTTGCCAAGCCGGAATTCCATTGATCCAGACTTTTACTGATAGGAATTTGCTTTTTGGCGGCGCTAGCCGCCGGGGTGAGGGTTGAAGGGAGCGGGGCGATTTAAGGCTGAAGGTGGAGGGTTGTAGGATAAATTATGTCCGAATAGAGAGCTTTTACTGACTGGATCAAATAAACCTCTCCTTTCAAGATCAGCAAGAGCAAATTTCCGCCGAAATTGTGTCTTTCAGGGCATGGGCAAGCGTTCCGCGGGGGCAGGAAAGGGGTCATTCCGTGCATTTGCATGTATAAATATACGGAATGGTTGTCTTCTGGATTTTCGGAATGACCCCTTCTGAGTTTCCCGCAGATGCTGGTGATTTTAAAGGTTTGAGGGAATTGCAAGAGGCCACTGGGGATGATCTACAATGTGGTATCGTGTTATACGCAGGCAAGGATATCGTCCCATTCGGAGAAAAACTTTTCGCCGTTCCGCTTTCTGCGCTCTGGCAATAATACCATTTGCACTTCCTCGAAATGCTTCTGTATTAAAAATCAAGAAAACGTGGACCGACCCCATCGCTGGCCCTACAGGCTCAGACTTCTCCGGCGCTTCACTGAGATCGCCATCGTGGCCAGCAGGCCCGCGAGCAGGGCGTAAGTGGTTGGCTCGGGCACGGGATTTGCGTCGATGAAAGACTGGATCGCAGCGTCGTAGTTCCCGACATAGGTATGACCGTTGATGTCATCTCCGCCCGACGTCCCGATAAACCAATTGATACCCACTATAGTTAGCTTTCCCAGCCCGGTGTCGACCATGAGCGGAGCGCCTGAATCGCCGCTTTGAAGGGCAGATTCGTAGGTGAGATAATTGGCGTCACCCGACACGTTGACCGTCGAGATGATGGCATCGCCGGTGTTCGATGAGGCGGTTACGTCTGCGAAAAAATTGTCTACCTTGTTGGCCCCGACCGCAATGCCCTGACTGACTGTGAAGCTGGTCGGTGACCTTCCGAAAAGGAGCGCATCGGCACCGTTGTAGCGACTGCTGTTAAAGCGGCCCGGTCCTCCAAGAGCACTCGTAATATCTTCAGTAGCAAAATCGTAAAACGTAAAGTTAGGGTCCAGCGGGGAGTTTAAGGTGCCGAGGTAGAGATCGGAGGTGCCGATCTGCTGAAAATTGCTGGTGATGCTTCGGTTGGAGGAATAACCCGATGGATCGTTGGCGGCATAAAAGGTGACAGATGATCCCGCGGCAGGAGCAAAATGCTCGGCCGTGATAAACACGTTTTCGCTAATCATGGTCAGCCATCTGCCGCTTTCATTCAATGCGACTCCCGAGAGGTCATAGGTGTCGGCGATAAATTGAGCATCGTTTGCGAAGCGATCATTCGTGGCGGACGAGAAATTGTCGATATTGATTGCGCCAAAGATGATGGAGGGGCAGAGGCAAATCACTGTCGACAAAGCAGAACGGGAAACTTTCATAAGGATATGGAGTTCGTAATCATTCTAAATTGCAAGTTAAAACTTAAGAGAGTGGAGGTTTAGCCAGGGCACATCACTGACGGGGAGTTAATTGCTTGAACATCAGGTTTTTAATTTTTTGGCTAGACATTTATCAAAAGTCAAATATGTTATGGTTAGATGAATATCAAAGCATGGACAAAATCTCTCCCTAATGAAGCTCTGGCGAGCCTAGGAACCTAAAAGGGGTCAGTTTTATTTTAAGTCTCACTGAAAATCAGAGGCTTAGACTTCAACCTGCATTGGCGCTGAGCATTTTTAGTCCCTACAATTTAATGGATTTACTGATTACCAATGACTTACGTCACCAAAAAAGGGTAAAATTGAGGAAACTCTAGTTAAAATAGCTTCAAATTGATTAGCGTTGTCGAATCGCGGTTAAGTTGACTGCCGAATTTAGGATAATGTTAATATTTACGGAACGACCCCGTCCGAGTTCCCGACCCCGTCCGAGTTCCAATATAAAGAGCCTGAGTGCAATGGATATGGCGGCTGAAGCCGCCACTACGGCCAGGCATAAAAAAAATCCCGCTCCTGAAACGGGAGCGGGATTTTGGAAAGTTGTGGGCGCGTTCGCTTTAAGCGGCAGAAATGGGGTCGCGGCAGAAATGGGGTCAGTCCAAGAATTCATGACTTTGTAGAAGTTTCCACTCGGGAAACGCAGCAGGCTTTATTTTCCTTGAGCGACTGACGACAGAGCTCAAGGAAGAAACTCGCCCCATATTCAAGCGCTTAGCAATCCAGCGATAAGGAGCCAGATATTGCTCTCTTAGCGACCGGGCCACCGCAATCTTCCAACGCGGCGCTTTGGGGCCCACTTTCAGGTCGCCTTCACTTTTGTTTAAAAGCGCAAGAATCTCAACAACTCCTCGCTCCCATCGCGGTTCGCGCATTTCAGCGGCTTCCGACTCGACCACTTTCTTCACATCATCGTCTTTCAAATCATCCAATACGCTTTTCTTAAAATCATCCGCCCCTTTAGCCCAACCGCGAGTCATTCGCTCAAATCCCAAGCGCTTGCGCTCCACATCCTCTTCACTAAGCCATTCTACATAGTCACGATAGAGCCTGCGTCCCTTCGGAGTGTCTTTGAGTTGCCCCGCAGATTCCATATAACTTTCAAAGACAGCAAAACTCCAACGCTTGCAAGGATACCATAACTGGTGGAAACTACTGTCAGAGAAGCCCTGTAAATTTGCTACCTTCACCAACCCAGCCCGAACCGGGTTTAAGTGGATGTAGTGACAGACCGCTGCCACCGCATCGCCATCCAATAGAATCGCTTTGTAGCGACCCTGAAATACATGTCCATTTGAATGGCGAAAACGGTTAAATCGATTAGCAAAAGTGCTCTGTAACCACTTCATCCCTTCCACTAAATTAGGGGTCGGAGTCTCGATACAGAGATGGTAGTGATTCCCCATCAGACACCACCCGTGCAGTCGCCACTGCATCGTCTCACAGGTTAGCTTTAAACAATCCAAGAAACTTGCGCGAGCGCCCTCGCTTTCAAATATCCAACTCCGGTAATTGCCACGGTTGATCACATGGTAATGCGCCCCCGCGTACTCTATCCGTATTTTTCGTGCCATCGACAAGTAGACTCCACAATTATCGATATTATACAAGATATAATCATGAATTCTTGGACTGACCCCATACGCTGTTTCGGATCGGTCTCTCTACGTTTGATTTCCGATTCAGCGATCATCATTTTATCGGCAACTACCGCATGAAAGCGGACTGCCTTACCTTCCGCCAGTAGCAGTTTGAATACTTCGTAGCGGACCTCGGGTAAATCGTTGTTGGCGTGAAAGCCGAGCGCCGTCTTTTTGCGTTCGGGCTTGAAGGATTCGACACTTGCGAAATAAGGGTCGGCCAGTAAATCTTCGCGCAGTGCATTCAGCTTTTTCGAGAGGCCGACCGGATCTTCCACTTCCAACTTGCCCATGATGAAGTAGTGCGAGCAACCCTCATTCCCGATGATTGGGCCGCTCCCGCGCTTCCTGCCAAACAATGTTGGGTCACCTGATTCATCAACGAAGCTGTAAATAGTCTCACTCGGTTCCGTCATGAATCAGCTGTGTTTGTTGGGTGTTAACTTTCAATGTTGTTGGATCACTCTTCGATTTTCAGTGAATTAAGTGCATCGTCCACTATGGCTTTGATCACTTTCAGTTGTTCGGTGTCCTCTTGATCTTTGAGGTCATTAATCCACTCTTCGACCAGCGTTTCGATATCGTTGCATAGATCTGGGAGGGCTCTCCATTCCCGTGCTTCCCAATCGTAGTAGATCCGATTGTAAGCGTAGCAATAGGGCTTTTCCAGATCCTCTAGTAGTTTCTCCAGTAGCGCTGGGCCGCATCCACCTGTGACTAGGGCTCCAACAAAACGTATTTCGTATTCTTGGTTCTCGGTTAGTTGGGCTGTCGTTTCTGGGTCGAAACTAAGCCAACCGTCGTCGTGCAACTTAGCGGCGGCCCATCGGTTGAGGCCGATTTGATCGCAAAGCTTAAGACCACTTTGGGGGAAGAGTAAGCCTTGATCGCCATGGATTCTTCCTGACTCGGAGGTTTGATCGTTTTTACTCATAATACTTTTGGGTTAGTTCATGCCCATTCCGTCCGGGTAGGAGCGATTAAGAAAGAACCGGGTGACGTATTCCCGTGGCAAATATTTTAGCATTCTCCATTTTACGACTAAGGTTTGCATTTGCTCACTACCTCCCTCTGAGGCACAATTTAAGGCCAACAGGATTACTTGAGACTTGGATAAGCCGGCTCTGACAATATTGGCATACCGTTTTTGATCTGAAAGATGGCCTGCTTCATCGATCATTTCCAATAGGTTAAACAGTAGGCGGTAATACTGCCCGAGTTCATCTGCAAATTCCTCGTAAATCCAATCGAAGAATTGACTATTAACAAAACTTTTTGATATAGGTGTGGGTCCATAATACACTGTCAGTTTTACCGTAAGTCCATTGCCAAGATCTGCAGCTTTTGCTTTATAGATGTATTTACAAAGGCGGTCGAATACATCAGCGCCTCTACTTTGGCTGACAATGTCGCGTTCGCGATCATCAATTGGCTCATTAACTAGTAATTTAGGTGCTCGGACAGAATTTGAGACATCCTGGAGGATTCCAAGCAACCGGAAAAAAGTCGTCTCAAAATTGTCTTTTTGCTGCTGATCTAATTGACCGCTTAATGCGGTCGAAGTTTTCTCCAGTTCTAGCCTTTGCGCTTTCAATTCCTGACTTTGAAGAATGATCGATATGACCACACCAATCAGAGCCAACCCCGAAAAGATTGAGTTCCAAAAACCAAAGGCATCGCCGAGTGTTCCAGTCTCGAAGCTCCATACGAACAGTGCTGGCCAGTAGAAGACAACGACCATGAAGACGACGATAAATCCAACGATGATCGCGAGCAACATTCGCAGTAATTTCTTTCGGAGTTCACACTTTTTCATACTTTTCCCTCCTTCAGGATGACACCCAGCAGGTCGGGGCTTTTTGCAGAAATGGCTTTAGTGCCTGTAAATATATAGCGATTTTAATTTTATTACGTCACCAATGATTTTTTGGGATGAATCTTTATATTTTGCGTTCGACCCCTTCAGTTTTTCGGAGCGGTGAACGAACGCATCTGCGATAAGGTGATCGGTTCGATAGGACCACCGGGACTTGTGATCGTGATCGTATCGGCATTAACAACGATCTGGCACTTCTGAGCAGCCATGTCGTAATCGCG
>Ga0307933_1000817_pt1 | contig 27561 bp, 35 predicted proteins | sample OrgLakmetageno88_FD_201811 | JGI IMG/M metagenome (GOLD analysis project Ga0307933, IMG submission 201811) | Saline water microbial communities from Organic Lake, Antarctica - #88 | ecosystem: Environmental > Aquatic > Non-marine Saline and Alkaline > Saline | place: Antarctica: Organic Lake... | reverse complement strand
AGCGTCTTTGGGAGTCGCGTCTTTGGGAGTCGCGGCAGCGGCTACCTTTTCTTCTTCGGGTGTTTTAACTTCTTCTTCGCTCATGGCAAATATCTCAGATGGAAATGTTTATTTAGCTGGTTGTTTCGCGATTACTTGCGAACTGGCTTGATTGCGCCCTTACGTGTGCGGGCATTAGTTTTCGTGCGCTGACCGCGGACTGGGAGTCCACGCATGTGGCGCATACCACGAAGGCTGCGGATAGCGGACAGGCGTTTGAGATTGGCGGTGCGCTCACGGCGCAGATCACCTTCACAAACATACTGCTTGTCAGCAATGATAGACGCGAGCTTATTAACCTCTTCTTCATTGAGGTCACCGGCGCGGCGATCAGGATCGAAACCTGACTCAGCGACGACGGCTTTCGCGCGTGTTGGCCCAATGCCAAAAACATAACGAAGCGAGTATTCTAGCTTCTTGTTGGCGGGTATATCGACTCCAAGGATACGTGGCATAATAAAAGTGTGTTGATCCCACAGAATTGCGGGAAGCGATGGATATATCAGTTTAAGTTAGTTTGGAAAGTTATTTTTTAGGAATTGTTAATATTTCTGGATTACCATTGGTTACGAGGACGGTATGCTCAAAATGAGCGGAATTCTGCCCATCCTGTGTGACGGCAGTCCAACCGTCATCGAGCATCTTGACCTTCCCGGTGCCGAGATTGATCATTGGCTCGATTGCGAGTGCCATACCGGGCTTAAGGAGCGCCCCGCTACCTCGACGCCCGAAATTGGGTATTTGTGGCGGTTCGTGCATGCTTTTACCGACTCCGTGACCTACAAAATCCCGAACAATTCCGTAGTTATGGCGCTTGATGTATCGCTCGACAGCGTTGGAGATGTCCCCTACCCGATTACCGGCACGGGCGAAAGTGATGGCATAGTCGAGTGAATCCCGGGTTGCGCCGATAAGATCAGCGGTTTCCTGGGCAACAGGCTCGACCAAAACAGTCTTCGCATTGTCGCCGATAAAGCCTTTGTAGCGAACAACGACATCGAGCGAAACAGCATCACCAGATTGAACGACTCGTTTCATGTTTCCGATGCCGTGCACGATCTCGTCATTGACCGAGATACAAGTATAGGCGGGGAAAACATGGCTTCCCGCTCGGTAGTTGTAGCAAGCACTCTCGGCTCCGAGAGATTGAATCTGCTTACGACCGAGTTGGTCCAAGTCATAGGTGGTAATGCCAGCTTCCGTCGCATCCACCAAGGTTTTTAGAACCGAGGCAGCTATCTGGCAAGCGTCACGGATCGATTGAATTTCTTCGTCGGAACGAATGTATTTCATCGGTCAGCGTGGCTATGGTGAATCAAAGAACAGTGAATTGAAAATTTCCGTTGTGAGTGGAGCTTTTCGAAAATATTACCCGGATGGCAGAGCTTAGCCGAGATTAAGGAACCAGGAAATGATCCCGAGAGCGAACAGTGCGATCGCAATAAAGAGAAGCGGACGCCATACCGTCCAAAAGTCCTGCAAACCGGCGGTATCGACGATCTGCTTCGTACGGGCTGCGGACCGGCCGCGGATCTTACCCTTCTTAAGGAAACCGTCGTAGTGGCGCTGGAGGAGGTATGTCTCGATCTGGCGCATGGTGTCAAGGAGCACACCAACCGTAATCAGCATACCTGTGCCGCCGAAGAAAATCGCGACACTGAATGGCACATTGTAGGCATACAGTAGAATATCGGGGAAAAGTGCGATGACCGTCAATGAGAGAGCACCGAAAAGAGTCAGGCGCGTCATGATGTGATCAAGGAACTTCGCAGTTGGCTCACCAGGTCGAACGCCTGGAATGTAACCGCCGTTTTTCTTCAGATCATCCGCGATTTGGATAGGCTTGAACATCATCGAAACCCAGAAGTAACTGAAGATCAGGATAAGCAGCCCGAAAATGATGTAATAAGGCGCTTGGCCGTGAGCAATGGAGTCCGCAAAGTCATTGAAAAAGCGCATACCGGTAGCTGAACCAAGGTAGGCTAATATCTGCGCAGGAAACATCAAAATGGCACTGGCGAAAATGACGGGCATAACACCGGCGTAATTCACCTTTAGAGGCAGAAAAGAACTCTGGCCACCATATACCTTACGACCGACAACACGTTTGGCGTATTGAACCGGGATCTTGCGTTGGGCCTGAGTGATTGCGACAAGGCCCGCAGTCACGGCAAAGAGCAGCGCGAGCATGAGCACACCTTCCGGCACACCTAAAGCGGCACCCTCAGAACCGACTGGCGCAACAAACATCTGGTAAGCAGATGCAACAGCGCCTGGCAGACCAGAGATAATACTGACTGTAATCAGCAAAGAGATTCCGTTACCAATACCTTTTTGTGTGATTTGCTCACCTAGCCAGACCATAATCATTGTTCCGCAGGTAAGGAAGATCGTGCCCGTGATCAGGAACGATGCTTTACCCGCAATGACGACCTGGCCATATTCGGCAGGGTTAAAACCCTGTCCGATCAAGCTACCTGGGTTAGTTGAAAGCGCGACAAGCAATAACAGACCCTGCACGACACAAATTGCCAGTGTAAGGTAGCGTGTGTATTGGTTGATCTTCTGCCGACCAACATCGCCCTCCTGCTGTAAACGGGCAATCGACGGGAAAACCGCACCAACCAACTGCATAATAATTGAGGCACTGATGTAGGGCATGATACCCAGCGCGAAGACAGCACCATTGAGCAGTGCTCCCCCGGTAAACATGTTGTAGAAACCAACCAGGCCTCCACCCGCACCGGACTCTGCCGCGAAGAAATCCTGAATCGGGCCGGTGTTCATGCCCGGAAGCGGGATATTCGCACCCACACGAGCAATGAATAGCAAGGCAAGCGTGAAGAATATCTTCTGACGCAGCTCAGGTATCTTCAGGGAGTTGGTAAAAGCAGAAAGCATCTGTGTAAGCCCTTAGGGCCGGCTCATAAAAGCCGAATTAAGCGTCTTCCTTTTCTTCTGCAGCTTCTGCAGGAGCGGCTTCTTCAGCAGCAGGTGCAGCAGCTTCGACGATCTTTCCGCCAGCAGCTTCAATTTTAGACTTGGCCGAACCGGAAACCTTATCGACTTCAACGGTGAAAGCCTTGGATAACTCGCCATCGCCGAGAAGCTTTACGCCTTCGTCGTTGTCGCGAATTAGTCCAGCCTTAACGAGTGAATCACGGTTAATGAGATCGCCTTCGACGCGCTCAAGTTCCTTTACGTTAACCGTTTGGTAAGTGGTGCGGAAGTCCTTATTGTTGAAACCACGGCGCGGAAGCTTACGGTAAAGTGGCATTTGCCCACCTTCGAAACCGATGCGGATGCCTCCACCGGAACGTGCTTTCTGACCCTTATGGCCCTTGCCGGAAGTCTTACCGTGACCACTGCCCTCACCGCGCCCGAGACGCTTGGTTGGGTGGGTGGCACCTTTGATAGTTGGAATACTTTGAAGATTCATGGTATTGGATCCTTATGCTTCGGCAGTGACTTTGTCGCCAAAACGGATGTTTTGAATTTGGTCGCGTGAACGGAGCTGCTTGAGAGCAGCCATAGTTGCATTCACCATCGCAAGATGGTTATTTGAACCAAGCGACTTTGAGAGGATGTTTTTAATGCCGACAGACTCGAGAACGGCACGGCAACCGCCACCAGCGATAACACCTGTTCCGTCAGAGGCTGGGCGAAGCAGCACCTTACCACCATCGGCTTCGCCGAGGACGTGGTGAGGGATTGTGTCTCCGCGAAGCTTGATTTCGACGAGGTTCTTCTTGGCTTGCTCGGTGCCTTTACGGATGCACTCAGGGACTTCCTTCGCTTTACCGTATCCAACACCAACTTGGCCCTTCTGGTCGCCAACAACAACGAGAGCGGCGAAGCTGAAACGACGTCCACCCTTCACAACTTTTGCACATCGGTTGATATGGACTACCTTTTCAACGAACTCAGATGCTTCTTCGGTATCGTCTTTTTGGGAAAATGATCTATTTTGTCTACTCATGTGGATTTTTAGAACTGTAGACCGCCTTCACGGGCGGCTTCTGCAAATGATTTAACGCAACCGTGGTAGCGACGACCAGCACGGTCAAAAACAACGCTTTCAATGCCTGCGGACTTAGCTTTTTCAGCGATGGCCTTACCTAAGGTAATGGCACCATCGTTATTTGCTTTGACCGCAGCATCTTTTCCGCCGACGGAGGACACATAAGCTAGGGTGTGACCAGCTACGTCGTCGATGCATTGCGCATAGATGTGCTTGTTAGAGAAATGCACGGTGAGGCGCGGACGCTCTGCAGAGCCCTGGACCTTCTTGCGAATGCGCCAGCGGCGCTTCTGTGCGAGTGATTGTTTCTTCTGAAGTTTCATATTACTAGGCCTCAGCTAAAATTAAGCGGACTTTTTACCTTCCTTACGGCGGACATACTGACCAACGATGTGGACACCCTTGCCCTTGTAAGGCTCGGCAGGATAGAATGCAAAGATGGATGCGGTGATGGCACCGACCATTTGCTTGTCGGCACCTTCGACTGTGATTTTTGTGTTTTCCTTCACAGTGACGGTGATACCTTCAGGAATCTTAACGATACACGCGTGGGATTTACCGAGGGCCATATCAAGAATGTTGCCCTTAAGAGCACCGCGGAAACCGACACCTTTCAGCTCAAGCTCCTTCTTGTAGCCTTCAACGACGCCGACCACCATGTTATTGATGATGGAACGCGCTGTGCCAAACATGGCACTGGCGTGACGGCTGCTGTTAGCCGGGGTTACCTTGATTTCACCGTCGGTGAGTTCAATGTTTACGGCGCTGTCGAAAGTCTTTTCGAGTTTGCCCTTAGGACCTTCAACGCGGACGGTTTGGCCGTCGATAGCGACGGTCGCCTTGTCGAGGACGGGGATAGGAAGTTTACCAATTCTGCTCATCGTAGTTTCTTTCGTGTTACCAGACTTTGCAGACGAGTTCACCGCCGACGCCAGCTTCGCGGGCATCGCGGGCGCGAACAACGCCTTTGGAAGTAGTAAGGATAGCTACACCGAGACCACCAAGGACGCGAGGGATCTCGCGGGCACCGTAGTATAAACGGCGACCAGGTGTGCTGTGACGCTCAATGCCGGTAATGGCTGGAGTATTGTCTACGAATTTGAGTGTGAGAGTGAGAGTTTTGAAACCCTTCTCATCTTCGCCTTCGCTGACGTCGTTAATATAACCTTCAACCTTGAGAATCTTTGCAATAGCCGCGCGCATTTTAGAGTGCTGCGTCGTGCAGGAACCCTTGCGAGCCATGCTTGCATTACGGATGATGGTGAGGAAATCGCCGATAGTATCGTGAACTGCCATAGTCTTAGAACTGCTGGGTTTTCAGGATTGTGAGTGCAGTAAGCAGGGTGCTTACCAAGAGGATTTAGTCACACCGGGAATCTTGCCTTGGGTGGCGAGCTCACGGAATGTGATACGAGAAAGACCGAACTTGCGGAGAAACGCGCGGGGACGACCAGTCACAGAGCAACGGTTGCGAGCGCGAATCGGTGAGCTGTTCTTAGGCAACTTGGTCAATTTTGACTGTGCCTTGTAGAACTCCTCGTCCGTCGTTTCCGGGTTCTTGAGGATTGCTTTGAGCTCAGCGCGCTTTGCAGCATGCTTTTCGATTAAGCGCAGGCGCTTGAGATTACGTTGAATTGCTGATTTTTTAGCCATGGTGTGTTCCTAGGTCGAAAAGTTATGCGGACGCTTCTTCAGTTGCTGCGGCCTTAACGCCTTCTTCGGCAGCTAGCTCGGCGCTGGTTTTACGGAAAGGCATGCCAAAGAGTCGGAGTAGCTCGCGGCCCTCTTCGTCACTTCCTGCGCTAGTATTGATGCAGATGTCCATACCCATTTGAGCGGTATTACCCTCAGCACTGACTTCAGGGAAGATGGTGTGATCACTCACACCGAGTGTGTAGTTACCCTGACCGTCGAGGCGAGTTGGCACTCCACGGAAGTCACGAATGCAAGGAAGTGAGATGTTGATCAAGCGCATCAAGAAGTCATACATGGCTTCACCGCGTAGTGTGACTTTGCAGCCGATGGGCTGCTCCTCACGCAGTTTGAAGTTCGAGATGCTGAGCTTAGCCTTAGTGGTCACAGGGCGTTGGCCAGAAATCTTAGTGATCTCGTCGTTGATGTATGCGATGTGGTTTTTGTCAGCCGTCGCGGAGAATCCGGAGTTAATGACAATTTTTTTGACCGCAGGCACCTGATGCACGTTCGCGTAGCCGAACTTCTTAGTGAGTTCAGGAACGACCGTTTCGGTGTAGAGTTGTTGGAAGAGTGCTTTTGACATCGTGCGTGGAGCCGGATTTCTGACCCGGCTAGCTATGTGTTATCGATGAGGATTGTGAAAAAGGGCGTGAAAGTGACTGTGTTGAAAGGACTGGCAAGCGCTTATTTCGACTTCGCATCATACTTTTCAGCAAGCATGACGTTAGAGTAGTGAATAGGAACTTCGCGCTCGACGGAACCGCCGTCGGGATTTTCCTGAGTCTTACGCTCGTATTTAGTGATAAGGTTGACGCCTTCAATGAGGATCTTATTCGGGGCCCGGACTTCGAGCACCTTACCGCGTTTGCCCTTATGGGCGCCGGAGATGACGACAACTTCTTGTTCGCGTTTAATTGCTTTTGCCATGTTAGAGAACCTCTGGTGCAAGTGAAATGATCTTCATGTATTTAGCACGGAGCTCACGAGCAACCGGTCCGAAAATACGTGTGCCTTTGGGATTACCATCAGCGGTGAGAATAACAACGGCGTTGTTATCGAAACGAAGGTAGCTGCCGTCGGCGCGACGAATCGGGGCTTTGGTGCGCACCACTACGGCGCGAACGACTTCACCCTTCTTGACGGCTGCATCAGTCGAAGCTTCCTTGACTGCGCAAACAACGACATCGCCGACGCCGGCACTTTTCTTGTTCTGTCCGAGACGACGAATCATCTCGGCAGATTTGGCGCCTGTGTTATCCGCGATAAAAACGCGGCTGTTCATCTGAATCATAGCTAAATCTCCTTGTTGGATTTATAAATTAGTTCGTAGCAGGTATAGACCCTCTACTCGTCTCCCAATTTAGGGGCGACTTCGATTACCTTGGTTACGCGCCAGCGCTTCAGTTTGCTGAGCGGGCGGGTCTCCATGATCTCTACCTTATCGCCGAGGCCACATTCGTTCTTCTCGTCGTGGGCATGGACAACAGTTTTACGCTTAATCTCTTTTTTGTAGAGAGGATGCGGAACCTTGTAGGAGTAAGTCACCTTAATGGTCTTATCACCAGACTGGCTGGTGACTGTTCCGATGAGGGACTTACGTGAATTTCTTGTAGCGACAGCTTCCATATGAGTGTTCGGCTAAGTGGTTATGCGTTGGCGGAGGCCAGCTTTTTTTCCTTTAGAATGGTTTCAAGGCGCGCGATTTGACGGCGCATTTCCTTGAACTGATGTGGGTGCTCAACTTGTCCGGTTTGCTTGCGCATACGGAGATCGACTTGAGCGTCACGTGTATCACGAATCTGCTTTTCAATTTCAGCTTCGGACATTTCACGAATATCTTTTGTGCTCATGGTAAAATAATAAGGTGGTTAAAATAATTATGCCTGATCTTCGCGGGTAACGAAGCGGCAGTGAAATGGAAGCTTTGTATCTGCGAGGCGGAGGGCTTCACGTGCAGCAGTTGCGGAGCAACCAGCTACTTCAAAAAGCATGGTACCTGGCTTAATAACGGCGACCCACTTCTCGACGCTACCTTTACCTTTACCCATGCGGGTTTCTGCGGGCTTCTTGGTAACTGGCTTGTGGGGGAACACGCGAATCCAGACTTTACCCTTACGCTTAAGGCAACGTGTCATCGCAACACGAGCAGCCTCAATTTGCTGGGAAGTCATTCGACCACGAGTGAGGGATTGGATACCGAATTCTCCGAAGGCCAGGGCGTTACCCTTCTGGGCTGTTCCGTAGATACGGCCTTTGTGGACCTTGCGGTATTTTGTGCGTGATGGAAGAAGTGCCATGGTTCGCTAAGTGTAAAAGTTATAAAATATTCGTTGAAATTTATGCGTCTTCGCCGTCGGGGTGGCATATCCAGCACTTCACGCCGATGATACCGTAAACCGTGCTCGCTTCGGAGAATCCGTAATCGATCTTCGCGCGGAGTGTTTGGAGAGGCACACGGCCTTGACGCTGTTGCTCAGTACGGGCGATATCAGCACCTCCCAGACGCCCAGAACACTGGATTCGAATGCCGTCTGCACCCATTGCCATCGTCGTTTGGACGGTGCGTTTCATGGCGCGGCGGAATGCGATACGTCGCTCAAGCTGTAGCGCTACGTTCTCAGCAACAAGTTGTGCAGAGAGATCGGGACGCTTGACCTCTTGAATGTCGAGCATGATGTCCTTGCCAACCTTTTTGTTGAGCTGAGCCTTGATCTTATCTAGCTCTTGACCCTTACGGCCAATCACAACACCCGGACGTGCAGTAAAGATTTTAACACGGACGCGACCAGACGCACGCTCAATGAAGATACGTGGCACGGATGCATAGCGCAGCTTCTCAGTAAGGAAGGTGCGGATGGTGTAGTCTTCCTTGATGAATACTGGATACTCCTTCTTATTAGCATACCAGCGAGAATCCCAGTCGCGGGTTACTGCAAGGCGGAAGCCGATTGGATGAACTTTTTGTCCCATAATATAAAGTGGTCTAAATGCTTATGCCTCGTCGGAGAGGATGATGCGGATATTACTTGTGCGCTTCTTGTAGGGGTGAGCCGAACCACGCGCTGCGGGGCGGAAGCGACGGAAAGCAGGGCCTTCCTCGACAACTGCCGACTCGATAGTGAGCGCGTCGGACGAGAGGTTGTTATTGTTCTCCGCATTCGCGATGGCAGACTGGAGCGTCTTGCTCACGAGACGTGCTGACTTGCGCGGGATGAAGCGTAGAACTTCGACCGCCTCGGCAGCGTTACGGCCTTGGATGGCCTTAGTGATCTCGCGCACCTTACGGGGCGACATACGTGCGTATTTTGTATAAGCTTGGACCTGCATCGTAATCAGCTGTTTTGAAGTGTTTTGATTCGGGCAATATCGCCCGCTTGAATGAAAGAGTCTTTGGACAGTTCGAGAATGAGTCCTGCGGAACGGTCACTTTTGGATTCGATAATGATAAGCTCGCCAACGACCTGAAAGCCACGAGAGACGCGGCAGACCATACCGAGGCGGATGCCTTGCTCAAGGCCGCCGTCGAGAATGACGACATCAGCTGCGAGCGTTGGAAGGATCTGGGAAACAGGAGCCGAGTTCGGGCTGTAGATACTTTCGTTAACAAAGCTGGGCACATCCGCACGCGCAAAGCTGCAGACAAGTGCCGCTCCTATGAGGAACAGACCAAGCAGCTTGGATCTTTTAATGCGTTGTGCTGAGAGTTGCATAGCTGGATAAGGAAAGAAATTATTTACCGGTTGGGTGCCCCTTGAAAGTGCGTGTCGGCGAGAACTCACCAAGTTTATGCCCAACCATGTTTTCTGTGACGTAGACAGGGAGGAAGCTGCGGCCGTTGTGAACATTGAAGTTCAAACCAACGAAATCCGGTGTGATTGTCGAACGACGCGACCAAGTTTGGATCGGCTTACGATCATTATTGGCCTGAGCCGTCTCTACCTTTTTGGCGAGATGCGGATCGACGAAGAAACCTTTTTTAACGGAACGTGACATGATAAATCAGTAATTACCTCTTCTTCAACTGACGGCCGTTACGACGAACAACGATCTGCGAATTGGTTGGGTTAGCTTTCTTACGAGTTGGGAAGCCCTTCGAGAGCTGGCCCCAAGGAGACTGTGGATGACCACCACCGGAGGTGCGGCCCTCACCACCACCCATTGGGTGATCGACAGGATTCATCGCAACACCACGAACGCGTGGACGACGGCCGAGCCAGCGATTACGACCCGCCTTACCTAGGCTTTGGCTCCCATGTTCGTGGTTGCCGACTTCGCCGATTGTGGCGCGACAGCGTGAATGAAGATAGCGAATTTCACCGGATGGCATCTTCACTGTAGCGCGCTCACCATCGATAGAGACAAGCTGAGCCGCCTGCCCGGCGGAGCGGGCAATCTGTGCACCGCGGCCGGGATGCAACTCGATCGCATGGATCTTGGTGGCCGGTGGAATGATTGAGAGCGGCATGCTGTAACCCGGAGCAAATTCAACGCGCTTATTGACGTTGAGAAGAACATCACCCACCTTCACACCACGTGGTGCAAGGATGTAGCGCTTTTCACCGTCAGCGTATGCGAGCAGTGCGAGGTTAGCTGTGCGGTTTGGATCGTATTCGATCGCTTGCACTTTAGCCGGGATGTCGAGCTTATCACGACGGAAGTCGATAATGCGGTAAGCCTTCTTGTGGCCACCGCCACGACGACGTGAAGTAATGCGACCATAGCAATTACGGCCCTTCTTGTCGTGCACCTTCTTGGTAAGACGGCGCTCTGGCTTCTTTTTGGAGACGTCCTGCTTGTTTCGTGTGAGGAAACGTTGGCCGGGAGTCAAAGGTCTGGAGTCTACGAGTGGCATGTTGTCTAGTTCCTACTTGTATTAGACGAGTTCGATCTTGTCGCCCTCTTTGAGTGTAACGATAGCCTTCTTGTGGCCACCTTTAGTGCCCGGACGGCCACGACGTGAACGGTCAGTTTTAGTCTTAGGCTTTTTGTTGAGAATGTTAACCTTGGTCACCTCTACATTAAACACCTTGGCAACAGCGCGGGCAACCTCGATACGATTCGCCCCAGGTGCTACCTCAAATGTGTATTGATTAAGATTCGCTGCAAGACTTGCAGCTTTCTCAGTGACGCGGTATTCGCGAAGAATTTTATCAGCATTAATCATGATTACTCACCTCCGTTGGCGCGTGCGATAATGGTTTCGATACCCTTGGAGCTCACGATAATGTGGCGATAACGCACGACATCCAGTGTGCTAAGGTCGCCAGCTTCGGAGAGTGTGACTCCGTTGATGTTTCGAGCGGCCAGGGCAGCATTGTTTTCAAATTGATCGTCGACGATCAAGACCTTGCCACGCTCAGGGAGCACGGATGTCAGAACTTGATTGAAGATCTTCGTCTTCGCCTCCTTGACTTCGAGTGCTTCGATGACGGAGAGTCCGCCTTCTGTTGCACGATCGAAGAGTGCGCGCTGGAAGGCAAGAGCCTTCATCTTGCGATTGATCTTCTGAGAGAAGTCGCGAGGCTTTGGCCCGTGAGCCACGCCACCATGACGTTGGTGTGGAACGCGGCGTGAACCTTGACGAGCGGTGCCGCTACCCTTTTGGCGGAATAGCTTTTTACCAGAACCGGCCACTTCGGCACGAGTCTTGGTGGAGGCATTACCTTGGCGCTTGTTCGCTTGGTGAGCGATCACAACTTGACGAACAGCTGCGATGCCCTTGTCGCCTTCGAAGGCTGGGAAATTTGCGAATTCTTTCTCTTCGCTCTTTGTCCCGTCAGTAGAAAATACTTTAAGTTTCATCGTATTGTATCCTTTCCGGGTTATGTGTTAGAAGCCTTAGAGGCTTTGTTTTTAACCGCAGTGCGGACAGTGAGGAGGCTTCCACGTGAACCGGGAACGCTGCCCTTGATCATAATCAAGTTCTTTTCAGCGATCACCTTGACGATTTGAAGGTTTTGAACTGTGCGACGCACATCGCCCATGTGACCGGGCATCTTCTTACCTTTGATCACGTGGCCTGGCCATTGGCACATGCCATAAGAACCACCACGGCGGTGGAACATAGAACCGTGAGATGCAGGGCCGCCCTTGAATCCGTAACGTTTAACCACACCTTGAAAGCCGCGGCCCTTAGATGTGCCAATCACGTCGATTTTTTGGCCTGCTTCAAATTTCTCAACGGTGAGGACGTCGCCTACGTTGAGTTCAGCGTCTCCGTTGGTGCGGAACTCTTGAAGCTCAGCAACGGGATCGACGCCAGCTTTCTTAAAGTGACCACGAGCAGCCTTAGATAGGCGGTGCTCTTTTTGAGGACGGAAACCGATTTGCACGGCATTGTAACCATCCGTCTCTTCGGATTTCACCTGCGTGACTGGGCAGGGTCCTGCTTCAATGACAGTAACAGGCACGAGACGATTGTCATCGTCAAATACCTGAGTCATTCCTATCTTTTTACCAAGTAGGGCTAAGTTCATAATACTAATTGGCAGGTGGAGCGGAAGCCCCGTTTCTAGAACCTGCGTTAGTGGGTTAAAAAATGTGTGATAAACGCCTCAGTTGGGAAGCGAGCGACGGAAAAAAGAGAGTGATGTATCGTTCGTCAACCCCTGATTTTAAAATATATCAATTATTTCCTAAGTTTTGTGCCCAAAGAACCCAAAACACTCAGAAACTGGGCCTCAGCGCAGGTGGTTAGCTCTATTCGCCCGAAAGAGTCGTCTAATATCGAGTCAAAATCTCGCGAATCGCCTGTTCTCGAATCTCTATACTCTCGCAAAGCTTAAACTGAACTTGAGCGCGATTCAGGTTTTGACCGTCATATTCGGTCTTAAAATACTGGTCGCCGTTCAGATAATCCGCGAAAAAACGCAAACCCAGCTCAAAGGTGATCAAGCGGACGGCATCAAAGAGGTAGTGGCGGTCCCATTCGCTCAGGAAATCATTCGCATACCTCATATAGCCGCGGACAATAGCAGAACATAGATTCGTATCAAAAACGACCTTATCCAAATTCTTAGCTTCTTCGCCTGCCAAATTACAGCACGAGCGCAAACAATCGCCGAAGTCGTAATGGATCAAACCCGGCTTCACCGTATCCAGATCGATGATGCATGTGCCCTTCCCCGTCGCATTATCAATCATGATATTGGAAATCTTCGGATCACCGTGCACCGGCCTGTAAACCAGCTCGCCACGCTCATAGGCATCTTCGAGAATACTAGCCCAAGACCGGCGCTCATCAATAAAGCGGTCGCAATATTTCGCAGTTGTCGAGGCCTTCAACCGCCGCTGAGCAGCCTCGGCAGTCAGAACCTGATCAAATTCAGCTAAATATCCAGGCGTTATGTGATAACCGGGCAAAGTGTCATCCAAGGAATCAATTACTATATCAGAAATCAGGCGCTGAAATTGCCCCATAACAATACCCACCTCTTGAGCATGCTCAGGGCTCTCCACCTTTTCGTAGGCGGTCGCCGACTCTATCAACGATATGGCTCGCCAGCACTCACCATCTTCATTAATAACGAAATCTTGCCCATCTCGCGTCGGAATAACTCTGGGCAACTGCCAAATGCGATCCGCATCGTCCGCCTCCGACTCAAGCCGCTCATGCACGTGTTCTGTCACAACTCGCATATTCTGCATGACTGATTCAGGCGATGGAAAGACGTTCAGATTCAGCTTTTGCAGCACAAAGCGCTGCTCGGAAAAGGTCGTGCGAAAGGTCGCCACGTAGGTGTCATTCACATTACCGCTGCCTACTGGAGTCACGCCGACAAGGCGTCCCTCAACTTGAAACATTTCTGCCATTCGAGTTGCTTTCATTACAATGAGAAGAACAGGTGCACCTTTTTCGACAAGCTCTAATGAGCAATTATAGATCGGTTGGATATACGACTCTACGGGCCGGACAAACACCCTTAACGGCTTACAGAAAACCGACAACCTAGACACTGGCTGCAGTAGACAAAGAATGAGCCTTGCTTACCAACTGCTATTTGGACTCTTTCTTAAAACTTAATGTAGCAATAATTTTTGACGAGGTGGACGCTACATGAGCCCCTTTATTATTATTGCTTCGGCTTATGGCCCGAGAACCTTTCAGTTTTAAAAATTTGCCCAATTGGATGCGGGGTCGCTTTGACGATGGCCAGCGCTTCATACTGCTATGCGTTTGCTCGGGTGTGCTCTGCGGATTAGTCGGAGTCAGCTTTCACCTCGCGATCACGATAGTTTTTGATGGTTTATTCGGGTTTTACCAAGGGCTCGGGCCATGGGCGATCCCGGCGATGATTCTCTCGCCTGCGTTTGCGGGCCTAATCGTTGGCTTGATGATACGCTATATCTCGCCGACTGCAGCGGGCTCCGGGATTCCGCAAACCAAGTCAGCTTACCACCAGAATTTCGGGATCATTAAAACCTCGGAAGCTTTCTGGCGCTTCATTATCGGAACGATCTCAGTGGCCTTTGGTAATAGCTTGGGCCGCGAAGGGCCGACCGTCCACATTTGCAGCGCGGTCTCGTCAAAGCTTGGTCGCCTCTTCGGCCTCGGTAAGCTACGGGTGCAGGCCATGGTGCCCGTTGGGATGGGCGCCGGAATCTCGGCCGCCTTTAATGCGCCGATCTCTGCAATTACCTTTGTCTTTGAGGAATTGTTTGATAACAATTTTAGCAGCAAGGCACTTGGCGGCATCCTTATCGCGGTCGTAGTGGCGGCTGTCGTCGAGCGGAGCATACTCGGAGAGCACAGCGCCCTTTTTGCCACCCGCGAAGCGTTTGAAACCTCTTGGTGGATGTTAATTTGCCTGCTCATCGGACCAGCATCCGGTCTTTTAGGGCATCTATTCACCTCGCTGCTCCTAGCGCTGCGTGAGCGTTTTAAGCAATGGCACAAATTCCCCACTTGGGCTAAGCCGGCGCTTGGCGGACTTAGTGTCGGATTAATCGGGGTTACCGTCTGGCAATTCACCGGCGGCAATCACGGCGTTTTTAGCATTGGTTATGAGGATCTCAACAATGCGCTAAATGGAAACCTCGTGTGGCAAGTGCTGCTCCTGCTCTTCATCGGTAAGTTTCTTGCGACGGCGATCTGCTATGCCTCCGGTGCGAGCGGTGGTATCTTCGCTCCGGTCCTTTTCCTTGGGAGCATGCTGGGAGGTTTGTTCGGTGCCTTGATGGTGCAGTTTTTCCATTTTGAAAGCTCTGTCGCGGCGGCCTGCGCCCTCCTCGGAACCGGGGCCTTCTTCGCTGCCGTCATCCGCTGCCCGCTCACATCGGTGCTCATTATCTTCGAGATGACGCACAACTATTCACTTATCCTGCCGCTGATGATCGGCAACTTTCTCGCCTACGTTATCTCGGTTAAGATGCGACAGATACCAATCTACGATGCGCTGCTTCTGCAAGATGGGATCAGCCTCAAAAAACTACCGGCCTACAGCGGGCAGCAGGATTGGCGCAACTTACCGGTGAGCACGATCATGACCCACGACTGCCGGACCGCAAATGGCAGCCTCAACGCCGTGGATAATCTGGCGGCTATTCGCGCCCGAGGGCACACTCACCACGGCTACCCCGTAACCGATGATATCAATTCACAGAATTTGATCGGCATGGTCATGCACCATGAGCTTGAGGAATATATTGCAGCGGATAGTTCAGCCCCGCTAAGCGAACTATTAGCGAAACAGAAGATCATTTCAATCCATCCGGATGACTCGATACGTGATGCAGCCAACACGCTCGTCATAAAAGACGTGCTGCAGGCACCGGTAGTGAGTCGCAAGGACCCCAGCAGACTGCTTGGTATCGTTACACTCCATGACATCGCCCGCCAACAGAACGCAATCGAGGAAGCAATGGAGCGCGACTAAACTCCAGCAAATAGAGCTGCAAAATCCGCGAAGTAAGCGTCCACATATTGACTGAAACCGAGGAAGTAAATTAATCCGGCAAGGGCCAGCATCGGGCCAAAGGGCACCTGTGCGCCGAACTGTAAATCTTCCTCTTCACCATCTTCACCATCTTCACTAGTTGCTGAGGTATCAGCTTCGTCGTTTTTTGGCCTCAAGCTGAGCAAGCGCCCCGCAAGCAGGATAGGGATCAGGATAATCGTGCCGATCACTGCGCCCCCAAACATTGCGAAAACCGCGCCCTGCCAGCCGCAAAAGGCACCGATAAAGCCGACAAACTTCACATCGCCCTCCCCCATTGCCGGTTTACGAAACACAATCTCGCCCAGAACGGCTATCCAATAGATTAGGCCCGCACCAATGAGCGCTCCAATTATAGCACTCACCATTGCCTGGATGCCGGCCGTCAGCCACATACCTTCAATACCATGTAAGCCCGGCACCGCGAAAGATAGAATGACCCCGATGACCATGCCTCCGATCGAAAAGCGATCAGGTATGATCATATGATCCAAATCGATAAAAGTTGCACAAATCAGAAAGGCGATATAGAGCATGCCAACAATGGCGACGACGGGCGCATGAACCAGCCACGCCCAAAGAAAGAGCAGGCCGGTAAGCAGCTCAATGGCTGGATAGCGGACACTGAAGCTCTGCTTACAGCACGCAGTCTTCCCGCGCAGGATCATCCAGCTGAGCACCGGTATATTATGATAAAATGGGATTGGCGCGCCGCAAGCACAGGTAGATCCCGGAAAGATGACCGAGCGTTCTGCCGGAATACGGTAGATACACACATTAAGAAAACTTCCAACAATGGTGCCGAAAACGAAGCTCACGACTGCGAAAAACCAGGGCAGGTCTTGATTAACGTATTCCAAGGTTTCAAACATAGGATCAAGTAGGTTTAACTCTCTAATTTAGGCGGCAGTTTTAATGCGTGGCGAGCGGCCTTTGCCATGGAGTGCGCATCAACGTCCTGATGCGACCAAATCCCCAAGGACCTTGCCCCTTGATGCACGAGCATCGAAAGCCCGTTCGCAGTATCAAGCCCGCGCGCAGAGGCCTCACGCAAGAGCGGAGTTTGATGAGGGTTGTAAATCATGTCATACACCTTCCAGCCATCCGGCAGCAGTGACACATCGAATGGTGAGGGGTCGTCCTCCCGGAGGCCGAGTGACGTCGCATTGATCAACACCCCGCTCTCGGGCAAATCCTTTGGTGGGGAGTCCAGCGCGAAGGCTTCGGCCTGAGCCCCGCCAGGCATGTCGTGAATGACCGACATGAGCCCGGCAAGCCGCGACGGAGTGCGGTTACCGACATGAAGTTTATTGCAACCCTCCAGAACGCACTGAACGGCAGCGGCACGTGCTGCCCCACCCGACCCGAGGAGAATCACGGTGCCTTCCTTTAAATCAAATTTAAGATCTTCAAGGAGCGCCTGCTTAAGACCATAGCCGTCCGTGTTGAAACCGTCGTAGCCGAACTCATTCCAAACAAGTGTATTGACTGCTCCCATACGCTCGGCGTCAGGCGAGACGCCTTTAATTAGATCCATGGCTTGCACCTTATGAGGAATTGTCAGGTTCAGCCCGAGAAAGTTGTGTTCATAGAAAAGTGGTACCGCAGCCGTAAATTCCTCCGGGGGCACATCAAAACGGTAGTAGGCCCAATCATTAAAAGAAGAATCTTGGGCACGCAGCTTCTCTATCGCAGCATTATGCATGGCCGGGCTGACGGAGTGCCGGACAGGATGCCCGACCACGGCAAGCTTCGTCCCGCTAAACTCAAATTTGCCGAGATCATTGATCGTGTAAGTAAACTCTGTATCCAGATTCGTATTCATTCTGTACAACAGCGCAAACGTTTTGGAAGAAGCTATAGCTTAAGCCGGCGCACCGGCAGGCGCTTCTTCGCCGGCGAGGTCCCCATCGTCTTTTTTATCGGCGACTGGTTTTTTCACCTCCTCTGATTCCTCATCTACCTCCTCTTCAGGTTCTGGAATCTCACGCTTGATAATCGGCGAGCGCATCTCTCCATGCTCAATAATTTCAAGAACATGCACGCCGTCGATTGTTTCATGCTCCAGCAAAGCTTCCGCACAAACATCCAGTGCCTTGCGGTGCTTATTGATAATCTCGAGAGCCCGCTCATATTGAGTTTGGATAATGTCGCGAACGATGACGTCGATCTTTTGAGCCGTCTCTTCGCTGTAGTTCTTGCTTGGTAAACCCATTTGGCCATATTGACCGCCGCTTTGGCTTTCTCCGAGTGCAACCATTCCAAGTTCAGACATACCCCAATCGCATACCATGTGGCGGGCCGTCTTGCTCGCCATCTGGATATCGCCCGATGCGCCACTGGTAATGTCGCCGAGCACGATTTGTTCAGCAGCACGCCCACCAAGCACACAGCAGATGTCATCAATCAAGCGCCGTTTGGAATGATTGAGCGTATCCTTTTTTGGCATAAACATGGTCGAACCAAGGCTCTGCCCTCTGGGAATAATCGTAACCTTATGGACAGGCATGTGCCCATCGTCCAAAATACCCTTGATCAGCGCGTGACCCGCTTCGTGGTAAGCGATGATCTTGCGATCCTCATCATCCATCAACTTCCGACGTTCGCGGCCGAAGGAAATTTTATCGCGAGCCTCGTCAATGTCCTGAGATTCGACGACCTTCTTGTTATAGCGGGCCGCAATTAAGGCTCCCTCATTTAGAAGGTTGGCGAGATCTGCACCGGAAAAGCCGGGCGTATTACGGGCCACGTACTTCAAATTGACCTCTTCGGCCAGAGCGATTTTCTTCGCATGAACTAGCAGAATTTCGTGGCGACCATTCAGGTCCGGCAGATCAATCGTGACTTGCCGATCAAAACGCCCAGGGCGCAGCAGTGCGTTATCCAATACATCCGGGCGGTTCGTCGCGGCGATGATGATGACTCCCTCGTGGCCGTCAAACCCATCCATCTCCACCAGGAGGGAATTGAGCGTTTGCTCACGCTCGTCATTACCTCCGCCAACACCCGAGCCACGGTGACGGCCGACCGCGTCGATCTCATCAATAAACACAATACATGGGGCATTCTTGCGGCCCTGCTCAAACATGTCGCGCACACGTGCCGCACCGACACCAACAAACATTTCCACAAAGTCTGAACCGCTGATCGAGAAGAAAGGCACATCCGCCTCACCAGCCACAGCTTTCGCCAAGAGCGTCTTACCTGTACCCGGGGGGCCGATCATGAGCACGCCTTTTGGAATCTTCCCGCCGATGCGCTGAAACTTCTTCGGGTCCTTCAGAAAGTCGACCACTTCAGAAACTTCTTCTTTAGCTTCATCACAACCAGCGACTTCCTTAAATGTCACTGAATCCTTTTCCCGCGTGAGCATCTTTGCCTTGCTCTTACCAAAACTCATCGCGCCACGACCAGCGTTTTTCAGTTGGCGAACGAATAGAAAATACAGGAGGCCTATAATCAGCACGAAGGGCAGCAGACTTATAAGTACATCCTGAAGCGCAGTGCTGGCAGGTTTCTCACGTAACACTTCACGAAAGTATAATAAATCATCTTCAGTGACTCGCCCGCGTGAGATAAATGGGACTTTTCTAGGTATCTCCCCGGTCGAAAGCCCGTCCCCCTCCGCTTGGAGATATGCCTTGTTAAGTATTTCTCCCTTAATGACATATCCATCACGGCCGTAGGACGGATCGTAGGTCATAATACCGTCGCCCTCCTCAATCTGACCATCTTTGACCGCCTCTAATACGTCGCTTATCGTGAGCTGCTCAATGTTTGATCCAGCACCCGGATTCGCAAACCAGATCGTGAGAATGGCGGCCACAATTACTAAGTAAATGAGTAGCACCTTGGGCTGGAAGCGCTGGGGCGAGCCATTGTTTCCAGAATTATTTTTATTCGGTTTGTTGTTATCTGATGACATTTGAACGGGTCAACGTGGTTTTCTCGGGCGGTAAGTCAATCTAAGAGCCTGTTTCGTATAGCTGTTGATTTTCAGCCGCTCTGCAGGAGGAAATCCCGGCACCCAGATAATTTCCCCACTGGCAGTAGTGACAACGGGCAATAGCTTCCGTTCCTTTCTGGGGATACGTCGGTCAACAAACCAATCCTGAAGTTTTCTAGAGCCCGGAGCACCCAGAGGATGAAACCTGTCTCCAGGGCACCAGGACCGCACATCCAAGGGCACTTCTTCCGGCACTTCCAGCACTGCATCGCTGAGCTGACTAATCTCCCCCTGCAGAACAGCATCCCGGCTCTCCTTTTCCAGCGCAACCACCTCTGATTCTATCAGGTAGCCATTTGACAGCACCACCATCTCACCAGGCTCGAACCGAACATGCTGGAGTCGTCCTTCGTCTCCGTCTTCCTCTAAAAACAAGCGGTCTTCATCAAAACAGACAAAACGCGGACCTGCACTCTGCCGATAAGACGTTCGCTCGCTGAGTAAATGATCGATTAAAAGGTCAAACGCTGAGGCACTTAAAGATCCGATGGCTCCGTGGGCGTTCAACCAAGCCGCCAATGCCCGGCGCATCAATGCACGCGGCAACTCAGAAAGTTTCATACGGGAAAGACTTTCCTCCCCGGCAAAGGCTCCGGGCATTTGCTCGCGCGCAAGCGAATCGAGGGCGTCGGCGTCCTCTTCCAGCAACTGGCGGCTACGCGCCGATCCAAGCACGGGGTCGTGATTCAATGCGTCTATTAACCCCGGGATCACTTCGTGCCTGAGCACGTTCCGAGCGATACTGGTATCTTCATTAGAGCTGTCTTCACGCCAAGGAATGCCAATCGCATTCATCGCCATACGGATATCTCCCGAGCGCAAGTTGAGCAGCGGCCGCAAATGCGCAGGCTGCCCCTCGAAACGCGCCACAGGCCTCGGAGCCGCGAGCCCATCTGTCGCGGACCCACGGGCGATCCGCTGGAGCTGTGTTTCTAAAATATCATCAAGGTTGTGCCCAAAAGCGATATGAGTGCAATCTGCCTGCCGAGCAGCCTTGCGCAAAAACTCCAGGCGCAGCACCCGCGCAGTAGTTTCAGTAAAAGCAGCTTCATTTTCAGGCCGTTGGTCCGTATAAAACGGCACACCTAGAGCCTTAGCCAGTGCGCACACGAAATCCGCATCGTGATCCGATGCCTCACCGCGCCAACGATGATTAAAGTGCGCGACGTGTATTTCCAGTTCCAGCTTTGCGCGCAACACCGAGAGCAAGCAAAGCATGAAGACTGAGTCCGCGCCGCCAGAGCAGGCAACCAGCAACCGCTTTGTTCCGGGCGCGTTGAGGGTCGCCCGAACGGATGATTCAATACTGTCCACGTCGAAGCGCTCACCTAGCTCGTGATCGAGCCGCGACCAGTCAAACGTATCCAGGGCATCCTTCATTGATTAAAATTATACTTCATCCCAGGTAATTCCAGCAAGCACACTTGTGCCATGAGAAGCAAAGGCATGCAGCTGCGATCAAGTCGCTAGGTAGGTATGTCCACGCAGATACTCAGCGTATTCGTCGAGCATCTTTACTCCCTCACGCGGCTTGATTTGATCCGCTTTGGTGGCCCGATCAATCTGTTTTTTCATCCGACGGGTCAGGATGTGCCCGTCATACTGTGTCAGACTTAGAACCTCCGAGACGCTAAACCCTTTGATACTGTCCTCGATATAAAAACCATCGTCCTCATCATCCTCGAGAAAGACATGAACCTCGTTGACCCGGCCAAATAAATTGTGCAAGTCGCCCATGATATCCTGATAAGCACCAACGAGAAAAATACCTAAATAATAAGGCTCTTTCGCTTTAAGTTCATGCAGTCTTAGCGTATTCCGCACGTCTTCTAAATCACAGAACTGGCTCATCTTCCCTTCACTATCGCAAGTGATGTCCACAAGTGTAGCATCCACCACCGGCTCCTCATCCAGGCGATGCAGGGGAACCACCGGGAAGATTTGATCGCAGGCCCAATGATCAATAAGCGACTGAAAAATCGAAAAATTGCAGACATATTGATCCGCCATTTGCGCAGGCAGCGACTCGAGCTCTTCAGGAATATAGGCACCGTTTTTAGAAAGATTGGAGAGTTCCTCACATATTTTCCAGTAGGTCGAGTCCACTTCAGCGCGCTCAGCAAGATTGAGATAGCCAAGATTAAAGAGGTTATTGGCCTCTTCACGCTTTTGTTGAGAGTCATGATAGCGCTCCAATGCACTGGATCCATGCACGTTATCCAAAATCGCCCTCAGGTCGCGCAGCACCTGATGCTGCTTCTTCGTGGGCGAGGGTATCTTGGGCGCGAGGGCTTTTTTTGAGATACGGTCACAGACCTCAGTCACTAAAATCGAGTGCGGCGCCACAACAGCTCGTCCACTTTCGCTCACGATATCCGGCACATCGACTTCAGCATCGACGCAGACTGTCTTTATATTGTAAACGACATCACGAGCATACTCACGCATCGTATAATTCATCGAGCTCTCGCAATTACTCTGTGAACCATCATAATCAATGCCGAGTCCTCCTCCTACATCCAGCAACTCCAGAGGGAAACCCATTTTTTTGAGTTCGCAGTAGAAGCGGGCCGCTTCTACCGTGGCTTTTTTAATAGTCTGGATGTTCGGCACCTGCGAGCCGATATGAAAGTGCAAAAGGCGAAGGCAACCCGACAGCCCTGCGCGTTTGAGCCGACGGGCCGCTTCGATAATTTCCGGGCTGGTCAGGCCAAACTTGGCATCCTCTCCGGACGAGCTGGCCCATTTGCCCTCACCCATAGTGGATAGCTTTACTCGAAATCCGATCAGCGGATCAATGCCCAGCTTCTTAGAAATTTGTATAATTCGGGGCACTTCGCTTAGTTGCTCAACCACCAGATAGATTTCTTTCCCGAGCTTACGCCCAAAAAGAGCCAGGCGGATAAACTCATCGTCTTTATAGCCATTGCAGATGATGAGCGACTCCGGGTCTTTGTGCATGGCGAGCGCAACCATAAGTTCCGGCTTACTGCCGCACTCCAGACCATAGTTAAATTCTCTCCCCGCATCTCGAATTTCCTCAACAACCTCTCGGAGCTGATTCACCTTAATCGGAAAGACTCCGCGGTATCTGCCCGCATAATTCTCATCGGCGATCGCTCGGCGAAATAACTCGTTGAGCTGAACGACTCTCGTCCGCAGGAGGTCTTGAATACGAATAGTCAGCGGCGGCTTGCACCCCTTACCTATCGCCTCCTTGACGATGTCGTAAATGCGTATACTGCGCTGATCTCCCAAAGGATGTACACGCATGAATCCTTCTTCGTCGGCAGAGAAATTGCCTCCTCCCCAGCTTTTTAAACCGTAGTAGTTCGAGGCATCGGTCGTCGTCCAGTCACGACCATGACCATTGGCAGAAGCGGGCATGCGAGCGGCTGATGATCAGATGCTAGATGATCGCCTCGTAGGCATCCGCCTTAAGTAGGCCATCTATTTGTGATGGATCTTGTAGCTTAATCTTCAAGAGCCAACCTGCTTCGTAGGGATCTTGATTAAGCAATTCAGGGGAGGCGTCCGCATCTTCATTAATCTCGATAACCTCAGCATCAATCGGCATGAAGAGGTCTGAAGCTGCCTTAACCGACTCAACCACGCCGAAAGTGTCGTCCGCAGAAAATGAGTCCCCGATATCCGGAAACTCAACAAAAGTAATATCACCCAAGCTCTCTTGAGCGTAATCGGTTATACCAACCGTCGCAGTGCCGTCCTCATGGACTTTAATCCACTCGTGATCTTTGGTGTAAAGGAGGTTCGAAGGAACATTACTCATACAATAAGATAATCGGTGTCTAGCTCTGTGCTTCGAAGAATTCGATGATTTGCTCGATGATAACCTTATGTTCGAGCGGTGTGATCTCTCCGGCTGCAAGCTTATCGTCCGCTTTAAGCGCTTGAATTGCCATTTTCTCAAATGGATCGGATCCAAGTGAATTAGGAACCAGCTCACTCTTCATTTTGGCCTTCATCTTCCTGGGCTCAAGATCGACATAATAGCCAAGATCTCTGGACAGCCCGAAGCGAACGAAATTTCCTGACTTCTCGTTTGGAACCGGCGTGAAGTATTTCACTGCGGGGTTGTAACCTTCTTTCTCAAGACGGACTTCGTAGTTTGCTTTCCTCGGTAACGCCATTGAAAGCGGGGTAAGGCCAGCCGATTCACCGTCAATAAAGACTTCGGATTGTGTTGGAAACGAGAGAATCACTACGTCTTGAGGAACGCCAGTCCTCAGAAGTTCACATCCGCTAATGAAAGAGGCGGCAAGCAGGGCAAGAGCTAGGGGTAAAATATTTTTCATAAGTGTTATAAGGATTTTCACTCATTTAGTAAGCTAGGATAATTAAGGTCAAGTATTTTGAATGATTTCCCTGACCTCCTTTCAGACTAGGCAAATATGCTTGAAAGTAGTGCTAACAGGGCCACAACTGCGCAGAGTGCTTAAGTAAAAAGGTTCTAGCAGGAACCACATGGCACATACACAATGATACCTATATTTATTCTAGCAATCGTCTTTACGATAGGCGTATCCGCACTTTGCTCAATACTAGAAGCGATGATTCTCAGCACCACGACGGCAGAGATCGAGAGCTTAAAAAAGTCGAACCCAAAGAGCGGAGAGCGTCTGGAGCGTGCAAAAAACGACATCGAGGAGACCAGTTCCGCTATCCTCAGCCTGAACACAATCGCGAACACACTCGGGGCCACCATTGTAGGCGGACTTGCCGTACAGATTTGGTCGGAACATGATAACGTATTATTCAATGTCTCACTTAGCATGGCACTCGCCATCCTGTTCATCTCCGAAATCATTCCTAAAAATGTGGGCATCCTCTATCGTGCCAGTCTCCAGCCAATTCTGATTTTCCCATTGCTTTGGATCTGCACGATAATGACACCCATTTCAAAGGTGGTAGGCCTGCTCGTTCGCTTTTTGCTCAAAAGTGACGAACCCGAAACCGACAGCGATGAGGAAATCATGCTGCTCGCTGAGAAGAGCGAAAAAGAAGGCACACTCAGCTCAAACGAGCGGGAGGTTATCAATAATGCACTAAGCTTGGACGATATCTTAGTCGACGCAATCATGACCCCGCGTATGGTAGTCTACTCTATCGACGGAACGGCAACCATCGGATCCATCTTCAAAAAAGAGCGAAACATCCCACACGCCCGGATCCCCGTCTTCGAGGAGCAAAGCGACAACATTCAAGGTATTGTCCGACGCCGGGACATACTCTGTGCAGTGGCTGAAGACCGCCACGACCTAAAGATCTCGGAGCTAGCTACCGATGCTATCTTTGTGCCCGACACCGCCACGGCGGACGACGCCCTGCAAACTTTCCTCAAGCACCATCAACAACTCGCCATCGCGGTCGATGAGTTTGGTAACATGTCCGGCGTCATTACGATGGAAGATGTCATGGAGCATATCATCGGGCAGGAAATTTTTGAGGCGGATGATCCTGCAGTCGATATGCGCGAACTTGCCCGGAATCGCAAATATGCTGAGAAGCATAAAGCACGTAAAAGCTCAGGCAGCTAAAGGGGCATCAACGTGCGCCGCATATCCAAGTTCAGCGTTCGCTCAACTGGCGGGCCACATCCTTCGCAAAATAGGTGAGAATCATATCTGCCCCGGCACGGCGGATAGCTAGAATAGACTCATCGCGGCAGCGTTCCAAGCTGAGCCAACCTTTATCAGCAGCAGCATGGATCTGGGCATACTCCCCGGACACTTGATAGGCCGCCAGCGGCAGATCTGTTGCCTCCCTCACCTCACGAATGATGTCAAGGTATGGACCTGCCGGCTTGACCATTAGAATATCAGCACCTTCTGCCTCGTCGAGCGCCACTTCGGTCAAAGCCTCACGGCGGTTGGCGGGGTTAAGCTGGTAGGTGCGCTTGTCCAGCGCATGCGTGCCGGAACTCGCCGCACTGCCGACAGCATCGCGAAACGGCCCGTAAAAAGCTGAAGCGAATTTTGCCGAGTAGGCCATAATGGCTGTGCTCTCGCGATTATTGCCGTCGAGCGCCTCACGGATCGCACCGACACGACCGTCCATCATATCAGAAGGCGCTACAATATCGGCACCCGCCTCGGCCGCCAGCACCGCCATCTCGGCCAGCACCTCCACGGTAGCGTCGTTTGCTAAATCCTGTGCCGCAGCATCCCAAAGGCCGTCGTGACCGTGGGTCGTGTAAGGATCGAGCGCCAGATCAGTAATCACCGCAATTTCCGGCACTTCCTGCTTCAATGCACGAATCGCCCGTAGAACGAGCGTTTCAGGGTTGGTGGCCTCGCGCCCGTCGTCAGCTTTTAACGAGTTATCTAACTTCGGGAAAAGCGCTACCGCTGGAATACCGAGAACCGAAAGCTCCTTGCACGCTTCAATTAGTTTAGCAATCGGCAAGCGCGATTGCCCTGGCATCGACTCAATAGGTTCAGGGGAAGCATCGCCATCGATCACGAATAATGGTTGGATTAAATGGCTCGCTTGCAGCGACGTTTCATTGCCCATCTCTCGGAGCGCAACTGTGCGGCGCATACGGCGGGGGCGACGGGAAAGATCTAATCGAAAGCTATCTGGCATACCTGATAGAGTGCTGAGTGAGGGTGAGAGTGAAAGTGTAAAATTCGCCAGCTGCCACGAAACGTATGCGCCTCATTTCAGCTGATACCTGGCCACGAATCCGGAACAAGAAACCAAGGCCCACTGGATTCGGGGAAATGGAACATGAAACAACGCTCCGCCGCCCGCTCCTTCAACGCCTGAACTGTGGCGGGTGAACAAGTATCGGCCAACGACGAGAACCGCGAGGCCGAACCAACCAGCCAAAGCGGCTTGTCCACTAGATAGACTTCGGTGACATGACCGAGAAACTGGTCAAAATCGCGGACACGTAACCAGCGCCCACGGCCGGCTGATTCCAAAACCCGCTCCGGCATCGGCGCTTCAGAGACTTCATGCGGGTAGAAGATACGACCCAAGATAAGATGTTCTGTCGAAATCGCCTGAATCCCAAATCGCTCGTGCAATAAAGCTTTCGTTTCCGGACGCTGGCACAGCTGCCACTGATGCGTCCGCATTCTATCCAGTTTCCGCAACCAATTATCCTTCGGATCAGGGCCCGGAAATGTCCACCCATCGTAGCCACAGACACCAAGATAAAACTTTATGGCCAATTCGAGGTGAATATGGCGCCCGCTCGAAATATCCTGCAGCACGAAATCCAGCTCTCCGATGGTCCGACCGGCCCCATCAAATACCTGCAGATTTTTAGCCACCAGATCCAACTGCTCCGAGCTATCGATCAGCAGGCCCAGAGCCTGCTCGTAAAGGTGTCCTAACTTCTGATCGAAGTTGAGCTTAGCCTCTTGCGGGATTGATCCAAGCAGCGAACGATCAAACGGCTGAACCGAATCAACCTCCCCTAACATCAGTGGACTCTCTACAATAGACCCACAAATCGCTTCTACCACAGAATTCACGCCAGCGAAATTGCGGGCCACCGCCAGCGAGGTCAACTTTTCACTATAGATCTTCGGCTTCATTTCGCACGCATCGAGTTCTCACCTTTACTTTAATGCTCACTTCCACTTTCACTAAAGTATGTCTGTCCAACTTTACGACACCGATAGCCGTTCCGTTAGAGATCTCGCACCCGAGGTTGACCAGCCGCTGCGTTTCTACTGCTGTGGACCCACCGTTTACGGCCCTGCCCATATCGGCAACTTCCGCACCTTTCTCATCCAGGATGTTCTGCGCCGCGTGCTCGAAGTCGATGGCGTTGATGTCATGCACGTGCGCAACATCACTGACCTGGACGACAAGACCATCCGCCAGTCACA
>Ga0307933_1000813_pt1 | contig 27591 bp, 14 predicted proteins | sample OrgLakmetageno88_FD_201811 | JGI IMG/M metagenome (GOLD analysis project Ga0307933, IMG submission 201811) | Saline water microbial communities from Organic Lake, Antarctica - #88 | ecosystem: Environmental > Aquatic > Non-marine Saline and Alkaline > Saline | place: Antarctica: Organic Lake... | reverse complement strand
ATGCAGTAAGTTCTACAGCCTATTACAAAATATACGCGATCCTTCTCCTTAATTAGAGAAGGATTTTTTGTGAGTCTTTTCAAAAAAGGTATCAGGCGACACGCCCCAACAGTGGCTATGCCATATGCCCGATCAAACTGGTCCGGTCTGATTGCCTGCCTGCTCCCGACTTTAAAGAGGCCTGAACTGGTAGCAAGGCAGCGCCCTCCCTGCGCATTGAGTCTGGCAAGGGCTTAAGGACACTTACGCAGGTCCGTGGACCGACCTGCGCGACCCTTCGCGTTTCGTTTCACTCACTTAGGCAATTATGCCGGTTTGTTTGATACAATGGCCTAAGCAAAGACCACGGCAGAAGAATACTCCTGCTCAAGAGTCTCTGGTTCCTACAGATAAGCGCTAAGCTTTAGTTGCAGCTTCCTCAGTCTCGGTGTGCTCGGGCGCCAATCGCTCGAGCTCTTCATCGTTACTAAAATACTGCTGATAGGAATTGTTGTAAGCGTAGCTCGAATAATAGCTAGAGAGTGAACTATTGATATTGTTTAAAACAGCCCCGAATACTGGAGTATTCGACTCCCATAAGCGGCGCACGTTCACAACTGCAACCTTCCGCTTTACAGTATTGAACTTGATGACATAAATGACACCATCAACCAATGAGAGTAGATTTAGTGCGTCACTAACTGCCGCCAGAGGAGGCGTGTCGATAATGACACGATCATATTGATCACGCAGTTGCGCCAACAAGGTCTCAAATCGTGCGCTGTTTAAGACTTGCGTAGGGTTCTTGGAGGCGCCGCCAGCAGGAAGCACATCCAGATTCGGATACACTTCCTTCAAAATAAGATCATCAAGCTCGGCACCCTTATCTACGTAGTCAAGTAGGCCTTTGCTATTTTCCAACTGGAGAGATCTGGCCACGTTCGGCAGCCTAAGGTCGCAATCCAGCAGAAGTGTTTTCTCGCCATGGGTCGCAAATGTCAACGCCATGTTAGTACTTATGAATGACTTACCTTCGCCTGGCACTGTACTGGTCGTAAGCATTACCTTTGCATTCTTACTCTCATCATTGAGCTTAAGCGCTGACTGGATAGTCCTGAATGATTCCGTAATATGCCGATCAATATTGGATGCGACAGCCTGTGCCTTCGTATTCGCATCAAGTTTTTTAACCCTTGGAATCACCCCGAGAAGAGGCAAGCCAATGGTCCCCTCAATATCAAACGCGCTTTTGACCCGATCGTCGAGGAACGCTAGCCCGAAAACGAGCGCTGCCCCGATGCCAATACCTCCAAAGAAACCTGCAGCTAAATTCAGAACAACATTTGGTGAAGATGGTCGATTTTCGGGCGGCGGCAGCGCCTCATCCAGAATTTCTGCATTAGGATTTTTGAAATTAATCTTAGCCATCTCCGTCGTCATGCGGGAGTTAAGAACCTGGAAGAAATTTTGCTGCACCTCAAAGTCACGAAATAGCGAGTTGTAATCAACCCGTGTGCGGCTAAGTTCGATCAATTCCAGCTCTTTTTCTGCCAATCGTTTACTGGACAGCTCGAAATTCTTTTTGCTCTCAAGATAGCCTGCATTGATTTTATTAACCGCATTCTTGACTGCTAGACTGAGTTCCAGTTCAGCTTCCTGCAGCGTTTGGATCTGCTGGATCATTTGGGGGTGTTTTTCGCGGTATCGTTTAGCCAATGTTGAAATATTGATGCGCGATGAAGATATCTGCATCAGTAGAGAGGACACCCGCTGCTGTTCAGCAATGAATGACAATTCCCAGAGATCTTTCCCCTCCCTTTTATAGCTTTCGATTAAATTCTGCTTTGTCTCAAAATTGTCATAGATATTCTTGTTCGACAGCTTCATCGAATTTAAGCTACCTAACTGCTCCCGGGCAATGTTCTCCTGGCTATCTAACGACACTGCATTTTCTTGCTCGCGGTAGTCGGCCAATTTATTCTCCAGATCTTCAACAACTTCCTTCTGCTGATCAACACGGATACGCAAATCCTCCACCGCCTTCATTGCGATTTGGATATTCCGCTTAAGATTGTAGTCGATATACTCTTCCGCAAACAAGTTTGCCACCTTCGCCGCAATCACCGGGTCAGGGTGGGAGTAAGCGACATTAATCATCATACTCATCCGTTGAGGAATAATATTACGATTACGGCCCAAGACATCGATCGGGCTCAAGGGTCCGCGCAAACTCAAGGCATCCGTATATGGAGCCATGAACTGTTTCCGCATATCGTCCTGTATTCGCCGGTCAACACCTTGAATGATTGCACCGCTCTGCAGGACACTGATTTGAGTATTTATATCTTCTGCGCCGCGTATCTGATTTTGCTCAAGCTCAAGACCATCCTGCAAGACAGATGCATCATCCCGAAGGAGCTGCACAGTAGCTGCTGCAGTATATACCTTTGTCTTGTTGAACGTGTAAAGTATTGAGCCCGAAAAGATAATAAAGAAGGCAACAATTAAATACCAAATTCTCTCACGAAACATGAGAAAATAATCTTTCAGCGATCGTTGTGGGCTGCCACCTGAGCTGACGCCGTAGCCATCGCCATTATTACCGTAGCCGCCATAGCCGTAACCATATCCATATCCACCTGAATTAGGATCTGAACCACCTCTTACATAATCATTCTTCATTGATGAGAAATTTTTAACTTAGTTAAATGCTTAGATGATACGTTCAGGTATCCAAACTGTATCGCCCTCTTTTAAAACGATATCCTTGGATCCTGAATCAGTCACGATACGGTCAAAATTAACTTCGATTTGTTGCGCAGGGCCATCACCCGATGCTCGCTTTATTGTAATTTTTCTCGGGTTTCCGAGCCGACTGACACCACGAACTGCCGCAATCGCTTCTGTCAAAGTTAATTCTCGATCCGGCGCGATCTCGACTGCGCCCGGACTGTTAACAGATCCCAGCACGTGCACGATCTTCGGCGAAAAGGAAACAACCAAAAGCGAAACCTGGGGATCTACCAAAAAATCTCTGTTATATAGATCGGTCACCAGTGATTGCGCTTCAGCTACGGTCATACCCCCTATTTTAACTTTACCAATGAGTGACAAGGAAACTGAGCCGTCACCCTCAACACGGACTTGCTTATCCAAATCCCGCTCCTGATAAATCTCAACAGCGATCACATCTGACGGCTTTAACACATAGTTCTCACCCACGATGATACCTACACCGCCTCCACCGCCTCCACTTGAACCAGCAGCCGATGTCGATGTCGAACTGGAGCCAGACGGAGAAGAGCCACTGGCACCGCCAAAGCCTCCGTCCTGCGCGCTAACCGGCAGCATGGCTGCAAGTAAGATCGGGATGAGTAGGAATAATCGTGACGTCATAGTATCCGTGCAAAAGAAATGCCTCGTGTAGAGGCATTGAGAACGCAACCAGTTAGGTTTGTTCAGATAAAATTTAGTATCGGAGCGAAGCAGTCAGATCAATCGTGTGGTCTTCGAAGCTTCTCGCAGAGGTATTGACCAACGTTGGATCCTCCGAATCGTTTTCAGAGTAAGAGTAGCCCACACCAAATCTCCAGTATTCGTTAGGCGTATAATTCAAACGTGCACCTATGCGAAGCTGGTCGTCATCGCGACCATTATCGAAATCACGCGTGACGTAATTACCGAATGCTGTAGCCGAGTAGTTCGCATTGATTGCGTAATTTGTGGTGATTGAAAGCGTTGTATCCTCTGATGTATTACCCTCACCACCGACGCCGAAGTCGCGGCCAAGGCCAAACCGGGACGTGAATTTAGGCGACATGGCCCATGTGAGGTCTGCATCCAAGCCCATAGTTGAATCGGAAGTGTCGCCACCGACACGGTCGATGTTGCGCTCACGGACACCCACCTTGAAGAAACCAACCAGTTTGGGAAGCAAGTCACCACGAGCACCCACATTGAGGAAATGATTCTCTGATGTAAATGCAGGTCGAGCTCCTACGGCATCAGTATCAGTCTCGCTGTAAGAATAACCCACGCTGAGGTCAACTTTTGGTGTGAGTTCGTAGAATACGTCCAGAGGGACACTAAATGTTTCCCGGTCCGCAAAGGTCACATCAAAGGGTGCTAAAAATTCAGTTTCACGGTAGGAAAACCCCGCGCCGAAGCTAAACTTAGGAGAGAATCGGTATTCACCATTAACGTTACCGCCGGTAATCTCAGATTCAACCAGATCATTCGCATTAGGCAGCAGCGAAGTGCCTGAATTTGCTTTACTTTCGCGGAAGAATACTGATCCAGACAAGTCTAAGCGGCTAGACTGGTAGGAGGCATTGGCCACCACGTTGAGGAGTTCTGTGTTCAGATCATCCAAGTCTTGGTAACGGCGCACCTCGTAACGCGCTATAACACCGAAATCCAAGTTGGAGAGACCTCGGCCAAGGTCGAGTTCAAAGCCAGGCGTAATCGTCCAGAGGAGGTCATCCTGTTCGTTGGTTTCATTACGAAAGGTGTTTGAAGACCACTGAAGCTGCGAGGAGCCATTGAAGAAAATGTCAGCATTATCGCCAATTGAAACTAATGGCGAAGCATTTAGAGATGGCGCGATGAATGGTGACGCGACAAGTAGTGCTGCTAGGGCAATAATATGTGTTTTCATGAATAAATAAAGTTAGTTGTCGAAAAGAATGGCAAAGTTCAGCGGATGCAGAAATATAATCAAGCATTAAATCAAAAACTATTTACCCCATGCCTACACTTTTTATTAGTTATACTTATTCTCTTTTTACTTGGCTCTGATAATATAAACTCAATTGTTTGACCTTATCGAATTCGATAGATAGGACTGCTTTTAAAATGAAAAAAAATACTGCTACCCCACCACACCAGGAACGCCCCATTTTGCTTGGTTTCGCCACTCAGTCGAAAACTCCAGATGGGCGGGTACAAATACGCTTCAGGTGGCCGCGGCTGATTTTTACTTTTTTGGCTTTCGCACTTTTGGGATGGCTGAGTCTAGGCGGGGCTCTCTATGCCTATTTTAAATATAATAAGGGATTTGAGAATGCATCTTACATGAAAATGCTTACGGTCCTGCCTTTTGGACTAGATGAACACCGCGTTGAAATGGGCGACTACCAAATCGAAAAAGGTTTGGATGAAATACGTGCAGGCAATTACGGCGATGGATTCAGGCTACTGAGATTGGGTGTCGCACGCTCCCCGAGAAACTTGGAGGGCCGACGCGTCATGGCGGAATTCTATGAATTTGCCATCAAGCGGCCGGATATAGCGGCGCAGCAGTTGTTAGTGGGCTTAGAGCACGGCGGACTGCAGGACCTGGACTACCTTAAACAAACGCTACGCGTTTTGCTACGCCACCAGATGGACGAGGAAATCCAAACGATAACAGACCAACATCTGCCGGAAGAGCCTGAACTTACCGACATGAACCGTATCCTTGCATTCGGTGCAGCGAATGCGAACTACCTGAGGGGCAACTTCGATAATGCTGAAAATTATCTGATTGATTACGGACTTATCGACTCACTTGAAGGCCTGCTACTTTCTTCTCAAATTAGTTGGGACCGCGGCGATCAAATCGCAGCAATCACGAAAATGGAAGCGTCACTGAGCAAATTCCCCGATTCGGAGCCACTCCTCATGCAGCTCAGCCGCTACCATAGAGAAATTGGTAATATGGATGATGCGCGACGGTATGCGATCCTTAGAAACGTCAGCGACCCCCTGAGCGCAGCACCTCGCCTCGAACTGCTGTTCATTTATAACAAGATTGGCGACGAGGTTAGCGAAAAAAGGGAAACGCAAAGGATGTTGAAACAATTCCGCGACGATGAATCCGCTCTTCAGGCTTTGGCAAATTTTGCAGCAGAAACCGGCAACGTTAATTTGGCACGTAGGACATATGAAGAAGCACTGGAGAGCGAATTCTCAATTGATGCTTTCGCGCTGCTATTGATTGAAGCCCACCTATCCGACCAGGATTACGCTGGTGCATACGCATTTGCTGAAGAGCTTCTCAAAGAGCAACCCGGTTGGCTCGATGAGCGTTGGGCAACATTTAATAGTTTACGTGCGATTGCGTCATATGGAATTAATAAGGCTGATCTCGGAGAAATATATCTCCAAGACTTTCTGGACGAAAATGACAACCGACCGGAAACATACCTAGCAGTCGCGCGCTACCTCTCCACGGTAGAGCGCTTTACACAAGCCCGCAAAATACTGCTTACCGCATATCAAATAAATCCTGGGAATCAGAAAATTCTGACTGAGCTCATTCGCCTGGAACTCAAGCTCGGGTATACCGAAAATCTAAATCGGTTGCTGCCCCGCCTGCTCCAGATGCGTCGCCCGCAAGAAGACCTGCTATTTGAGGCCTATAAGAAACTGGGGAGCGATCGCTTTATTTTTACTCCGAATCGAGAGGCTCTTTTACTTGAGCTAAGCGCTCTGTTGAGAAAAAGCACTAATCTGCCCCTCTTCGACGCGTAGAACGGTCGACAATTGTGCCGACTGCCTGCGGATCGTTATTCCGATGAAGGTGGGCCCAATATCTCGACCCGCGTCGAGATAACACGGCGCTCATCGACTTGCTCAATGGTCACGCGCATGTTGTAAAGTTCAACCACCTCACCCTGCTCGGGGATTCGGCCAAGTTCGCCGGTAACCAGTCCACCAAAAGTGGATACGTCGTCATTTTCAATTTCCAAGCCGAGGGCTTCCTCCACATCATGAACAGGAGCCAGCGCCAAGATGCGGTAATTACCTTTTTTCGGCAAGGCGATGATTTCTTCCTCTTCACTATCAAATTCGTCCTGAATCTCGCCAACCAGCTCCTCCAGGATCGACTCCAATGTAATGACACCTACAATCCCGCCGAATTCATCCATAGCCAAGGCCATGTGGAAGCGGGCCCGCAGCATGCGCTGAAGCGCTTCTTCCAAGGGGGTTTCCAGGGGGAATATCGCTACATTTCTCTTCAGGTTAATTAAATCGATTTCCGAGACTGGCTCACGCCAGCGAAAAATATCTTTAATGTGAATCAAGCCCACACACTCATCCAAACTGCCCTTACAAAGAGGATAACGCGTATGCCCGGAGACTTTCATTCTCTCAAGATTAGTCTTAATACTGTCCTCTAAATCACAGATCACCACCTGACTGCGTGGAAGTAACACATCGTGCACGACCAAGTCCCGCATGTGCATCGTGCGATCCATAATTTTTCGCACCAGGCTGGAGATACCCTGACTGTCTTCACCCATCGCGCGGATTTGAACATCCAAATCGAGCGGGTTGAATTCATCATTCATCTCAACTCCGAGCATTCGGTACATGCCACGCTTGAGCACTCGAAAGACCAGCATGAGCGGGTAAGTCAAAACCTGAAAGACCAACAACACACGGTAGGAGCGCAACAAACCTAAGCCCGGGTCACGCATAGCCAAGCCCCGGGGGAGAATCTCAGCAAAAATGAAATGTACCGACACCGCACAGGTGAAGGCTACCACAATAACGATCCAACTGCTGGGCTCTAAGGCGAGTTCGATAAGAATAAAAAAATCATTTACCCATGGAATCAACAGCAGGCCGACAGCAACCGTGCACAAGGTCTTGCTGAAACGAATCACACGCCCGCTGAGATCGCTATTGATAATCAGACGCGCAATCCCTTTCCGACTTTTCAGAGCTTCAAATTCAGCATCCTCCACCTCACCATATCGAAGCTTCATCATGCTGATTTCACACATAACGATAAACCCGTGCACCACCAGCATCGCCACAACAGCAAGCGAAGAAATTAAAAAACTTGTCCAGTCCGCACTCATACAGCTTTTAACAACTCCGAAAAGGCCTCCAGTAGACGCTTATTTTGCGCAGCATTGCCTATAGTGATACGGACAAACTCCGGCATACCATAAGGCGCGAGCGGTCGCACGATAATACCACATTTCTGCAGCTCATTGAAAACCTCCTGCCCGTTGCCGACACGGCTTAGAACAAAATTTGCCGAGCCTTTAAAGGTTTCAATGCCCATGTTAGTGAGTCCTTCACATAAATACGTTCGCCCCGCTTCATTCTCGTCCCGACACATCTTCACGAATTCGTGGTCTCCCAACGCTGCCCTGGCGGCGGCCTGAGCGACTGAGTTCGCATTAAAAGGTTGGCGCACCCGCTGCAGCAGCGAGATCAGTTCAGGGTCCCCATACCCATATCCCAACCGCAGTCCACCCAACCCATAAATTTTCGAGAACGTCCGCATGCAGATCACTTTGCGGCGCGCTTCGATCTGACGGCGAAGATCGGGCGCGACCTCCAGGTATTCTGCATATGCTTCATCAAAACAAAAAATGACGTGCGCAGGCAGGCTTTCAGCTAACTCAATTAGCTCAGCCTCCGTATTGGCGGCGCCGGTGGGATTATTGGGACTGGCTACGAAGAGTAAGCGCGTCCGATCCGTGACAGCATCCCGCATCGCTTTCAAGTCATGCGCAAAGTCCTGCATAGGCACCTCTACCGGAGTTGCCCCAAAAAGCTTCGCTACCAACTTATAAACAATAAAAGCCTGCGCACCCATGACCACCTCAACCCCGGGGCGAAGAAAGGCGTGCCCTAACAGCTCAATAATTTCATTCGACCCATTACCTACGATAATAGCGTTTTCCCCGATACCTCGCTCGCGGGAAATCGCCTGCCGTAAATCATGGCAGCCGCCATCCGGATAGAGGTGGGCCTGCTCCATGGCTGATTTACCCGCGGCGATTGCCTTCGGCGAAGGCCCAAACGGATTTTCGTTTGAGGCCAGTTTGGCGATGTCCTCCGGACGTAGTCCGTGCTCTCGCGCAACATATTCTATAGGTTTGCCCGGCTCATAGATGGGTTGCTCCAAAACACCGGGGTTCGCAAGTTCAGCGTATTTCATTGATATAGCTTTGAACTTGCGTCGCAGATAAGCGATTGCAACAAAAACTCCTACTCTATTGCTATGAAGATTCTTCTCACCGGAGCCTCGGGCCTCCTCGGAAACGCTTACGCCAGAGCTGCGGTTCGCCGCGGCCACGAAGTCATTGCGCTCTCAAATACAAACAGCGCGAAGGCCGGCGGCCTATCCCGTAGTTTACAGATGGATCTGAGCGCGCCCGACTCACTGACAAAACTCTGCCTCGAAGTCTGGCCGGATGCCATAGTCAATTGCGCCGCCATCTCAAATCCGGCATCTGTCGAGGCCGCCCCTACGCTCGCCGAGAAAATCAACGTCGCCCTCCCCCGGCAACTCGCTCAGCTCTCCACTCACATCGGCGCACGCCTCATTCACATCTCGACAGATATGGTCTTCGACGGCCAGTCCGACGCGCCATATCGCTCCACTGACATGCCGGCCCCGACCAATCTCTACGGTCAGACCAAGCTTATGTCCGAGCGCGAAGTGTTGGAGCACAATTCTGAGGACCCGGTCGTCCTGCGCATCCCCATCCTGATGGGCAAAAGCCCGGGCGGCCTCCGCAGCGTGCACGAAAAGCTCATCGCCGCCATCCAAGCCGGCGAGCGCCCAAAACTTTTTTGCGATGAAATGCGCCAACCCGCCTCTACGGAGAACGTTGCCGAAGTCATGCTGGAACTGTCAGAACGACGCGACCTACACGGCATCTTCCACTGGGCCGGCAGCGAGGCCCTCAGCCGCTTCGAGATGGGACAACGCATCCTGAAACACTTCGGACTAGATCTCGATGCCATCGAATCAGTCTGCCAACGCGACAACCCCGAACACGCGAACCGCCCCTCGAATCTCACCTTCAATCTCCACCCGATTGCCAGCAAGTTAAAGACCCAGCCACAAAACTTCGAAGCGCAGCTTGACGAGTTGACCCGTATCGAACCACTTCAGGCCTAATGTTTGTCATCTTGCCAAATGCCTTCGGAGACGCGCCCACCAACATGGCGATTGACGCGGCGCTCCTTGAAACCATCCCCGAGCGGCAGGTCATTTTCCGGCATTACGGTTGGACTGAGCCCGCCATGACTTTCGGCTACAGCCAGCACCACAGGGAAGTGGCGACTCTCTGCCCCGATGGTGTCGCGCTCTGCCGCCGCATGAGTGGAGGCGGCATTGTCGACCACCGTAATGATTGGACCTACGCATTAGTCATTCAAAAAGACAGCCCAACCGCTGACATCTCTTCAACCGATCTTTACTCAACGGTGCACGCAGCGCTAGCCAATGCACTCGCGGAACAGAAGATCGCCACACAGCTCGCGCCCTGCCCGAGGAAATGCGAAGAGACCGTAGCCAAACCTGACGGCCCCGACCAATGCTTCATCCAGCCCGTCATGAATGATGTGCTCACCCCCGACGGCCGTAAAATTGCAGGTGCCGCCATGAAACGCACAAAGAAAGGCCTGCTCATTCAAGGCTCCATCGACCGCGCCGCCCTGCTCGATGCGCTCAATTACACTTTGTTTCAGGAAAAATTCATAAAGAGCCTCACCAGCTCGCTCGCACTTACGCCCCACCAGCCAGACGACTTACGACCCTATTTCAAGAGCGATACAATCGAAGTTGAAAAGGAGAAATTCAGGAGCATTGAGTGGACAAATCGGCGATAAGAACAAGCTGTGAATAGCTTCGACTTGCATCCGCTCTCGACCCCATCAGTCTATAACGACTGATGCCCTCAAAAGACACCGAATTCGTCCACCTCCACGTCCATACTGACCACAGTCTGTTGGATGGTTGTAGCCGGACGGACAGGCTTTGCCAGCGGGCGTCTGAATTGGGGATGAAGGCGCTCTCCATAACGGACCATGGTGTCCTCTATGGGTTAACGAGCTTTTTCAAACAAGCCGAGAAGCACGGGATCAAACCCCTGCTTGGCTGCGAGATTTATCTGGTTTACGAAGAGGAACTCGCCGAGACCAACGAGCTACGCGCTAAACAGAAGTCCCGACACATGGGTCTACTAGCCCGCAACTTTAAGGGCTATCAGAACCTCTGCAAAATTGTCTCAAAAGCACACACGCAAGGCTTTTACCGTAATCCTCGCACCGACCTGAAAACCCTCGTCGAGTATTCCGAGGGCCTGATCGGGTTCTCCGGCTGCCTCGCGGCCGTCATCCCCCAATACCTGCTGGAGGGTGAATACGACAAAGCCCGGGATGCCTGCGCAAAGTTCGTCGATATTTTTGGCAAGGACTTCTTCATTATCGAGATTATGGATCACGGGATCGAAGAGCAGCGGCGCATTATCCCCGACCTGATTAAGCTGGCGACGGAATTTGACCTTAAGATTGTCGCCACCAACGACGTGCACTACGTCAACAACACCGATTGGGAACCACACGACTCACTCCTCTGCATCCAGACCGGCGCGAAGGTGGGCGATGCGAAACGCATGCGCTACGATGCCCAGCAGTTCTACCTCAAGTCCCGCGACGAGATGGAACTGGCCTTCAAAGAAGTGCCCGAGTCCATCACGAACACCTCAGCCGTCGCCGAGATGTGCGACGTCAAGCTCCCCTTCGGTGAAGACCACTACCCCGTTTACGAACGCCCAGTCGAGTTAACGACCAAGAACGACGAGGTCAATTTCGACCGCTGCCTCGACATCTACGTTAAAAAGAAAAACGAAATCCTCGTCCGCGACGGTGAAGAGCCGATCGAACTCAGCGACGACGAACGAGCGAAGCATAAGGAAAACGGCCTCTACCTATTCGAACTCTGCAAGCAGGGGCTGGAAGAACGCTACGGCACCAATTACGACACATGCCGCGCGGACTGGGAAAAGGCGTCCGAAGACGACAAGCGCTACTGCGAGCAACTCGACTACGAACTCGCTATTATTACCGGCACCGGATTCGTCGATTACTTCCTCATCGTTTGGGATTTCATTAACTGGGCACGCCAGCAAGGCATCCCCGTCGGCCCGGGCCGCGGGTCAGGGGCAGGCTGTATCGTAGCCTATGTCCTGAAGATTACCGACATCGACCCGCTCAGCTTTGGTCTCCTCTTCGAGCGAATGCTGAATCTTGAACGCGTTTCACCGCCCGACTTCGACGTCGATTTCTGCATGCGCCGCCGCGATGAAGTGGTTAACTACGTGCGTGATAAATACGGCAAGGATCGCGTGGCCAACATCATCACCTTCGGCACGTTTGGCGCGAAGATGGTCGTGCGCGACCTCGCGCGGGTCAACGACATCGAATACGCGGAGGCGAACAAGCTCGCCAAAATGATTCCAGACGAGCTAAACATCACGCTCGAAGATTCAGTTAAGAAATCGCCCGAGTTCGCCGCCGAGATTCAACAAAACAAGGTCGCGAAAATTATTTACGACCAAGGCCGCGTCATCGAAGGCATGGTGCGGAACACCGGCAAGCACGCCTGCGGCGTCATCATCGCCGACCAGGACATCACGAACCTAATTCCAGTCACCCTCCAGGAAGGCGACCTTACCACCCAGTATCCCAAAGGCCCGTCCGAGGACCTTGGCCTCTTAAAGATGGATTTTCTCGGGCTGAAGACCTTGACCGTGATCTCCGACGCTCAGGAAAATGTGCGGGCGACCCGAAACCTCCGGGATTTCGACGTCGAGCAAGTTCCCATCGACGACCAAGCCACCTTCGACCTACTTAATTCAGGCCGGACAACTGGCGTCTTTCAACTTGAGTCCGGCGGGATGCAACAGCTCTGTCGGCAGATCGGCCTTTCTTCTTTTGACGAAATTATCGCGCTTATCGCGCTCTACCGCCCAGGGCCAATGCAGTTCATCCCTCAATTCATTGAGGGCAAAAAAGACCCCTCTACTGTGCAGATCCCGCACCCCTTACTTAAAGAATTAGTTGAGGAAACTTACGGCGTCCTGGTTTATCAGGAGCAGGTCATGCAGGCCGCACAAATCATTGCCGGCTATACGCTTGGTGGTGCGGACATTCTTCGCCGGGCCATGGGCAAAAAGATTAAGTCAGTGATGGACGCGCAAAAAGGCGTCTTCATCGAAGGCGCCAAAGAGACCAACAACATCGACCGCCGCACCGCCGAGTCTATTTTCGCATTGCTGGAGAAATTCGCGCAATACGGTTTCAATAAGTCGCACTCCGCAGCGTATGCCATGCTCAGCTACCGGACCGCCTACCTGAAGGCGAACTATCCAGTCGAATTCATGGCCGCCGTTCTTAGCTCCGAGCAAGGTAATGCCGACAAACTTTCGCACATGCTTGAGGAGTGTAACGCCATGAACGTGCCGGTGCTCAGCCCGGACGTCAATGAGTCCGGTGCAGACTTCACACCCGTCATCGAAGAAGGCACCGATGGCAGCATCCGCTTCGGCATGGCTTCGATCAAGGGTGTAGGTGAAGGAGCGGCACTGGTCATCATCGAGGAGAGGGAGAAAGAAGGCCCCTACGAATCCTTCCGCGACTTTGTGACGCGGCATTCCGATAAGAACGTCAATCGCCGCGTCATGGAAGCGTTGATCAAAACCGGTGGCTTTGATTCAATCGGGGAGGATCGAGCCACCCTGCTTCATAATCTCGACGCCGAACTCGCCGAAGCCGAAAGCCTTCGCCGGGACCGCGAAGCCGGCCAAGCCAACCTCTTCGGCGACCTACTTGAGGCTGATGCGGGCATCGCCGACGACGACAAACCCGAGAACAATCCGAGCAAAGTCCCCGCCATGCCCATGGCCGAAAAACTCGGTTATGAAAAAGCATTGCTTGGGTTTTACATTTCAGGCCACCCGATGGATGCCTACGCGGGCCTCGATCTCGCGATAGACACCTTTCAAAATCCCGACGAGTTGGTCAACTTTGACGACCGCACCAGCTTTCGACTCGCTGGAATCGTTAGCGGACTTTCGATCAAATACACCCGCAAGGATAGTCGCCAGATGGCGGTCTTTAATCTCGCCACACGTAGCCACAGCTACGAGATGATCATGTTCCCCGATCCTTACGAGAAGAACGGAGCCCGACTCGAAGATGGTAAGCTCTGCCTCATCCACGGCCTCATTGGCCGTCGCAATGGCGAGATGAACCTGGCCGCGCACGAAATCTACGAACTCGAAAGTTCGATCCCAAAGATCATTCAGCGAATCAACTTCATCCTCTATCCGACTCAACAGGCTGCCGAGTTTATCACGTTGCTCCGAGACACTATCGAAGACGAATATGGTTCCACCCGCGTCAATGTCAGCTTCCTCGTGGATAATCAAGTCGTCGAAGCCCAGACCGCCCAGTCACTCACCTTCACGATCAATAGCACGAACTACAAGTTGCTGCGCAAGCACCCCGCACTCGCAGGCGTCAGGCTCGAAGCCACCAGCACGCCAACGATCGACGACCGGCGCCCCTGGCAAAAGAACAGACGTGCAGGCTGATGAAATACTTACCGTAGCCGTGCGAAAATCAAAAGAGTGAATGCGTTAAGCGCCACGTAGGCACGTCTCCAAAATACTAAAAATACTGGCGGGCTTCACCGGCTTAGTTAAAAATCCGTCAGAGCCATACTTTTCACAGCTATTTTTTGCTTCGTCCGAGGCATCGGCCGTTAGAATGTAGACGGGAAGCTTCTCAAAGCCGCTCCCGGACTCCCTGATACGCTTCAGGGTCTCGGTACCTCCGATGCCGGGCATATGCAGATCCAGCAGCATCAGATCAAAGCTATGCTCGTTCAGTAATTGTAAAGCCGTCTCACCCCGTTCCGCAACAACTACCTCCGTGCCGCGTGATTCGAGCAAGGTTTTAACGTAGAGGGCATTCGATTTATTATCTTCCACAAGGAGTATTTTACCTTCAAATTTTTCTTTCTGTGTGGATCCAATTTGCCTCTCGGAGTCCTCTGAGGCTGAAGGGAGCTTCTTTCTTTCAACAAGTCGAAGTGGAAGAGTAAAACTAAAGGTTGAACCGATCCCCTCCTTACTTCTCACCGAGATTTCCCCGCCCATCAAATCCAGGAGCCTTTTGCAAATAGCGAGCCCCAACCCGGTTCCACCAAATTCGCGTGTGGTTCCGGCCTGAACCTGTGTGAAAGGCTCAAAAATAGCATCCACCACTTTCTCCGAAATACCTATCCCCTCATCCGTCACATCGAAACGCACGATCGCGGTTTCACCCCGAATCTCAATAACAGTGACATCGAATTCGACCTTCCCCTGCTTGGTGAATTTAATCGCGTTAGAGATCAGATTTCGTGCGATCTGACGCATCATGCCAATGTCACCCAAGAAACCCGGCTGACTTTTTCCATCAAGCGGCCCCCAGTTGATAGAATCACTCAAAGTTATTTTTGCATCCTTAACCATGCCGGACATAAGGCGGTTTATTTCCTCAACAAAATTCGCCAGGGAAAATTCAACTGTATCCAGTTCCTTCTTCCACGCGTCAATTTTACTATATTCCAGTATGTCATCGATCAGAGAAACCATTTGGGTCCCACTCTCTACGATGATGTCTAGAATCTCCTTCTACTCACTAGCCGCTTCTTCCGCCAATAAATCCGCAAAGCCCAAAATCGGGTTCAGCGGGGTGCGCAGCTCATGACTCATCACGGCAAGAAAGTTTGACTTCGCCTGACTGGCCTCAACCACCTTGATGTGCGCCTTTTGCAAGGCTCTTTCAGTCTTTTTCGCTTCGGTCACGCAACGGCCCGAAACAAAGATAAGCGATAGTTCAGACGATTTGGTGAAACTCCATGACATCCAGGACTGGTCGGCATCCGGACTGGCAGAGCACACAGGCCTAAGCCGAGTCTCGTAATTCGTGACATCAACTCCAGAAGCAGCTTGCTTGAGAATCTCCTCAAATCCCAAACGGTCTTCCTCTAAAATAATCTCGCTGACGCACATCGACGAGAGTTCCGCACTAGAGTAGCCAAGTTGCTTCTCCCATGACGGACTCCAAATCTTAAATGAACCATCCTTCATTTCCAGAGCTGCTTGAAAATCTGGCGACAAATCAAAGATCGCACGCAGTTCCTCCTGCATCATTTTTAGTTCAGTAATATCCTGAAAAATCCCGATCACACGGATCACTTTCCCATCCTCATCGAAACGGGCTCGGCTGGCCGTTCGACAAAGTATTTTCCTTCCCTTTGCTGTAATGAAGCAAAGTTGGAGGTCATAAGGGGTTCCATCCGCACACGTTTGCTCAAAGGCCTTGCGTAGGGTTTCCCCATCCTCCGGAGACATCATCGCATAAAGCTTTTCTGCAGCTGGATCAAAGTCCTCGTCCACTTCAAGAATTTTGCGTGTCTGCTCCGACCAATAGATGAGGTCTGTCTCTGGATCGTAATCCCAGGCGCCCAGACTGGCAATCTCATCGGCCGTAGCCAGTATGGCCTCCTTGTTTTGGAGTTCATCGATTGCCTCCTTGTAAATGTTAACATTCTGAGTGGTACCCATCATCTTGAGCGGCTTACTCCCGGCATCACGCTGCGTGACGACACCCCTATTCTTGACCCAAAGCCAATCGCCGGCATCTGTGCGGAAACGATGCTCACAAATCCAACTATCCGTCCTAGCCTCAAGACAAGCATCGAGCGAATCGCCCACCTTTACTCTATCCTCCGGATGCACCCACTCAAGCCAACCATCACGGTTACGCGGAACATTCAGGCATTCGTCCCCGAGCAGGCAACTACCCGCGGTAGAGACAACGAGATCTCCCTTCTCCAGATCCCAGTCCCACCAGGACAGCTCTGAGGACTCGAGGGCGAACTCGAAACGCCTCTCGAAGTCGCTGATTTGTGCTTTTTGAGTAGCTATCTTTTGAGTCAGCTCTTCGAGCTTCGCCTTCAGCGTATGATTCTCTTTTTTGAGCTCAGATGAGACATGGTCCTCGGCGATGCGCTCGCTATCATCAGGTTTCATAACCAATTACTAGAGAACCAATACAACCATTGAAAGCCTATTTCCGATCCTACGAAGCTCGACCAATGAGATATTTATCCAACAACTCGTCCATTTCCTTCGGCCGAATCGGTTTAGTTAGTAGGCCATCTGCCCCGTGCTTTTTACAGTCTTTTTTGGCTTCAACTGAGGCATCGCCGGTCAGTATAATAGCCGGCACTTTTTTAACTTCGGCAGAATCGGAGGACCTTATCCGCTTCAAGGTTTCCAATCCACCGATGCCCGGCATGTGTAGATCGAGCAGGATCAGGCCGAAGGATCGTTCCTCCAAGAGCTCCAGGGCATGCTCGCCCCGCACAGCGGTTTCGACATTGGCCTTACGTATATCAATCAGCTTTTTAATGTATAAGGCGTTAGCTTCGTTATCCTCCACCAGCAACACGCTACCGGCCAGTTTTGATTTTTGCTCATCTGCGGGAGTACTCATTTGCTCTTTGGCACTTGGTGCACTATCCATGTAGCGAAGCCCCAGTGGCAAAGTAAAGGAGAAGGTCGAACCCTCGCCTTCCTTACTCTCCAGAGAGATACTACCGTCCATCAAGTCCACCAGCCTTTTGCAGATGGCAAGCCCGAGTCCGGTCCCGCCGTATTCACGGGTCGTTCCGCCTTGAACCTGAGTAAACGGAGAAAATAACTTGGCGCGATTTTCTTCACTGATGCCAATCCCACTATCGCTGACATCAAACTGAACAATCACTCGTTCCCCTTCAACCTTCTGGACGGAAACATGAAAATCAACCTCTCCCTCTTGGGTGAATTTGATCGCGTTGGAAATGAGGTTTCGTGCAATCTGACGAATCATACCGACATCCCCTATCAGCTTAGGCGCCCTAGCTTCATCAATAGAGCCCCAGTTGATAGAACTGCTCAAGTCGATTGGCTCATCCTTGATCTGTCCCTTCATGAGGTGGAGTTTGTTAGAGACCATGTCCTCCAAAGAAAATTCAATTGGCTCCACCTCTTTTTTTCCTGCGTTAAGCTTGCCGTATTCAAGTATTTCGTCAATTAGCGTGAGCATGTGTTCGCCACTTTCAATGATGGTATTGAGGGTCTCCTTTTCCCCTTCTGTTTCGGCATCCTCGAGCATCATCTCGGTAAAGCCGAGAATCGGGTTGAGCGGCGTGCGCAGTTCGTGGCTCATCACTGCGAGGAAATCAGTCTTGGCCAGGCTAGCCTCCTCCGCTCGTATGCGGGCTTCCTGTAGAGCCTGCTGTGCTTCCTTCTCCGCCGTGACACATCGTGCCGAAACGAAAAGCAAAGAGAGCTTTGGTTCGTTCCAAAAGCTCCAGGATATCCACGGCAATTTTGTATTACAGGCCGAGCGGACAGTCGTATTTGGAATAACCCGGGTCTCGTAGTTCCTTACAGGAGTGCCGGCAATAGCTTGATCGAGAATTTCACTGAAGTCGGCTCGATCCACATCTGCCACGAGATCGCTCACATGCATTGACGAAAGCTCATCTTCCAGATAGTCCAGCTCCTTCTTCCACGATGGGCTCCAAAACCTAAATGACCCGTCCATTCCAAGCGTCGCCTGAAAGTCAGGCGACAGCTTGAAGAAGGCCTCCAACTCCTGCTGGACCAACGTCTGTTCTGTAATATCCTGAAAAACACCGACGACTCGAATGATCCTACCCTTCTCGCTGTAATTAGCGCGACCAGCTGATCGGCAGAGCAAGTCCTTTCCCTTCGCTGATATAAAGCGGAGTTGCAGGTCGTAGGGCGTGCCATCCGCTTTGATCTGTTCAAAAGCATTATCTAAAAGTTTACGATCCTCAGCATGCATTAACTTATAGGTATTTTCTGCAGACGGCTCGAAGTCCTCATCCACTTCAAGAATCCTACGGATTTCCTTGGACCAGGTCATTTCTTCTGTTTCCGGATCGTAGTCCCATGTGCCGACTTTGGAAACCTCATCAGCCGCAGTCAGGGCGACCTGCTGATTCTGGGCCTCAATGAGCGCGCACTTGTAAGAATTCACATCCCGGGTCGTGCCCATCATCTCGACCGGACTTCCTTTTTCATCACGCTTCGTCACAAGCCCCTGGTTATGCACCCAAAGCCATTCACCCGAGTCAGTGCGGAAGCGGTGCTCGCAATCCCACTCCGCAGTGTGCCCCTTTATGCAATCGTCAAGTGTGCGGCCCACATGCTCCCGATCATCCGGGTGGACCAATTCCATCCACCCGTCCCGGCCTCGCCCAACGTCCAGACAGTGTTCACCTAATAGGCAGCTGCCGCCTGATGTGACTTCAAGCTTGTCATCCACGAGGTCCCAGTCCCACCAGGAGAGCTTCGCCGTTTGCAGGGCAAATCTAAAGCGCTTCTCTAGGTGCCTGACCTCGGTCACATCGGTAAAACTCAGCAGCACACCGCCAATCGTTCCTTCCGCATAGCGGTAAGGAGCGATTCGTATCATATAAAAGCGCTCGTTTATTAAACCCGTCTCCCGCTCGACGCGTCTGCCGGTATCTAAAACGGATCTTACGTCATCCATAATAGAGATGTCGCCTCCCATATGATAGGCAATATCCTGAATCGGGCGCCCAACGTCTTTTGGCGCCAATGAAAAGGCAGTCTTAACCGCAGTATTGAAGCGCCGGATACGCAACTCCTTATCCACATAGAGGACTCCATCTTCAGTGCTCTCCAGGAGGTTTTCATGAGAGGTGTTGATTTCCGCCAGCTCTACGTTCTTCCGATCATATTCAGAATTAAGCGTAGTTAACTCCTCATTCGTGCTCTGCAGCTCTTCGTTGGAGACTTGCAGTTCTTCATTGGCTGTTTCCAGATTTTCGCGGGTGGCCTTAAGTTCATCCTCCAGCATCTTGACCTGATCATCCGCATGAACTGCTTCTGTGAGTTCCAGGGAAATTCCTGTATGATCTGACGCGTCCGCAGCGTCATGAGCCTCGCGACTGTGTATCTGGACTAAGTAGTTACAGGCTTCACTATGCTGGCCTAGCAGCGGCTTAACCGAGACATCCACGAGGCACTCACCATTTCGGGATTCGCAATGAAGCTCTTTTGAGATAACACGCTGTTTTTTTCGCTCTGCCAAATGCATTAAGGAGGTGACCGGGGCTTGCAAACGTTCGTCCAATTGCTCGGTCAGACCCTGCCGTGCACGTCCGGATACATTGATGCAATAATCGGCCGAATCACCGAAATAATGTAACACTTCCCGATCTGCGTTGACCAGAAACCCGCACGGGGCATATTGGTCCAGAATCGAGTCGTAGGCACTGAGTAAATCGCGGTTAATCGTCACCGATGCACTCATATTCGGGGCGTGCGCCTGTTTAGTTTTTTGCACCTGCGCCAAGTCCTTCGGCCAGCGCTTCGGGTCTAACTCGCTACTGTATTTCTGAAAGATCCTGGCCTTACCTGAGACGGTCTTGAAGGAGCGCTCAAATTGGCCCAGACTCTCACTGCTTCCCAAAAAGAGGAAACCGCGATCATGCAAAGAAAATGCGAACGCGCTCAAAGCAACTGCCTGAGTGTCCGGATTCATGTAGATCAAAACATTCCTACAACAACCGATATCGATATTCGTAAATGGAGCGTCGTTCAGGAAGTTATGTTGGGCAAAAACAATGTTCTCCCGAACATGAGACTGAATTTTATAACGCCCTGAATCAAACTCCTCAAAGTAGCGGTCCTTTCGGTCAGCACTTAGACCTTTTAATTCCTCTGCTTTGTAAATTCCTTTGCCGGCGAAACTGATTGAAGGCTCGAATACGTCTGTCGCAAAAACCGTCACCCTGCCGGTGAAGCCAACCTCCTGCCTCACCTCATCTGCAAGCATATAGAGCGAATAGGCCTCCTGACCCGTCGCACATCCTGCGGACCAGATTCTAAAATCCTGATCGCGCTCAACGGTCATCGCTGATTTGATCGCCTCACGACTCAGCGTAGCAAAACTCTCCTCATCACGGAAGAACTCGGTCACGCCGATCAAAAAATCCTTATACAGGCATTGCGCCTCGGAATGGTGTTTCTCCAAATAAACGAGATAAGTTTCGATGTCCGGAATGGCCAATATATCCATCCGCCTTTTTAAACGGCGGGCCACACTATTAATACGGTAAAGAGAAAAGTTTAGCCCGAAACGACCTTCCAGGTAAGCAAAAATTTCAGCGCAGTCTTCAGACTCCAACGAAGGCTCTTCTATATTGTCAGATAATTGAGATTCTTCAGCTGCTGGGTTTGAGTTCTTTTCATCGGCATAACTTTTTATTTCGATCCAGAGTTCCTCAGGAGAGGCAATTATATGGTATTTCCCGGTCGATATCGCACTCTGGGGCATGCCAGTAAAAGCTGCAGTCGCGGGGCTTTGCACAGCAACAATACCGCCATTCTGCTCCACACTATGGATGCCTCTGGAGCCATCCGAGCCAGTTCCAGAAAGCACCACGGTTGCACAGGAACTGCCAAGGGTCTTACCCATACTTTCAAAAAGGATATCAATCGGTAGGACGACAGACTTGTTCTTGGGGCGTTTTTCAAGTTCGAGCACCATTTGCTTGACCCGCGGGATCACTCCGGGGGGACAAAGGTAAATACTCCCCCCTTCGAGTCGCATGCCATCAACAGCCTCAACCACAGGCAACTTTACGTGCGGTGCCAGCAACTCTTTCATCGCACTGTCATGGTCCGGGGACAGATGCTGGGCCACCAGGAAAGCTGAATCACAGTTTCCGGGAACCTCTTTAAGGAAACCAATTATGGGATCCAGTCCTCCGGCAGATGCACCCACTCCAATCAATTTCAGCCTTTTTTTCATCTTTAGCGGGATGGGAAAAAACTAAACGGCGTGTAATAATGACTATGCATAAAGTGTTAGCCTTACTACACAGCGAAACATTAGGCACGCTAAAAGGTTTTACACTCACCCTTTTACCAAATTTTCACTAATCGGGCGCACGGAATTTAATTACGATGATTACTAGAGCTTATTGCATGCCCTCTGGCATATTTTAACATCGATAAGCTCAGCTGCTGATATATCGATTTGCAATTAAATAAATTAATGCAGGCACCCTGCCTTTCGATTAACCACGCAAACTACACAGCCATGCTCTCCACCAAAGAAGCTCCTCAACAAAACGATTCCGCCGAAGCACGAACCAATACCTGGCGATCCTTTAATAACGGGGTCTGGCAGGACCAGATCGACGTTCGTGATTTTATCCAGAAAAACTACACACCTTACGGTGGGGACTATTCCTTTCTCAAGGAACCGACTGAACGCACGAATAAGCTTTGGGGCGAACTGAAGGAATTGCTCGCCCAGGAAAGCGAAGCCGGTGGCGTGCTGGATGCGGATACCAAAGTCGTTGGCACCGTCGCCTCGCATGGAGCAGGCTACATCAATCAGGAACTGGAGCAGGTCGTCGGGGTGCAAACCGACAAGCCACTCAAGCGCGCCATGCTCCCCTATGGAGGAGTGCGCATCGCGCAAAAAGCGCTGCAAGCCCACGGGCGCGAGATGGACGCAGAGACAGCCGACATCTTCGCCAAGCACCGCAAGACCCACAATGATGGTGTCTTTGCTTGCTACACGGACGATATTCGCAAGGCACGAACCGCAGGCATCGTGACTGGCCTGCCTGATGGCTATGGTCGTGGGCGCATCATCGGCGACTATCGTCGCGTCGCACTTTACGGTGTAGATCGTCTCATCGCTGATAAGCAGAAGCTTATTCTAGACACCCAAAACGAAGCCTTCACCGAAGATTGGGTACGTGATCGCGAGGAAACTCAGGATCAAATAAAAGCGCTCAAGGACCTCAAGAAGATGGCTGCCGCCTATGGCATCGACATCTCAAAATCGGCAACGCACGGGAAGGAAGCCGTACAGTGGACTTACTTCGGTTACCTAGGCGCCGTTAAAGATCAAAACGGCGCGGCTATGTCATTCGGACGCACTGCGACTTTCTTCGACATCTACTTCGAGCGCGACTTCGCCGAAGGAACGCTCAACGAAGACGAGGCGCAAGAGATCATCGATCACTTAGTGATGAAGATGCGCATCGTGCGCTTCATCCGCACCACCGATTACGACGAGCTCTTCTCGGGCGACCCCACGTGGGTGACCGAAAGCATCGGCGGCATTGGCGAAGACGGCCGCTCACTCGTCACTAAATCCAGCTTCCGGGTGCTGCAAACCCTCTACAATCTGGGCCCCGCCCCTGAGCCAAACCTGACCGTGCTCTGGTCGGAGGATCTCCCGCAAGGCTTCAAGGATTTCTGCGCCAAAGTCTCGATCGAAACCAGCTCGATCCAATATGAGAACGACGATCTGATGCGTAAATATTGGGGCGACGACTACGGCATTGCCTGCTGCGTCTCCGCGATGCGTATCGGCAAACAAATGCAGTTTTTTGGAGCCCGCGCCAATCTAGCGAAGGCTATGCTTTACGCGATTAATGGCGGCAAGGATGAGAAGAGCGGCCAGCAAATTGCCCCGGAAAGCGAGCCCTTCACCGGGGATTATCTCGAGTTTGATGATCTTCTTGCACGTTTCGATAAGACGATGGAGTGGCTGGCCGCTACCTACGTCAAGGCGCTCAACATCATCCACTACATGCATGATAAATATTCTGCTGAGAATATCATGATGGCCCTACATGACCCCGTTGTCTTACGGACGATGGCCTGCGGTATCGCAGGCCTATCCGTCGCCGCTGACTCGCTCTCTGCCGTCAAACACGCCAAGGTGAAAGTCATCCGCAATCAGGAAGGGCTCGCCGTCGACTACGAAGTGATCGGCGACTATCCTTGCTACGGTAATAACGACGATCGCGTGGACGCCTTAGCCAATGACCTTGTCGAGCGCTTCATGGACAAGGTCCGCAAGCAGCCAACTTACCGCAACTCTGTGCCGACCCAGTCGGTGCTGACAATCACGTCCAACGTCGTTTACGGCACGAAGACCGGAAGCACTCCAGACGGCCGTAAAGCTGGCGAACCCTTCGCACCAGGCGCCAACCCGATGCATGGCCGCGACAAGAAAGGAGCCATCGCCTCGATGGCCTCGGTCGCAAAGCTCCCCTATGAGCATTCACAGGATGGCATCTCCTACACCTTCTCGATTGTGCCTAAGGCATTGGGCAAGAGCCAGCCCGACCAGATTGCCAATCTTGGCAATATCCTAGACGGCTACTTTGCCGAACAGGGGCACCACATTAACGTGAATGTTTTTGAGAAGGAAACCCTCATGGACGCGATGGAGCATCCGGAAAAATATCCACAGCTCACCGTCCGCGTTTCCGGTTACGCCGTAAATTTCGTCAGGCTGACCAAAGAACAGCAGATGGACGTGATCACCAGAACCTTCCACGAAAGTATCTAGCACCATGATTTCCACACTTGAATCACCTCCCACCGCGGAGTCCTGTGCTTTCGCAGGGCCCAGCGGCCCACCCTCACCAGATACAGAGGGCTTCGTCCATTCCGTTGAAACCTGCGGCACTGTCGATGGCCCGGGCGTGCGTTACGTGCTCTTTCTAAACGGTTGCCCACTGCGCTGCCAGTATTGCCATAACCCCGATGCACAAGGTCGGCCCAGCGGCACAGTCAAGACAGCACAAGCAGCCTTTACCGATGTCCTGAAATACAAATCCTTCATCAAGAAGGGAGGGCTGACGATAAGTGGTGGCGAACCACTCATGCAGCCAGCATTCGTTCATGCCATGTTTGCCATGGCCAAGGCGGAGGGCATACACACAACCTTGGACACCTCAGGCTTTGTGGGACACAAAGCGAGCGACGCACTACTTGACGTAACCGACCTCGTGCTGCTCGACATAAAGAGTTTTAGCCCGATGACCCATAAGCTCGTGACTGGCGTCTGTGTCGACCAAACACTCAAGTTCGCTAAGCGTCTCGATGCGAGAGGCAATAAAGTTTGGATCCGCTTCGTGCTCGTCCCGGGGCTGACGGATAACGCAAAGAACATCGAAGGTTTAGCAAAATTCGTGAGCGAACTTGGCAACGTCGAGAAGGTCGAAATCATTCCCTTCCACAAGATGGGAGAAGATAAATACGCGCGCGCTGGCATCAACTATCAACTCGCCAACACTTCCGCCCCCACCACCGATCAAGTCCAGACAGCGCGAAACATTTTCGCCGACAATGGCGTATCCGCGATCTAGAATGAAGCTCGAACGCTGAACACCTAACTTCCAACATCGAATAAGCACTTAATTGTCATAGTGCCTTAACGACAATTCAAAGTTCGACGTTGAACATTCAGTGTTCGATGTTCGAGCAAAGCGACCATGAAAAAGAACCGCTGGCTCATCGCGGCATCCGCCGTTGGCATTCACGTATCGATTGGTTCGATCTACGCCTATAGCGCGTGGAAGATGCCACTCGAAAATACCTTTGGCTGGTCCTCCACCAAGACTTCGATGGCCTTCAGTATCGCCATCTTTTTCCTCGGACTATCGGCGGCCTTCCTCGGCCGCTTCATTGAGAAGAAAGGTGCGTCGAAAGGCGGGCTTCTGTCGGCCGCCTTCTTCTGCACCGGGCTAATCGGGTCTGCTGCCGCTTGCTGGTTTGAAAGCCTTCCACTGTTCTATCTCTTCTTTGGTGTCGTCGCAGGTATCGGCCTCGGAGTCGGCTACATTTCTCCTGTTTCAACTCTGGTTAAGTGGTTCCCCGACCGGCGCGGCTTGGCCACCGGTCTCGCCATTATGGGCTTCGGATTTGGCGGCCTCATCTGTGCTAAACTGATCGACCAATTCGTGCCGACGCAAGCAGAGGTGGTTCTGCATGATTCGATCAGTGGATTCGAATACAATCAGATGCTCGCGAATGGTTCGACTATTGAAGCAGCAGTCTTGGAGAAGGCCCCTACGCTCGAAACTTTCAAAGCGAATAAAGCGGAACTCGCCAAACTATTCACTCAAAAGAAAACCGAGAGCCTCGAATATGCAGCACTCATCACGGCGACGCATGGCTACCGAACAGTCCTGATTTACGATAAGCAATCCATCGCACTCGCTTTCCTTTTTCTCGGAGTCATCTACGCCGTTGTCATGATACCCAGCGCGCTCTACATCGCTCCCCCGCCCGATGGCTACGCCGAAAAATTTGCGACGTCAGTGGCCGATGGCAAAAACAAAAGTAGCACGCCAAACGGGGAAATGACTGCAATGCAGGCCATTCGCACTCCCGGATTCTATGGGCTATGGCTGATGCTCTTCATCAACGTCTCCTGCGGGATCGCGGTGATCGCCACAGCCAAGAAGATGGGCTACGAGATGGTTCGCCTCCCTGTCGAGATGGCTAGCTTACTGGTGATGGGCATCTCCCTCTTCAACGGCCTCGGGCGTATTATCTGGGCTTCGCTCTCGGACTTCATCGGCCGCTCAAATACCTACGTTGCATTCTTCGCCATCCAGATCGTTTGCTTCCCACTACTGGCAAATCTCACTGGGTCGCCGCTCGCTTTTATGGCGGTCACATTTCTCATTCTGAGTTGTTACGGCGGAGGCTTTGCCAGTATCCCAGCCTACATCAGCGATCTCTTCGGCCTGAAAGAAATGCCAACCATCCACGGCTTCATTCTCACCGCATGGTCACTCGCCGGAATTGTCGGACCTATGCTCAACGCCTACGTTTACGAGAAGACACATAGCTATCAACAAAGCCTCTACGTGTTCGGCGGCGCCTTCGTCGTCGCGCTCATCATCTCGCTCCTGATGAAAATCGAACTGAAGCGTATGCACAGACACTACAGTTCGCTGGAAGTTGAAACGGCACGCCCGCACACCCACGATGTGTAACCGGAATGGTCTTAAACCCAGGAGCGAGTCATCAATGAGCAAGGCTGGACTCAGGCGCTTTCGTATGTGCCATCGGCGCGTTTACTAACGAGGCGCTTGATTTCGAGCCCCATGAGTAGAGCGGCCACTTCAGGATAGGGCCATTGCAAGCGTTCTGAAATCTGATCCGGCGAGTGTGCCTCGCCTCCGGCAAACAAATCCATCAGAGCCGACTCCTTATCATCCAGCTCAGGAGCAGCGGGCTCTAGAGAAACTTCCATCTGCTCCGAACTACGATAGCGCAGTTCTTCTAAAACATCATCAACCGAGGTGACCATGGTTGCTCCATCGCGAATGAGTTGATGGCAACCGTCGCTACTCGACTGATCGATACGCCCCGGCACGGCCATAAGTTGGCGCCCCTGCTCTCCAGCGAAACGAGCGGTGATCATGCTGCCGCCGGCCGCTGCGCTCTCGACCACGATGACCGCTTCACAGATTCCGGCCACGACGCGGTTACGCATGGGAAAAGTTTGGCGATCCGCTCGGCGGCCGAACGGAAATTCACTCAGCAAAGCTCCTTTCTTTGCGATCTCGCGTGACAGCTCCAAGTTCTCCGGCGGATAAATGATATCCATGCCGCAGCCAAATACGGCAAGCGTCGGCCCACCTGCTTCAAGCGCACCTTCGTGAGCTGCCGTATCCGTGCCCCGAGCCATGCCGCTCACGACACAGAAACCCATCCGCGCGAGTTCTGAGCCAAAACGCTTGGCCACCTTGCGGCCGTAGAGCGTGGCGCGACGTGTGCCGACGATGGCGATGCAGGGACGCTCAACGACGTAGTCACCTTTCCAATACAAGCCTATTGGCGGATCATAGAGTTCTGAGAGTGACTTAGGATAATCGGCATCCCA
>Ga0307933_1000812_pt1 | contig 27626 bp, 20 predicted proteins | sample OrgLakmetageno88_FD_201811 | JGI IMG/M metagenome (GOLD analysis project Ga0307933, IMG submission 201811) | Saline water microbial communities from Organic Lake, Antarctica - #88 | ecosystem: Environmental > Aquatic > Non-marine Saline and Alkaline > Saline | place: Antarctica: Organic Lake... | reverse complement strand
TGCTTGCCTGCGCGCTGGTCAACGGTCTGCAAAGGCGTGCCCCCCTTGAGCTGAGTTCCTGGGGTCATCATACTCCGTCATGCCTTCACGGACCAAGCAATTGCGTCCATCTTCTTTGGCATGATACCGCACTGGATCCGCAGCAGCCATCCACGTCTTTGCGGTCATATCCGGCCGCCATTTTGCGACGCCGAAACCGACAGTGAAAATGATATCCGGCGAGTCGGGCAGAGTCCGTCCCTTGATCGTTTTGCGCATATGCTCGGCGAAATCGATTGCTGAGGATATTTCCGCATCAAACAGAAACAGCGCCAATTCCTCGCTCCCAAGCCGTCCGGCGAGCGCGGTGTCGTGGGCGGTGTCGGGGCACTCGCGTTGCATAGTCTGGCCTACGGCGCTGAGCACGGCCTCACCGACATGATGTCCGAACGAATCGTTGATCGCCTCGACCCGGTCGAGGTCCAGACACACAAGCGAAAAAGGCGTGCCGGTTTCACGGCCTTGCGGCGGATCATGAACAGGTTGGCCGGCCGTAACGCACGGCTGACTTGCACGGCGTAAGCCGCGGCGCAGGCTTCAGTGCGAAATCGGTCGATGCAGCCTCCAATGCGTTGGTCGAGATGGCGCTCAGCCGCGACGGGGCATGGACGAACACGGCCGCGCGTTGAGGCGACTTGCGCAGCCGGTCGCAGATCGCCTCGGCGCGGCGGTCATCTCGATCGGCGGCAGCACCGAGGACGCGCTGCGCGGCCTCTTCGCGGATCGCACCACCGTCGACCGGCTCGGCACCCTGGCACCCCCGGAGGCGATCTATCCCGATCAGCCCGCGCCGATTGCGCGCCTCGACGGCGACGACATGGTTCTGCAGCTTGCGCGCTGGGGCATGCCGAGCCCGAAGCAGTTCCACTCGAAATCGGGGATCGATCGCGGGGTCACCAATATCCGCAACACCGGCTCGCCCCACTGGCGCCGGTGGCTGAACCCGGAAAACCGCTGCCTTGTGCCGCTCACGTCCTTCGCCGAGCCGGCCGGCAAGGGAAAAGGCAATGCATGGTTTCGCATCGCCGACGGGCGCGCGGCGATGTTCGCGGGCCTCCGGGTTCCCGGATGGACCAGCATCCGCAAGTTGAAGGATGGAGAAACCACGGCTGACCTCTACGGGTTCCTGCCGGGCGAGAAGACCCGGGCTCACCGTTGCGATACTGCCGCCGCCAGGTGGTCAGCAGCGATCGGCGAATGCCATGCCGCCGCGCTGTGGCGGCCGCCCGGCGGTGGCCGATAAAGCCCTCCTCCACAATGCGCAGTTTATCATCATCCGACCAATACCGCCGGCGATCCCCATCGGCAGCGGACCGAACGTCGATTTGAGGGCGGTTGATAAAGCCGGACATACGGTCGGACTTACCATCGGATCAAACCCGAGATCACACCGCCACCGCCAGAGGCTTACATGGCAAGCGCGCACTCTCGGGATCCGCCGGCCAACGGACGGACCTCGGGTTCAGCTGAGCGGGCAGTTGATACGGCGCAACGAACTCAATCCAGCTTTCGTGGACAATGTGCTCGAGAAGGCCGCAGAGGAGAAGCGCTCCGTAGATCCACCCTACGCGGCCCGTGATCCCAAGCGCCTTGGCGTTGCCTTCTGCGACACGCAATCTTGCCAGACATGTCCCTACGCTTCGATCTGCGAGGCGGCACTTCCGAAGATCCGCGACGGAAAGCCAGCGTTCGGACGGCATATTCTCGATAATTACATACCTGTTCCGCCCTTCTGGTACTAGGAACCCGCCAGAAGTTTGCGAATCCCGCATCCTGTGCCTTGCCACCGCTGTAATCGAGTGGATGCTTCTCATTTCTTACCAAAACTGTCGGGTGAGGCAGTCAGCCCCTTTGCGTCCGGACGTAGCACCTTTGGCGCCAGCCATGCTGCGGTTGCGGAATTTCGCGACCGTGTCACCCAAAGCGGCCACTCGCTACGCGCCTCCGAACTCGATGATGCTGCAGACCGTTCGGGCGGCGGCCATGCACGTAGGCCTCTGAAAAGATGCGACGTTGGACTTCGAAGCGATCTTGTTGACATTGACGGTCAAATCACGCTTCACGGAAGGACATGCAAACGCAATAGCTTTGGCGCTCTTCCAAGCTTTGCAGCGGATCACAACGCCGAAAAGACCTCGAAACCGGAAAGCCACACAATGTCGCAAACAACCGAATTCAACCGCCGCTTTGTCCTTGCTGAGCGGCCGAACGGTCCCCCCGACGAGAACACGCTGCGCCTTGAGGAAACGGAGGTGCCGCAGCCGGGGGACGGGCAGATGTTGTTGCGCACCGAGTATCTCTCGCTTGATCCCTACATGCGGGGACGGATGAACGACGCGAAGTCCTACGCGACACCCGTCGGGATCGGCGAGGTGATGACGGGACAGGTGGTTGCCAAGGTTGTGGAGTCCGACCTCGACGGGTTCGCACCGGGCGATCATGTGCTGGCCGCGAGCGGCTGGCAGGACTATGCGTTGTCCGACGGCACCGGCGTGATGAGCCTCGGGACGGACCCCCAAAACCCCTCCTGGGCGCTCGGTATTCTGGGCATGCCCGGCTATACGGCCTATGCTGGGCTGTTGAAAATCGGCACGCCGAAACCGGGCGAGACGGTGGTGGTCGCGGCCGCCTCCGGGCCGGTCGGCGCAACGGTGGGGCAGATCGCGCGTCTCAAGGGGTGCCGGGTCGTTGGTGTGGCGGGCGGGCCCGAAAAATGCGCCCATGTGACCGGGACGCTCGGCTTTGATGCGTGCATCGACCATCGGGCCGAGGATTTTGCAGCCCGACTGGCCGCGGCCTGCCCGGACGGGATCGATGTCTATTTCGAGAATGTGGGCGGCAAGGTTCTTTATGCCGTGCTGCCGTTGTTGAACCCGTTTTCACGGATGCCGGTCTGCGGGATGGTGTCATGGTACAACCTCGCAGGCCTGCCCGACGGACCTGATCACGGCCCCGCCATCATGAGCACGATCCTTCGGATGAAGGTGAAGGTCGAGGGCTTCATCATATTCGACAGTTTTCCACAGAGCGTCTATGAGGAATTTCGCAAGGACATGACCGAGTGGATTGCCGACGGTCGCGTTCACTACAAGGAACACGTCGTCGAGGGGCTTGAGGCGGCACCCGCGGCGTTCAACGATCTTCTGGCGGGCCGGAACTTTGGCAAGATGGTCGTCAAGGTCGCGTGAAGCACCTTTGGCAACCGTTTCGAATCCGACCGATGATGCGCTGGATGGTGAGACCGGGCGGGGACACGATTCCACGCGTCCGACGCCCGGCCGGCACCGACTGGACTGTGTTGACGCGCGTTTCGTCCCTCGTCCTGCCTCGATGGTAGACTCCGCGTGACAGGCGCAACGTTCAGGATTTGGTGCCGGTCACAGGTGTCGCGGATCGTTCGGCCAGACAGGCGGACAGGACAAAATCCTGCACGGTGGAAATATAGGTGTCGATCGTCACGTTGCGGCGGTGATACTTGGCGCGTTTCACATACCAGTCTTGCAAGAGCGGCTTGATCAGCGCGGCCAGCAATGGCGAGGTATCGGCCCGTAACACGCTCGCGGCCATGCCATCCTCGAGCACCGCCTGGAAAAATCCTTCGGTCAATTCCTCGCTGTCGATGGCCTTGCGCCGCTCCGCCGGGGGAAAGTTCTTGGCCTCCATGAAGGCGAAGGTGAACCAGGGCTGCATCTCTTCGGTCATCCGCACATGGGTCGAGATCAGCCACTTGAGATGTGCCACCGGATCCCCCCGCACCGTGTCGGGCGGGTTGGACAACACCCGCTGAGTGGCCGCCGTCACCTCGGACAGGATCATGTTCACCAGCGTGGTCTTGCTGTCAAAATAGGCATAAAGGCCGCCCATCGACACGCCCGAGGCGTGCGACAGGTCCCGCAGGGACATTGCCTGAAAGCCCTTGCGATTGGACAACTCAAGCGCAGCCGAGGTGATAACCGTCAGTTTTCGCAGCGCAAACTCGGGTTTCTGCACACTGATCGTGGCGCTGTTGCGGTTCAGCATATAGCGGCACAGCGCCTCGGTTGTCAGGTCGTCAAAATCCAGCATGCATGCCCCCAAGTCTTTCCCGCAGGCTAACTGAACGCCGCCCCGTCACCAAGAGGAGGCTTGCGCGGATGGAAATCCCGCTCTACCGTAAAAAGTGAACACTTGCTCGAAAACATATTCCGGCAGGTCTGCAAGGGAAAAAGGGTCTTTCACGACCATGGCGACAGATAACGAGACTCCGATGATCTGGCCGGGATTGACCGGCAAACGCGCCCTTGTCACGGGGGCCTCCTCCGGCCTGGGGGCGCATTTTGCGCGCGTCCTGGCCAGCCAAGGTGTGCACGTCGTGGCGGCCGCACGCCGCGTCGACAGGACCACCGAGCTTTGTGACGATATCTGCGCTGACGGCGGTCGGTCGGACCCACTGGAGATGGACGTTGCCGATCCGGCCTCCGTCACCGCAGCGCTGTCCGGTCAGGCGTTTGACATCGTCATCAACAACGCGGGCACCACCGCCTCTGCGTCGGCCCTCGACCATCAGCCCGAAGATGTCGATCGCATCATCGACACCAATCTCAAGGGCGCGTTCCATGTCGCGCGGGAAGCGGGCGCCGCAATGGTTGCGCGCGGCGAGGGTGGCGTGATCGTCAATGTCGGCTCGATCCTTGGCCTGCGGGTCGCGGGGCATGTGGCGGCCTATGCGGCGTCCAAGGCCGGGCTGGTGCAGCTTTCGCGGGCGCTGGCGCTGGAATGGGCGCGTTACGGCATCCGGGTCAACGCCTTGTGTCCCGGCTACATCGAAACCGAGCTGAACCGCGATTTCTTTGCCTCGGACGCCGGTAAGGCGCTGATCCGCCGCGTGCCCCAACGCCGTCTCGGCCAGCCATCGGATCTGGATGGACCTCTTCTGCTGATGGTTTCCGATCTGGGTCGGTTCATGACCGGAACGGAAATCGTCGCGGATGGCGGCCATCTTGTTTCATCGCTTTGAAGGAGTACCCTGTGGATTTCACCATTTCCCCCCGGATCGAGTCGTACCGCGCCCGGATTGCGCGCTTTGTCGAGGATGAGGTCCTGCCGGTCGAGGCCGACCGCGCGGCATGGGACGCACATGAAAACATCGCGCATGACCGGTTGGGGCCGTTGCGCCAGAAGGCCCGGGACGAGGGGCTCTGGTGCTTGCAGCTGAAGAAGGAGACCGGCGGGCAGGATCTGGGCAAGATGGGCATGGCGGTCTGCTACGAGGAAATGAACCGCTCGATTTTCGGGCCGGTCGTCTTCAATGCCGCCGCCCCGGACGATGGCAACATGATGCTGCTCGAAAAGGCGGGGACAGACGATCAGAAACGCCGCTGGCTGGACCCTATCGTGCGCGGCGATGTGCGGTCGTCGTTCGCGATGACCGAGCCTGCCCCGGGGGGCGGCTCGGATCCCGGGATGATGCTGACCACCGCCACGAAAAAAGGCGACAGCTATGTCATCCGGGGGCGCAAGTGGTATATCACCGGCGCGGCCGATGCCGACCATTTCGTTGTCATGGCGCGCACATCCGACGATCCCCGCCGCGGCCTGACCGCGTTCCTGCATCACAAGGACGAGCCCGGCTGGCATATCGACCGGCGCATCCCGATCTTGGGTCCCGAGGAACACGGCGGGCATTGCGAACTGGTCTACGAGGACATGGAACTGCCCGCCGACCGCGTCATCCTTGGCGAAGGCCTGGGGCTGAAGGTCACCCAGATGCGGCTGGGACCGGCGCGGCTGACGCATTGCATGCGCTGGCTGGGTCTGGCCAAACGCTGCACGGAGATTGCACAGGACTATGCCGAGAACCGCCACGGCTTTGGCATCCGACTTGCGGATCGTGAAAGCATCCAGATCAAGATGGGTGATCTCGCCATGGGGATCGAGATCGGGAGGCTTTTGGTGATGAAGGCCGCCTGGGCGCTGGATCAGGGCAGTTTTGCCAGAAAAGAGGTCTCGATGGCCAAGATCCATGTCGCGAACCTGCTGCACCAGGCCGCCGACGTGGCGATCCAGATCAACGGCGCGCGCGGGTATTCCAAGGATACCGTTCTGGAATGGATCTACCGCTATGCCCGTCAGGCCCGTCTGGTCGATGGGGCCGACGAGGTGCATCAGATGGTGCTCAACCGCCACCTTGCCGACGAAGGCCGCGCGTTCTGGACTTGGCAGTCCGGCACTGCCTGAGCCGCGACTACTGGAGGAAGCGCAATGTTCACCGATCCGCATCTGGCCCCGCGTGCCGCCAACACAAGGCCGCTGACACCGCTGGACCATCTGGCCCGCACGCTCGAGGTGCATGGCGCACGCGCCGGCGTGGCGTGGGGAGACGACGTCTGGACCTATGCCGAATTCGGCGATGTCGTCGCGCGCATGGCGGACTGGCTGCGCACGCAGGGTGTGGGCAAGGGCGATGTCGTGTCGGTCATGCTGACCAACCGGCCAGAAATGCTGGCTGCGCATTTCGCCGTGCCGGCCCTTGGCGCGGTGCTGAACGCGATCAACACGCGCCTCGACCCGGATGACATCCTCTATATTCTGAAGGATTCGGGCGCCAAACTGATGCTGGCGGACCCCGCGTGCCGCCCCGACCTTCCGGATTGTCCAGTGCCGGTTCACCTGCTTTGCGACACTCCGTCGGACACCTCGGCACTGAATTTTTTCCATGGTTCTGTCCCGTCGCTGGACCTTACCGGCGCGATCACGGACGAGCATCTGCCCATCACGCTCAATTATACATCCGGCACCACGGGTCAGCCCAAGGGCGTCGTCTACACCCATCGGGGGGTTTGTCTCAACGCGCTTGGTAATGTTCTGGCGCTCGGTCTGACACCCGAGAGCCGCTATCTCTGGACCTTGCCGATGTTCCATTGCAACGGCTGGTGTCATACTTGGTCGGTGACGGCGGCCGGGGGGCTGCACGTCTGTCTGGACCGCGTCGATCCAAAGCTAATTCTCGATACGATCACGGCGCGCGCCGTCACGCATATGAGTTGCGCGCCTGTCGTCCTCTACATGCTGCTGGAGCACGCCACCGACGCCCCGCCCGTACGTGTGCGCGTCACGACCGGCGGCGCGGCGCCAACGACCGCGCTTCTGGCGGGGCTGTCGAAGCTGGGGTTCGATCTGAATCACATGTATGGGCTGACCGAAAGCTACGGCCCCGCCACCATCAACGACCCCGGCGACCCGGAGGCCGATCTGGAGATCCGCACGGCGCTGATGGCCCGTCAGGGGCGTCGCCATCTGACGGCCGGACGCGCGCGCGTCGTCGACGAGGCGGGCATGGATGTGCCTGCCGATGGCCAGACCATGGGCGAGATCGTGCTGGCGGGCAACACCGTCATGGCGGGGTATTTCCGCAAGCCGGAGGCCACCGAAGAGGCGTTCCGCGGCAACGTTTTTCGTACCGGCGATCTCGCAGTGATGCATTCCGACGGGCAGATTGAAATTCGCGACCGCGCCAAGGACATCATCATCTCGGGAGGAGAAAACCTCTCCAGCCTGGAGGTCGAAACGGTACTTCACCGTCACCCGGATATCCTGCTGGCCTCGGTCGTCGCGGCGCCCGATCCGAAATGGGGAGAGGTGCCGTGCGCCTTCATCGAACTGAAGGAGGGCCGGTCGCCCGAACCCGCCGCGCTGGAACAATTCTGCCGCCAGCACCTTGCCGGTTTCAAACGGCCCAAACGCTTTGTCTTCGGAGAATTGCCGCGCACCGCGACGGGCAAGATCCAGAAATTCATCCTGCGCGACCGCGCGAGAGATCTGGTTGGCGACGCATGAGCGATCTCGATTCGACAGCTCTGAATGCATGGCTCTCGGGCATATGGCCGGATGGCCGCGATCTGAAGACGGAGCGCATCAGTGGCGGGCAATCAAACCCCACATGGTTCGTTGACTGGGGCGACAGGCGACTGGTCCTGCGCAAGAAACCGTCAGGGCCCATCCTGCCCGGCGCGCATGCGGTCGAACGCGAATTCCGGGTCATGCGCGCGCTGGCGGGAACCGATGTGCCGGTGCCCTCCGTACATCGAATGGAAGAGGATCCCGGCATACTCGGCGCGCCCTTCTACATGATGGAGCGGCTGGACGGGCGCGTATTCACCGACTGCACCCTGCCCGGACTTTCCCAGGAAGAGCGGCACGAGATGTATCTCGACATGGCGCGCACTTTGGCGCGGCTGCATGCGGTGCGCCCGGATGAGGTCGGGCTGGGTGATTTCGGCAAGCCCGGCAACTACTTTGCCCGGCAGATCTCGCGCTGGAGCCGGCAATATTCCGAGTCCACCGGTCCGCGCATTCCGGATCTGGACTGGCTGATGGAGTGGCTTCCGGCCAACATGCCCGAGGATGACGGCGCGGTGTCCATCGCTCATGGCGATTTCCGGCTGGGCAACCTGATGTATCACCCGACCGAGCCACGCGTGATCGGCGTGCTGGACTGGGAGCTGTCGACGCTGGGTCATCCACTTGCGGATCTGGGCTTTTGCGTGATGCCGTGGAATTCGTCGCCCGAGGAATATGGCGGCATTCTTGGCACCGACTGGGCGCGGGCGGGCATTCCCACGCAAGACGCATTCGTGGCCGAATATCACGCCCACGCCCTGCCGACAGCCCCCCTGCTGCCGTTCCATATCGCCTTTGCCATGTTTCGTTTTGCGGTGATCTTTGTCGGCATCTCGGATCGCGTCCGCGCTGGCAGCGCCGCATCAACAGAGGCCGCTAGCCTTGGATCACTCGCGCCGCGGTTCGCCGCTCGTGCTCGCGAAGTGATCGGGCAGGCCTCCTCCAGAACCGGAAGTAGGACATGATCTTTCTCAGGCTGATCGATCAGATCAACATCTTTATCGGCAAGACGGTCAGCTTCCTGATATGGGCCGGTATCGTGGTCCTTTGCTACGAGGTTGTTGCGCGCTACGGCTTTGGTCAACCTACGATCTGGGCACATGGGTATACGCAGCGTATCTTCGGGGCGTATTTCGTCCTGGTGGGGGCCTACACTCTGATCAACCGCGACCACGTGCGGGTGGACATCTTTCTCAATACCCGCTCGCCTCGGGTCAATGCGGGGCTGGATCTGTTCAACTACGCGTTCCTGATCCTGTGGGGGGCCATCCTGACCCGCGAGGGCTGGCTGTTCTTCCTGGATGCCTGGACCTTCAACGAAAGCGATGCCAGCGCTCTGGGGCATCCGATGTGGCCCATCAAGCTGTCGCTGTTTCTGGGTGCGGTCCTGATCACCGCGCAGGGGATCGCCGAGGCGATCCGCTCGGTTGTTCTCATTTTCAATCCCCACGCTGACATCAAGCGGAGCAAGCCTGCATGAGCCCTGAATTTCTGACCATCGGCATGTTCGGCCTTTTGCTGTTCGCCATCATATCGGGCGTATCGCTGACCTTCGCAATGGGCGGCACGGCCGTCATATTCGGCGCGATCATGTTCGGACCGAACGGGATGTATTCCATCATCACCACCATGTTCGGCAGCATGTGGTCGATCCTGCTGTCGGCGATCCCGCTCTTCGTGTTCATCGGTGTGGCGCTGGCCAAGTCGAAGATCGCCAACGACCTCTATCACGCCTTCTACCTCTGGTCGGGGCGCACGCCAGGGGGGCTGTTGTTGGGCACGGCCGGCTTCGCGGCGACCCTTTCGGCCATGACGGGCAGCTGTGCGGCCTCGACCGTGACCACCGGCCTTGTCGGCATACCCGCCATGGACAAGCGCAAGTATGACCGCAGCTTTGTGCTGGGGACCATCGGGGCCGCAGGCACGCTGGGGATCATGATTCCGCCATCGATCACGCTGATCCTGATCGGGCTGCAGACAGGGCAATCCGTGGGGCGCCTTTTCATGGGCGGGTTGGTGGCCGGTCTGCTGCTTCTGACCATCTTCCTGATCTACATCGCGATCCGTGCCCGGATGCGGCCCGAGCTCGCCCCCGGTGCAGAGGTTCGCGCGCCACTGGCCGAACGGGTCCATGCGCTGCGATCGGTTATCCTGCCGCTGCTCATAATCCTGTCGGTGCTTATCTCTATCTTCGCGGGCATCGCGACGCCCACCGAGGCCGCCGCAGTGGGGGCCGCTGCCGTGGTGATATCGGTTGCCATTCGTGGTGAGCTTACCCTGAGCTATATCGCCGAGGTCAGCCATGCCACCGCCAGCATGACAGGTATGGTGATCTGGATCGTCTTTGGCGCATCGGCCTTCATAGCCGTTTATGGCGGCGCGGGCGGCACGTCCTTCATGACCGGGTATCTCGGCGGTCTGGATGTGCATCCGCTGGTGATGATCCTGATCCTGCAGGCGATCACGGTGGTGCTGGGCATGTTTCTGGATCCGGTCGGGATCATCCTGCTGGTGCTGCCCATCTTCTATCCGATCGTCGTGCAGCTCGGCTTCGATCCGATCTGGTTCTGCATCCTGTTTCAACTGAACCTGTGCATCGGCTACATCTCGCCGCCCTTCGGATACAACCTGTTTTACCTCAAGAACCTCAGCCCATCGACGCCGATCACCGCGATCTACCGCGCGGTGGCGCCGTTCCTGGTGCTGATGCTGCTGACCGGGGCGGTGATTTTCCTGTTCCCGCAGGTCATCACCAGCTTTACCGGCCTCGCCGCGCGGTGAGCCACAAGAATCCAAACCCAGAGGAGGAGACGACCATGACGACAAAGACCTACAATAGCCTGTCAAGACGTGGCTTTATTGCCGCATCCACCGGAGGCGCCGCCGCAACGGTGCTGGCGGCCCCGCCTGCAATTTCGCAAGGCAACCTGAACTGGCGCATGCAGACCCATTGGCCCACGGGCAACTGGTATTACGACGATGTCTTCGTCAAGTTCTGCGACCGCGTCACCAACGCCACGGGCGGCGAATTGACCATCACACCGGTTCAGAATGACGGGATTGTCCCCACGGGCCAGGTGCTTACGGCGGTGCGCCGTGGTCTGCTTGAAAGCGCGTTCATCTATCCGGCCTACTGGATCGGGCGGATGCCGGTCGCAGGCCATCTGAACGGCCATATCGGTGCGTGGGACCGTCATGAGGAAATGCACGCCTTTTTCTACGAGATGGGCGCGCTGGACGTGATCCGCGAAGCCTATGCCGAACAGGGCGTCTATCAAGCGGGTCCGGTTTCGTATTCTGGCCTGACGCTGTATTCCAACACTCCGCTGCGCACCACCGCCGACTTCGACGGCTGGCGGGTCCGCTCCACCGGGGCCGCCGCGCTGGTCTTTGAAAAGATGGGATCATCTCCCGTGTCGATCCCCGGCGGTGAACTGTATCAGGCCTTGCAGAACGGCGTGGTCGAAGGGGCGCATTGGGGCTCGACCTCGACGGGCTGGGGGATGAATTTCCAGGAAGTGAACGACTACATCATCGAGCCTGACCTTCTGGGGCATCTGAACGGCGAAGTCATGGTCGGGCTGGAGCAGTGGAACAGCCTCGGCGACGAGCTGAAGGCCACCTTCAACGAAATCGTGCGGGCCACTTCGGCCGATGCTTCGGCGCATTTCCTGCATCAAGACCTTCTGCGCAAGCAGGACTTCGTGGAAATGGGGGGCGAGCTGGTCCAGCTGGATCAGGAGGCCCAGGAGAATCTGCGCCGCTACTCGCTTGAGGTGGTCGATGACTTCTCCGAGCAGGACCCAAAATATTGTGGCCGTGTGGGCGAGATGCTGCACGAGTTCCTCAGGATTACCGGACGCGCCTGACGCCTGCGCCCATATCCAAGACAGCGTCGCCCCCGGGCGGCGCTGTCTTCCATCAAACAGAAAACCGAAAGTTTCCTGATGCAGATCCCCTCCAGCATGACCGTTGTCGAAATATCAACCTATGGCGGACCAGAGGTTCTCAAGCCCGCAACCGCACCCGTCCCGGATCCGGGACCGGGACAGATATTGATCCGGATCGCATATGCCGGGGTGAACCGCCCGGATGCGCTGCAACGCGCGGGCAATTATGCGCCCCCCGCCGATGCATCGCCCCTTCCGGGGCTTGAGGCGGCGGGCCATGTCGTCGCTTTGGGGGAAGGCGTCACCCGCTGGTCGCTGGGCGATGCCGTGACCGCCCTGCTACCCGGTGGCGGCTATGCCGAATATGCCGTGACTGACGCCGCACACGCCCTGCCCGTGCCCGACGGCATGCCGATGGACCGTGCGGCGGCCCTGTGCGAGACGTTCTTCACCGTGTGGACGAATGTCTTCATGCGCGGCGGATTGCAGGCGGGGGAAAGGTTCCTCGTGCATGGCGGTTCTTCCGGGATCGGAACCACCGCGATCCAGCTGGCCGCGCTGCGCGGGGCGCGTGTCTTCGCCACGGCCGGCTCTGCCGCCAAATGCGCGGCCTGCGACAGGCTGGGGGCCGAGGCAACCTTCAACTACCGCGACACCGATTTCGTCGAGGCGATGAAAGCCGAAGGCGGCGCCGACCTGATCCTCGACATGGTCGGCGGGTCGTATATCCCGCGCAATCTGGATGCTCTGGCAAATGACGGTCGTCTGGTGCAGATAGCCTTTCTGCAAGGGCCGGTGGTCGAGCTGAACATGACGCAGGTCATGACCCGCCGCCTGACGATCACCGGATCGACCCTGCGCCCGCAATCGCAGGCCGCCAAGGCCGCCATCGCCCGCGCGCTCGAAGCCGAGGTCTGGCCGCATCTGGCCAGCGGCGCCATCGGCCCGGTTATGGACAGCGAGTTCGCACTGGCAGACGCCGGACAGGCGCATGCCCGGATGGAAGGATCGACCCATATCGGCAAGATCATGTTGAAAGTGTCCTGATCATGGCCGACTGGCGCGCCCTTGACACGTCCGACAGTCATTTCATCGCCTCGACCCTCACGCCGGGGCTGAAGCTGCACCTGCGGTCCCGCGACGGCGCTGAGAAGACTATGCCGGTTCTTTTCGTGCATGGCGCGACATTTTCCAGCCGCCTTTACGATATCCCGCATTCGGGTGTGAACTGGCTGCAAGCCGCCGCAGAGGCGGGTCTGTCGCCTTATGCATTGGATGTAAGGGGCTATGGGCGCTCGAAACCGGATAAATTCCCGCTGGAGGCCGCGCCCTATGCGCAGGGCGACGAGGCCATCGCCGATATCGGGGACGCGGTCGACTGGATCATGGCGCGCCACGCGGGCGCGCCGGTGGCCATCGTCGGCTGGTCCTGGGGCAGCATCACCACCGCACGCTATGCGATCGGGGCGGGCGCAGGAAAAGTGGCGCGGCTGGTTCTGTACGCGCCGATCTTTGCCGAGCGCAATCCGGACTGGCTGGAAATGCTGGCGGATCCGGCAGATCCATCGCGACTTGCCGCATTCAAGGCATGGCGTCGCGTGGACTTGGACTCGACGCGGCTTCGCTGGGATGCACAGATCCCCACAGGATCCGAGGAGTGGCGGCAGGACTCGGTGCTTCAGGCCATTGTCGCGGCCTCGCTGGCGGATGACTCGGACGAGGATCAGACCGATCCACCGTCCTTTCGCGTGCCCAATGGCACATTCGTCGATCTCTGGGACTCGTTCAACGCCCGCGAACCATATGACCCTGCACTGCTGACCTGTCCGGTGATGCTTGTCCGCGGCGCGCAGGATCCGACATCGACCCGGACGGATGCCTTGGCCCTGTTCGACCGGCTGGGAGCCGAAAAGCGCCGGTATGTGGAGATCGCGAATGGCACGCATTTCATCAATGCAGAGGCACGGGCCAATGACCTGTTTGGCAATTCACATCAGTTTTTAACTGACGTATAGTTCGGACGATCGGAGCAAAATCATGGATGATGGATCGCCGCCTATCCGAACCAGTGTCACGACCAGCCATTGGGGCGCGTTCGAAGTGCATGCCCGTGGCGACCGCATCATCGGCACGTCCCCCTTTCGGCAGGATCCGGAGCCGAACCGAATTCCAGAAATCATTCCGCAGGCGGTGCACCACCGCAGCCGCGTTGCACGCCCGGCGATCCGAAAGGGCTGGCTGGCGACGCGCGACAGGTTGGCGCGTGGCGACGACGGGCATGTCGAGGTGCCATGGGACGAGGCGCTTGATCTCGCCGCCTCCGAGATCGACCGCGTGCGCAAGGCCCACGGCAACGAGGCCATATTCGGCGGCTCGTACGGATGGGCCTCGGCTGGACGGTTTCATCATGCTCCCGGCCAGTTGCACCGTTTCCTGAATACCGTCGGCGGCTACGTGGGGGCGTTCGGCAGCTATTCGACCGGTTGCGCACAGGCGATCATGCCGCATGTGTTCGGCGTGCCGTTCCTGAAATACACCTACGCGTCGCAAGACAGCTGGCAGACCATCGCCGCGCATACCGAGACGCTGGTCATGTTCGGCGGCGTGAATCCCAAGAATTCGCAGGTCAGCATGGGCGGGGTTACCGAACACGAAACCGCGACGTGGTTCGAACGGTTTCAAGAAAGACAAATGCGCTGCGTCAATATCGGGCCGCAGCGCACGGACGCGGCGAAGGGATGCGAATGGATACCCGTGCGCCCGGCATCGGATACCGCGTTGATGCTGGCGCTCGCTCATGTGATCGAGCACGAGGCGCTGACCGACAGCGCATTCCTCGAGCGATACACCGTCGGGTTCGACCGGTTCCGGCCTTACCTGATGGGCGAGACCGATGGCACGCCCAAGACCCCCGAATGGGCCGCGCCGCTATGCGGTGTCGCGCCGGATGAGATCCGCGCTCTGGCGCGGCGCATGGCCGGTACCAGAACGCTGATTACCGTGGCATGGTCGCTTCAGCGGGCAGAGCATGGCGAACAGCCCTACTGGATGTCGGCCGTGCTGGCCGCGATGCTGGGTCAGATCGGGCTGCCCGGTGGCGGCGTCGGCTACGGCTACGGGGCCATTGGCGGCATCGGCAAGTCGATGAAGCGGCTGGAGGGCATGACGCTGGATCAGGGCAGTAACCCGGTCGAGAAGGTCATCCCGGTGGCCCGTATCGCGGACATGCTGCTCAACCCCGGTGCCGATTTCGACTTCAACGGTCAACGCAGCCCTTATCCCGATATCCGTCTGATCTACTGGGCGGGCGGCAATCCTTTCCATCATCATCAGGATCTCAACCGCCTCCACGAGGCCTGGAAAACACCGGAAACCATTATCGTGAATGAGCCGTGGTGGACCCCGACCGCCAAGCGCGCCGATATCGTTTTCCCGGCCACGACCTCTTATGAGCGCGAGGATGTGGGCCGCACCAACATGGATGATTTCCTGTTTCACATGCCCCAGATCATCCCCCCGGTCGGTGAGGCCCGCGATGATTTCGATATCTTCTCGGGAATTGCCCGGCGGATGGGCGCCGGACAGGCGTTCACCGAAGGCCGCGATGTCGAGGCGTGGCTGCGACACCTCTATGCGTCTTATGCCGACACAGCCGCACGGTCCGACATCGAGGTGCCCGATTTCGACGTGTTGCGCGAAAGAAACTGGGTCAGGCTGCCGATCAGGACCGAGACGCCCGCGCCGTCGTTCCTGAGCCGGTTTCGCGAGGATCCGCAAGGTCATGCGCTCAACACGCCCTCGGGGAAGATCGAGATCTTCTCGGCAACCGTCGACGGGTTCGGCTACGAGGACTGCCCGGGTCATCCGGTATGGCTGCCGCCGCGCGAGTGGCTCGGCACTGCGACAACCAAGGCACCTTTGCACATGGTGTCGCCGCAACCCGGGGACAAGCTTCACAGCCAGCTCGAATCGGCCCTCGCCGACGTGCCGGGCGCGCGTCCCGAGGCCATCGTCATCAATCCCGCCGATGCAGAGCCGCGCGGTATTGCGGACGGCGATCTGGTGAAAGTGCATAATGATCGCGGTGAATGTCACGCGCGTTCAAAGATTTCCGAGGCCATAGCTCCCGGCGTCGTCGCGTTGCCGACCGGCGCATGGTTCGCCGGATCGATGGATTTCCCGGATCCGAATGGCAACCCGAACGTCTTGACACTCGATCTGGGGACCTCCCGGCTCGGCCAGGGTTGCAGTGCGCACACTGCTCTGGTCGAGCTCAGCAAGCTTTGACCGGCGCGCCCTGGATTGAACCGACGGGTCAACCCGCAGATCGGGCACCGTAACAAAATTGTGAGCTCAGGCGCGTTGCACGCCACTCGCTCACCCGTTCCGGATCTTGTCGATCAATTTGCCCATGCTGGTCGTCATTCTCCTCACATCGCCGACACTCCGGCTGCCGCGATCAAGAGATCTCGCCGCTCGGATCTCGGCTATCTTGTTGCCTGCGGCGATGGAAAGCCGCGTGCGTGGCTTTCATGCGAAAATGTGGAAGCGTCGTAATCACAAGGCTGCACACCGCCTGCCCGCATTCAGAAAACCACGCCGCTGCGTGAGTGGATGATCGAACATGTCCTTCTCGAGAGGCACATTACGCGCCGCTCACAGAGGTGGTGACGGGCCATAAGGCCCCTTCCAATGGCAGTGGTATCAATGGCGCAATGTCCACACTGCTATCGGTCACCTGAGCTTGGGTGATGCGCCCGCGGCGAACGTCAGCTCCTGCGCGCGGCCCAGCAGCATGAAACGCGTCAGATCGCGGTAAAGCGTTGAGTTTGCAAATTCCGGTTCCTGCGCAGCCGCCGCTCAGGTCCATCGACGGGCTCCCATTCCTCACGAAAACTGTCAGGTGACGGCAGTCAGCCCCAAACTTGCCGTTCACTCTGTCGCCATCTCGGGAAACCATCGATAGAGGGGGCGGACCCGGTCGTTCTCTGCCGGCGCAAAACTGGCGCTCGTACTTGTTGGAAGCGGCCACTCGACCCTGAGGATCCTAGTCGAAAGACCCGGATGACGGTAGAGAGGCCATTCTGTGCAAAGCTGCGTGTTGAACAAATGTCGAATGCGAGAGGCTCTGCCAAAAACGTTCCAAACCGACTGCACTCTGCCCAGCTTTGTGCGACACCAGATTCTCCAATCGTGTCCCCGGAATACGATGCGCGTGCGCCACACGTGTTTCATCCGGTCGATCTGGGCAAGGGCGGCACTTACATGGCGGGCGCAATGCGGTGTTGCCGCGCAAGCCAAATCGAGTATTGTCAAGTCCGAGGCATGTTCATTCCCTTAAGCACCATAGTTCCGCTTATTCCATGAAATGTTGAGCGCTCCATGACATGAAGCCGAAGACCCGGACACGCGACTCCCTGACGTTTGATCGGGACAGGTTCCAAGCCGTGGAACGTTTGGCGAGCTACGAGATCGTGAACTTCATGCTTCTGGCACAGATTGAAACGCAGGGACTGTTTGGCCTCAGGGCCGAGGAACATCAGGTTTTCCTGCTGATCGCCGTCGCTACGGTGCAGCGTCACGTGCGCGGGGCCACGGCAGACAGCACGAAAGTGGACAGCACCCCGCTTGGCCGCGAGGAGTCGGGGGCGATTTCGCGCCGCAGGATTGCGGAGACTCTCGGCATTCCGCTGGAGACAGTCCGCCGGCATGTTCAGAAACTCTTGGCGCGCGGGCTGGTGATCGAAGTGGGACGGGGTCAGATCGCCACGCCGGGGGGAACGCTGGTCCGCGCCAGCACCGCCGACGCGACCTTGACCCTTGCCCGCAAACAACTGGCCTTGACGAATACGCTGCTGCGGCTGGGCGTCTTCAGCTACGGCACGCCGCCATGCGAAACGGTACCCGTTATGCGGCCTGCCGGCATGCCGGTCGCCAGTGTGCCGCGGCCCAAAGACCACCCCTGAGCGGGCTAGGCCGGATGAGAAGGCCGGCCTCTTCGCGGTCGGGCACCCGCTCCCGGCCCGACCGGCTGCAATCCGCGAAGCGCGAGACGTCCCGCATGACCGACAAGGACTTGTAGGGCCGTCACGTCCAACGCCTTCTTCCGAGATGCGTTCTCTCGTGCGTCTGGCTGGCCTTCTCGGCCCCGCCACAGCGGCCCTTCTCACGCTGCCAGGCGGATTGTCCTCGGATGCATAAAGCAAGGCAGGGATCGCCTTCATGATGTTCGCGCCGGTCTTCAGGCTTGGACCGGTCGGCACCGTTGCCGCGTTCTATGCCCACGCGGCAGGCGATGCTCCGCGCGGATGGTCGAAAACCCGGGACAGCCGCCCATCGACGTCGCGATCGACTGCGACCCGGTCGATCTGCGGCAGGGTGCCATCTTTGCCCTGCGCGCGACGATCCGCCGGACAGGCGAGTTGATGTTCACCGCCGACACCGTCACGCGCGTCCTGACCGACGGAGAGAGCGGACCGGTCGAGGTGCGTCTGCGGCCGGTCCGCCAATGGCCGCGCGCGACGCCGCGGCCGGTCAGCGCGCCCGGGCTGCGTCTGCCTGCAAGTTTCCGCGGAGTGCTGCCCTGCGCCGATTGCGAGGGCATCCGGCATCATCTCGATTTCTGGCCCGACCAGTATTATCACCGGCCCCGTGAGTGGCTGGGCCGCACCGATGGCACGCTGCGCCACGATGAGATCGGGCGCTGGCATGCAGATTCCGCCCGGGACGCCATCGTTCTTTTCGGCGCCGCCGAGATGCCGCTGTTCTGGCAGGTCAAGGGGCCTGACCGGTTGCGCCGGATGGACATGGCGGGCAATCCCATCAAGTCCGACCGTCCCCATGATCTGACCGGCGACGGCACGCTGGAACCGACCGACCTCACGGGGATGTTCCTGCTTGGCATCATGACCTATCTCGCCGACGCGGTCATCCTGTTGGCTTCCGAGGGCCGAACCGTAGCCGAGTTTTCTGCTGTCTACCTGCGCTGAGGGCCCTGCTGTTGCCGATGCAAACGACCTCCGTCGCGCGACCTGCGCCGCGGCCGACAGCATGACACGAAAAGTTCTTTCGCTCCCATCGCGGCCTCGTCTGAAGCAAGTGACCCGTTGTGGGTCATCAACTTCTCTCCAATCTTTCGAGTTGCATTAGCGTCACGGCAGAGAACCTGTAGCGTCGGCAGGTGCAACGATCAGGCGCCACCGAAGATCGCTGCGGATCACCACCCTTTTGGATTGGGGCATCAAAATGAAAAAGCTTTCCGCGGAGTTTCTCGGGACATTCTGGCTCGTCTTCGGGGGCTGTGGCAGCGCCGTGCTCGCAGCAGGTTTCCCTGAACTTGGGATCGGCTTCGTCGGGGTTTCGTTGGCCTTCGGCCTGACGGTCCTGACGATGGCCTATGCCGTGGGCCATATATCGGGCGGTCATTTCAACCCGGCCGTCTCGCTCGGGCTTGCAATAGCGCGGCGCTTCGAATGGTCCGAACTGCCGGGCTACTGGGCCGCGCAGGTTGCCGGAGGTCTGATCGCCGGTTTCCTCCTGTACCTGATCGCGTCGGGCGCGCCCGACTGGACCGCGGGCGGGTTCGCATCGAATGGCTATGGCCAACTTTCACCGGGTGGTTACAGCATGACTGCGGCGTTTCTCATCGAGGTGATACTGACGGCCGCCTTCCTGCTGATAATTCTCGGCGCGACCTCGGCGCAGGCCCCGGCAGGCTTCGCACCGATCTCCATCGGCCTTGCCCTTACGCTGATCCACCTGATTTCGATACCTGTCACCAACACGTCAGTGAACCCGGCCCGCTCGACTGCGGTCGTGCCCTTCGCGGAGACGGCCGCGCTCGGTCAGCTCTGGCTGTTCTGGCTCGCTCCCCTGATCGGCGCGGCTATCGGGGCGGCAATCTGGACAGTGGTCTTTTCCAACCGATCGGTGGGGATCGTGCCACCCGCCAGTCCGACAATCGCTGGTGAATGAGCCATCGTACCGACGACGCGCATCGATTTGCCTGCGTGGTCATGAGCATCCAATTCGGATATCTTGCGTGTGGTTGAGATGGCCTTCTGGCACTGGTGCATCAGGTCGACAGCCTCGCGTCGGACGGAACACGGGGTCGTAGTCGAACGGCCTACAGCGCTGCAGGTGGTTGTCGGCCTCGTGGGCGGCCGGATGGCATGATCCCGGTGCCGAGCAATGGTGAGGCTCGCGGCCGGAGGACCGACATGCAGCGCGGCTGAAACACTACTTTCGTCGCGTTTGTATAGAACGTCCGGGATGGTGCGCCGCCTCGCGACTTTCACCACACCTATCGAACGGAAATAAGGGGGCTGGCTGCGGAACCTGCCATTTTGTAGGGATTGCGAGGCTCGTCAATCCGTTGGGGCGGGCGGCTGAGCGCCGGAAACACCATTCGCAAAATCAGCGGCTTGGCGCGGTCAGCCAAGATTTGATGCTGCGGTGCCGCGTGCGGAAGCCGAGGTTCGCCGCAGGCCCACAAAACGCGCACGGCCGACGGGCAACTATACGGATATTCTGTTGAAAAATTCGAAGTGTCAGCCGCGAGGATGTGACCTCATTACGGGCGCGCGGTCTCTCGATCACGCTGGGCGGGCGATTGGGGGTACATCTACCGTTTTCTGTGCCGATGCATGGTGTACTATCACGAACCGGCGACCGGCATGGCGGCTCCGCATGGAAAGAATGAAATTTGACGAGGCCCGGATGCCGGCCTTGCAACAAAGGGGCTCCGGATGCAGGAGATGCAGAACAAGATATTCATCGGCGGGGGTGGCGAGGGCCATGCCACGCCGCAGGGGCTGGCGCTGAAATATGCGAACCGGCACGGGCTTGTTGCCGGCGCCACCGGAACCGGCAAGACGGTGACCCTTCAGATCCTCGCGGAAGGGCTGTCGGCTGCCGGCGTGCCGGTGTTTCTGTCCGACGTCAAGGGTGACCTGTCCGGGCTGGCCGCGGCCGGAAGCCCGCAATTCAAGCTCCACCAGGCTTTCATCGATCGCGCCGCCACCATCGGCTTGCCGAACCATTGCTACAACGATTTTCCGGTCACCTTCTGGGATCTGCTGGGGGAGCAAGGCCACCCCGTCCGGACGACGGTGGCAGAGATGGGACCGCTCCTGCTCGCGCAATTGATGGACCTGTCGGAGGCGCAGGAGGGCGTGCTGAACATCGCGTTCCGGCTGTCGGACGAGCAGGGGTTGCCGCTCCTGGATCTGAAGGATCTGCAATCGCTTCTCGTCTGGGTGGGCGAGAACCGCAGCGACCTGTCGCTGCGTTACGGGAATGTGTCGCCGGCATCCATCGGGGCGATCCAGCGCCGTCTGCTCGTTCTGGAAAACCAGGGCGGCGCAAATCTCTTCGGTGAGCCCGCGCTGGAGCTGGCGGATCTCATGCGCAGGGATGATGACGGGCGCGGTCGGATCAATATTCTGGCCGCAGACAGGCTGATGGCCAGCCCGAAGCTTTACGCAACCTTCCTGTTGTGGCTGTTGAGCGAGCTTTTCGAGGAATTGCCGGAGGTGGGCGATCCGGACAAGCCGAAGCTGGTCTTCTTCTTCGACGAGGCGCATCTTCTCTTCGACGACGCCCCCAAGGCCCTGGTCGCAAAGGTCGAACAGGTGGCGCGGCTGATCCGCTCGAAGGGGGTTGGGATCTACTTCGTGACACAGAACCCCGCCGACGTGCCCGAAGACGTTCTGGGTCAGCTGGGCAACCGTATCCAGCATGCGCTGCGGGCGTTCACGGCACGGGACCGCAAGGCGCTCAGGCTGGCGGCCGAAACCTATCGCGAGAACCCCCGCTTCGATACGGCGCAGGCCATTCGCGAGGTCGGGGTGGGAGAGGCCGTTACCTCGATGCTGATGGAGAAGGGCGTTCCGGGCGTCGTCGAACGTACCCTGATCCGGCCGCCGTCTTCGCAGCTCGGACCGATCGACCCCGCGCTTCGCCGCCAAATCGTGGCAGGCTCGCCCGTAGCGGGCAAGTACGAGACCGTGCTGGATCGCCAGTCGGCGCATGAAATACTGGCGCAGCGCGCTCAGACCGCAGCCCAAGAGGCTGCGCAGGCCGAGGCCGAAGAAGACGAACTGGAAGCCGCCGGGCGCGACCACCGCGCCGCGCGCCGGTACTCCGGAACACGGGTGCCGCGATCCTCCTCGAGGCAGCGCGCGCGAGAGCCCGAGAGCATCGCCGGTGCGCTCGGATCCGCCGTGATGAAGGAACTGAAGGGTACAACGGGTCGGCGTATCGTCCGCGGGATCCTCGGTGGCTTGTTCCGGGCGCGATGACGCTTTTCATTCTCGCACTTGACTGCGCGTGAGCGTCGGGGATGCCCCTGTTGATACGGTTGCATTCCCCGCGTGTAAGCCCCCCGCGCGGCGGACATCATGGTGTGCTGGTGGACGCCACTCAGGGCTCGAAGCTGTCTTGCGGCGGTGCGGCATACCGCTCGTTGCCCTAGACGGTTGCCAGTGGTTCATCAGATGACGGCGACCAGCCCGTTCTTGGCGTTGGTTCTGGTCCCCGAACGTCGCAACATCATCCATTGAACGAAACCACTATGCGGCAGGGTGGCACCGTCGCCATGGGTGCTTCTGTCTGGAATGATCGGGTTGCTGAGCCCCCTCTTCCGGACAATGTCGGCGCGCGGCCGCCAGCGTCGCATCGCTTAGAAAGCCTGTTGTGATGCATGAAACGCATCACAGGGCAACAGTCCCGCATTGGACATGCGCTCATCCGTGTTGCACGTTCTGCGCATGTGACCATCGCGGTTTGAAATATCCCGGGCCCCTTCGACCCTGATCATGAAGTTCAGCCGAGATGAAGAAAAACTCGGTCTTCGCGCTCGCACTTGCAGTGGCATGCAGGTGGGGCTCCTTGGGTGTGCGCGACCCGAACGGAATGGCGGGTGTCGTGCGCGATGTCACCACGCTGGTTCTGGTGGACGCAAGCTGATGGTGGATCACGCTCTGCTCGGCCTCGGCGATCTTCGCTGCCGTGCTGGCGCCCGGTTCGTGGCGGCGACTTCGCCCATCCCGCCATCGCAGGCTCTTTGCGTGTCGGGTTCTGCCGAGGCGGCGCATGACGCCCAAAAGGCGCAGATCCGGCAGCTTTTGCACGGCCCGATCCGTTCGCAAAGGGTGGTTGACCGACGCGCGTCTCGGTCATGTTTCGGTTTCCGTGACGTGCGCGGCGCGGCATCATCTTCGGATCACGTGTCGACGTCTCATATCGAGCCGAAAGTATCGCGTGACATCCTCGAAATGTTTGCTCATAGAATGATCAAATCAGGTTTGCGCGAGGCTCAATTGATGAGACTGGTCCTGTTTTCCTTACTTCTGGCAGTCGCGGGTGGCCCCATTTCTTCACAGGAGGCCGCACCGCGCCCGGCTGTCGTCGCGGTCGAGGCCACGACGCGTGACCTCGCGGAGACCTCTGATTTCAATGGGCGGCTGGACGCCAATCGCCGCGTCGCGCTTGTCGCGCGCGTGTCCGGTGTCATCGAGGAGATCGGCTTTGCGCCCGGCGCGACGGTTGCCGAGGGGCAGACGCTTTTTGTGATCGAAGATGATCTCTACGAGGCCTCGGCGCGCGAGGCGCAGGGGGCGCTGCGCGCGGCCGAGGCGCAGCGCGATCTGGCGCGCATCGAACGCGACCGTCAGGGTGAACTGGTCGCGCGGGAAGCGGGCGCGCAGGCAAGGCTCGATCAGGCCGAGGCGGCACTCGCCACGTCCGAGGCCGATGTGCTGCGCCTCGAGGCCGCGCTGGACCGGGCGCGCACCAACCTGTCCTATACCGAGATCAAGGCGCCGTTCGCGGGCCGCATCGGCGACACGCCGGTGGACGAAGGCGCGCTGGTGGGCCCCGAGACCGGGGCGCTCGCGACGCTGGTGCAGCTTGATCCGATCCATGCCGAGTTTCCGGTGCCGACGGCGGTCCTGCGCAATTTTCTCGAACGGGTCGACCGCGGCGAGGCCTCCAGGAAGGCCGCCGTCACGCTGACACTGGCCAATGGCACGGTCCATGACCGGCAAGGCGACATCGACTTCGTCGACGCCCGGGTGAACGCGGGCACCGACAGCGTGACCGTGCGCGCGCAGTTCGACAATCCCGGTGGGCGTCTGCTCGACGGTGAACTGGTGCGCGTGACGCTGTCCTCCGACACCCCCGAGGGCGAGTTGGCGATCCCGGCGCAAGCGGTGCAGCGCGATATACAAGGGGCCTTCGTTCTGGTGGTGGGCGAGGGCGACGTGGCCGAGCAACGCCGCGTCATCGTGCGCCGCAACGCCGAAGGCTTTGCCGTCATCGCCGAGGGGCTGACCGAGGGCGAGCGCGTGATCACCGAAGGCGTCAACAAGGTGCGTCCCGGCGCGGCCGTCGATGCCGCCCCACCCGGGGGCTGATCCATGCTGGCAGATGTCTTCATCAAGCGGCCCCGCTTTGCCGGGGTCATTTCCATCGTGCTGTTTCTGGCCGGGCTCATCGCGCTGACGCGCATGCCGGTGGAACAGTTCCCCGATATCGTGCCACCGCAGGTCTCGGTCATGGCCAGCTATCCCGGTGCCGGCGCCGAGGTGGTGGAACAGACCGTCGCGCAGGTGATCGAGGATCAGGTCGTCGGCGTGGACGACATGATCTACATGTCCTCGACCTCGGGGGCCGACGGCACCTATATCCTCAATATCAGCTTCGAGGTGGGCACCGACCCCGACATCGCCACGGTGAACGTGCAGAATCGTGTGTCACTGGCCGAGCCCCTGTTGCCGTCGGAGGTGCGCCAGACCGGGGTGCGGGTCGCCAAGAAATCCTCGTCCCTGCTGATGGGCATCGTGCTTCATGCCGAAAGCGACGCGCTGGAGGGCCGGGATCTCACCAACTACGCCCGGCTCAACCTCATGGACCGGATCAAGCGGGTCGAGGGGGTGGGCGACGCCTCGATGTTCGGGGCGAACGAATTTGCCATGCGCATCGATCTGGATGTGGACCGGCTCGCGGCGCTTGGTCTCACGCCCGCCGATGTGACCGCCGCCCTGCGCAGTCAGAACCTGCAAGCCGCGATCGGGCGCGTGGGCGGGCAGCCGGTGACCGAGGATCCGGGGCTGCAACTGAACATCTCGACCAAGGGGCGGCTGTCAACGCCCGAGGAATTCGGCGCGATCATCCTGCGCGCGGGCCGCGACGGCAGTGTCCTGCGCATCCGTGACGTGGCCGAAGTCAACCTCGGCGAAAAGAATTCGGACGTGATCACCAGCTTTGACGGGAGAGCGGCGGCGCTCATCGGGATCTATCTGGCCCCGAGTGGCAATGCGATAGCCGCCGCCGATGCCGCCAAGGCGATGATGGAGGCGGCAGCGGCGGATTTCCCCGCAGGCATGGTGCATGACATCGTCTCGGACAGTTCCACCTTCGTCAAGGAAAGCATCGCCGAGGTCGAGCACACGCTGATCGAGGCGTTCATTCTCGTGGTCATCGTGGTCTTCATCTTCCTCGGTTCGCTGCGCGCCACCATCGTGCCGCTCATCGCCGTGCCGGTCGCGCTGGTGGGCACCTTCGCGGTGATGCTGGCGATGGGGTTCTCGCTGAATACAGTGTCGATGCTGGCGCTGGTGCTGGCCATCGGGATCGTGGTCGATGATGCCATCGTCGTGGTCGAGGCGGTCGAGGCCAAGATGGAGGAAAACCCCGACATGAGCCCGGCCGAGGCGGCCTCTGCGGCCATGTCGGAGATCACCGGCGCGATCCTTGCCATCACCATGGTCCTCTTGTCGGTCTTCGTGCCGGTGGCCTTCATCCCCGGCATCTCCGGGCAATTGTTCCAGCAATTCGCGGTCGCGGTGTCGGTGTCGATGGTGATTTCGGCGATCAACGCGCTGACGCTGTCGCCGGCGCTCTGCGCGATCCTCCTCAAGCCGCATCACGGGCCGAAAAAGGGGATCATGGGCGCGATCTCGCGCGGGATCGACAAGGGTCGCGACGGCTATACGCGGGTGGCGGGCGCCATCGCGCGGCGCGCCGTGCTGGGACTGGCGCTGCTGATCGGCGCGTTCGCGCTGACAGGCGGGCTGTTTCAGGCCGTGCCGACCGGGTTTCTGCCATCCGAGGATCAGGGATCGTTCATCGTCGAGACACGCCTGCCCGAGGCGGCCTCGGTCAACCGCACCCTCGCGGCGCAAAAGGACGTGGAGAAGATCCTGCTGGACCTTCCGGGCGTGGCCTCGGTCACCTCGGTCGCGGGCTACTCGCTGCTGGACGGGATCACCAAGTCGAACGCGGCCTTCGCGCTGGTGTCGATGGAGGACTTCGCGGAGCGCGGCACCGAGGAGACCAGCGTCTTCAACGCCATCGACGAGGCCATGCGCCGGGGGGCTGCGATCCGGTCCGCACAGGTGATCGCCTTCAACCTGCCCCCCATTGCCGGGCTTGGCACCGGGTCGGGGTTCGAGTTGCAGCTTCTTGATACCCAGGGGCGCACGCCGCAGGAGCTGGCCGAAACCGCGAGAGGGCTTTCGTTCGCCGCCAATGGCGATCCGGCGCTGTCGGGTGTCTACAGCACGTTTTCGGCCAACAGTCCTCAGCTTTTCCTCGAGATCGACCGAGAGCGGCTTTATGCGCTCGGCATTCCCGTATCTGATGTGTTTGCCGCGCTCCAGCCGACGCTCGGATCGGCCTATATCAACGATTTCAACCTGTTCGGCCGATCGTGGCAGGTCCTGATGAGCGCCGCGCCCGAGTATCGCGACGCGGTCGAGGATATCGCCCGCATTCAGGTGCGCTCGGCCGAGGGCGAAATGGTGCCGGTTGGGGCCTTTGCCCGCGCCGAGTATATCACCGGGCCCATGTCGCTGTCGCGCTACAACAATCAGCGTGCGGCCAAGATCAGCGGTAACCCCGCGCCGGGCGTCTCGAGCGGTGCCGCGCTCGTGGCGATGGAGGAGGTCACCGAGGCCAATCTGCCGCCCGGCTACGCCTACGAGTGGACCGGCACCGCGTTGCAGGAAAAGCAGGCGGCGGGGCAGACGACGGTCATTCTGGCATTGGCCATGCTGTTCGCCTATCTCTTCCTTGTCGCTCTTTACGAAAGCTGGACCATCCCGGTGCCGGTGATACTGTCGGTGGTGTTCGGCGTGGCAGGGGCGCTCGCGGCGCTCTTGCTCGCGGGGCTGCCTTTCAACATCTATGCGCAGATCGGGCTCGTGGTGCTTCTGGCGCTGGCCGCCAAGAACGCGATCCTGATCGTGGAGTTCGCCAAGGCGCGTCGCGAGGCGGGCGAAGAGATCCTGCAGGCCGCCATTTCCGGGGCGCATGCGCGGTTTCGCGCGGTGATGATGACATCGTTTGCCTTCATCGCGGGGCTCATTCCGCTGGTGACCGCCGAAGGTGCCTCGATGCTGTCTCGCCGGGCCGTGGGCACGGGCGTGGCCGGCGGCATGCTGGCAGCCGCATTGGTGGGCATCTTTGTCATTCCGGCGCTCTACGTGATCTTTCAGTCCCTGCGGGAACGGATCAAGCGGCGCGGCCCCACCGACGCGGAAAGCTGAGCCGCGTGGCGATGCGTGAGGTGATCCACGCATATCGACGCGCGCCGGAGCCACGTGCTGCCCTTCACCGTGCTGCATCTGAGCGTGCGGCTGGAGGTCTCGGTGGTGATGCTGCCGCTGGCGGGGCTGATCCTCGGGCTGGCCCTAGTCCTGCGATTCAGCTTATCTGCGGATAGAGGTGGGCGAGTTTCATGCGCGCGTCCTCGGTTGAGAAGCGCCATTTGACGGCTGTGCCGCCCTGGTTGCGGGGTATTTCCCATGCCCTGGT
>Ga0307933_1000806_pt1 | contig 27823 bp, 25 predicted proteins | sample OrgLakmetageno88_FD_201811 | JGI IMG/M metagenome (GOLD analysis project Ga0307933, IMG submission 201811) | Saline water microbial communities from Organic Lake, Antarctica - #88 | ecosystem: Environmental > Aquatic > Non-marine Saline and Alkaline > Saline | place: Antarctica: Organic Lake... | reverse complement strand
CGTCGGGCCCCAGCAGAATAAAGTCGCCCTCCTTGTCCCGGAAACCCGCCGCCGACTTCCGCTCATAAAAGTAGCCCCAGCGAATAAACCAACCGTCAGGCAGCTCATTAAAGACCTCCGCGACCTTCGCCTCAGTCGGATCCGCCTTATCAATTGGACGATTATAAAACCATGTGGGCATCAGCTTAGCTCACCATAGATTCAAAAAACTGGAAGGCTAAATTGTCGAGCCATACCCCCTAACCCCCTGTATGTCCGACCCTGTGGAGTATTTTTAACGACTTAATGTGGATTCTAAGCATTTTCACGTAGACTGCATTCAATTATTACCTAACAATTTTACCTATGTTAATTTACCCCGAATCAAGATGAAGTTTCTCCACACAGCTGACTGGCAAATCGGTAAGCCATTCCAGTCCATCAGTGATCACGCGAAGAGGGAAAGCCTTCGTAAGCAACGGCTCGATACTCTTATCGCCCTCAAGTCGTTAATTGAGAAAGACAAACTTGATTTTGTTGTGGTCTGTGGGGACCTCTTTGATTCATGGACTCCGGATGCGGCCACAGTATCAGGACTTTGTTCGGCAGTCGGTTCACTCAAAGTTCCCGTTTACGCTATACCCGGCAACCACGACCACGGCGGACCCGGCTGCATCTGGGAGCAGGAATTTTTTCTCCGAGAAAAAGAGCAACTGGCCCCCAACTTCCACATCCTTCTAAAGCCGGAGCCGGTCGTCCTGGAAAGTGCAGTCCTACTCCCCTGTCCGCTCCTGCGTCGCCATGAGAGCGAAGACCCTACCGAATGGCTTCGCAACGAGCCGGAAGGTCTTCCTGAAGAGCTTCCACGCATCGTGCTGGCCCATGGCAGCACACAGGGCTTCTCCTCCAGCGGTGAGGCCGACAGCGAATCCGGCATCAACCGTATCGAACTGGAACGACTCCCGAAATCTTCATACGACTATATCGCACTGGGCGATTGGCATGGCATGAAGGAAATTGCTCCCGGAGCTTGGTTTTGCGGAACATCCGAACAAGACCGCTTCGCAAAAGGCGACTCCAATCAACCTGGACATGTCTGTATCGTCGAAATCGAGAACACAGGCGCGGCTCCCAAAGTGACTCCCCATAAAACCGGAACTGTTGGCTGGCATTCTCCTGATGATTTTCATTTCACAAATGACGACGATCTCGAAACACTGGAATCGCAAATCGAAACCTTTATCGGACAACAGACCAATCGCGATCTCCTAAAGGTGAGGGTTCACGGCACACTAAGTTTTACCGGGATCGAAAGCTTCGAGAAACTAGCCGAGAGCCTCCGAGCCCGACTCATTCGCCTCGACCTTGATCAGGACTTACAAATCGAACCCTCGGTAGAGGAACTCAATGCCTTAACCGAACGCCAGGATCCGCTCATCGCTCTAGTCGCTCAACAACTACGCGACAGCATGGAGACCGATCCACTTGCCCGCGACGCCCTGCGCGAACTACAACTGCAAACAAGAAAGGTAGAAGCGTGAAACTCCTTTCCGCTACAGTTCGCAACTACCGCACCCACCGCGACAAAACAGTGCAGCTGGACGATGACCTTGTGCTCATCCACGGACCCAATGAATCGGGTAAGAGCACACTCGCCGAAGCTATTCATTGCGCACTTTTCCTGAAAGCGAAAGGTAGCACCAACCTACATAAGGCCATGGAGTCCGACCATGGCGGCACCCCAGAGGTTGAACTTAGATTCAGTGCAGGGGGAAGTAAGCACACGCTACTGAAAAGCTTTGGTAGTTCAGGAAACACCACCTTAGAAAGCGATGGCCAGGCGACTCTAAATGGATCCGCTGCAGAAGAGTGCCTCGCTCGGCTGCTTGGTGTCGACGGCACTGTTTCCGGAGGCGGCATTGAAGCAAAGATGGAAAAGCGCTGGGGCCATCTTTGGGTGCGTCAGGGCACTAGTGATGCGACTCCACTCGAAAGCGTCGAAGAATCTCAATCTCAATTACGCGACAAACTACAGGCTAGTTCCGGACAATCGATTCTAAGCAGTCCAGTTGATAATGCCGTCATCGATGCCCTTCAAGCTTGGGAAAAGGACAATTTTACCGGCACAGGAAAAGCCAAGACACATTCCGACCTCGACAAAGCAGAGAAGGCGCTCGCCTCTGCCAAGGAAAGTGCCGAGACCGCCCGAGACGCATTAGAGCAACTACGACAGGCAGCGACCAACTATGAGCAGGCTGAGGCCGACATCGAGCGCCACGAGAAAAACCTCGCCGAAGCAGAAACACAGCTCAAAGCCATCGAGGCGCAGCTCAAAACAGTCAATACGCTGCGAGAGCAAAGCAAGGAGAAGACCCGTCTGCGTGAGGCCATTGAAAAGGAGCTCAAAGAACTGACCGCTGCCGACGCGGAGATCCGCGAATTCGAGAGCCAGCTCAAAACACTGCGGGCCGACGCGGCTCCCAAAGAAAAGGAAATCGAGAAGCTCCGCACGGAATCGAAAAACAAACAGACCGACTACGAGAAGGCACGAAGCGCACGGGAAGCGGCCAGTCAATCACTCAGTCGCCTCCGCTCGATAGCCGACGCCTGGCAGGCCCATTGCGAAGGACTCCAGAAAGGCAAGGTCATCGCTGATCTGAGCAAGCAACTGAAAAAGATTGAGAAGCTCAAAGCATCCCAAAAGAAAATCACCAAGGAACTCGCTCCCCTTGAGGAATTTACTACCGAAGCTATCGAAGAGCTGGAAGCTTCCGAACACGCCGCGAAGCAGGCCCAGCTAAAGCTTGAAGCCTACGCCCTGCAAATCGAGGTGCTGGAATCCGACCAAAGTATCGAAATAAATGGGCAGCCCCTCGACAAGGGACAGAAGCAGATCCTTAGCCGCGCCGCTGAGTTGCAAGTGGGTTCCAAGACCCGAATCCGCCTCACTCCCGGTGGTGCCGAAGATCTGGAGGCCGCCCGTTCCGCCAGCGAAGAAGCGGCTGACGCACTTGTCGAAGCACTGAAAGCTATCGGCGTCGACTCGGTTGAGGCCGCCCGGGCACAAGCGCGTCAACGCGCCAATCTGAGCGACGACCTTGAAAAGCTAGAAGAACAACTGGAAGACGCCAACGCCGATGCCACGGAGGAAGAATTGGCCGAAGCCGAAAAAGCCCTCGTCCAACTTGAGGCCCGCCGTCACGCAGCAGTCCCGAAGGATGAATCCATCGAATTCACTCAAGACTTAAAGCAGGCCGAAGCTGCCTACGAGAAAGCGCATGAGCTACAGGCCGAAGGCAACCAAGCCTTCGCTCAGGCCGAGTCGCAGGAAAATGCCACCCGCAAAGCCGCCGAAAAGGCAGCTGAATTACTGGGCAGTGCCGAGGAAGCTCACAAACAGCAAAGCGAAGCCATCAAAAAGCTGGAAAGTCAGCTCGATTACGCCCTGGGTAAAGCCGGGGATAGCAAAGTGCGCAGCAAAGCGATCAACTCCGGGCTAGCGAATTTCGACCAGGCGAAGCAGGCCGAACAAAGCGTTGTAAAACAACTCGACGAACTCGGAGCCGAGCAACTGGAACTCGATGCCCAGCGCTTGCGAGAGTCCGCCAAGAAAGACGCCGATAAGCTAAAAGACGCCAATGGTCGGAAGATCGAAGCCCGCACCGAACTCCGCAGCAGTGGGAACCAGGACCCCGAGCGGGAACTGAAAGAAGCCGAGGCCGATGCTGCTCGTTGCCAGCAACGTTTTGACCAGCTCGACCACCAGTCGAAAGTGCGCCTTCACCTTCTCGAAAAGCTTCGTGCCGCCCGGCAAGCCACCACAGCCGCTTTGGCCAAGCCGCTCGAAGACGCGGTCAACCCCTACCTTAAGCTCCTTTTTGGCGGCAGCCGGGCCCGCCTCCACTGGGCGGACGATGGGAGCCGGATCGAAAGCTTCGAGCTCGACCGGACCGACAAACAGAATGGGCTCTTCGAATTTCAGAAGCTCAGCCACGGCACCCGAGAGCAAGTCGCCCTCGCCCTCCGCCTCGCCATGGCTCAGCTCCTAGCCGTCGACCACGATGGCTGCCTCCCCCTCGTCCTCGACGATGCCTTCACCCACGCCGACAAAGACCGCCTCGAAAAACTCAAGTCCCTCCTCTATCAAGCCAGCCATGCCGGCTTACAAATCCTGCTCCTATCCTGCCACCCGGAGAACTATAACGGGCTGAGTGCGAGTGAAGTGTCATTATAGTTAAAGCCCCATGAAAAAACCAATCACAATCATACTGATCTCACTATGTATCGTATTTGCATTCGATTACTTTTATTTGAACCGCGTATCACAAAGCCACAGCGAGAAATATCTCAATGAAAGCCTGGTCCTTGCTACAAGCACCTATGCGACGAGCCGCGTAATCAATGCAGGAGTTTCGATCCTTCAGGAATCGACGGTTACAATGAGCCCATGGGGAGTTGGTGTTACTGTGCCCCCGGGCCAAATCCTCGATCCTATCAATGATGCAACAGAACGATTGTCTGACCTTTGCGTTCAGTCCATCGGCCTTCTCGGTGTTCAGCGAATCTTGCTGGAAGTAATCAATCGCTACACAGTGATCCCTCTTTATTTGGGATTAAGCCTATTCGTGATAATAACCCTGTTGACCAAGAGAAAGAAACTGAGCTCTACACTACTAAAATTCGCACTACTCCTGGCACTCCTAAGAATAAGCACCCCCATCATGTGCAGCATAGGCATCGCAGCCAATGACAATTACTTTAAACCGGCAATTGATCATAACCTGAGAAATCTAACCGGGGCTGTAAAGATAGTCACTACCGAATTTGAATACAAGGAGCCTGAATTGGATATCGATTGGTCAAACAACCAAGAGCTCGGCGCAATTGAAACAGTAAAACTGTTTTTTACACAAATGATTGAAGCCGCAAAGAAGCAATTTCAAGTAACCAAGTTCAGATTCAAGAAGACGAGCGAAGCGATCATTTATCTTAAAGATCATTCCCTGGATATCATAAATGACTTAACTCAACTATTTGCCGCTATTATTGGAAAAATTGCAGTTCAAGTATTCCTGTTACCTCTAGCCACACTGGCATTAATTCGCTGGATCTTTAAACAGGTCACCGAATCCTCTTTGGATGATTTTGTTTCAGGCTTTCAGTCGAAAATAAGAGACAGCAAATACAACGAGGAACTTGCCTCTATTAAAGCCACTTGAATCAAATGAACATATACCAAAACCCTGACTCTGGGATTAAAGAATACGAATATTCCAACGATTGGATTAAGCTACTTTTCGACACCGGACTTTATCAATATGACCGTTCTGTGGTTGGGAATGATGCTTTTGGGCAAATGACCTCTTTGGCCGATAAAGGTCGAGGCTTGAATACCTACATCAACCAGCACCGAAGAATAAAGGATGCTGGGCGCAAAATTGCTGGCTAAGATCTAGTTCATTTTACGAGAACGTTATTAATGAAACTCAGAAATCGCAGGAACTCTATAAAAGTAGACGCTAAAAAGACCTTTTTGCTACGGAGATAAACCCGCGAGCAATTACAATTTAATCATAATTTCATTTATGGCTAACAAAACTAAACCGATTACTTTCAGTATAGATTCGGAGACAATCGAGGCCATTGAAGCGTTCAAAGGCCGCACTAATTCTGAATCCACAAGTGCAATCATTCGGGCTGCAATCGAGCGTTACGACTTCGAGGAAATGGATACATCGACTGCGGAGGCTAAACAGGTTTCTCTGCGTGTTGATTCAATCGTTCGCGATAAGCTGAAGTCGGTTGCTAAATCTCAGGGCGTCAGCATCGGCTTCCTGCTTCGTGAATGTATTATGAGTTTTATTGCTGAAGATCAGTCCGATCCGCAACCGCGCGTGGGTAAATCACCGATTTTGACAATGGAAGTATCCGATTCAAAGAAGCACAGCCACCCCTGGCAAATCTAAGCGAGCACTATACAATGAAAACTACGGAAGAGTTACCCCCCGGAAATCACATTGTGATACCTAAATTTGAAATGGATCGTCGTCTTCGAACAAGTCACGTTTCAGCTCCACGGGGGGTGGCGGTGGCGTTGAAATAGAATGAGTCACTCCATGCACTTCACACATCATTTTACGGCGGTGTTCAACGGCCAACCGGAACGCCTCTTCTTTGCCGTATTTCTTAATCGAGAAACTTGTGCATTTTTGAACCCCCGGCTTAGGGCGCCACGATACGGAATAGCATTCGTGTTTTGTCCCATTCGGCCCCTTTTTCACCGTATAGCTCACACCCAACTCGCCGGTGGTGTTCCGAGAATCAGATTTTACGATGCGTCTTTTTCGTGGTTCCTTCGGCATCTCCTCAAGCTTCTTGCCCGATTCTTCTTTATGCTTTCGAGCCAGCTCGTAGGCGGCTTCCTTGCCGCCACATTTTCGATCGCTGAAAAGTTTGGAATATGTCTTTCCGTTCCTATAGCTACGAACAAACCAGCCATGCGTCGAACCGGAATCAATACGGCTAATTCCCTTATTTTCTTTCTTACTCACGTTGATACTAGTTCGTATTTAATGACGAGGAGTGTAAAGTCTAATACCACCGATCTTCTCAAAGCAGCGCGAAATAACTTATCCCGAATGAACAATGTCGCTCTCTGACCTTCAGCTTAAACTCTCCTACCGCAGCGGATCTGAGGATGTGGTGTCTGAGTTTCTGACCCCCTGCATGGAGCAGGCGGAGCTGTATCAACGGACCGCAGGCTACTTTACGAGCCAGGGGCTGGCATTAGCTGCCCGGGGGGTTGCCAGCTTGGCCTCACGAGGCGGACGCATGCAACTTGTGGTCTCCCCTCACCTGGAAGCCACAGATGTCGCGGCCCTGCAAAAAGCACTCCACCAACCGAAGGAGGTGCTAAAGTCGATTCTCTCTCGAAACCTTAGGGACATTGAAGATGCGATTCTTAAAGACCGCCTCAACGCCCTCGCCTGGCTGGCGGCCACTGGGCTCTTGGAAATCCGTATCGCCCTGCGCATTAATGAGAATAATCAAATTTCCCGCGGTCTGTATCATGAGAAGGTTGGCATCTTCTCGGATAGCGAAGGCAACGCGGTCGCATTCTCCGGTTCGTCCAATGAAACTGCAGGCGGGCTCCTGGAGAATTTTGAATCCATCGAAGTCTTTTGCTCATGGAAGGGAGAGTCCAACCGAATCGAGGCAAAGACACGCGACTTTGAAGCACTCTGGAATGATACCACACCGGGTCTCCGAGTCTTGGAATTTTCCGATGCGGCGGCTGAGCTATTGGAGCGCTTTCGCGACCCGGCCAAGCCGCCTGACGGGATCGATATCAGTAGTGTAGCCGAGCCCCGATCGCAAAAGGGATTCCTCGCACCAGCTTGGTTGACTCTACATGACTACCAAGAAGAAGCCATTCAGGCCTGGGTCAAAAATGGAGGCACTGGAATCTTCGCAATGGCCACCGGATCGGGAAAGACCTTAACCGCCCTCTCGCTCGCCTGCCGCGTCGCGAAGAAAAACTCGCCCCTGGTTATTGTTGTGGTCTGCCCCTTCATCAATCTCTGCAACCAGTGGATTAAAGAGATCGCCGCCTTTAACCTGAAAACCATCCCCTGCTTTGAAGGAAGAGATCGCTGGGAAAGGTTACTCACGGAGGCCTACCAATCGATCTCAGCAGGCTTGGAAACAGCCGTGGCCCTTGTCACCACCACACGCACCTTCCAATCCCCCGCATTTCAAGCACAGCTACGCGCTCGCGTAGGCTCTCAACACCACCTGCTCATCGCGGACGAAGTTCATAACCTCGGCGCAGCTAAGATCCAGAAATACTTGCCCGAAGAAATTAAATTGCGTGTTGGGCTCTCAGCTACCCCCGAGCGACACATGGATCCCGAGGGCACCCAGGCACTCTTCGATTACTTTGGAGAGATCGTCTACAAATACCCGATCGAGCGGGCGATCGCTGAAGGCCGCCTTTGCCCCTATTATTATTACCCACACATCGTACAGCTAACAGATGATGAAGCGATCGAGTATCAGGAAATTACTGAGAAACTCGGGCGCCTGCTCGCCTACGATGACGATAGCGAAATTGGCCAGTTCGCCATGAACCTACTGATCAAACGCTCTCGTTTATTGGCAGGTGCCGAGAATAAAATCGATATCTTAGATGAAGTGCTCCGCGGCCTGCCTGAAAAGCCATCGAAAGCGCTCTTCTACTGCGGGGATGGTCGCACCACAGACAAAATTGCGGACGAAGAAGTCCGCCAGATCGAAGCAGTTTCCAGGTTACTCGGTGATGCGCACCAACTACGCGTGCGCAACTTCACCTATCGGGAGAAGTCCGACGAGCGGGAGGAAATTCTCCGCGACATCGGAAGTGGTTTTCTCGACGGCGTCGTAGCGATCCGCTGCCTTGATGAAGGCATTGATCTCCCGGACCTGAGAATGGGTTTCCTTTTGGCCAGCTCGACCAATCCACGTCAATTCATCCAACGTCGCGGGCGTCTACTGCGTCACGCCGAAGGTAAAGATTTTGCCATTATCCACGACTTCATTATCGAGCCCCCCGACTTCGGTGGGTCGCTGAGCGATGACGCCTACAACCTCGAACGCCGGTTTTTCAAAAGAGAGCTCAACCGCATTCTGGACTTCTGCAATACCGCCGAGAATGGCCAAGCCGCGCTCAATTCGCTCAAAGCTCTGCGCTTGAAGTATGGCAGCATCTCCTCATAAACAGCGTTAGTTACCATGACCGAAAAATTAGAACTAGACCCTAAAGCATTGCTGGAACGCCTTCAGGCACTGGAAGCCGAAAATGCGAAACTCAAGGATGCAAGTATCCAGAGTCCGGCCCACCTTGTCGTCGTTGAAACCGAATACAAAGGGCACCCCATGCTTGAATTCCGACCGGGAAATGCCCGCCCCTTCAGTATGGGCGTGAAGAAGCTGGAAGCGGTTCAAGAGGGATGGGAGCAGGTGGAAAAGTTTCTGCACAAATACTCAGATGGGCAAGTGGGGGACGACCAAATCTAATTCTTATGGATTCAGGAAGCCCAATCACTCGTTTTAAAGAGCCTATTGAAGCTTATGTCTTGCATTTCTCTAGGTTCCCTGGGGGAGCAAGTGACGCCATTAATCGCATACCAGATGAACAACCGGGCATATACTTTTGGTATCGTGCCTTTAATTACCCTACGTCCAAAGAAGGTTTTTCTGAGTCCTTTAAGAATGACCTATTCGCACCTAAGTTCCCGACTAGAACTGTACTAGTTAAACCTTACTTCGAAGTATCTATTGGTTCGTCTTCAGGCCTAAGTCGGGGTAAGCTTAAAGAATTGGACAGGGCTCTGGAGAAAGACCATTTCCGCGAGCATCTTCAAAAGCTGCTTGATCTCTCAATCATGTTTCAAGCTCCACTATATATCGGGAAGTCTAAGAATGTTCGTCGACGAATTGAAACCCACCTCTCAGAAGGTAGCCCGTTACAAGAAAGACTTCACCAATGTAATCTTAGTATAAAAGACACTGCTCTTTTAGTCATGCCCATGAATGAAGACGTCGATCTGGGACTCGAAAACATAGACGACGAGCTACTTTACGAAGAAATTTTTTCCCGACTCTTTAACCCCTTATTTAACCTCAGAATAGGATAAGAATATGCCACAAGAAGAAACAACTCCCCCTCAAGAAGCAGCTTTCTCGCTCGAAGGAAATACAGAAGACGAAGTAAGAGAATACAATATGCCTTTGTATGGCGTCCAAGGCCAATTCACACTCACACCCGGCGTTACCGTCCCCTACTTTGCATCATTAATGACGATCGATCGTCTGACGTCTGAACTTAAAACTCATGAAGAGGTCACACCATCACTCGACAACAAATATACTCTAGAAGAACTTTTTCAGCGACAAATAGACACGACTCGTGTCACCTCTGATATTGTTGAAGGATACCTAAAAGCGCACAACAAACTAAAATTCTTCAATAGCATAACTGTTGCGTTATTCCCTAAAGACAATTCCGGAAAGATCTGCCCAACCTTCACCGATTACCCGAATAATAATCCCACTATACCATCAGAAGGAGCTGGTGGCTTCGATCAAAGTTTTGCCAATGAAGACTCTTGTAAGAGAATTATTTTTGGTGGCGTCCAGTTCGTAAAAACCCAAGTTGCTAACCTTGCGCGTCTTCGATGGGATCGCAAACGAGTTGATGCGATGGCTGTAGACGGCCAGCACCGCCTAAAAGCCTTAAAAGTTTGGTTTGAACAAAAGAACAAAGAGCTCACCGACATAGAGAAACCTACACGAATCTCCGTCATTTTCCTACTGCTGCATAAAGATGCTGGCTTCGAGAGATCCATCGATGATAACACTGACAGCATTAAGGGTATTGCCCGTGAAATCTTCACCGACTTGAATAAAAATGCAAAGAAGGTCGATGAAGCTACGGAAATAGTTTTAGACGATAGAAGCTTAGAGTCGCGATGTGTTCGATCACTTATCACTGCATCAACCTGCGAGGATAGTGAACAACTGTTGCCATTATCTCTGTTGAGGTGGAGGGAAACAAACAATCGCTTTGATCAACGTTATTACCTCAACTCTTTGGTCAACCTCCATCTAGTTGTTAAGGACCTTCTTGGACTGCTAATGCCCAGAGATCCCATGCATGCAAACGACGTTCGTAAGTATATTACAACGCTGGAAGAAAACCTAGGCGATCCTGTTGACGGAAAGAAATCGCTCCTCTGTGAAGGCACAAGCCTATCTGAAGCCTACGCATCAGACTTTTTCGATATAGACTCTGACGATCCAAGTTCTCCAATACGGCCATTTATTGGCATTCCCCCGGCATTCTTGCCTGCAGCAGTTGAAGGGTTCAAAAAGCACTACGCCCCGTGGATCCTCTCCGTCTTAAGAGACTTCAAGCCATACAAACAGCTTCTAACTTATGCTCGTGAGCAAAATCTGATCGAAGGCCAATTTTCACAATTCCATGCTCAACCAAAATCGGCACAAATTGAACTCATAAAATCACTTGAATCTGAACACGGTGATAATTGGAAAAATATTCTTATTTTCCCACACGAAAAGGAAATCATGCGCATCAAGGGCGATGATCGCACAAACCTTGGTGATCAGTGGGCTTTTAAAACCATATTTCAAAAGGCAATTCTTAGGCTAGCTAAACAGATATCTCTTCAAACGGATGAAGAGGTCGAACGCATGGGCAAGGTAGAGGATTACATAAGTTTCCTGGATGATTTGTATGATCGAAATATCCTTCGCGTTCTAGGCCCGATCGAAAATGAAACTTATAAGTTTTGGACATTCATTACCCTCAATTATGGGAATGAAAAGATCAACGTATCCTCTGCGAGTGAAAACAGAATAGAGAGTTTCCTTCAAATTGCATACACCGGCTTCAGATATGCCTCTTACGCTAATAAAGAAATTTCAGAAGCGACAAGCGATGAGACCTTCACGCCCAGAAAAATCTTTAGCGATATTAGCACCCAGAGCTCACATCTTGAGTGGAGAGCACACGACGCGTGTAAACAGCTCACTGAACTAATGGCTAAGAACGCGCATATAATTGACCTTGGCCTAGGAGAAAAGGAGCAAGACGGCACATTGACTGGAACCGCTCTTGAGAAGAAAAAGAAAGAAGTTGGCCGTGATCGATTAATCGCACTTCTGTCGAAGTGTTGGCTCCCAGATGGCAGCACTTCGACAATAGCAGAAGAGGACGATGACGATATGATTTAGTCGTGTTTAGCAACAGCTTCTTAAAACTACATGGTGAATCATAAAGAACTCTATTCTTACACTGCACTTATGGCCCCTCAGCCAGATCTCGACATGTTTCCTGATGAAAGGTGGCAAGAGCTGAAGGTCGGTATTAAAAAAGAGCAATATGAGTTTCTCATATCAAATATCGCAAAAAGACTCGACCTATACTGGCCTAAGAGTGGTGATTTTATCTCGCTGACTGTATCCGACTGCCTATTTCCGACTTTCGCCAGGTTGTTAGGCATGAAATCAATGGGTAAGAAAAAAGTCGTCACGATACTACGGATTCTAACACACCTATATGAAAACCCTGACGAAATACAGAGCGCGTATGGAGAAAATACATTAAGCCCACACGAGCTCATATGTAGAAGCCCGGATGATTGGAGATCAATCACCAACACACACTGGGAAGAAATCCGCCAATTGATTCCCAAACAATATCACAATAAGACGATCCAGGAATTGGCCAATGACATGGGACTTGTATGGCCCGTAAGAAATTGGGAGTCTTGGACTGTTAAGGATTGTTTTGCTGAATCTGTTGAAGACCTGATAAAGATTAAAGGGGTAGGAAAAACGAAGCTGAAAACTATTGCCGTAATCCTGATTCGTCTAGGCAGCACTATCGACGAATCTTCGACTGAAAAAGCCGAAGCAGATATCTGGGGCCATCCCGTTATCGCTAACTTAACGGATCGGAAGCGTGAGATTTTTGAGCGGCGGTTATTAACCGTCTATGAAAAACCCACATTAGAAGAATTAGGACAGCAATACAATGTTACTAGAGAGCGCATTAGACAGCTAGAGAAAGATATAAAGAAAAAGATCGCTGCTTCTGGACTCAAAAAACAGCTGATAGAGCTTCTAGCAGATTATATTAAGCGTGAACTTTTGGCGCCCTACACGGGCAGGCGTTATTTACTCAGAAGCGAAGTGCCTTCAATCGTAGCCTCTCTAAGTCCTGAGTTGGTTCTCGCGATTGCTCTGAACTACAAGAGCATCTATGAACTTCTTTCTAGTATAGCTAAAGAAGCTCCTTCTGGATGGTATTTTGGTAAACGTTCTGAATTTAGGACAATGACCAAAAAACTGGAAAATGAACTTGGCTACTTCCTCCCTGCGCCAACAGAATGTCTAGCAGATAAGCTCGAATTGGAACCAAAGGAACTGATTGCGGTTAGCCTGCTAAATCAAATCGCAGTCCCGAAAGGAGTCCTGATGCTCCCACACAAAACCGGAAGAGCTGATGCAAATCGTGCCGCACTATGCTTTGAGACGGCTATCTCAAATGATCGGTATTTTTGGCCGATCGATGAGCTTATCGAAAAGTCAATAGGTCCACTATGCCCGCAAAATCAACGGCTTTACAGAATCTCAATTTCGAGAGCTGCAAGGCTCTTTATCTCTACGCCAGCTTATGTTTCACAGCTAGACTACTCGTTACCGACAGAGGCTACAAAAAACAAATCTGAGCAGTCTTTAGAAATTGAGAACGGTGACGTGGATAGTGACATCGAGAACGAGAACGGAAATATAAGCATCCTCCGGAAACTCCTTACGAAAGAGTGGCCAATTACAGCCACAAACATTCGCGAGTATTCAAGCCAGGCACCTTATCAGACTAACTTGGCCGATAATTCACTTATTGTAACGCTCTGCTCAATCCCTAGCTGCACTCGACTAGCACCTGGCGTATACGGACCGAAAGATTATATAAACTATCCAGCAAAGCTTAAAAAGGCTCGAAAGCTATCCATGGACGAGGGCGACATCCGTGCTTATTGTTTCGCACGCAGATCTGGGGAAAAATGTGAAGAAATATTTCCCCTCTGGGATGCCCATCAAGAACAGCTTTGGTTTCGAAAGCTTCAGAAGAAGAGTGAAGACGACCCTCTGCTTCGCAGCTTCATTACCGTTGCGCATCAAAAGAAATGGCCGGAACAAATAGTAGCCGAGACGCTTAAACTAATGGAACATACCGTGAGCGCGAAGTTTCTGATCGAGCCGAGCTGGTTCAAAGCCCGATCATACAACGTTCCCGACTTGGCGACAACACTCACTGCCCTTCGCTATGCGAATGAAGTCGCACCTCTCTCCTGGATTCGAGCGAATCATATTACTTGCGTCTGGCAGCTCACAGAAGAATCAGGGGTCAGTGTATTAATCTGCGGCCTCGTCCTAGGCCTTTTGGATTCGACCAAGCGGCCATGGTGGAAACCGATTCCGGCCTCGAATGACTTTGATACAAATTGGGAGCGCATCCAATCTCTATTCATGGAGAAAGACATCCCTGATTGGAACCATCCCGTGATTCAGGAGTATTTTGAGGAGGCAAGAGAGCTTGCTGCCAACAAGGAACTTGGATTTATAAAGAGTGAGAGCCTGGACCAATTTATTAACACAGTAAGATCTAGAACGTTTTAACCATGCCTGAAACCAACAAAGCCCCCGGACCGAGCGACCGCGTGAAAGCGATCTTCCAGAGCGCGAGCGAGGAGCATCAAAAGCTGATTCGTGAGATCCTTAAAGAGGAACGTGATGTGCAGCACATGTCTCGCCGTTCCGATATTCATAACAAAATATACGACCACGTGCGTCGCTTGATCAAATGATACTGGAACGACTCGTCATTCGAAACTTTCGCCAGTTCAAGGGCGAACATGAAATCATCTTCTCTGATCATCGAGAGAAGAATGTCACCTTGATCCATGCGGAGAACGGCTTTGGAAAGACCACCCTACTCAATGCCATCCTCTGGGCCCTGTATGGCCATAAAGGCCTCACGCCCGACTTCGAGGGCAAGGAGCAGTTGATTCATAATGGCCTTGCCCACAGCTTTCGCAACAAGCCCTCTGAACTTGAGGCCATGGTGCACCTCACCTTCAGTCATGACGGTGCCCGCTACATGCTCTCGCGTGCCATTAATTTAGCTGAGCAGTTAGTCGATCCACGTAGGGATCGAATGAGCCTCGAAACCCTGCGCGATGGACAAACCTTGAATCTCGATCGGGCGCAGCACCGCATTCACGCGATTATACCTGAGGGTATCTCTAAATTCCTCTTTTTTAATGGGGAGCGGATTGACGAACTGGGTCTGGATAAGAACCGAGGCCAGGTAACCGAGGCGATTCATCAGATGCTCGGCCTGAAACTCCTCAAGAGCACGATCGACGACCTGAACAGTCCAAGTGTGCGCGGTAAGTTCCGCAAGGAACTGGCCGATAAGACCAGCGACGAAAAGCGCGACCTGATTGATCAACAAGCAGAACTGGAGAGCAAACAAGAGCAGGCCGGCAAGAAACTTTCTACAGCACAAGAAGAGATCCAGGCCATCGATAATGAGATCATCACCATCGAGGCGAAACTTGCAGCCAACAAGGAGACCCATGAGCTGCAAGCGAAACGGGCTCAACTCCAGCGACAGAAGGACGAGACCAACGCACGTGCGGAGGAAGTTAACAAGCGTCTAGCCAAGCTGATCGCTGAAGATGGCTACACCCTCTTCACCCCGGAACTGGTGGCCAAAGGGAAAGCCATCATGAAGGATCTACGTTCGCAGAATCGGATCCCGGCTCCTGTCATTGATACCTTCTTGCAGCAATTACTGGATGAGGGCAACTGCATCTGCGAGCGCTGCCTTGAGCCCGGCAGTGATGAATACGAAGCCGTTAAAAAGAAACTCTCAGACGCACCAGATCAGGACTTTAATAATGCCGTCAGCGTGCTCGATCATGCCATTGGCATCCTTGAGGTTGTCGCGGAAAGCACGCGTGAAAACCTTCAACAACTGACCAAGGAACGCGCAGAGCTGACGACCCGTATCCGTGCGATCGAAGGGGAACTCGAGGATATCCACCAGAAGGTCGGCAACAAGGACGATGAAAAAGTCAAAGAGCTCGAAGATAGTCGTCGGGCCAAGACCCTCAAACGCGACGAGCTAACCTCGCGCTGCGGAGCAATTAAAAAGGAAATCGAGATTGCAGCCGAATCGATGGCCAAGTTGCAAAGCCAGATCAGCAAGATGGAGGACCTTGAAGACAAGGCGGCTCAGGCCCAGCGACGCGTCGATGCCGTTGAAGAATGCACCCGAGTCATCAGCGAATTACTTCAGGCTGAAACTGAGGAACTACGACCTCTCTTGAATGAAGAGATTTCCGAGCACTTCAGTAAGATCATCGACCGTGACTACCGGGCAGAACTCTCTGAGGATTTCGATCTGAGGATCCGCAGCTGGATTGGTGATGAAGATGATGAACGAATTGAGCAGGACGTGGCCCTCAGCACCGGACAGCGACAGGTTAAACTACTTGTCTTCATCGCCAGTCTTCTGGCTCTCGCAAAACGACGCTCCGAGATCCCTACCATTCTCAAGGGCACGGCGGGCAGCGAATATCCGTTAGTGACCGATGCGCCCTTTGGTAACATCAGCGTTTTCCGCGAAGGCATCAGTCGCTGGGTGCCGAATCTGGCCCCGCAAGTCACCATTCTACTCACTCCGAGCCAATATGATGGCGACGTAGAGAAAGCACTGCGCGAAACAGGGCGCGTCGCCAAACGCTACTACCTCGCTTACCACGGACCGGAAAACACCCTGCGCCAGGGTGCAAACGCTTACCTCACCGTAGAGGGTAAAGAATATCAGCAATACTTCACTAGCGATGAAGAGTTTACCGAAATTAAGGAGCTATGAGCATGAGACGAATTCAAAGAGATACAAAACATGAAGAGTTCATAAAGACCCTAGTTTCGGGAGATCAGGCGGTGTTCCGCGAGATTTGGAGAGTCCTACTTTTTGCCGCTGCCCTTGGCGTCAAGAAGGGGCAAAGGCAGCCACTCGGTGAAGTCGATTCAGGAAAAGCTTTTCCTGAAAGTTATTTTAACAGCCCAGGATGGAAAGGCTTTTTATATCTCTTAGGCTTCATAGATAACGATACTAGTGACCACCTGAGAAATGACGAGAAAGAGCAAGATAAGCTAGTCACTGCATTTGAGGAATACGCGAATTTCGGACTCCATGAAATGGCCAAAGTAGTTACCTCATCATCAGACGCACTAGGCCAACTAGCAGAATTAGTCTCCGAAAATGCTAAGGGTGAATTATCTGACCCTGACATCAGTAATTTGAATGAGGATAACCAGCTATGAGTATAGAAGAAGAATTCTATGAGCGTATAGGTGGTATAAATACTTACCGCAAAGGTAATCAAAGAGCTCCTCACAAGCCCTTATACCTACTTCTTCTGATTGCCTCTGTTCAACAACAGCTACCAAGACTGCAAAAATTCACCTCTTTTGAATCAACCTTAGTTGAAGCACTGCATCGATTTGGATTATCTAACAAGACGCAAAATGCACACTATCCGTTTTGGCGTCTTCAGAATGATAAAATTGCCGAAGTATCTCCCCCTACAGGTTACGACATAAGGCGGAGTAGCGATGACCCAAAGAAATCCTCACTAATAAACTTAGGCGCCGAGGGAGGTTTTTTGAAAAAGTATTACCAATTACTTTTTAATAATCTAACTATCCAAAGTCGTGCCATAGACAAAATCCTGTATGCGCACTTTCCTCCAAGCATACATGAAGAAATTTTAACTTTTTTTGATTTAAGAATTGAGGGTGCGAGGGCAAAGGATTACTTCAGCGATTCTGAGTTTCGAAGTCGCATTCTTTCTACGTATGGCAATACGTGTGCACTTACTGGCTATTCACTGCATTTCAGGGGCAATTTCCCAGGATTAGAGGCCGCTCACCTTTGTTGGCCACAAGTAGGCGGCAACGATGATATTTCTAACGGAATTTTGATGACAACATTATGCAGAAAGCTCTTTCATCTTGGCATAATAGGAATTGAACCCAGTGACTACAGTATACTGATATCTCCTCAAGCTTCCGATATTGGGATGCGAACAGGAAAACTTGCTAAGGTTCTAAATAAGAGAATTAGTTTACCGAATGGCACAAATTGTCAGCCATCAGTAGAAAATCTTACTTGGCATAAAAGATGGGTTTTTAGGAGTTAATTTTACTGCAGCCATCTCTCTACAAAGTCCGTGACTGATCTAGTTTCCTGACCTGAGGCCATATAGGACAGTCCCCTATGCAGGTGGGCTTTTAAGCAATTAGCAGGACCTTCTACATCTGTATCAAAGCCGTCTTCATTTGTCCGAACAACTATCATAGCGCTTAAGGTATCGCCCTCTTCCCCGGAAAAGACTTTCCAGGTCATTTCTACACCTCCATCAAGTTTCTGCTTTACTGCCGGCGGTGGCGTTTCCTCACGTAGGGAAAGACATAGTGCCCAGCGGCAAAGGATATTCCAATTCTCAATGCCAGTTTGTCTGCGCACCTTCATTAATTGATCACGCCCTTGCTTACTAATACGAACGGTTTCGACAGGTGGTTTCATAGGTTTTCAAAGTATCCGGATTTCATCGCTGTGCGCCCGGCCTTTTCGTCATGATCCAGTAGGTAGTGACGGGCGATAGCAGGTTTTAGTTTTTGGTGGTAACCGTTGACGATTTCTTCGTCAGTCGAGAGGAGCAGCACCTGATGGGAGGCCTGCGGGAAGTAACGCTCCACGAGATGCGAACGGTGCGTGGAATCGAGACGGCCCAGCGGCGTATCAATCACGGTAGGGATCGGCCGCCCAGAGGCGCGGGCGAGACCCCAAAGCATCGCCGTAGCCAGAAGCTGACGCTCCCCCGCCGAGAGACGATCGAAAGGTAATATCTCACCGCGCCGATCACGGAGTGTGACTTCGAAGGTTTCGGGATCAATCTTCAAGCCATGGACCAGATCGGTCTTGCGCAGCAGTTTCTGGAAGGATTCAAGCATGAGCGCTTCCATATTAGCCACATGACGGGCGATCACCTTGGTGCGAAAGCGATCCAGGGTTTCTCTCACCCGCTTGGAATGTTTCAGCATCCGTTGACGGTCATCCTCGGCAATTCGAACAGCATGATCCTGCTCGCCAAAGCGCTCCAGTTGTCGAGTGGCTTCCTCACGCCTGCGCCTGAGGGCCTCCAAGCGTATATCCAGTCCATCGATCTCGGCCATCTTAGCAGCATGTGTCTTTCGGGCCGCCTCCATCTCGCTTTGATACTTCGCAATCGCGTCGGCCTCCGGCACCCGGCCCAGTTCAGATTCGATCCGGGCGATTTTTTCTTCGAGTTGACGGATCTTCGCAATGCCAGCTTTGCTTGCTTCGTAGGCATTCGGAAGCACGCGTCCACGCAAATGAGCGATGTGTGGCGCTAGGTGGGGATCCGTATCAAGGACGGGCTCCTGATTTGCGTTTTGCTGACGCGTGCTACGGTCATCATTAAGTGCCTGACGCACTTTCTTTATAGCATTGGCATCCAGGTCAGCTGCCTTCAGCTGCTCGATAAGTTTTCCGTCACGTTCGATCAGGGCATCGACCAAGAGGCGGTCTTGACGGATCTCACCATCAGCCCGGACCTGAGATTCAACATGCCCGAGCAAGTCCTCGACGAGACGCAGCGGCAAGGGACCCGAGGCAATTTCACGCAAACCTGCTTCAGCCTCGGCCTTCACACTTTCCAACTGCTGGAGCTCGCGCTCCAAATCTTTGCGCTGAACAAAGAGATCACCGCCTTCCGCCTTGAAGCGATCTTCCTTGGTCTTTGCATCCCGTGCCAAACGCCCTGCTTCATTTGTCAATCGCCCTCGCTCCAACGAAATTTTTTCCAGTTGCCCGTCGAATTCCTGAAGCTCATGCTCGGCCTGTTTCAATTTCTTCGCCGCCTCAGGATCAAGCGCATCCGCTTTCTTGCGACGCTCAAAGGTCTTCAGGTCGCCCTCCAGTCTATCCACCAGATCCAGTCCGAGTAGCGAACGGATGGCTGTGCCTAAAATTTGGGCTGCGTTGCTCCCCTCGGCCAGCTCTTTGATCTGTTCACCATCAAAGAAGAAAAGGTTAGAGATGGAAACGGGTAGATAGGCCTCCACCACTTCATCCCAATGTTCGGTCAAAATCGGATCAGGTTCTCCATCACGGGTGACATGGACAGTCTCCTCAATCCCGCGCAGACCCTCACGCCAGCTACGCTGCAGCTCGAAGTAATGCGTCTGCCCCTCCATCATTCGACGAAAACGAAGTATAATCGAAGCCCCCTCGCCGGGATCAATACCCCGATGGATACACTCGCGAAGATAAGTATCATAAGCCATTCGGCCCGACCGGTTCGACACTTTGGCTTTAGGCCCGTAGAGCACCAGCAGAAGAGCATCGAGCAGTGTCGTTTTACCCCCACCATTCATACCTCCAAAAAGCACAACCGGCTTGCGCTCGACGGGAGTGAGCTCGGCCTCGTTGATGCCGCCGTAAGGGCCGAAATTCTCCAAACGAATTGAATCGAGAATCATATCTGCGTCTCCCCTTCGTCTGAGGAAGCCGAACCCTTATCCGCGGGATCCTCGGACACGATACTCATATGCTTGATCTCGTTTTCTCTTCGCTGCCGCTCCGCCGCGACCTGATTGGCCCGACCCACCGCATCGGCCTCATCATCGTAAAAGTGCTTTTTGAAGCTCTTTTCCAGCTGCTGGTAAAGCCCTGACCGACGCGCCGAGCTTTGCTGCTGTCGGGTGCTTGAAAGTAATTCACGTGTCAGCTCATAGTGCAGACGATCCTCACCGCAGAGCTCCTTGAGTTCGCTCATCTCAGCCGCACCAAGCACCATATCATCGTCTAAGGACTCGCCAGGATAAGGCTGCCCCGTTTCTTCTTCGTAGATGCCCGGTAAAAGATCCTCCACCTCGTGTTTGTCCACCACCCAAATTCGACGGATCTCACGCAATTCCTCAGGAGTGATCAGCTCAATACCACGGACATCTTCCGGGCCTTCTTCGCGGATGTAGGTTTGCGCTGAAAGTAACTTACGTATCCAAGCTTCACGAGACTCTTGAGTGTAAGGGCCAGGAACCGCTTTTCCACTGGTCATGACATGGACTGCACCCGTCATACGACGAAAATCTCTCAAATGATGATCCGAACCGTTTTCATCTCTCTCGGTATTCTGCCGAAAATCGAGTGCATTTCGAAGTTCGAGTAACGGCATCATCCAATCCTTCTCGGCATCATTCTGGATCATCGCAGTCATCGACTTATCTTTCTCGACCAGAGTGCAAACCCAGCAACCAAAGCGCGAATCACCGCAACTCGGCGTAGAGGTATCAACAACCAAAGGACACTCTCCATCGGCTGATGCCCCGGCATACATACCTAGCAGCTCCTTATTTGTTATGCCCCAAGGGTTCTTAACTTGATTCAGGTAAAACCAAATATCGTCATTAGACCAACTCTCTACGGGAGAATAAATTAAACATCCTGCGAGTGTAGCACTTGGACTTAAATTATCACGAATGCGATAACGTCGGTTCTTTTCCATCACCTTCGCGCGTGCACTACTCTCGGCTTTGCGCACACCAAGACAAAGAATTGCTTCACCGTTCTGGGTAACTACATTGGATATGAATCGATTCGATGGCTTGATTTTTAAGCGCTCGGTGCACCAACGGAATTTATGGCGCGGTGCTGGATAACCTCGGCCAATCAAGTTGACCCAAAATGACTCGTCGACTTTAGGTCGGAGTATTCTTGGCTTGAACGGCATATCAATTTCTTGAGCTAGGGCTTTCATGGATGCATGCGAGCGCTCAACCCAAGCGGATACCACAGGATTTTCCACCATAGTATCCGTTGAGATCACATGAACGGTTTTCTTTCTGGCCTCAACGGGCAGTTCAGCGATGGCCGACCAGATGAGCTGGAGCACGGCCGTCGAGTCCTTCCCTCCCGAGTAACCTATAATCCAGGGCACTTCATCCGCCTGATAGAGTTCCCGGATCTCTTCAGCGAGGCCTTCAATCGTCGCCTTGAAGCCGAGTGCATCAAATGCGGAATCGCGCTTTGGCTTTGTGGTAGTTGAGTCTTTCTTTGTTTTAGGCAGGTTTGTCTTTTTCTGGGCCATATTCTATGCTCTCGTCTTGTTAGGATTCTTATTTCTAGGTGTCGTCATCACTAATTATCTTTCATGCATTCATATCCCCATGCCAACATGTCTTCTGCTCTATCGTGGCTTGGGCGACCGAATTTACATCGACCGATAAGTAAAATAAGCAGCAAATTGCGACGAGTAGCATTTGATACCATGAGGGTGCCCAAAACAGGACATGGGATAACTGTATCGTAAATCGCTGCAACAAACCTCTTGATTTCCCTGTCTTGACTGCTCATCGGCTCATCTGCGGGAAGTGCGGTGCACTGGTCAACGATACGGCACGCTTCAGTCACCGCATCCAAGTATTCATTTTCTGTAACATTAATTTCCATTCCGACTTACCTTCGCTCTTTAATTATTTAACAATTACCAAAACTAGAGTCGCCCCTTCTGATAAGCCTCTTCGATTCGCTGCTCCTCATCACTCAGCGGCAAGTCGAGAGCGTCTTTGATGGCATTGATCGTCAGGGTCACGTTGTTGCTGGTCTTCGAAATACGTCCTCCAACCATCGCACGCCCTTCCCAGAGTTTGGCATTGCCTCGTGACCAGTCGATTTCAGACAAGGGGGACAGACGCTTCTTCCAGCCCTTGGGATACTTCTTCAGCAAGGCGTTTCCTGCCTTAGCCAAGGCCTGCAGAGCGATGCCATGCGAATGGATATAGCCCTCTCTCACTTCGCTGGAAAGCAAGCGGCCATCCCGAACTTGCGTCCAGGCCGGGAATTGCTCCGCCACAGCCTCCCAAAACTCCCGCGCGTAGTCCGCATCGGCGACGAGTTCGCCTTTAGCGATCCCCTCTATGAGGTCGGCGCAAGCATTATAGAAGGCAGAGAGGGTAAAGAGTTTACGGGAGCGCTTGGCCAGGGAAGACTTTTCCATGTCCACAATATCGCGGAAGACCTCCGACTGCATAATGACGAGCTTGGCCAGCTTGGCCTTATCATTGCGATGGTCATAGAGCAGACCAAGTGAACGGCTGGGGCGGATCGCATGGCGGTTGAGGTCTGCAAACATTTGCTGGCAGCGCTCCAGGCCAATATCGAGAAAGAAGACGACGGCGATAGTCTCATAAGCCAGCTCGGGCCGCTGCTCTAGTGCTTCAATAATAGAGGCTCGGCGATGCTGACCATCGTTGATAATAAAGCGGGCTTCCATCGGCACTTCGAGCATGCCCAGCTTGTCCTGCCCCTCCATTGGTTGAAAGTTGACCTCCGAGTCGATCGATACCGTCAACGCAGAGAAAACATAGTCATTGGGGTTATCCAAGACGTAGCCAGACATCTCGGGGATCCGGCCTTTATTCAAGGTGCGCTGTGCACGCAGCTCAGGCGGAAGTTCATCCTCATCAAAAATGGAGATCTGCCGGAGCATGCGGAGGGTCCACATGGCCACGTAATATTCGCGGCTGGCTTGGAGGCCACGGATAACAGGAAAGCTGAGAACCGGTTCGGTATTCATGGTGATAACTAAACGGGAGTTGAGAGATGGGTATTTAGTTCGGCCCGAGCCGAGGCTTCATCACAACGAGCCCGATCCAGCGCTTCGCTGGAACCTGCGGACTCAAGCTGAAGAACCTGGAACTGGGCCTTCCCATGGCGCGCGGAGGCGCGATAGAATGCTTCATCCCGGCGAAACAGGTCGTGCGCACGAATCGCCCCACCAAGTAATTGCTCAGAAGATTGCCAATCCAAGGTGCTATGAAAAACCTCTTCGCGTAGGATTTCTTCTACGATTGCAGCCGCTTCATCGTCCAGCTCAAGCGAGGCAAAGAAGCGCTCTAAAATCGAATCTGAACTTTTTTCTGGCATGATGAGCTTTTGAGTTTGCGGTCAGTGAAGTTTGTTTTTGCAATCAGATGGTTGAAGTTATGTATGTCAAAATAAAAACATACATTTGTTAAATATTTATGGATAAGCCGATTTATCTCGATTGCAATGCAACCACCCCGCTCGAAGAAAAGGTGCGGGAAACGCTCGTTCATTTCCTGACAGAGGACTACGGCAACGAAGGGAGCCGCACCCATGAATACGGTTCACGAGCCAAACAAGCGGTGCAGAAGGCCCGCGACCAGGTGGCGGCTGTGTGCGGTGCAAAACGGGATGAAGTGCTCTTTACAAGTGGGGCCACCGAGTCGAATAACCTCGCGCTGCTCGGACTCATGGAGACAGGGCACAAGCTGAAGAAGCTACATATCGTCAGCACTCGAATTGAACATAAAGCCGTGCTGGAACCACTTGAGTGGATGGAGCGGCAGGGCTTTGAGATTACCTGGGTGGATGTGGATGCCAGCGGAAGAGTGGATCCACAGGCAGTGGTTGATGCGATGCACGACGACACCTTGCTCGTCTCCGTCATGCATGCGAATAACGAGACCGGGGTCATCCAGCCGATCTCTGAAATCTGCGAACTGCTGAAAGACCATGAAGCCTACTTTCACTGCGATGCCGCGCAAAGCTACGGCAAGCTGCTCGACCCGCTGAAAAATCCGCGGATCGATCTGATTAGTATCAGTGCGCATAAAATTTACGGACCGAAAGGAATCGGCGCACTGGTCGCCCGACGTAGAGGCTTCCGCAAGTGCCCTTTGACGCCGCTGCACGTGGGCGGAGGCCAAGAGCGCGGCCTGCGTCCCGGCACCCTACCCGTCCCATTGATCGCAGCGCTAGGAGCGGCCGCCGAGATCGCCGTAAAAGAGAATGATAAAAGATCTAAGCGATGTCTGGACCTAAGAGCAGCCGCACTAGAAGCCTTGGGCCCATTAAAGATTCAACTATCCGGCGATCCCGAACACACGCTGCCACATGTGATTAATTTCTCGGTTGGGCAGATCGACTCGGAAGCACTGATTGTCAGCTTAAAGGATCTGATCGCCATCTCAAACGGCTCCGCCTGCACCTCTGCCAGCTATACGCCCAGCCACGTGCTCAAAGCGATGGGTATGGACGATGATGAAGCCAATAACTGTGTCCGTATCAGCTGGTGCCACATGACGCCTGATGTGGACTGGGAGGCCGTCGTGCAACGGATCCAGAAGATGCTCTAAAAGAGCTCTTGTTGCCGAAAGTCCTGCGAGTGGGGCTGTTGTAATGAACTAGCCATAGTCGACCTGAGAAACGCTTCAGGTGAATGAATGACTTCATTAATAGAGTGTTTTTTGCTAAGCCCGACAAATAAAGCACAAGCACGAGCCTGGCAATTGATTGATTTTTCAGGATTGAATTCAATATCCGAAAAGCCGGCGTAGCTGGAAAGTCGCTTTGCGATGTTCGGCAAATCACTTAAGGCTTTAATATAAAGCCAGTCATAGAAAGCAGTTTTAGGTTCGGTTTCAAAAACATGTCCTTCAAATTCGAATCCTACTAGCTGACCGCTCTCTCGAAGACGACCATCTCGTTTTGCTTCAAGACTTGAGCATTCGTATAGATCTTGAAAAGGCCCGCCACCTTCGAAGACCTTACCACCTTGAAATGCGCACTCTAAGGTTATCGATCGACCATTATCTAATCGTATTGGCAAATTGAACGCGCTGAGCTCACGCCCAATCGCCTCGTCCGATTTTGTGGAAACCTCTAAGATTGGTTCATAACCCTTTTGTTGAGCTGACTGATGCAGTGCAGTGATATTTTTCTTCTTTTGTATAGGTGCAAATCCGGCATTCCACTTAAATTCGACATCAACCTCTTTGTAGAAAGCCGAATTCTCTGCAACGGGAACAAATATGGGTCTACGTGCCATAATTAGGAAGACGAATGTATTTTAGAGGGATGGCCTTCGGAACAAGAATCTCATACTTCTCGGCTATCTTAAGCCGCGACATCACCTGAGGGTCTCCCCAGTCCAATTTGCTATATAAAACTTCAAAGTCTAAATCTGATTGTGCTTTCTCAGGCTCTAATAAGCAGACTCCAGCCTTATTGGCTACACCTGATGTAAAACGGACACCATCAACATCCAAGACATCTACTGAAACCGCGATGAATAAAGTCGTTCCAATTCGGCCCTCTTTTCTAGCTACATATTCCATTGGATGACGATGGCGCGGGCATAGATGAACGTATTCATCGAGCCCTAATCTAGCATCCTCCTCGTGACTCCAGTCATTCCCTCCTGGATGAGGAACTGATACGCCACGGCACTTCATCTCTTTAAGCGACAGAAGGCCGTGTTTAGCTATCGAAGAAATATTCCTAAGATCCGTGAAATGATAGAAACACGGTGGCTTATACTTATTTCTGAAATCTAGGCATGCCATAGCAATCATGCTATTTTTTAACCACTCTCTTAAGCAACAGCGATTTCGTGAGCCCTCGCAATTCACATAGAGACAAAAACTCAAAAAGACTCGGCCCATAGCCAATCGTCTTTGGATCGAAGCCTAATTTTTCAAGCCGCTTAGAAAAGCCGCTGGCATCATTTTTGAATTCATAGTCTGCAGGGGCAAATCGCTCCTTGAAAAAGAGCAGCTGACGATCCTCGCCCAGAGTATGGTCGAAGACGGTAACGAAGTCTTTGCGAAGATCAATTTTGATGCGAAGCTGTAACTCGGGCAGAGGCTTGCCATCGAAGTCATCATAACGCTGCAAAGTAAGTTTCCCCGAACCCACGTGAATTTTAATCACATCCACTTCGTCCAGATCCCCGAATCGCCGTAAGCCGCAAAAGACGTAGACCCGAAGAATCGCCGGTAGCTGATCCAGTAGGCTTCGGTGGAAGGTAAAGTGACTCTCTTGAAGATCCAGATGTCCACAATTGACCTCTTTCAAGGCCAGCCACAGCTCATCAGGATCACCGGAAGCGAAGAGCAGTTCCACTGACTTTTGCTTGGCTCGTTCGAAGTCGCCGAAAAACACTTTGATATCCCGTCGCATCCGATCCGGCAAGTGCTTGCGAAGGAAGCGGCGCTCGAAGTGCTTCATTGCGAGATATACGAGCACGTCCTCTTCACGTAATCGTCGAGCCTCTGTGAGAAGATCTGGACTGTGATAGCGTTGCGCAAGCTCGACAGATCGCTTCAATCCCCCGGTCCGCTGCTTCAGATCCTCCAGTTGATCAAACTCTGTAGGATCCGGGGCACGCCCCAGCTCCAGCATACAAGACCATAGATTGTCCATCAGCTCCCGATGCAACTGATAGCGCCCGACCATTTGCTCCTCACGCGCCACGGGTTGCGAGAAGCGCAACTGACTGCTGATTTCTGTCCAATCGACATGTCTGCGCGTTCGAGCTGAGAGGAACTGCTCGCGACGAATTGGATCCTCGAAGACCAAACAGATGCCCAGCGCGAGCGTGACAGGTTCACGGTCCAAACATTGCTCAATCAAGTCTTCCAATTCCCCGGGCGCGTAGAACTTTTGAAAGGTGCCACTTTTGGTTAAGAATCCATCTCCCAGCGGACGTGTGTGCGCGTCTGTCTCCTGACCTCGCGGAAGCGCCGAAACAATCAACACATCATCGCTTAATTTGAATGCGCCTTGCAGTGCCTCAATCCGTTCCTGCGGTCGCTCGATCACATTGAGCACGTAGCCAAGGTTAACCACATCTGCGGCAGTGCGCTTCGCCTTGGGACGGAAAGCGGGATCCCAGCCAGTTGCTTCGTAACCTAAAGACTGAAGGCCCTCGACATCCATACCACGCCCGCAGCCGTAGTCGAAGAAACGGTGCCCCTCGCGAAGCAGTCCATGCTTCATCAGTAATTTCACGGGTTTGGATAAATCATAGCGTTTGATCGCAGTGCGATGCCGATCGACGACGACCGATTCATCAAGGGGTTCGTGAGACTGCCCTGCATCCACCTGCACCAATGTATGCCCTTCGAAAGTTAGGTCCATTTTACGAAGCAAACTCTCCCAATAGAGCCGAAGCCCAATCCGAGATCGGCTGAAAATGGGGTCGTTCCGTAATTCTTGTAGTCGTCGGCTCAGTAATTTAGCACTTTGGACAATAGCAATGGCACATGGTTCTTAGCCAGATCCCAAAGCGCCGCATCGTCGATCGTGTCG
>Ga0307933_1000802_pt1 | contig 27932 bp, 24 predicted proteins | sample OrgLakmetageno88_FD_201811 | JGI IMG/M metagenome (GOLD analysis project Ga0307933, IMG submission 201811) | Saline water microbial communities from Organic Lake, Antarctica - #88 | ecosystem: Environmental > Aquatic > Non-marine Saline and Alkaline > Saline | place: Antarctica: Organic Lake... | reverse complement strand
GGTTTTACAGTCCGCAGCCGCAGTAAAAAATGTCTTTTATTGTGGTCACAGAAATACAGTTAAAAGAATTGGGAAAAGCCCACTTCACACTGTCTTTATGAAACTGCTACTTCCCCAAGTATTCCCAGCAAAAATCCGGCTACCGCGCCCATTGCGGGTGCCCATTGCTTTTCCAGCCGGGACTGGGGGGCAATATCTTCAAAAATGATGTACAAAATTCCACCGGCTGAAAATAGCATTATGGCAGAAACGATTTGTGGATGATTCGACAAAACGAAATAGCCAGTGAGCCCGGAAATCGGACCTAACAAGGCCATAAGCGCGAATGCGCCGACGATCTGTGAGGCACGGTAATGTGTTGATTTAGTCAATTCTATACAGGCGTTGAATCCTTCCGGGAGGTTTTGCAGCGTAATAATCAAGGCAAGCAGCAGCCCGGCAGACTGTGAGACGGCAAAGGTTGCGCCAAGCGCAAGCGCTTCCGGGATAAAATCGGACAACATGGCTACCAGTTGACTTGAGGATGTTGCCTTAGCAGCCAGCAAGATATCAAGAAGCATAAATACCAAACCGCCACCGACAAAGCACAAAGCGATCATCAGCGGTTCCAGGTTTCGTACGCCCTCCGGAACCAGCACCAGCGCAACTGACGACAGCAACGCACCCCCGCCAAATGCAATGACGCTGTGGCGAATCTCGGTTTCAAGCCAATAGGGCCGGATACGTTCAATGGCCGCAATGGCTGCCCCAACCGGCATCGCCATGCCTGCGATCAGTGTCAGCAGAGCAATGGGAAGCCAGCTATTCAAATCACTCATACCTATCCTTTAAATCGTTTTGTACATGACACTATTTTGACCGAGACATTGTAGCAGACTGCTGAAATTTGCGGAATTTCGGAGTTGTCCCATCTACCCGGACACCTACTTTATCTCCAAGGTCCTTCGACAGGCTCAGGACGAACGGGGGTCCAGCTATTAAAGGTACTCATATATTTCCTTCTGTGGCACAACACCTTCCGATCGATCTGAATGGAAGACTGAAGAGGACAGTATGGCAGCAATCCCGTCCAGCCCAGTTCAGATCGATGACAATACCGACTACCGGTCGCTCAACCATACTTCATTATTCCCTTTATCAAAGGCTGCCATCCAAGCGGTCAGATCCGGTGCATGGCGGGCGACAAAGCGTTTCAGATCGGCGCGTTCGCAGGCCTGACCGGTGAACACCCGAACGTACTCGGCGATACGGGAAATCCGCTCATCTGGCGTATCAACCGCACGCATTGAGATATACCCGATCTGCGTTAAGTAGATGGTGCGTGCCCGAACGCTGGCTTCCAGCGGCGGGTAGTCAAAGTTAGACAGCATGCGCGTGAGAGCCGCCAGCCGCGCCTCATCGGCGGCGGCCACTTCGGCAGCAACGGCATTGGAGTGCAACGCCCAGTAACGCACAGCGTATTCAAGGTCCGCATCAAACAGCTCCGTATCCAGCCAGCAATCAAAGACGTTCAACATGGCCTCTACCACGGTCCCCGCATAACATTCGGTCTGCTTGATCAGACCGCCGGTGTTTTTGTGCTTCCAGTGTGTCAGCAATTGGGCTAGCAGTGCCTCCCGGTCTTTGAAAAACCAGTAAAAACTGGTACGTGAGGTGCCCAGAGTTTTGGCCAGCAGCTGGATTTTAACCGCGTCGATCCCGCCGCTAATCAATGCCTCGTAAGCTGCGTCGAGCCAGTCTTCGGCGCGGCCTTTGTCGCTCTCGGTGGTCATGTACCTTCCCGTTTGGATGTCGAAAACAGAATCGTTTATTGCCTCTTTATGTACATAAGTGTCGTTTATATTGACACCTATGTACAGTGCGCGCTAGCTTAACGGTCTGGCTCGCATTCAACCGGAGGCTACCATGGCCCAGGACCCGCTGCTGACCCCTTTCCAGCTCAAGCATCTAACGCTGAAAAACCGGCTTATGCTCACCGCACACGAGCCGGCCTACCCGGAAGACGGTATGCCGAAGGAGTTGTATCGCGCCTATCACGTCGAGCGAGCCAAAGCAGGCATCGGTTTGACCATGACCGCCGGGTCGGCTGCCGTGGCGAAAGACAGCCCGCCGGTATTCAACAACATCCTGGCCTACAAAGACGAGGTCGTGCCCTGGATGCGCGACCTGGTTGATGCCTGCCACGAGTACGGCACAGCGGTAATGATTCAGCTCACCCACCTGGGCCGGCGCACGCGCTGGGACAAAGGCGACTGGCTGCCGGCCGTTTCGGCGTCACACTACCGGGAAATGGCGCACCGGGCCTTTCCCAAGCAGGTTGAAGACTGGGACATCGACCGATTAATCAGAGACTACGCCGACGCCGCCGAACGCATGCATGCAGCAGGTCTGGACGGCATTGAGCTACAGGCTTACGGCCATCTCATGGACCAGTTCTGGTCGCCGCTGACCAACACCCTCGACGCGCCTTACGGCGGCAACCTGGACAATCGGCTGCGCTTCACGTTCGACGTATTGCGAGCTATTCGCAAACGGGTTGGAGATGACTTCATCATCGGCGTGCGCTACACCGGCGATGAACGCCTGCCCGGTGGGCTGACTGCGAATGACGGTATGGATATATCCCAGCGTCTCAAGGACAGCGGTCTGGTCGATTTCCTCAATGTTGTACGCGGACACATCGACACCGACCCGGGACTGACCGATGTCATTCCTGTTCAGGGCATGCCCAGTGCGCCGCATCTGGATTTTGCCGGTGAGATCAAACGCAAGATCAATTTTCCGACCTTTCATGGCGCCAAAATTCAGGACGTCGGCACGGCGCGCTATGCCATTGAATCCGGCAAGGTCGATATGATCGGCATGACCCGGGCGCACATGGCCGACCCGCACATCGTGCGGAAAATACTAGAAGGACGAGAACATGAAATCCGCCCCTGCGTGGGCGCCAACTATTGTCTGGATCGCATCTACCAGGGCGGTGCTGCCTACTGCATTCACAACGCCGCCACCGGTCGTGAAACCACTATGCCACACGAGATTCCCAGGGCCGCCACGCGCCGTAAGGTGTTGATCGTCGGAGCCGGGCCAGCAGGACTGGAAGCAGCCCGGGTGGCGGGCGAGCGTGGCCACGAAGTAATTGTGCTGGAAGCCACCGGCGATGCCGGCGGCCAGATAAGACTGACGGCGCGAAGCGAACGCCGCCGCGAGATGATGGCGATCATCGACTGGCGTCTGGCCGAGTGCGACCGGCTGGGCGTCGATATACGGTACAACGTCTGGGCCGAAGCCGAAGGCATCCTGGGTGAACAGCCGAATGTGGTCATCGTCGCCACCGGCGGCTACCCGATCGAAGATCAGCCCGCAGAAGGTCACGCTCTGGTGGTCAATAGCTGGGATATCCTTTCCGGGCACGTCAAACCAGGCCAGCGTGTTTTATTGTTTGACGCCGCCGGCGACAACACGGCCTTACAGACCGCCGAGATGATTGCAGATACCGGCGCCCGGCTGGAAATGATAACGCCTGACCGCACCCTCTCGGCTGAAGTCATGGCGATGAACCTTGTACCCTACATGCGGGCACTGCAACAGAAAGACGTTACCTTCACACCGACCTACCGGTTGAAATCCGTTTTGAGCGATGGCGACGCCTTGCGGGCCATCGTCACCAGTGACTACCTGGATCTCGAACTGGAAAGGCGCGTGGATCAGGTTGTGGTCAACTACGGCATCACGCCGATGGCAGACATCTACTTCGAGCTGGTGCCGCACTCGAGTAACGGCGGGGAAGTTAATTACGACGACCTGATCATCGGCAACCCTCAGTCCGTGGTTCGCCATGCCGGCGGCGGATTTCAGTTATTCCGGATCGGCGATGCGGTCGAATCACGCAACACTCACGCGGCTATTTATGATGCGTTGCGACTAACAAAAGACCTATAGCAGACTGTTGAAATAGACGTAATCATGGCACTCACCTCAACACTCCGATAGCGGTAGCCGCTTGACTGAACTACCCTCGGTAGTAAACTCTACGGGTTTTTGTTCGGTTAAGCTGCTCTAAATTAAAATTAACGTCAGGGAGCGCCGCAGTATGGATTACCAAACGTACCGACATGAACTGAGCAAACACCTGGCCGGTTCGGAAATATTCTTCCCTACTGAAGAATTTAGCACCCGATGTGCCAGAGTGCGGTCAGCCATGGCAGAAGCGTCTTTGGATGCCCTGCTACTGACCGATCCTTCAGATATCTATTATCTGACGGGTTATCACACCTTTGAGGTGTCAGTACATACCGCCCTCGTAGTCACTGAACATCAGTTAATTCTGCAAGTACCGTCGATCGAGACCGGGCCAGCAGTAGTGACCGCCATTGTGGATGATATTATTGCCTATCGCTGGGAAAACACCAGTGAGGTGATTGAACCGCTGTGCGATGCTTTGGCACAGTCCAGTGCCATTGGCATCGATGGTATGAGCGCCGGTCTACGCTACGGTATTATAAGCCAGTTGCAGCAGCGACTGGGGGCATCGAGATTTATCGAGGGCGGGTTTGTGCTGGACCGAATCCGCATTGTTAAAAGTGAGGCTGAGCTGGTTTGCCTGCAACACAGTGCAACTATCACCTCTGCAGGCCTTGCGGCAGCCATTAGTTGTATTCGTCCGGCAATGACCGACAACGACATTGCCGCCGAAGGTTCTCGTGCTTTATTGGCTGCAGGCAGCGAGTTCATGAGCCTGCAACCGATCGTAACGAGCGGCAAGCGCAGCAGTATTATTCATGTGAATCACAAGCGTAATGTCATCTCGCCAGACGATTCGGTATTCCTCGAATTCGGCTCGGCCTATCAACGTTATACGGCGCCAATGATGCGCATGGCGGTCGCCGGAAAAGCGAGCGATGAAATGAAAGCTGTCCGGGACCTGTGCCGACAGCTGTTTGACGCACTTTGCCCGGCCATGAAACCCGGCCATACCTTTGACCAGGCAGCAGCAGCGGCCGAATCGATACTGGCACAGCGGCAGGACCTGTTTTTTTCTGGAGTATTTGGCTATGCGGTTGGCGCTCAGTTTCCGCCAAGCTGGGTGGAAGGCACCGGCTATATAGCCAGGGGTCAGCAGCGAGTCTTCGAAAAGAACATGGTTTTCCACCTGCCGCTCTGCCTGCGTTTACCAGGCCGTTGGGGCATTGGCTTGAGTGATACGGTTTTGGTGACTGACAACGGCGCCGTTCCAATCACGAATAATGACTGGCAGATTCATGAGTGCTGAGCAATAAAACACTTTTAAATAGAGCAAGAATGGCTGTGATGGCTGTGATGGCTGTGATGGCTGTGATGGCTGTCCAAAAAGGGTGCCAGTCGACTAGTGGTTCATGCGTGCAGATGTTCTATAGTGATCGTTACATGCGGGGCGAGGGTTCAATCTATGGCTATAAAGAAGTCTGAGCAAACTAAACGTGAAGAGCGTTACGCCATTGAATCTGGTGATACAGTTAAAGACCTGTCACCAGCGGGGATTGCAGAGTACCAATCGAAGGAAAGTACCAAAGGTGCTCAGGATTCTCTGGAGGTTGTGCTCAAAGAGATCTCTGCCCAGGCTGCAGAAGTAACCGACGAATCCATTATAGAAGACATTTCCGGGCGTTTAAGCGCGATACTGTCTGGCGCCTCGCCTGATGATGTGGCTCTGCTCCATAAAACCTTGGTGAGTGAGAAATTCCTGAGAACGGCTCAACTGGGCATAGATTCTGATAACGAACTGTTGCCAGATTGGCGGGATAGAAAATACCCCTATAAAAACCGAATGCGCCGAAAGTCCTACGAGAAGCAGAAATATAGCCTTCAGGTTGAATTACTCAAGCTGCAGCGCTGGGTAAAAGATACGGGCTCTCGTGTTGTTATCCTGTTTGAAGGGCGTGATGCCGCTGGAAAAGGAGGTACGATCAAGCGCTTCATGGACCACCTGAACCCACGGGGCGCCAGAGTGATCGCACTTGACAAACCAACACCTACAGAGCAAGGGCAATGGTATTTTCAGCGCTACGTCGCACATTTACCCACTGAAGGTGAAATCGTTCTGTTTGATCGCTCCTGGTACAACCGGGCTGGCGTCGAACGTGTCATGGGCTTCTGCTCTGACGATGATTATCGTGAATTCATGCGCCAGGTGCAGGATTTCGAGAGAAACCTGGTTCGTTCGGGTATGCACATCATCAAATTCTGGTTTTCTGTAACCCGTGAAGAGCAAAAACGCCGGTTTGTCGAGCGTGAGAGCCATCCATTAAAACAATGGAAACTCAGCCCAATCGACCGGGCTTCCCTGGATAAATGGGAAGAATACTCCAAAGCCAAGGAAGCCATGTTTATCAATACTGACATGGCCGAATCTCCCTGGATCGTGATTAAATCTGACTGCAAGAAACGAGCGCGGCTAAATGCCATGCGCTATGTATTGAGCCAGTTTGAATATCCGAACAAGGATACTAACCGGACAGGGTCGATAGATTCGCTGATTGTGAGCCGGGCCGCCACTTACCGGGTATTTGATTAATCGCAAAGCACATATCCGACATCGTGCAAAGGACTCAATGAACGTCCTCAGTCACCCAACCGTCCAGGATGTGCACGTGGCGGTTGCAGCGGCTGGCAAGTTCAGTAGAGTGGGTGACGATCAGAAAGGTGGTGCCGCGTTCGCGATTGAACTGCCGCATCAGAGCGAAAATCTCGTCGGCAGAGCCCGTGTCGAGGTTCCCGGTCGGTTCATCCGCGAGCACCAGTGCGGGATCAGCAACCAGCGCCCGGGCTACAGCGACCCTCTGCTGCTGGCCACCAGATAGCTCACTGGGTAAGCGTGAACCAAAACCACCCAGGCCAACCGCATCCAGCAGGGTTTCAGCCTGAGCCAGAGCCGACCTATTCAATCGTTTGTCCCTTGCCATCAGCGGCAGGCAGACGTTTTCAGCAACACTGAAGGCGTTGATGAGGTGGTGGAACTGGAAGACAAACCCAAGCGATTGACCGCGCAGCCTGGTAAGGCCCGCCTCGTTCAACCGGGCGGTCTCCTGGCCGTCAAGACAGATCGTGCCTGTGGTGGGTCTGTCCAGTAAACCAATCAGATTCAGCAGGGTACTTTTACCGGAACCGCTGGGGCCGATCAGGGCTGCAAAATCCCCGGCTGCCAGGCTCAGATCGGTGGCGTGCAACACCTCAACCTCAGCTGGAGTGTCGACACGGTACCGTTTGGTGACACCGTTCAGCGTGAGAATCGGTTCAGCCACGAATCGCCTCCACCGGGTCTAATCGAGCGGCTCGCATGGCTGGCAGTACCGCCGCGATCAGACCCGTACCCGTGGCCAGGGCCGCCGTCGAGATCATGAGTGGGGCTGTAAGCGGAATCGGAAACGGCAGCGCCGGTACCAGGTGGGTGAACAACAGCACCAGTGCGGCTGCGCTGAGTAAGCCCAGCAAAGAGCCGCCAAGCCCGAGCAGCCCGCCCTGCCAGAGGAAGATACCAATCACCTGGCGACGCGACGTACCGGTAGCACGGAGTATGCCGATCTCGCGTGAGCGCTGCACCACCGATACCACTAGCACGCTGGCGATGCCGAACGCGACGGATACGGCGATGAAAAACCGGATGATGTCAGAGGACAGGCTTTGAGAACGCAGGCCATTGAGCAACTCACCGTTGGTCGACATCCAACTTTCCGCCTGCAAGGCGTGTTGCCTCTTCAGGTTATTGGCAATCGCTTCCGCAGAAAAGATGTCTTTTACCTGCAGTTGAATGCGCGAGACCCCACCCGGCAGGTCCAGCAATGTCTGGGTGCTGCGCAGATGCATGTAAACCATGCTCAGGTTCAGATCCCGCAGCCCCAGATCAAAAATGCCGGAAACCGACACCACCCGGTCACGTCGACCCGTTGCCAGACGTAGCCGTCCGCCTATGTCCAGCCCCAGTTCGTTCGCCAGATCCAGACCGACAAGCACCTGATCCGGGCCCAGTTGATAGGCCCCGGCGACCAGTTTATCCTGCACTGGAATCTGCCGGCGATAGCTGACCGGGTCGATACCCGTCACCGTTACATTGCGTTCAGCGGCACCCTGGATTGCCAATGCCGGTCCGGATACCAGCGGCGACACTGCACGCACGCCAGGCGTCCGGGCAAGCACCGGCAAAAGCCTTTGCCATTGATCGATAGTGGTCAGGCGTTGCGGCGACTGCTGTACCAGCGTTAATGAGCGACCTTCCGCTTCAGACGTCAAACGGCGCGCCTGCTCGGCTCGCGGCTTCAGGACAATGTGCGCCTGGGTGCCCAACGTATCTTCGATCAGGCTTATCTGCAGACCGTTGATAAGCGCCGTCAGAAACACGATGATCGCCACACCCATCGCTACCCCAACGCCGATAAGAACACTCTGGAAACGCCCCTGGCGCAGGAACCGAACAGCCACAAGCCATTGAAAGTTCATAGCCGGAGCATCGCCTGTGGTTTCGCTCGCGAGCCCGGCGCAATGGCATTCGGTTCCGCCACAACCAGCGCTTCGGCCGACAAGCCATCGAGCACCTCGACCCGATCATCACCCATCAGACCCAGGGTTATCGACTGTTGCACCACTCGTCCGTCCCTAACCACCAACACCGCGGGGCGGTCGGGTTCCGGGTACAGGATCGCAGAGGTTGGCAGAGAGATCGATGCTGTGGTTTGGGCAACGCTTATCTGCACCGAAGCGGTCATGTCAGCTTTCAGATAGTCAGGGGGGTCGTCAATGCGCAGTCGTACAGGAAGAATGGCACGCAAGGGATCGATGCGCGGCCCGATAAAACTGACGCTCGCCGCAAATGTCCGGTCGGGAAAGGCATCGACCGAAACCAGGGCCGACTGGTTTAACGCGACCCGACCGGTCTGTTGTTCATTCAATGACAACTCGACTCGATCGAGCTCTGTTCCGACCAGTGACAACAACATCGCCCCCGGCTGGACCACATCACCTGTCTCCACTGACCGCTGCACTACACGACCGTTGATCGGAGCGGCCAACCGGGTATGCGACAGCACAGCGCGAGACTGATCAAGGCTAGCCTGCGCCGCCCCGACCTGAGCCGCTAACAACCGGTATTCGCTGCCGCCCACCTGTCGGCTCTGCACAACCTGACGGGCATTGAGCCGACGCGCCTCGGCCAATTCCACCGAGTCCTGACGCGCCTCCCAGTCGAACTCGGACATAAAACCGTCGAGTCTCAATTGTTGCGCCCGCTCCATCTCCCGGCGCGCATGATTAAGGTTGGTCTCCGCCTCAACAGCATTCATCGCCGCTTCGGGTTGCCCGACCTGCGACAGTTGGCCAAGCCGAGCCTGCGCTTGCACCAGCGACGCCTGCGCCAGCCGGACGCCCGCCTGTGCTTCGGCGTCATCCAGCAACACCATCGGCTGCTCTTGCTGTACCCCATCGCCTTCATCAACCTCGACAGCGACCACCGTACCCACCATCAAAGCGCCCAAATTGATGCGCTGATTACTGGATACCCGTCCGGTAGCCACCAGACGCTGGGTAATCGACCCGGTATCAGGCCGGATGACCGCAACAGCAGGGGCCTGGACATACCAATAGCCACCGGCAACGGCAACCGCCACGACCACGGCCGCGATAAAAACCCTGAATACCATCCGATCACGCTCCCTGTTGCATGCCGCGAGTCTAGCAGGCTTCCTGGAATGTATTTCCTGACAGGCTGTTAATACTCATAGAAAATCTGCCACCTGTTACCGGACCATGTGGTCCGACACTTCGGAAGTTCCGGCGAAACCAGCGATACTTGCCTACTTTACCGGTACTCCTCGGGTGAACCGGAGGCCCGATACCTGCCGACTTGACGTTATTGCTCGGGCTAACGGCAGAACACACTGTCGAGACAAAAGTATTGGTCATTTCCATAGCAGCAGTATCGTTCGTCAACGTCAATTTTTGGATCTGCGGTTTCCCGAATCAATCAGGGCAAATCAGTCACAGCTCCCTGCGATGCTGAACCGACGGTACGAGCGTACTTCGCCAACACGCCTCGAGTGTATCGGGGCCCCGGTGTCTGCCAGGCCTTTTGCCGGCGTTCAAGCTCCTGCTCCGTGACATCCAGCTCAATCCGGTTGGCGACAGCATCGATGGTTATTCGGTCACCCTCTTCGACCAGGGCAATGGGGCCGCCCTCGGCGGCCTCCGGGGTGATATGGCCAACAACGAAACCATGGCTTCCTCCGGAAAAGCGACCGTCGGTAATGAGCGCGACATCGCTGCCAAGGCCTTTGCCCATAATTGCAGAGGTTGGGCTGAGCATTTCCCGCATACCCGGTCCACCTTTGGGTCCCTCGTAGCGAATGACCAGCACATCTCCCGCGACGACTGAGCCATCCAGAATATGTGTCTGGGCTTCTTCTTCAGAATGAAATACCCGGGCCCGACCGGTAAAGTGAGTACCTTCCTTGCCGGTGATTTTTGCGACCGCGCCGGTCGGTGCAAGGTTGCCGTACAGAATGCGCAAATGACTGTCCGCTTTGATCGGATTGTCAAAAGCACGAATGATTTCCTGGTCGTCGGGATAGGGCGCGACGTCAGCCAGGTTTTCGGCCAGTGTATGCCCGGTTACCGTGAGGCAATCACCGTAAAGCAGCCCGCGGTCCAGCAGCATTTTCATCAGTGGCTGAATGCCGCCGATAGCGACCAACTCAGACATCATATAGTGGCCGCTGGGTCGCAGGTCCGCCAGCACGGGAACTCGCTTACCAATCTCGGCAAAGTCCTCAAGTGATAACTCAACGCCTGCTGTGCTTGCCATGCCAAGCAGGTGCAGCACCGCATTGGTAGAGCCACCGAGCGTGATGACCACAGTAATCGCATTTTCGAAGGCTTCCCGGGTCATGATGTCGGACGGTTTGATATCTCGCTCTAACAAGTTAAGCACTGCGGCACCGGCGGCCCGGCAATCCGCAACCTTGGTATCGGACACGGCATTCTGGGCGGAACTGCCCGGCAGACTCATCCCCATCGCTTCAATCGCCGACGCCATGGTATTCGCCGTGTACATACCTCCGCACGAACCGGCCCCGGGAATCGCAGTCTCTTCGATCTGCTTGACCTCGATCAGGTCCAGCTTGCCCTGAGCATGGGCACCAATGGCCTCGAACACGGAAATAATGTCCGTGTGATTCTCTCCCGGCAAAATGGTGCCACCGTATACGAAGACCGCTGGCCGGTTCAGTCGCGCCAGGCCCATCATGCACCCGGGCATGTTCTTGTCGCAGCCACCAATGGCGACCAGCCCATCGAAGCCCTCGCAACCGGCAACCGTCTCTATAGAATCAGCAATCACTTCGCGCGACACCAGCGAATACTTCATGCCCTCGGTGCCATTGGCAATGCCATCTGACACGGTAATGGTATTGAAGATAAGAGACTTCCCGCCGGCCTCATCGGCACCTGCCGCTGATTCTTCAGCCAGCCGGTTGATGTGCATGTTACAGGGCGTGAGGTTACTCCAGGTGGACGCGATGCCTACCTGAGGCTTGCGAAAGTCCTCGTCACTGAAACCAACCGCTCTCAACATGGCACGACTGGCTGACTTACCTATGCCATCAACGACCTGCGATGAATAACGGCGACGCTTGTCCTCTGTCATGGCTAACTCCTATTCTAATTATTTGAAAGCCTCAGACTGACAGAATAAACGCAGGTCAGCAAAGAGACTCGGGGTGAATAACAGAGTATATCAGCATCTGATGGATTGCCCGAGCCCTCCTGATGAACTTGGTCAGGGCCGATACTCCGGGTAGGAGCTACATCAGCGTCGGGAGGGCGGTGCCAGCAACAGGTCATTGTCAATGGGAACAAAACGACTGGCAGCCTGCACCAGCGACCGCGCGGTCAGCTCGGGAACGCCATAGACATCTACATGAACACCATGATCGTGACGAATTTTCTCGACCAGCAGATCAAAGTCACCATCACCGGAGACCAGCACTACCCGATCTACTGAGGGGGCTACATCCATCACGTCCAGGGCAATACCCACATCCCAGTCGCCTTTCGCCGACCCGTCCTGACGCTGGATGTAAGGCTTCAACCGGACGGTAAAACCAATGGCGCGCAGGATGTTCTGAAACTGCCGCTGCTTTTCATCGCCGCGATCAATGGCATAGGCAAATGCCGCCACAACCTCATGATCAGCCGTAGCCTGCTGCCAGAAGCGGTTGTAATCGAACCGGCGCCCGTAAGCATCCCGGGTGGTGTAGTACACGTTCTGGACGTCCACGAACAAGGCTATTTTGCTCACGAGCCGGTTCTCCTGAATCGGATGGGCGTGCGTAGCAGCTGATGATGACGGAAACGGGGGCAAAACGAAAACCCAAAAAGATTAACAGTCAACACGCACCTGAGCTGGCCCAACTTAATACCCGTTCGATACACTGACCTGCATGAGGCTTTCTTGTGCCTGAAAATCCTGATTTTAGACCAGCAAGTTCTTGTTTGAGGCTAGACTTCCAGACTGCGATTCCACCATAACCTGACGATTATAGCGTGCGGGAGTGTCAGCGCGGCCAGCGCCCAGAACATGACTCTGACTGCCTCAACAAGCAAATCCGTGGAAGGCTCAAGGAATACGTTCATCGCCCATACAGCGCAGGCCATTGCCATAGCTCCCAGTGTTGCAGGCAGGATTTTTCGACTGGGAAACGCCTGGAGGAGGCTTTTTTGATTCGATAACAGACGGTGTTCTGCGATGGACAGGAAATGGCGCACGCTGTGAATCGCACAGAAGTAAAATGCAAAGCCTAGCAGTGGCGGCAGCGCGATAAGGGCCGCGCCAACTATGACCAGCTCAGCCAGGGCCCTTACATCAGGGCGATGGACTTTACTGATCACAACGTACCCGAATCCGCAAAGCCAAAGGCCCGTCAAAGGTGGCACCATCCATGACAGAATATTCCTAACCACCGTCGGCTCAACCTCTATCAGCCAGGCAAACAACTCACTTGTTTGTTCCGGGTGCCCTATCGCTGGACCAAGTAGGGGAATAGATCCGCTAAGCCAACGCAAAATCGGATTATTTTCGGCGCTCAGAAACGCTTCATCCGTGTAGCCAAAGTGCCAGGCCGACAACCCTAAAAACACAAGCAAAGCCACTATTGGAAAAAACCAGATCAGTGCCACGAACGTAAACGACGCCAGAAGATACAGGCCCAGGACAGCCAAAAGCCTGCCCTGTGATTGCGAAGTCAGTTTCTTCAGGATCATAGGATCGGCGCCCCCGTGAGACAGGCCGAATAACCCGATCGGTACCAGTACAATCCAGAATTGATGTTCAATCGAAAGCGCAGGCAGAGTAACGCCGGCTACCAAGCCAAGACTGGCCATAGCGGCTATAACCCATTGATGACGGCGACCGCCAGAACTTCTGTAAAGCAGATTGTCACGATCGGCGTCTTCAGCCGTTACCATGGCATGGCCGCCCGTATAAAAGGCCCTCGCGGTAGGGCATTGGCGACCGCAAATGCATCAGCCAGGCGTGGTTCGTCGTTCATGAATCGGCTCATTTGCTCTGCCGTTGTGGTCGCAAATAATTCCAGAAACCATTCGGGTGTTTTTTCCGGGTGCTGTTTCATTGCGCGAAGAAATACCTCGTCCATCCAGTCCAGCCAGCGCGGGCGAACTCTTGGCGGCTGGAGCAGCCAGTCGCCGCTGGTTTTGGCTGAAAGGATTTGCCGGGCAAGCGCCTCGCAACCTCGTTGACAGCTTGCAAAATGATACCCGGAGGCGGCCCTCATCCAGCCCGCGCCGACGCCGGCTCTGACCACCCGGCCCGGGCTTTTCTGGCCAGCTATCGGCATCATCGGCAACATGCCTGACTCTGATCGAGTGACCTGGTAGCCACCAAGCCCCTGTTGCACTAACCAGGATTCAAGATCTGACTGATAATCGAATGCGACTTTACCAGGCTGAAAGGCCGTCCACTCAACCAATAAGTTGTCCTTGTCCAAAGGCAACTGATACACAAAGCAAGCCTGGGTGCGGCTAGGCTGGAAATTCATCAGGGTGGCCGTTGAGGTCTCAAAACCATGATCGGGACAGGCTATCTGTAGCCCTGAAAAGACCTGCCAGAAACCAGCAGCCGACTTAAGCTGATGCTCTGCGGGAGGTCGCGTATCAATGACAGCCTTTGCTTGCCAACGGCCTTGCGGTCCCTCGACAACCACTGCTCCATCCGTTTGTTCGACCGTGTCAACGGTAATGCCCAGACGCAAATCCATAGCTGGTGCTTTTTCGATGGTGGACCGCGCGTATTCGTAACAAACGTCTGCTGGCAACATTGCGTATGAGAAAGTCCCGCCCGATTGGCGTACAGAGCGATCGCCTTCGCTCACCTCCCAACTGGACCACCGATGGGTGATGAGTTCGCGAAACGGATGCGGTGAGAGATCCCAGAAGCACCAAGTACGATCGTTGTGGTAAGCCAGACGAGGCTCGAGCAGGCATACGCTGGGCAGCGTTTTCTGCTCATCCTGCGCCAGCTGCAACAGCCAACAGGCAAGGCTGAGTCCGGTCAACCCTGCACCGATAATGACCACGTCATAATCATTTTGCAGCGCCGGCTTCGTTGGATCTTCAAGCTCAGGTTCAGGCATAGGACAACTCTTCGCTATTTCGGACTGTGCAGAACAAAACTCGTAGTCAGCCCATGATGCAACCCTGGATCGTGACGGGCGCCCTGGCGACTGGTTGACTTCAACATAAGCCGGGCGAGCGCACCGACGGAGACTTTCAGTTTCTGCGCCGGACCTACCACACATCGGCCTTGCCAATAGTGCTCCTCCCCCTTTTGCAGAATCTGTTGACCAATTTCACGGTAGACCTTCGCAGCAACCGCAATGGCCAGGCGCGGCCTGAACGGGAGGTATCTAAGTCCCTGCCAGCCGCTGCGGTAATATAACTCAGCCAGTTCCAGCAATTCGCGAACTCCGAGCCAGGCCCCATGCCGGGCCATTTGATTACCAGCAAGGATATCCTTGGGTGCAAGTATGCCCCCGGCGCCATCAGCGGGCAGATAAACCCTGTTCAGGTGAGCGTCTTCCAATACATCACGTGAGATATTGGTCAGTTGCATGGCAATGCCCAGATCAATAGCGTGAAGTACAGCCTGTTCCCTTTCAGACGCTTCCAGCAGGCAGCTCATCACCACGCCAACGGTTCCCGCCACGCCATAACAGTAGCTAAGTAACTCGCTGCGATCAGCGACCCTGACAGTACCCAGGTCGTTACGAATCGAAGCGACAAGGTCACCCAAGGCACTCATCGCCAGTGGATGAGCTCCAAGCAGTGACTCCGCCTGGCGATAGAACATCGTTTTTTCCGAAATCGACGGCAGCCGCGACATCAGCACCGAATGCAATGCTGCCAACTGCTGGTCTGCTGACCGGGCCTGAGCAGGGGTCACTGCTTCATCGACCAGGTCGTCTATTTCCCGGCAAAGTTGATAAACATCTGCGGCTTTCCCGAACTGGTCTGGACTCAAGAACTGGCCAGCCCAATAAAAGCTTTTCCCCTTGCGTCGCAGCACATCTGCGCTTGTTGGAGCCGTATCGGGAGTGGCGGATGACCCGGTCATTTCACATCACTAATAGAAGCATCAAAGGTTCGTGTGTCTATTTCCATCTCGGGTTCATAGGCTCGGATGACTAGTCGTTCAACCACGCCCGCCGAGCACACAACGCCGGGCACACCCGCTCCTGGGTGCACACCAGCACCGACAAAAAACAGATTGGGATACCGGGATGATTGATTATGAAAACGCAGACCTGCCGACTGGGCAAGCGTCGGGGCAATGGAAAACCCACTGCCAAAAGGACTGTTCAGCTCATCGTGGAAATAGCTCGGGGAAATACTTTTCCGGGCACGAATCTGTTGCGCGAGGTCAGGCATCAACCGTTTTTCCAGGATACTGATAATTCGATTCTCAATCCGGGGCGATAACTCGTTCCAATCCTGATCTCCCTGAAGATTGGGGACTGGAGCAAGCACATAGAAGGCATCACCATTGGCCGGGGCCATGGAAGGGTCCGTCGCTCCGGGTCGGTGCAGATAAAGGCTTAAATCGTCCGGGATGCTGCGCTGATCAAATATCTCCGACAAAATTTCACGGAAGGTTTCACCAAACACGATCGTATGATGTTCAATATCGGAATAGACCCGATCTGTAGTGAAGTAAACTACGAACAGTCCCATTGACTGTTTTAACCGGCTACGATGACTGTCGACGAGCCGCTGGAGACCAGTTCTTTCGATCCATTTTTCATAGACATACAGGGGATCGGCGTTGCTCACGACGAAATCAGCGTCGAACCGTCGTCCTTGCTCGGTAATCACAGCGCGCGCCTCCAGCCCGTCCATCTCCAAACGCTGGACAGACTGGCCGCAATGCAGGCGTCCACCGTGACGCTGAAAAAGTTGCGCCAGTGCCCGAACCAGAACGCCAGTTCCGCCCTGGACATACCAAACACCGCTCTTACGCTCCAGAGCGTGAATCAGGGCGTAAAGTGATGAGGTCCGAAAAGGATTACCCCCAACCAGTAATGACGGCACTGAGAAGGCTCTGCGAAGTCGTTCATCTTTAAAAAATCGGGAAACAAACTGATAGATACTCTGGTCGGCCCTCAGTTTGATAAGGTCCGGTAGAACGTCGAGCATATCTGAAACGCGGGTGAATGGCCGCTGCGCAAGCTCAACGAAACCTCGATCATACATCGCATCGGCGGCCTGCAGAAATTGTGAGTATTGTTTGCCCTCTCCCGGCGACAACCGTTCAATCTCTTCGACCAGTTCATCGGTGGTACCGTAGTAGTTAAAATAGCTGCCATCGGCAAAGTCCATCCGGTAAAACGGTGAGACTGGCAACAGTGTCACATGGTCTTCAAGCACCTCGCCAAAACGCTCAAATAATTCTGCAAACAGGAAAGGTGCGGTCATCACCGTTGGGCCAGCGTCGAAGCTGTGCCCGTCCAGTTCAAAGGTTCTGGCTCGCCCACCCAGGTCATCATGCTTCTCGAGCAGATCAACCTCATAACCTCGGGCCAGAAGGCGCAACGCAACCGCAAGACCTCCAAATCCGGCACCCACGACTACCGCTGTTTTGGCGGTACTAATGCTGGACGATGCTTTCATGACCACATTCCCTCACTAAATCGATAGGAGTTGCGGTGTGTTAATGCTCTGCGTTCCAATTTCATCAGTAACGGACCTAAAGTGGGCGTCACAGGCGTAGACATCTGTTTTTCCAGAAGCTCAAGCTGATATCGACCTCGCTGCAATGAAACTAATGCGTGGCGGGTCGCTTTATGGATTCTCAGTTCCGGGCAATCACCTTCTATTGCGCGATGGTGATGCCAGGCATGAAAGGGGTGAAGTGAATCAAATTCGATGTTCAACTTACTCTCCGGCTCGCTCAGATCGTCCAGGTCATCAATAATTTGGTAAGCCAGACCAACCGCATCGGCGAATCGCTTAATAATGTCCTTAACCGGCTGATGAGCATTGGTTGCTATGGCACCCGTCATTAACGGGAGCTGGATCAACGGCACTGTTTTGGCTTTTGCAGCCTCCAAGTATTCAAAAAACCGGGGCCGCGCAATGGACTCCCGCGGGGCAATCTCGACACTCTGCCCGACAATAACCCGACCGGTCATCGTGGCTATATGTTTCGTCAGACAACGAGATTGATTGGCGTCCTCCAGACTGGCGGCAACCGCAAACGCGGTACACAGGAGCAGGTCACCGGCGCACAGCGCTACGCCCTTCCCGTGCTTTTTCCATACCGTCGGCTGTCCTCTTCGGAGTTGATCGCCGTCGAGCAGATCGTCGTGCACCAAAGACGCATTGTGGATAAGCTCACAGCAAGCAGCGGCAGCTACCGCATACTGCTGTGAACACTTGAAACTTCGGCAGCTGGCAAGGGCCAGACGAGCCCTTAACAAACTCCCTCCTGTACAAATTTGATACTGGCTGGCACTTTTTGCTGGCCCTTCAATTGCCTCCTGCAAATGATCAAGCATAAGCGCTCTGACCTGCTCAAGCTCCCGGGCGTAAATTGCCGTATCGACCCATTGGGACGATAGGTCATTGGACCGCAAGTCTACATACAGAGCTACATCGGCATCTAAAACAGAAACAGTCATTGTTATTCTCCCTACACGGGGACGAGCACTGAATGCCGTGTATTGACCTATTACGCTATGCAACACTGAAAGACCAAACCGGCACGGACAACATCCGTGCCGGTTTGGTCACAGTTGCGAGCAATTAGAAGTCAAGTTCCGGCAGATCTTATCGACTGCGTTCAGAGAACTTGCTTTGCCTGCGCCCGCTCTGCTGCTTCCGCTTGGGACTTGCGTATGGCAATCGTGAAGATCAGCAGACCAAACACGGCTTTCGCAACGATATCTGCAATGGTGTAGCCGGTTTCGACAACAACAATCGCGGTACCGCCTGTAACACCGAGCAGAGGCAGTAAGTAAACGACTGGATAAAACGCCCAGGACGCAACCACCAGAAATGCCGCCTTGTTGATCAGGCCTTTTACTTCATCGGGCTGCTTCGAGATAGACTCTTTAAGACCGATTACCAGCTCTCGCACGATATACAGGAACGGAATCATTGACAGGATCCAGAAGATCGCCCGGGTTCCGACGCTTTCAGACACTTCGCCGGGGTAGCCAAGAACAATCATCAATGCAGCAGCACCGCCCAGTTTAACCGAGCGATTAATAGTTTCACTACCACTTAGCTTCATGACCAGAATCAGCTCAATCAAAAGCAGTGGCACCGTAAGGAGCCAGTCTACGTAGCGGTAAGCACGGTTAAAACCTTCCCCGGTTTCCACGACTTGCCCTGAGCTGACTGTCGCAGCGCCTTCCCAGGACAGCATGATCTGGAAGTAATGGTAGGCCGCGATAGCCGTGACCAGACCAGAAATTGTAACGGCCATTTGATAAGCCGGTGCAACAGATGACCTCATAAGCCACAGGAACAGGGTGGTCGCAGCCATGACTGCCAGACCGAAGGAAAATGCGTTTGCTATAAAGCCATACTGACCAACTGATAAACTTTCAATCGCTAGCATGTTGTTATTCCTCTTAAATAGTACAGTTAGAGGCCAGGTGCCGGCAGGCTCTGAAAGTCTGTTGTGTCGACAACCAACCAGTAAGAACAAGACAAAGTCCGGCTCTGCCAAACAGCTACGCTTGCAGTCGGGTTTTTGGATCAGACCAATACTCAAAAACCACCTCACAGATTCACTAAGCAACGCCGGCTAACACGGTCAGTGTTTTGCAGAAGGCCTTGCAACAACGATCGCTGGTAACGAAGGAACGCGACATTCGGTCAGACAGGTTGACTATCAGCAAGCTTGAAAGGGGGCGCCCGGTGCTAACAGCACAGATCCACCCTAACCTGGGAAGCGCCGTACTTCATTCGGACACATAAAACAGCGTTTAAGCTAAAACTTATACAGAAACTTACACAGCATTATTGAAGCAGGTACAGCTCAGTTTCAGTCCGGGGTTCTGAAATTTGCTATTGCCAGGGACTTTCATGGACAAGTGATGGACCTTTTCCAGGCAATGTCCGAGAGAGCCGAAATACCAGAAGCAAGGGAATTGTTTGAGGCTTTATTGAAGATGGAAAAGAATGAATCGATGCGCTTGGCTCGCCAGGTTGGGAGGATGGACGAATTGTAACTGATCTATTACTGCATCAATTTCTGTCAGAATCCCGAAAACCCGATCAGTCAGGGCCTTACAGCTTCATTCATTTACTTCAGTGAAACCAGCATTCTGAATAATGCGATTCATTGTGTAAGGGATACAAACTATTGCATTGTTCATAGCCACAATCATTTTCCTGTTGACCTTCACTCTGACGCAACACTCCAAACCCTGACAGGTTGTTAAAAAAGACTTCCTGCCTTCTCTAAAACACGAAAAGCAAACAATGTGATTTTTACTTTTCTCGCGAAATTAACAACTTATCAGTCACTGATTTCGCCGGAACCTCCATGTCCCGGTAGCAGCCGGTAGAAATTCTGCGAATTTCAACAATCTGCTAATCTGACCTGTATTATTTTTACAGAGCCAACAGCTGGCTAACGTGCAATGTCATTAGCCTCTGGCATAACCACCCCTGGATATCCTATCCATAGATGCCCCCAAGGCCGGGGAAGTTCAGGTCGCATTAACTGGCATTGCTACGCATTTTATGTGTGAGCAATGGGTTTATCGGTAAACAAATAATCTTTCAGTTCTTTATCAAAACGGGGGTCTTTTCTTCTAATCCATTCAAGCACCATTGCTGCGTGCTCTTTTTCCTCATCCCGATTGTGGGCAAGAATTGCTCTCAACTCTTCGTCTTTGCAGGCATCTACTCGTTGGTTGTACCAATCTACTGCTTCAAGCTCTTCCATCAATGATGTAATAGCTCTATGCATGTCTCTTGTTTCATTTGTGAGCTCTTCTATTGGCTCATGGTACCCTTCATTTGACATGTTTTTTTCCTCAAGAGTTGGTAGCTTAATAAGATTCTGGAGGCCCCACTGCCATCGCCTCGCTCGGTGTTTATAATGATGATTCAGCCTGAGCCTCCATAATCATCAGCAGTTGTTCCAGCCTGGCCAATCAAGTTGTTCTGGTTGTCAGTCATCCATTTCCTCTGTCGGCTGAGGGCTGGCCTTTTCCAACGACGGCAATACAAGTACCGGACAAGAGGCATTCACCGAGACATACTCCACAGTCGCGCGGCGCAGAGGCCAGTGACCGCTGCTGCCACGAGAGACCAGGATCATCAGGTCAGCACTGAGCTGCCCCGCCAGGCCCAATAGCTTCTCACCGGCACTGCCCGCTACCACATGCAGGCTCGCGTTACGGTTCAAAGGCAAGTATTTGCGCACAAGCCGATCAAGTGTTGCCCGAACCTCGGCCTCTTTCTGCTCCGGTGCCTCTTGGGTAACGTGTGGAAAAAAGCCGCCACCGCCCGGATCGTAGACGCTGGCAAGGTGGAGCTCACCGTCCTCGGCCAACAGATCCATGGCGACCGCCAGCGCACACTTGCCCTCGCCGTCGTCTTCAGGGTCAATTGCGATCAACAGCTTCCGATACATGGTCTTTCTCCTGTTTGGTTTCTGAGATGGCCTCTACTTCCGGGAAAGCTTTTCCCTGGACCAGCTCATTCATACTGTAGCCCCGATAATCTGCCTGAAGCGCCCTGAAAAGGGCCACGGCCATAAAAATCAGAAGAATGCAGAATGGCAGTCCGAGAGAAGTGATCACGTTTTGCAGGGCGTCAAGTCCGCCTACCAACAACAGAGTGGCGGCGATGGTACCCTGAGCAACCGCCCAGAAAATACGTTGGCGCACCAGAGATGGCTGGTCATCGCGCCGGGTCAGCATATCGATAACCAGTGAGGCGGAATCAGATGAAGTAGTAAAGAAGATAACGATGATAATCACACTCAGGGCAGACGCTACACCCGAAAGCGGAAGAGCTTCCAGGAAGGCAAAAATAGCCACGGAAGGATCCTGCTGAACCTGTTCGGCGAGTGCTATCTGGCCGTCCATTTCTACCTGAATGGCGGATAACCCGAAAATACCGAACCACACCAGAGTAAATGCCGTAGGGGCAAACAGGACGCCAGCGACGAACTCGCGGATAGTCCGTCCCCGGGAAATCCGGGCAATAAAAATCCCGATATAGGGTGCCCAGGAAATGGTCCAGGCCCAGTAGAACAGGGTCCACTGTCGTTGCCAGTCGGTGTCTTTGAAGGTCTCGGTCCAGAACGCCAACCGGGGCAAGGCATCGAGGTAATTACCAATGCTCTGGACTATCCCCTCAGCAATAAATAACGTGGGCCCTACGATGAGAACGAACGCGAGCAATGCCATGGCCAGCAAAATATTGATCTGTGACAGCCGGCGCACCCCCTTATCGAGCCCCAGCGCCACCGAGGTGGCTGCAATGCCGGTAATGACTGCAATCAGGATTACCTGAACCAGGCCAGTTGAAGGCACGTCAAACAGATAGTTCAGGCCACTGTTAAGCTGCAGGATTCCGAGCCCCAGCGACGTTGCCACACCAAACAGGGTGCCAAGAACAGCAATGACATCCACTGCCCAGCCCCAGGGCCCAAACGCTCTCTCCCCAAGGATCGGATAGAACACACTGCTGATACGCATGGGCAGATTGTGACGGTAGGCAAAGTAACCGATCGCCAGTCCCGGCAAGGCAAAGATAGTCCAGGTATGCAGGCCAAAGTGGTAGAGCGCTATGGTAATGGCATCGCTGGCCGCCTGCTCTGAACCCGACTGAACGCCCTCAAACGGAGGTTTGTTGAAGTGGGAAATAGGTTCCGCCACGCCCCAGAACATCAGGATCGTGCCGATGCCAGCGGCGAACAGCATGGTGAACCAGGTCAGATTAGAATAGTCGGGGCGGCTGTCGTCAGCGCCCAGGCGGATACTGCCATAGCGACTGACTGCCAGACCGAGCAGGAAAATCAACAGGGCGCTCACTGCAAGGATATAGAACCAGCCCAGGTTGCGGGCCACCCAACCGGTGAGCAGCCCGAAACTTTCGGCAACGACTCGATCAAACACAATAGCCAGGGCGACAAAAAGCACGGCTATACCTGCCGAGGTGAAAAACACCCCTGGTATAGTCTGCAGTCCCAATCGGCGTTGCAGGCGTTCCAGCACATGATATCCTTCTCATTGTAACGGATCTAAAAGAGGCCTTACGCTACCACACATTCCAACCAGTTAGGACACAGATCAATTCTGGCTCAGTTTTTGAAAGCTCTCCAGCGGCTATGGTGCAGGTCCCAACGGCCAACCAGGCATCCGACTGCCTGTTCTTGTTAAGTAAGTTACCTGTCTGGCAGGTTGTTAAAAAAGCTTCCTGCCTTTTCCAAAACATGAAATCAACGACTAGCCAGCCGTCGATTTCGCTAGAACATCCATATTCTGGCCGCAGGCTGTTGAAATTCGTAGAATTTCAACAGCCTGCTACTAGAACATGTGGTCCGACATGTCGGATGTTCTGGCGAAATCGGCGTGGTAAGTCGTTGATTTCGCCAGAACAGTAAAAATCACATTGTTTGCTTGTCGTATTTTGGAAAAGGCAGGAAGCCTTTTTCAATAACCTGCCAGGGAGACTGCAAACAACTCATGCAAAGCTGTTCGGAAACTATTCACAGCCGCCCTAGACTGATCAGACTGGCAGAGCTCGATTGCTCGCTTTTAAAAATTCTGAACGCAGGTGGTTATAACCGGTTACGGCAGGAAACTGCGGGAATTCTCTGATGACATTATCGGGTGCATTAAACAGAATGCCGGCATCCGCCTCACTGAGCATCGTGGTGTCATTATAGGAATCGCCAGCGGCTATGCAGCGATAATTAAGACTGTGAAATGCCTTTATCGAAGCGCGCTTCGGATCAGACTGACGCAGCACGTAGCCTAGAACTTTACCGTTGGCATCGACTTCAAGCCGATGACAAAACAGCGTTGGGTAACCCAGCTGACGCATCAATGGCGCGGCAAATTCATAAAAAGTGTCCGAAAGTATGACAACCTGGAAACGCGCTCTCAGCCAGTCAACAAAGTCTACGGCACCTGGCAACGGTTGCAGCTGGGCAATCACAGACTGAATTTCATGCAAACCCAGATTATGGTCATCGAGAATGCTTAAACGCTGCTTCATCAGTACATCGTAGTCAGGGATATCCCGAGTCGTCGCCTTAAGGGCATCAATTCCGGTTTTTTTCGCAAAGGCAATCCAAATTTCGGGGATAAGGACCCCCTCAAGGTCAAGACAAGCTAGTTCCACGGTTGATCATCCCAGTGTTTTTGATGGTGTTAGGTTAAGGTGGCTCAGAATGCAATTCAGCACGTTCACGTTACTGGGCTCGCCGGAAGAAGACAACGGCAAAAATTGAATGGCTGTATTGCCGGATTAGGCGGTGAGCCCATTGGCTATGCCTGGCCTGAACGGATTGATCATTTTCTGTTCCACGGCGAAAGATCCACGTGGAACTGTTCCACACAACGCCAATATGACAGCCGTCAGTTCAATGCAAAGTCGTACCTCCAAACCAGCAGAAGACTCTGCGATAAAAGGCCGGGCTTCAGACAGGTCAGCCCGGAACAAGCCTTAAAGCGTCAGTTATCATATCCTTATAAAAGCCAGTTATTTAAAGAAATCGAATCAAGCTGGTAAAGTCGCCGCTCCACTGTGACATACCGACCCCCTCATGATGAATCTGACCGCCCTGAACCTTGACCTCTCCGGACTCTCGCCCAGAGACATTCTTAAACGCGCACTGGATAATCATGAGCGCATCGCGGTGTCCTTTAGCGGCGCTGAAGACGTCGTGCTAGTCCATATGCTGAACAAGCTTACCCGGTCGCCCAGGGTATTTACGTTGGATACCGGCCGCCTGCATCCTGAGACCTATCGATTTATAGATCAGGTTCGAGAGCATTATGGTTTGCCGATCGAGCTGTACTCACCCCAACCCGAACCACTGCAGGAACTGGTCCGGGAAAAAGGTCTGTTTAGCTTTTACCAGGACGGTCATCAGCAATGCTGTGGCATTCGGAAAATTGAACCCTTGGCGCGGGCGCTGAGCGGCCTGGATGCCTGGGTTACCGGTCAACGCAGGGACCAGAGCCCCAGCACTCGCTCAACGGTACCATGTGTGCAGCAGGATGACCGTTTCTCCGGTCGCGGCGAAGCACTGTATAAGTACAACCCACTCGCCAATTGGAGTTCAGCTGAGGTCTGGAACTACATTCGAATGATGGAAATCCCCTACAATCCTCTGCATGAACAGGGCTTTGACAGCATCGGTTGTGAACCCTGCACCCGACCCGTCTTACCCGGCCAACACGAACGTGAGGGTCGATGGTGGTGGGAACAGGCAACTCAGAAAGAATGTGGTTTGCATGCAGGCGATAACCCAGGTCCCCTTCCCTTTGCAGAATAGAATCGGCGTACGATTGACGACAGCTCGGAAGGCTTTACCAAAAACTCGAAGCCGTCGTAATCGATCAGTAGGTAGGCAATTGAGTATGCTGGAACAACTCATCCAGCTCATGTCGACTGGTCGTTGCCATCGCTTCATCAACCACGGTTTTGGTCAGGTGTGGCGCAAATCGCTCAATAAAACGATACATAAAGCCACGAATAAACGTACCTTTACGAATTCCAATCTTGGTGACGCTTGCCTCAAAGAGGTGACTCGCATCAACACTGACCAAATCCCGGTCCAGTTCCGCGTCAATCGCCATATGCGCGAGAATACCGACACCCAGCCCGAGACGAACATAGGTTTTAATCACATCGGCATCTGCTGCAGTGAACACGACCTTGGGGGTCAGGCCGCGTTCCAGAAAGGCTTCATCGAGCTTCGAGCGGCCAGTAAAGCCGAACACATAAGTCACAATCGGAAAGGCGGCAACATCTTCAAGCGTAATATGCGTTTGCTTTGCCAGTGGGTGCTCGCGTGGAACCACAACGGATCGGTTCCAGCGATAACAAGGCATCATGATCAGATCGGAAAAATGATCCATTCCCTCGGTGGCGATCGCCAAATCAACTGTGCCGTCTGCGGCCATCTCGGCTATTTGAACCGGAGTGCCCTGGTGCATGTGTAAAGACACATCGGGGAAATCATGAATAAATCCATCAATCACCTGAGGCAAGGCATACCGTGCTTGCGTATGGGTCGTCGCCAGGCTCAAACTTCCCTGACGGTCGTCACTGTGCTCCTGCGCAATTTGTTTAATTGAGTCGACCTTGCGCAAGATCTCACCGGCCACCTTCAAAACAGCCTCACCGGCCGGGGTAATTCGGGTCAGATGCTTGCCAGAACGGGCAAAGATTTCGATACCCAGTTCATCTTCCAGTAACCTGATCTGCTTACTGATACCCGGTTGAGAGGTGTACAGTACCTGAGCAGTTGCCGATACGTTCAAGTCGTGATGAGCGACCTCCCAAATGTATCTCAGTTGCTGCAACTTCATCGTGATCTCCTTTTCAGCTCAGCGAGGCTTTCTAACCGTTGTTAGTGCTTTCTTGTTCGCATCTTTACGACGATAACCATGGCTAATTGCCTTCACAATCAACCTCGCAACGCTGTTTTTTATGTGATCGCACCCCTGGGACCCGTGCAATCCCGGCTCGACTTTAAATAAATAGGGAGGGCTTGCCTTAAAAGCGATGACCTCTCACTGCACACAATTTCTAACAGGTTATATAAAGATGATCAATTATTCTTTTAAGGTATAGCATTACTTTAGTATGTAACATTTACCTATTCCGGCATTTGAGCCAGACACCGCCTTACTCAACCCCAAAGAAAATTACCATAGTTCTGTAACCTATACTCCAGAATGGTTCGATTGACCGCTGACACGTCGCAGCGGACATATACATCGTCGCGTTCCAGTCCTTTAAGGGTCAGCGTCAGAAAAATAGTGTGTACCTGAACTTCCTCATTGTAACGCGACGAGCGCTGGTCAAACTTCGCCTGCAGCAATTGAGAACCCAATTGTCCGCTCACCCGCTGGCGACATGATTCCTGAGCCAGTTGTATACTGATTTGAGCCCGACCTACAGGAATCGGCGGCTTACCGGTCAGTCGATCCCATACGGTGCGCCGATACTCGCCATTGGACGCAGCCATTTCTTCCAGCGCCAGACCCATGCCAACAGCAAGCAGAACGATCACAGTCAACCCAGTGACCAGACCTGACCAGGAGCGTTGTTTTTTAGCGCGAGTAAACACCCAGTGTATCCTTTTCTTTACGGGTTGTATTTTATTCTTTACTTACTTATCATCCATTCATGGTCATGCTAATGCCTGCCAGGGTTTGCCCGGCAAGGCCCATCAGACCCCCACAGACAAGTACCCCTAAGCGAGAGCCAGAGCATTATCATGCAAGAATTAGCGAACTTAAACGTAGAAAGCCAGGAAATTCTGCTCACCCCGGATGCCCTTAAAGCCGATATCCCGGTTACAGAAGAGGCGGCTCGCGTTATCAACGCGGGTCGCGCCGCCGTGCGCAACATTATCGAGCGCACAGATTCTCGCATCATTGTTGTTATTGGCCCCTGCTCCATCCATGACCCAGCGATGGCAATCGACTATGCTCACCGCCTAAAAGCGCTCAATGAAGAAGTCAGTGAAACCATGCTGCTGGTAATGCGGGTCTATTTTGAAAAACCGCGCACAACAACCGGATGGAAAGGTCTGATCAATGACCCCTACCTGAACGACTCTTTCAAAATTGAGGATGGGCTTCACATTGGCCGCAAGGTACTGATGGATATTGCTCACCTGGGCCTGCCAACCGCAACTGAAGCATTGGACCCTATCTCTCCACAATACTTGCAAGACCTGATTAGCTGGTCCGCAGTCGGCGCAAGAACCACCGAGAGTCAGACACATCGCGAAATGGCCAGCGGCCTGTCTTCAGCAGTAGGGTTTAAAAATGGCACAGATGGCAGTCTGGACGTTGCCATCAACGCATTGAAGTCAGTGTCATCGCCTCATCGATTCCTGGGCATTAATCAGGAAGGCCAGGTGGCGATCATTCACACCAAGGGTAACTCATACGGTCATGTGGTATTGCGCGGTGGCAACGGCAAGCCCAACTATGACTCAGTCAGCGTTGCCCAGTGCGAAACCACCCTGCGTAAAGCTGGCGTACCCACCAATATAATGGTCGACTGTTCTCATGCCAATTCCAACAAAGACCACTCATTGCAGCCGCTCGTTGCTGATAATGTGATTAATCAGATTCTCGAGGGTAATCAGTCGATCATCGGTCTGATGATCGAGA
>Ga0307933_1000800_pt1 | contig 28024 bp, 31 predicted proteins | sample OrgLakmetageno88_FD_201811 | JGI IMG/M metagenome (GOLD analysis project Ga0307933, IMG submission 201811) | Saline water microbial communities from Organic Lake, Antarctica - #88 | ecosystem: Environmental > Aquatic > Non-marine Saline and Alkaline > Saline | place: Antarctica: Organic Lake... | reverse complement strand
GGCACGCGCTGGCGATCCCACGCACGGCGGCACAAAGGGCCAAGTGATGACATCCTACCGGCAAGACGCGCTGGCCTGCGCCGCGCATCTGGCGGGGGCGGGGCTGGCGCGCGGGGCTGATGTGGCAAGTGCGGCGGGCGTGACCCGCGCGACGCGCATCATGGCGGTCAATCATTACGGCTGGTTTTGCAGGGTCGAGCGGGGCGTCTATGCGCTGAGCGATGTGGGCATCGCGGCGCTTGATGAGGGTCAGAGGCCGGATGGGCCGCTGCCTCGGTAGCTGCGCAGGTAGCTGGTCATCTGCCAGCGGATCAGGAAATCTGCGGCCATTTCGCGGTATTCGACGCCCGCCATGCCGGCGGCGGCCTTGATGCGTGTCTCGTAAGGCCCGGTGCGCCCGTCGCGGTCGATCATCAGAACGACAGGTTCCTTGCCAGTCAAATGCGCCGCAAAGAGGGCCTGCTGCACGCTGTCAAGCGACGACCGCTTGTCGAGTCTGACCTCGATCACCTCGGTTGCCGTCTCGCAATCCACGCGAATGCGGTGCAGGTCGTAGCCCGCCGAATAGCCGTGGGGTGTCTCAGATTTGCCGCCCGCGATGAGGGCGCAAAAAATGGCAGTCAGTCCCACCTCGTTCATGCTGGTCTCCGTCTAATGGCATGGCGGATCCATACCCGCCGCAGTGGACGCGCATTGCGATTTTGTTAACAAAGGTTAACAAAAGGTTAACGGTGGAACAATTGGATAAAGCAGTTACAAGTTGAAAGTCCCTGCCTCGCCTGTCTCGAACCCGCGCCTGGTTGCTGGGCGCTGAATTTCTCTTGCGCCCCGTTGACACGGTCCCGCACGTTGCATACCTAACCGGTGTTGGCACTCACCCGAAGGGAGTGCTAACGGCCCCGCTAGAGGGCCGTGCAAACGTAATTTTGAGCTAAGGGAGCCTAAGAGATGGCATTTAAACCTCTGCATGACCGCGTTCTCGTTCGCCGCGTCGAAGGCGAAGAGAAAACCAAGGGTGGCTTGATCATCCCGGATAGCGCCAAGGAAAAGCCCAGCGAAGGCGAAATCGTCTCGGTTGGCGATGGCGCACGCAAGGACAATGGCGAGCTGATCGAAATGGCCGTGACGGCCGGTGATCGCGTGCTGTTTGGCAAGTGGTCCGGTACCGAAATCACGATCGACGGCGAAGAGCTGCTGATCATGAAGGAGAGCGATATCTTGGGCAAAATGGCCTGATATCGCACGAATGCAGCGCCAGCCTCACACGATCTAGGGGCAGGGCGCGCATTGACCTGCATAGCTAATTCAAAGGAAATGACACATGGCTGCTAAAGACGTCAAGTTCAGCACCGACGCCCGCAATAAAATGCTTAGAGGCGTGAATATTCTAGCCGACGCCGTCAAGGTCACGCTGGGCCCCAAAGGCCGCAACGTGGTTCTGGACAAATCGTTCGGCGCACCGCGCATCACCAAAGACGGTGTTTCTGTCGCCAAAGAGATCGAACTGGAAGACAAGTTCGAAAACATGGGCGCGCAGATGGTCAAGGAAGTTGCCCAGCGTACCAATGACGAGGCCGGCGACGGCACCACCACTGCGACGGTTCTGGCTCAGGCCATCGTGAAAGAGGGTCTGAAATCGGTTGCTGCCGGTATGAACCCAATGGATCTCAAGCGCGGCATCGACATGGCGGCCATCAAGGTCGTCGAAGCTATCCGTGCTGCCGCACGTGATGTATCCGACAGCGCCGAAGTCGCGCAGGTCGGCACCATTTCCGCCAACGGCGAAAAGGACATTGGCCAGCAGATCGCAGATGCGATGCAAAAAGTTGGCAACGAGGGCGTCATCACCGTCGAAGAGAACAAAGGCCTCGAGACCGAGACCGATGTCGTCGAGGGCATGCAGTTCGACCGTGGCTACCTCAGCCCCTATTTCGTGACCAACAGCGACAAGATGATTGCCGATCTTGAGGATTGCATCATTCTGCTGCACGAGAAGAAGCTGTCGTCGCTTCAGTCGTTGGTTCCGCTGCTTGAGCAGGTCATCCAGTCGCAAAAGCCGCTGTTGATCATTGCCGAGGACGTCGAAGGTGAGGCTCTTGCCACGCTGGTCGTTAACAAACTGCGCGGCGGTTTGAAAATCGCAGCTGTCAAGGCGCCGGGTTTTGGCGATCGCCGCAAGGCAATGTTGCAGGATATCGCGATCCTTACCGGCGGTCAGGTCATCTCCGAAGATCTGGGCATGAAGCTGGAATCCGTCACGATGGATATGCTTGGTTCGGCCAAGAAGATCTCGATCACCAAAGACAGCACTACCATCGTTGATGGCGCTGGTGAGAAGGCCGAGATCGAGGCACGCGTTGCTCAGATTCGTAACCAGATCGAAGAGACAACCAGCGACTACGACAAAGAGAAGCTGCAAGAGCGCGTGGCCAAACTGGCTGGCGGTGTCGCAGTCATCCGTGTCGGTGGCATGACCGAAACCGAAGTCAAAGAGCGTAAGGACCGTGTCGATGACGCGCTGAACGCGACTCGCGCAGCTGTGCAAGAAGGTATCGTTGTCGGTGGCGGCGTTGCCCTCATTCAGGCCGGCAAGGTTCTGGACGGTATGCAGGGTGAGAATAGCGATCAGACGGTCGGTATTTCCATCGTTCGTAAGGCACTGGAAGCTCCTCTGCGTCAGATCGCAGAAAACGCAGGCGTCGACGGTTCCGTCGTTGCAGGCAAAATCCGTGAGAGCAATGATCCTAAGTTTGGCTTCAATGCACAGACCGAAGAATATGGCGACATGTTCAAGTTTGGCGTCATTGATCCGGCCAAAGTCGTGCGTCACGCACTTCAGGACGCATGCTCGATTGCTGGTCTCTTGATCACAACCGAAGCCATGGTCGCAGACAAGCCGTCGAAAGACGGCGGCGGCGGCGGCGGCGGCGGCGACATGGGCGGAATGGGCGGAATGGGCGGAATGATGTAATCACGTTGATTTCGCTTTGCGAATTCAACTGAGTGACAGGTCAGGGCTGTAGGTTCTTGGCGCAGCCAAATGCCAAGTGCCTTGACCGCATCAGCTACAAACCCAATTAAAAAAAAGGGGTCGCCTCATCAGGCGGCCCCTTTCCGATTGTGAAACTCCCACGACTTATAAGTTTAGATGCTTCCAGGGGGGGGGGAGAGCCAGGCAAAGTGATCGGCACGACGTCCGCGCATCTTCTGGCCTTAAATATCCAAACACTCCGGTCAGCCACCAAGCGCCTTCAGCAGATCTTGTGTCGGGAAGCCATCCGCACCCAGGCCGGCGGATTTCTGAAATTCGCGGATAGCGTTTATTGTGTTTGGTCCGATGATGCCGTCGATCTTCTCCACCGCAAAGCCGCGACGTTGGAGGCGGCTCTGTATCTCCTTACGCTGAGCGCTGCTGATCGCGCGGTGCTGGCGGGGCCAAGTGGCCTGAATCGCTGGGCCGCCGCGCAGCCTGTCCGACAGGTGTCCGACGCCAATGACATAAGCGTCGGCCTTGTTGTAGCGCTCGATAACTTCGAAATTATGAAAGATCATGAACGCCGGGCCGTCCGCGCCGCCGGGTAGCAGGATGGACGCACGGCCGTAGTTTGCCACGGTGCGGCCCGCCATGTCGCGGATGCCATCAGTGGCCCACGCGGCGGGGCTGCGCATCAGCGAGCGGCGCGCCTGCGCGGCGTCGAATGTAGGTGGCAGGCGCACTTCGACGCCCCAAGGCTGACCCTGTGTCCAGCCGAAATGCTTGAGATAGGCGGCTGTCGAGGCCAGCGCATCGGTTGGATCGTCCGACCAGATATCGCGCCGTCCGTCGCCGGTGAAATCGACCGCATGGGACAAATATGATGTTGGCATGAACTGCGTATGGCCCATAGCGCCTGCCCAACTGCCGGTCATGTTGTGGGGGGGTACGTCGCCTGCCTGCACGATTCTCAGTGCCGCGATCAGCTCTTCCTCAAGAAATGCGCCGCGCCGCCCGTCGTAGGCCAGCGTCGCCAGTGATCCAATCAACGGCTCGTCCCCGCGCACGGCGCCATAGGCGCTCTCCAGCCCCCAGATGGCCGCGACGACGTATTTATCAACGCCGTAACGCGCCTCGATCTCGTTCAGCGCGGCACTGTTGGCGGCCAATGCCTTGCGGCCGTCGGTGACACGGGCGGGTGAGACGGCGGTATCGAGGTAGTCCCATATCTGTTTGCTGAATTCGGACTGGTTGTGGTCCAACCGGATCACGCCGGCGTCATAGCGCACGCCTGTGAATGCGGCGTCCAGCGTTACCTTGCGGATGCCCGCCACGACGGCTCGGCTCCGGAAGGCCTGAAGCCATTTGTGAAAGCCTGCATCAGACGTGGCCAACCGTTCGCTTGCGCGTGTCAGCCCCTCGGGTCGTAGGACGGGCCGCAGATCACCTGCTGCGGCCAAGATCGCTGGCGCACCGACGAGGGGCAGGCTGATGGTATCCGTATCTGCTGCCGCGGCGCTAGGAACGGCAAGCGCCAAGAGTGCCATTCCCCCTTTGATCCACTGGGTCATCTCCGGCCCTCCCTGCTTGCTTTTGTTTCACAATACGCAACAGTCGCCTTTTGCGAAAGCGATTGGGTGTTGGCATCTGCAAGGTTTCGCCGACGGGTTTGGGGGCTGGTCAGCCGATCAGGCGCTCAGCGGCGATGCCAACCAGATGGCTGATACGACCCCCGGCGATAGTGGCGGCGACGCGGCGCGTCTCACTGTCGATCACCATGAAGTCGGCGCGCTGGCCTGCAACCAGATCGCCCCGGTCCATTAGGCCTAGAATACGCGCTGGCCCTTTAGAAATAAGGTGCCACGCACCAGCCAGATCGCGTATGCCCGCATCGGCCAGTAGGAACGCGGCCCGCCTGAGTGAGGGGTAGTGGTAATCCGATGCCAGCGCATCGACCAGTTCCATCGCGACCATGTCCGGTGCGCTGGCATTGCCGTTATGCGAGCCGCCGCGTACAATGTTTGGCGCGCCCATGATGATTGCATCCCCCCCGTTGCGCGCTGCTTCTGCAGCGTCTATCGTTTCTGGAAACTCGGTAATCTGCACGCCCAGATTGCGCCAGTCGGTACGCATATCTGCACTACGATCGTCATGGCTGCCCATCAAAACGCCTGCCGCCACCAGATCTGTGGTCAGTTGCGCCAGCGCGCCGGGGACGCGGTGCATCCCTGCGTGCAGAGCTTGCATGGCTGCCAGATGCTTTTCGGGATTGCGCCCGATGCGCAGGGCTTGGCCCGTTAGGCGAGGGGGGCGTTTGCCGGCCTCCAAAGCCTCATGCGGCAGGTGATCGTTAAAGACGACATAGCCGATACCGTGCTCCGCGATGAACGCAGCGATGGTATCGTAATCCTCCACCATAGGCGTCTCAACGCGCAGCTGCGCGCGCAGATCGGTCACGACATCGCCGCGGATGCGGCCCAGCCCATCGAACACGCGCTGCGCAAATTCAGGGCCGCGCATCCCGCCCTCCCAGCTGTAGAACTGGGCGAGAATTGCGGTGGTGATGCCGTTCGCTGCCAGCTCTGCTTCGGCCGCGATCAGGCCCTCGCCAATATCTTTCATCGCGCCGCGCCGCGGGGCGAGATGCCGTTCGAACCCGTCGCCGTGGGCATCGACGATTCCTGGTAAGATCGTAAATCCGGTCAAGTCCACCGGGCGTCCGCCGCCTTCGGAAATCAGCCCGCCTGCGATGCTGAGCGGTGCGCTATCAAGCCCGCCGGGGCGCAGCACGCGGGCGCCGGTAAAGCACAGCTCCAATGTCACGGATCGCTCCACCAGAACAGATCGGTCAAGTCCATGTCGTGGTCGAAGGCACCGGTGGTTAAAAACATTTCGGTCTGGGCGATGACCATAGGATTGTTCATCATGAAGGTATGCGTGACAGGCAGTTCGATGAAATCGGCCATGCCGTCCACACGGGTGGACGAAACCGCCACTTTGCCATCATCTGGCCCAACCAACAGCACTGAGAAATAGGGGTTGAGCGAGCGCGTGCCAGCGATGATCCCCAGCACAAAATCCACAGGTGGCAACGTTTCCGTATAGGTGCCGGGCCCAGTCTCCAGCTGCATCCCTGCAGGGCCGTTTAGCCATTCGAACAGCTCTAGCCCGGCGAATTCATCGACCACCTGACTGCCGTGATTAGGCGGGGCCATCATCACGACGCGGCCCATGTTTTTGGGCCGGTGGTTGGGTAGCCATGCGCGCAGCAGGATGCCACCCATCGAATGAGTGACGAAATGCACGGTCTCGTCACCGCAGGCTGCCACCGCCTCTGGTAATACCTCATCGGCCAGCACGGAAATGCGCGCCTCGGTCGATGGGTAGGAGGGGCGCACAACGTGCATCCCCTTTGCCTTCAACGCCTCCTCCATCACCAGAAAGGATGCGTCACTGCGCGCAAGTCCGTGGATAAGCACGGCGCAATCGGCCATCGCCGGGCCTGCCGGAGCGGTGATGAGCAGCGCAAGCGCGGCGATGAGGGACAAAGCTTTCATGATGCAGCAGATAGGTGCAAACTGTTGCCGGGAAAAGGCCCGCCAGTGCCAAGGAGGTGAAAGAACGCTCATGCCCATCCGTATCGCCGCCCGCGCGGTCCTAATCCATGACGCCCGCTTGCTGCTGGTCAATGCCTATCCGGCGGGCCAGAGCGATCTGTGGTGCGCCCCGGGCGGCGGCGCCGAAATGCATTCCGGCCTGCCGGAAAACCTCGCGCGGGAGGTGCATGAGGAAACGGGTCTGCGTATTGACGTCGGCGCGCCCTGCTTGGTAAACGAGTTTCATTCCGCTGCACGCGGGTATCATCAGGTCGAGGTGTTCTTTCGCTGTACCTCTCGTAGTGGAATGCTGAGCGATGATTGGTGCGATCCGGAGGGTGTGGTGACGCGGCGCCGCTGGTTCGCCCGCAGCGAGCTGGGGCAGATCCGGCTTAAGCCGGACAGCCTGCCCGATATCGCATTTTCTGGCGGGATCGCGTATGATGAACTGGAAACCATTGTAGGGTAGGTGCGCCATGAACAAGGCCTTTACCAAGGAAGACAATGGCAGCACCGGCCCCCAGCGGCTGGACGATCTGCCGATATCACCGCATCCCAATCACGTCACGTCTATGGGGCTGGCGCAGTTGCGCGCCCGCGCCGAGGCGTTGGAGGCTGATGTCATCCGTCTGCGGGCAGCAGGCGAAGATCCTGAGGCACTCTATCCGCTCGCGGTGGCCGAGCGGGACTTGCGATATGCCGAGGCCCGCATCACATCAGCCTTGCTAGTGGTTCCGCCAGATGGCAATTATCCCCGCGTGCAGTTCGGAGCGGTGGTGTTCGTGCTAGACGAGGATGGGCGCGCGGCCAGCTACACTATCGTGGGCGAGGATGAGGCCGACCCCAGTGCTGGGTTGATCGGTGCGCCATCCCCTCTGGCCCGCGCATTGTTAGAGGCGCAGGTGGGCGACGTCGTCGAATGGCCCCGCCCCAGCGGCATGGTGGAGCTGGAGATTACCGCCATCGACAAGAAACGCTAGTGCCGCAGCAGCGATAGTCCGACACCGCCCAGCACCAATGCGGCTGCCACTGCGAACGTGCCGGTCATCGGCTCGCCCAGCAGGGGGATGCCCAGTGCCATAGCGATGATTGGCACGCTCAGATGTGCTGTTGCGGCCGTGGTTGCGGCCAGCTGGGGCAGAATGGTGTACCACAACGCATAGCCCAGCCCCGAGGTTATGGCCCCCGAAAGAACCGCAAGTGCTGCGCCTTGTGCATCCATCCGCAGTGGCGCGGCACCGGGCCATAGGGCGAGGGAAAGCATTATGAATATCGCGGCGATAGCGGCCAGTACGAAATTCGCCGCCGTTCCCGCGAGTGGATCACCGCCACCTCGTCCAGCGAGCGAGTAGATGCCCCAAGCGATACCGGCCGCCGCCATCGCGAGGCCTGAAAAAGGCGGCATAGCTGCGCTGCCGTCGGGCCAAAGTAGCCAGACCAGTCCTGCAGAGGCCACTCCAGCGCCCAGCCAGCGCAGTGGCGGTACGGCCTCGCGCGTGGCCAGCGCCCCTGCAAACATGGTGATCTGCACGCAACCTACCATGATTAGCGCCCCAATACCTGCATCGACCCGCTGGTAGGCCAGCGAAAAGCCAAAGACATAGATCAAAAGCGCCACGACACCGACCAGCCTGCCACGGCCCCCCAGCGGCACACCACGCCGCAAAGCCAGTGATAGGATCGCCAGCATCGCCGCGCCTGATATCAGCCGGAGCGTTGCAAAGCTGCCCGCATCGATACCGCCCGTGCTGATGGCTGCCCGGTTCAGCACTGAGTTGGTTGCAAAGGTCGCCATCGCCAAAGCGGTCAGCAGGATCAGCCGCACGGATATGCCTGAAACGCGGGGGGATAAGTTGCGGTCACATGCGGCATATCTACCCCCGGCCCGGCTAAAAACGTGCCCTCAACGGGCGACGCTCCGAACCCCGATCGCGTCAGAAATGCCTCTGGTCCGGTTGCAATCACGCTTTGCCCGCTGAGGCGTGCCCATTCGGACAGCACTCCCATCAGGCGCCGCCCATGTCCCGAGCCTTGCCATCCCGGGTCGATCGCCACCGTGGCGAGGCATAGCCAACCGGCTGGTGCCTTCATCTGGGCAAGGGCGTAATAGCCGACGATGCCGCCTTGAAACGGCAGGACAACTTCGCCGACTATATCACCACTGCGGCGCAAAGCCGCGATCCGCCTGGAAGCGTGTGGGTGGCTGAAGGCGCGGGCCAATAGGTCATCGACCGCCGCATCCTCGCCGCGCCGCATGTCACGGCTGAATTCTGGGAATCTGAGTATCATGCCACGGGCTGTATCACGGTGTGGGGCAACGGCCAGCTTTCCTGCGGCGCGTCACCGCAAATTAATGTTTTATCCAGATACCGTGGGTGATGACGGTATTTTCAAGCGTATGGCTATTTTTGCTGGGGCTGGTCCGGCTCACAGGCGCCGCCGGTAAAGCAGCGATGCGCCTTGTCCAGCATCTGTGGCGCGGGTGAGAAGAAAGCATCGCCCCCGCAGGGATCGAGTGTCAGGGAAAACCCCTCGGTGCCCTGCTGAACAAAGGCAAGCACCGGAGTGCCGGCTGGCGGCTGTGCGCACCAAGGGCCAAAGCATTTTACAATCAGCGTGACGTGCCCGGCAAAGGGCCGGGTGAACCCTATCCGGCCCAACGCCTCACCGCCTAGCCGCGCAGGGATCCGCGTTTCATCGGCGGCGGCCTGCTGATCAGCCATGTCGACCTTGGGCAGCGCGCTGCTATCGAAATCGAGTATGCCATTGATCGCGACATAGCTCTCGGGCGCGGCGTCGATGCGCTGATAGGTGGTTGCCAGATCATGCGGCAAGCATGATAGCGCAGCCGCGGGGCTGGCAAGTGCAAGGCTGGTCAGCACGAGGGCGATGACGCGGCCAGAGGCCCTGAGACGGCTCATAAAAGGCCCTCAAATTCGGCCAGAACCGCAGCATAGACCGCGCGCTTGAACGGGACGATGTTCGCCACTAGATCGGCGGGCGGCAGCCAACGCCACTCTGAAAACTCCGGGTGATCGGTGGCGATGTCGATCTGGCTATCATCACCGTCAAAGCGTGCCAGAAACCACTTTTGCTCCTGTCCGCGATAGCGACCTTTCCACATGCGTGGCACCAGATCATGCGGCAGATCATACTGCACCCAGCCTTCCGTCTCAGCCTCGATCCGGACAAGGGCCGGGGTCACGCCCGTCTCTTCCAGCAATTCGCGCAAGGCGGCGGTGCGGGTATCCTCGCCGGGATCTATCCCGCCTTGTGGCATTTGCCATGCGGGCTGGACCGTATCGATGCGCTGCCCGGTGAAAACGTGACCGAAACCGTTCACCAACATAATGCCCACGCAGGGGCGGTAGGGAAGGGTGGCGATCTGATTGGGGGTCATGCGCTGGCGTCTCCGGCTGTGCTTGGCGGCGAGCTGGTCACCACCTATGTGCGAGATTACCGGGCAAACCTGAGGGCAGGTCGCCCGGTGACTAGGGTCACTTGGCGCCGTTTAGCGTCATCAGACCCTTGAGGATGTCGATGGCATAGGCCAGCTGATAGTCATCCTCACGCAGTTTCGCACTTTCTTCGGCACGCTCGCGGGTTTCCTCGATATGCTTGATTTCGTCCTCGGTCAGACTGTCATTGTCGAGGCTGCCGCGCAGATCGGCCTCGGACCGCAGCAGCGGGCGTGCGGCGCTCTCGTCTTCTTCGCTTTCGGGCTTGCGGCGGGGCTGCGCGACCAGAATGTCTGGCGACACGCCAAGGGCCTGAATGGACCGGCCCGAGGGCGTGTAATAGCGGGACGTGGTCAGGCGCATCGCGCCGTCGCCGCGCAGCGGCATAACCGTCTGGACCGACCCCTTGCCAAAGCTCTTGGTGCCGACGACAACAGCGCGGTGATGATCCTGCAAGGCGCCTGCGACGATTTCCGAGGCGGAGGCGGAGCCTCCGTTGATCAGAACCACGATGGGTTTGCCCTCTGCCAGATCGCCGGGGGTCGCGTTAAAACGCTCGCCGTCCTGCGGATCACGGCCGCGCGTGCTGACGATCTCGCCCTTTTCCAAAAATGCATCCGACACTTTTATCGCCTGATTCAGCAGACCGCCGGGATTGTTGCGCAGGTCAATCACGATGCCATTGATGTTGTCGATGCCGCCGGCCTTTTCGACCTCCTCTGCCAGCCCTTCTTCGAGGTTGTCATAGGTCTGATCGCTAAAACTGGAAATGCGTAGAACGACTGATTTTTGCTCGGTCCGGGCGCGCACGGCCGTGACCTTGATGGTGTCCCGAATGATCGACAGATCGAACGGCTCAGCCTCGCCCTCGCGCACTAGAGTGATGATAATCTCGCTGCCGACGGGGCCACGCATCATGTCAACGGCCTCGTCTAGGTTCAGGCCAAGCACACTTTCGCCGTCGACATGTGTGATATAATCACCCGACTCGACGCCTGCGTTATAAGCCGGCGTACCGTCGATGGGCGACACGACTTTGACGAAGCCTTCTTCTTGGGTGACTTCAATGCCCAGACCGCCAAATTCGCCGCGCGTCTGCACCTGCATATCCTCGGCGTCTTCTGGGGGCAGATAGCTGGAATGTGGATCAAGCGAGGTCAGCATCCCGTTGATCGCGGCCTCGATCAGCTCGCCCTCGTCTACATCTTCGACATATTGAGCGCGAATTCGTTCAAAAATGTCGCCAAAAAGGTCCAGTTGTTCATAGACGTTGGTGTTGCGCTGGGCCTCTTGTGCCATGAGGGGGGCGGCGATTTGGGTCGTCACGATCACGCCAGCAAGGGTGCCGGCGCCGGCGGCCATCAGGAATTTCTTCATTGCTCACTCAATCCTTGTCTGTCTTGAACCATAGCGCGGGATCCACGGCGGTATCCCCCTGTCTGACCTCAATATAGAGGGTTTGTGTCCACTCGGTAGCTGCTTCAAGTAGCTCGGTGGGCACGATTTCGTCATCGGCCTGCCCGCCGGGTTCGCCGAGCCCGCCCATTAGGCCGACCGGGCTGCCACCAGGCAGGACCTGACCGATCTCACCATAGACCACGTCCATCCCCGCGAAGACCAGAAGAATTCCCGACTGTGGCTCCAGAATGGCGACATTTCCATAATCCAGCAAGGGGCCGTGATAGCGGAGCGTCGCTGCCGCCGGCGTCGTGACCAATGCGCGGGGCGGCGCAGCCATGATGATGCCGGGACGCGTGATGCCGGCTGCGTCCGCCTCGCCCGCTCGGCGAATGATACGGCCCTCGACGGGTAGAGGCAGGCGGCCCATGCGGTCCTCGATGCCGGGCAGACTGCCGGGGGCCTCGTCCAGCGCGATCTGGCTCAGGCCGCTGGCAAAGCCCGATAGCGATTCGGTGGATGCGATCAGTAGAGCGGTCTTGACTGGATCTTCGGTAAAACGGCGGGGCAGGTCCGTGCGGTCAGCTATGGCCTGGCTTAGCTGTGTGCGCGCCTCCTGTGCGGTTGCGAGGCCATCCAACAGCTTTTGCGCCGCGCTGGTCTGTAGCGCGCGCAGGGCAACCAAATCCTGCAGGTCGTTACGCAATACAGCGGCGCGCGCGTTCAGCGCAGGCGTTACATCGGCCAGCAGCATGCCGGAGCGGGCGGTGCCGATCGGCCCTGCCGGATGGAGCAGCGTTATGGGGGCGGGCGTCGCGTCTATCGAACTGAGAACCCCAAGCAGCTGGGCGATATCCTCCTCGCGCGAGGCCAGATCCCGCTCCAGCGTTTGCGAGCGAATGGCAGCCTGCCGCAGGCCGACACGCATCGCGCGCAGCCCGGCCTCGAAGGCGCGCACCGTCTGGCTAAGCGCCTTAACTCTGCTGGATGCGCCATCTGCTTCATCTAGCGCGCGGGTCGCCGCGGCCAGCATTTCGGACGCTGCGTTCGCATCATCGGCGGGATCGCCCTCGGCCAGCGCGGGCGTGCTTAGCGCTAGCAAAACGGCGGTGCAGATCGCGGCCGCGCGGCTCATTGCATGCATCATGCGGTCCGCTCTATCGCGGCATGGCGGATCAGTGAGTGGCCGGTCATCTCGGCGGGCAACTCCAGATCCATCAGCGACAGGAGTGTTGGGGCCAGGTCGCATAGTCGTCCGTCCGCGAGCACAGCGCCGTCTGGTCCGCCGATAAGCAGGACGGGGACAGGGTTGGTCGTGTGCGCCGTGTGCGGCGTGCCTGTCATGGGATCGATCATTGTCTCGCAATTGCCGTGATCGGCAGTCACGATCATCGCACCGCCCGCCTGCTCCAGCGCCGTCATCACGCGACCCAGCGCGGTATCCACCGCCTCGCAGGCGGCGATGGCCGCAGCGAGGTCGCCGCTGTGGCCCACCATGTCGGGGTTTGCGTAGTTGACGATGATCAAATCATATTGGGCCTCGATCGCGCCAATCAAATGATCGGTGACCTCTGGTGCCGACATTTCGGGCTGCAAATCATAGGTCGCGACGCGTGGCGACTGTGCCATGTAGCGATCCTCGCCCGGCTCGGGCGTCTCGCGACCGCCGTTGAGAAAGAACGTGACATGCGGATATTTCTCGGTCTCAGCGATGTGAAACTGCGTGCGGCCCTGTTTGGCGACCCAGATGCTGAGCGTGTTATCCGGCGCTTCGTCTGGAAAGATGCAATCCATATAGTGTTTGTGAGCGGACGAATATTCGGTAAAGCCCGACACGATGGCAAAGTGAGGCCGCGTGCCCGTGTGGAAGTCGTCGAACGCGGGGTCGGCGAAGGCGGCGAGGATTTCGCGCGCGCGATCTGCGCGGAAGTTGAGGCACAAGAGGCCATCGCCATCCTTCATCCCTGCGTAATCACCCAGAACACGCGGCTTGATAAACTCGTCCGTGCGGCCTTTGCCATACGCGTTCTCAATGGCTTCTGCGGCAGTGGCCGCCTTGTAGCCGTCGCCCTGCGCGATTGCGCGGTAGGCGATGGCGACCCGTTCCCAGCGGTTGTCGCGGTCCATTGCGTAATAGCGCCCCGAAACGGTGGCGATATAGGCGCCCTCGGGCAGCGCGTCTTCGAGGCTTTCCAGATAGGACCTGGCCGAAATTTGGGCAACGTCGCGTCCATCGGTAAAGGCGTGGATTGCTACGGCAATTCCGGCCTCGGTCAGTGCGCGCGCGGCTGCGATCATGTGTTGAATATGCGAATGCACGCCGCCGTCCGACAGCACGCCCAACAGATGGGCGGTGCCGCCCGAGGCACGCACTGCATCGGCGAACCGGCGCACGCCGGGCAGGGTATTAAACGTACCGGTGTCGATCGCTCGGTCGACGCGGCGCAGGTCCATTTCGATGATGCGGCCGGCGCCGATATTAAGGTGGCCGACCTCAGAATTTCCCATCTGCCCCTGTGGTAGGCCTACATCCAGCCCGTGGGTGATCAGCGTCGCATTGGGGCACGTCGCCATAGCCCGGTCGAAATTTGGCGTGCGGGCGAGGAGCGGCGCATTGCCGACCGCCGTCTCGGACAGCCCCCAGCCATCTAGGATGCACAGGACGACAGGTTTAGGGGTGCTCATGTCTTGCTCCCGGCCGCGACTGGGGCCGTTTCATCTGGCTTTTAGCCAAAATAGCGGTGGGGTAAAACTACGTTATCGGTAACGGCGCGCGGATTTCTGTCGGCGCGTGCCTGGCTGGCGCTGGATTTTGAGTATTTGTAGAGCGGTGAAAGGCTGGGAGGCGGCCTGCCGCACCTGTCACGCCCTATGATAAGGCCCGCCTGCGAGGATGGTCGTGGCGCGGTATATCTGCTCGGCCAACATGACACGAACCAACATGTGGGGCCAGACCATCGTTCCGAAGGACAGACTGAAATCCACGGCGTTGCGCAGGACTGGGTCAATCCCGTCCGCGCCGCCGATCACAAAGGCAAGGTCGCCGCGCCCGGCATCGCGCCATTCGGCAATGGACGACGCAAATTTTGAGGATGAAAGCGTACGGCCCCGCTCGTCCAGGGCAACGCGCAGCGCTCCGCTCGGCAATGCCCGCTCTAGTAGGGCGGCCTCGGCCGCAGGGCCGCCGCCTTTCTTGTCCTCAACCTCATGAATCGTGGTGGGGCCGAGGCCGAGCGCGCGGCCCGTGCGATCTGCGCGTAAAATGTAGTCGTCAAAAAGATCACGCTCGGGGCCGGGACGCATCCGGCCCACTGCGCAAACATGCAACCGCATCAGCCGGGGGTGGTGGGTGGCGTGTGCGGCGGCTCTGCTGCGGGGCCACCTGCGGGGACCCACATTTTCTCAAGCTGGTAGAAATCGCGCACTTCGGGACGAAAAACGTGCACGATTACGTCGCCTGTGTCGATCAAGACCCAGTCGCCCGTTTCCTTGCCCTCGGTACGGCTGGCACGGCCAAGGTCATGCTTTAGCTTGTCTACTAGCTTCTCAGCCATGGCGGCGACTTGGCGCGATGAGCGGCCCGAGCAGATGACCATGTAATCGCCTATGGCCGATTTGCCGCGCAGGTCGATCTGAACGATATCCTCGGCCTTGTCCGCGTCCAAGGACGTTAAGATATGGTCCAACTGTTGCTGGCTGGACGCTGTATCGGTGTGCGCTGTCCTGCCCCCGTTGGGGGTGGCGGCGATATCGGCGGTATTGGCCGCGTCGGTAGAAATGGACAGAACGTCGTCCTCCTGGCTGCGCACCTGATCCTACCCCGGTGCCGGGTCAGTATATAAAATAGCTGTCCTGCCGGGAAGTTTCAATGTGGCATGACACAAGCGCTGTGCGGCGCGCGGCATTTTGCCGCCGCTGCCCGTAGAAATGCGTGGATTTTGACACATCATCCGTTTCGTTCAGCATTCGCACTTCGCGCTGCGGGAACGGAATCGAGATGCCGTTCTGATGGAACGCATCCCACAGCGCCAGATAGACGTTGCCGCGAATGTTGGTCAGGCCCTGCGTGGGGTCGCGAATCCAGAAGTGCAGGACATAGTCCACGCTGCTGTCACCAAAGCCAACAATATGGCGCACTGGTGCCTTCATGCTGAGGACGCGTGGCACTCTTGCCGCTGCGTCGATAGCGATTTTGCGCACCTGATGTGGATCGTCGCCGTAAGCGGTGCCGAAATAGATATCCAGCCGCACGAATTCGTTGGAATGGAACCAATGGACCACCTGCGACGTAATCAGATCCTCGTTCGGGATCAGGTATTCCTTGCCGTCGCGGGTGACGACGCTGACGTAGCGGGCGCCCAACGCATTGATCCAGCCGAACGTTTCGCCCAAGCTGATGACGTCGCCTGGCTTGATCAATTTATCCAGCAGGATGATCACGCCCGATACCAGATTGGACACCACTTTTTGCAGGCCAAAGCCGATGCCGAAGCCGGTGGCACCCGAGAGGAAGGCAAGACCGGTCGGATCGAACCCCACCGTGCGCAGCCCGATGAAAAACGCGGCGCCATAGAGCGCGACCTGTAGGAACTTGACCGCCAGAACCTTCATGGAGGGCGAGATTTCTTCGTTCCGCTTGATCCGGCTGGACGTGGTGGTCGAAATCAGACGCGCCGCAAAAAAGAGCGCGCCAAGGATCGCGATAGCCTGCACGATCAGCCATACCGAAATGCGCGTCTCACCCAGATGCAGGCCGATGCTGTCCAGCAGGCGCTGTGTTTCGTCGGTCAGGTCCAGAATGATCAGCGTCGCCCAAGTCCAGCCGGCATAACGCACGACGCCGCGCACAAAGCCGTTGATGATTAGCCGCGTGACGAAGGCAATTACCAACCACGCCAGCGCAAGGCTGGCGGCGATGCCGATCAGATAGGACCGGCTAGGCCAAGTCGTTTCTTGCATGATGCCAAAGGTCAGCCATGCCAGCGCAACAAAAAAGATCAGCCGTAACCGCAGATGAATCATCACCAATAAGCGCATTTGCCACTTTGGTCAGCCCTCGCGCGTGCGCAGCCAAGCATGCAGGCGCGGGCCCAGAACTGCGCGTAAAATGTTCGCGGCTAGGATCAGCGCCAGATTTATGCCGATCTGATACGCGTTCCACGGGCGCAGCAGCGCCATCGAAAATGTGTGCCCCTGCGACCACAGGTTTAACGCGATTTCATGCGCCTGCTGGGCAGGGGCGGTGGTGGGGTCTGTTGCCATGATGTGCAGATTTGCATGCGGTACCCGGTACGGCAAGTCTGGGCTAGACAGTCGCAGGGCTTTCGCGCTTGGCTAGGGCACCGTAGCCCTAATTGACGGCCCAGACCCACGAAAGGTGTCGCCATGACGACCGCCCTGATCACCCATTCCGACTGCCTCGCGCATGCTGTGCCGGACGGCCACCCCGAGAGGCCCGCCCGATTGGAGGCTGTTCTGCACGCGCTGGAGGGTAAGGCGCTGCTGCAGGAGGAGGCGCCGCTGGCCACGGATGCGCAGCTGAGGCGTGTACATCCGCAAGCGTATATCGACGCGCTTGAGGCGATGATGCCGGCCTTGGGCGGCGTGCCAATCGATGGTGATACATGGGTCTCGCCCGGCTCTATGCGTGCCGCGCGCCGCTGTGCGGGCGGTGCGATACGCGGCGTCGACATGGTGATGCAGGGCGCGGCGCACAACGCCTTTGTGGCCACGCGCCCGCCCGGCCATCATGCAGAGCGCAGCCAGGCGATGGGCTTTTGCCTGCTGGGAAGCATCGCAGCAGCGGCACTGCATGCGGCGGATCATCATGGTCTGTCGCGCGTGGCCATCATCGATTTCGACGTGCATCACGGCAACGGCACGCAGGATATGGTCTGGGACGACGCGCGCATCATGTATCTGTCGGCGCACCAGATGCCGCTGTTTCCTGGCACCGGCGATCCTTCGGAGACCGGCAGTACCGGCAACGTGCATAACATCGCTTTGCGCAGTGGCGCTGGCAGCGCCGAATTTCGCGCCGCCATGACCGGAGCGATTTTACCAGCCGCACACGCTTTCGCGCCCGAACTGGTGCTGGTCTCGGCAGGCTTCGACGGGCACCGCGCCGATCCGCTGGCCGGCCTCATGTTGGCTGAGGCGGATTTTGCATGGGTCACTGGCGCGCTTTGTGATCTGGTGGACGCGCAGTGCGGTGGCAGGCTTGTCTCGTGCCTTGAAGGGGGCTACGACCTGCAATCGCTCGCCGCCAGCACAGCGGTGCATGTGGATGTGCTGATCGCGCGCGGCGGCTGACGCAGAGACGTCCCCCACATTCAGCTTGGTGCAAATACTTAAATTCCGCTGCTCTCTACCCTGCGCATCCCCTTGCCAGTTTGGCGGCTTCATGCGACTCAGACGAAATTCAGTGCGGAGAAAGATATGCGCGCCGGTTTATCGCTTCTCTGCCTGACTTATGTGCTCAGCCAGTTCTATCGTGCCTTCCTCGCCGTTCTAGGTGGTGTGCTTCAGCGTGATCTGGGTGCGGGGCCTGATGATCTGGCGACCGCGTCTGGCCTGTGGTTCATGGCGTTCGCAATTGCGCAGTTGCCGATCGGCTGGGCTCTAGACCGGATCGGGCCGCGGCGCACCGTGTCGGCCGTGCTGCTGGTGGGCGGGGCCGGCGGCGCGCTGATGTTCGCGGCCGCGACCACCCCAGCACATATCAATATCGCCATGATGCTGATCGGCGCGGGCTGCGCGCCGGTGCTGGTTTCAGCCTTCTACATCCTTGCGCGGCAGGGTAGCCCGGCTCAGTTCGCTACAATGGCAGCTCTACTTTTGGGTGTCGGGTCTGTTGGCAATTTGGGTGCATCTTGGCCAATGGCTTTCGCGGTCGAAACTGTGGGCTGGCGCGCGGCGCTGATTGTGCTGGCGGTCCTTACGGCGTTGGCGTCGTTGGCGCTCTTTGTGATCGTGCGCGACCCGGACGCGCCCGAGGGCGGACAGCGCGGATCAGTTTTGGACCTGCTGAGGATGCGCGCGCTTTGGCCGATAATCCCGATGATGTTCGTCTGCTACGCACCTGCGGCGGCGGTGCGCGGTCTGTGGATAGGGCCTTACCTGAGCGACGTCTTTGGGTTGAACACCTCGCAACTGGGGCAGGCGTCGTTGGTCATGGGCGTTGCGATGATTTGTGGCACTTTGACGTATGGACCGCTCGACCGGGTGTTTGGCACGCATAAATGGGTGATCCTTATCGGCAACCTGATGTGCGCGGTCTCGGCCCTCGCGCTGGCGCTGCTGGCTGGACATAGTGCTGCGGTGGGTATCGCGCTGTGCGCCGCCATTGGCTTTTTCGGCGGCACGTTCCCGATCATGATCGCCCATACGCGTGGGTTTTTCCCGGCGCATCTGGCGGGCCGGGGCGTGACGCTGATGAACCTCTTTGGCATCGGCGGGGTGGGTGTGGCGCAACTGGCGTCTGGTGGCATCCACGCGCGGGTCGCTGCCACCTCGGGCGATTTGGCCTCCTATGCTACGCTATTTGCGTTCTTTGGCATCGTTACACTGGTCGGCATTGGTTTTTACTTTTTCAGCCGCGACGCGCCACGTTGAGCAATCGGGCCGGCGGCCCCCCTTTTCTATGGGGGCCAAGCGGTCTAGAACGCGCAGAGCCGAACCGGATCGTATTCAGGAGTTACAAAAGATGGGCTATAGGGTCGCCGTCGTTGGTGCCACGGGCAACGTGGGCCGCGAAATGCTGAACATTCTGGCTGAGCGCCAGTTCCCTGCCGATGAGGTGGTCGCGCTGGCCAGCCGGAAATCGATGGGCAGCGAGGTCAGCTATGGCGATAAGACGCTGAAAACAAAAGATCTAGACGCTTTTGATTTCACCGGCTGGGATATCGCCTTGTTCGCCATTGGCTCCGATGCGACAAAGATCTATGCGCCTAGGGCTGCCAAATCAGGCTGCATCGTGATCGATAACAGCTCGCTCTACCGCTATGATCCAGACGTGCCACTGGTTGTGCCGGAGGTCAATCCCGAGGCCGTCGAGATGGTCCACAAGAAAAACATCATCGCCAATCCCAACTGCTCGACCGCGCAGATGGTTGTTGCGCTGAAGCCGCTGCATGACCGCGCTCGTATCAAGCGCGTCGTCGTCAGTACCTACCAGTCCGTCAGTGGCGCCGGCAAAGACGGCATCGACGAGTTGTGGGATCAGACCAAGAGCATCTACAACCCCACTGACGACAAGCCCGCGCGCGTTTTTACCAAGCAGATCGCCTTCAACGTGATCCCGCATATCGACGTCTTTTTGGATAGCGGCGACACCAAGGAAGAGTGGAAGATGGTCGCTGAGACCAAGAAGATTCTCGATACTAAGATCAAGGTCACCGCGACCTGTGTGCGTGTGCCGGTATTCGTCGGTCATTCCGAGGCGATTAACATCGAGTTTGAGGAATTCCTCGACGAGGACGAGGCGCGTGACATCTTGCGTGAGGCACCCGGCATCATGGTAATCGACAAGCGTCAAGACGGTGGGTACGTCACGCCCGTCGAATGCGTTGGTGACTTTGCCACCTTCATCAGCCGCATCCGGCAGGACAGCACCATCGAAAACGGTCTGAACCTATGGTGCGTCAGTGATAACCTGCGCAAAGGCGCGGCGCTGAATGCCGTCCAGATCGCCGAAACGCTGGGCCAGCGCGTGCTGAAAAAAGGCTGACCCTTTCTGCACCCTCTCGGCGAATTGTTGCGCGCCGGGAGGGAATGCAAAATTGCATAAGCAGAAAGCCCGGCCCTGCCAAGGTGTTGAGCCGCAGACCTGATAGTGGCAGCATCATCATGAATATCATCCACATCATTTCCGTATCTGGCCACAGCCGGATTAAGATAGCGTAAATCCGCGCATCTTGGGGTCGATTCGCTTGCAATCTGGCCATGCGCGCCAAAGACTGGCCGCGTACATCCGGAGAAGCCAATCATGCGCGTCCTGCCCCTCACTCTCGTTCTCGTTCTCGTTCTGCCGACCTGCCTTATGGCGGACGACATCCCGCTGACCAGCCGCGTCAGCGCCGTAACGCTCTATCCGCAGGGCGCGACAGTGCAGCGGACCGTGCCGTTCACCGTTCCAGCCGGACAGCATGATCTGATCCTGCTGGACCTACCGCAGGATACCGATCTGAAGACCGTGAGGGTCACCGTCACAGGTGCCAAGACGGGGAGCATAACAACCCGCAGCAACGCCCAGCCGCCGCGCGGTGACCGCCAGAGCGCCGTCATCGCCGCCGCTGAAGCCGAGGTGGAGCGCCGCGAGGAGGCGCTGAATGCGGCACGCGCCGACATTGCGCGCCTGCGCCTCGCCGTGGACGCGGCGACCGCGCAGGCTGCATTCCTAGCGCATTTGGGACAGGGTGACGGGGTCGCCGCGCAGGACGTGGAAACCCTGCGCAGTATGGCGCAGATGATTGGCGCGCAGACTTTGGCCGCGAGTGAGGCCGCGCACGATGCCGCCCGCGTAGCGACCCGTGCCGAGGCGGATTTGAAGGACGAGATCGAGGCGCTGGAAGAGGCCCGCTTGGCGCTGGCTGCGCTCGTCCCCGAGGATGGCAATCGCGCAATGCTGACTGTATCGATCACAGCGGCCGACCAGACGGACGGAACGTTGGATGTTACGTATCAGACGTGGAATGCAGGCTGGTCGCCAGTCTATGACATGACTCTCACCCGCGCGACGGGCGCGCTGGAGATCGTGCGCGGCGCCTATCTTCACCAGCAGACGGGTGAGAATTGGGAGGATGTAGCGCTGACCCTCTCCACCGTGCGCCCCAGCGGTCAGACCCGTCCCAGCGATATTGGCCCGCTTCTGCGGCGCATCGGCACGCCTGTGCCGCTGATGCGCAAGGAGGTGCTGGGGGTTGCGATGGACAGCATTGCCCTGTCCGAGCCTGTGGTCGCGCCGCCCGTTGTGATGGCGTCTGCTACGTTCGACGGGCTGGCTGTCACCTATGATTACGCGGCGCTCGTCACGGTGGCGTCAGGCGTCGATGCGCTTCGCATCGCGCTGGGCACGCTGGACACGGAGGCAGAGATCAGCGCGCGCGCCGTGCCCCTCTATGACGCAAACGCGTTCTTGGTGGCTGAATTCACCAACAATATGGACGAGCTTATTCTGCCGGGCGAGACGCATTACTATCTGGACGCGACTTATGTCGGCATGGCGCAGAGCCCGCTGATCGCGGCTGGCACCGAGGCTGAGGCGTCTTTTGGCCCTATCGACGGGCTGCGCCTGACACGCACTACGCTGGACCGCGAGGAGGGCGGCAGTGGCCTGATTCGCAAATCCAGCGACCTCACCGAAACTGCCCGGATCGAGGTCGAGAATCTCACCGGCGAGACGTGGTTCGTGCGCGTGTTGGACCGCGTACCCTATTCTGAGCAAGAAGAGCTGGGCATCGATTGGCGGGCCAACCCGCAGCCGACGGATGTTGACGTGAACGGCGCACGGGGTGTTCTTGCGTGGGAATTCGACATTGAGCCCGGTGCGGCGCGCAACCTGAAACTGGACTACGACATGCAATGGCCCGAGGATCAGGTGTTGCAGTGATTTTTGTGCGGCCTAGGCTTTTTCTTGGTCGAAATATCCAAAATCCCGATACGTGATGCTGGGCAAGCCCTAAATATCCCTGCGCGCGCTCAGTGCCGCGCTGATCGTGCCGTCATCCAGATAATCCAACTCGCCGCCGATGGGCACGCCTTGCGCCAGCGTGGTGAGGCGCACCCGCCCCTCGATCTGGTCAGCAATGTAATGGGCCGTTGTCTGGCCATCGATTGTGGCGGCGAGGGCAAGGATGACTTCCGTAATGCTCTCCTCGTCGATCCGGGCCATCATTTCGGGAATGCGCAGCTGTTTGGGGCCGACCTGATCCAGAGCGCTGAGCGTGCCGCCTAGGACATGATAGCGCCCTTTATAGGCCGCGCCGCGTTCCATCGCCCAAAGGTCCGCGACGCTTTCTACCACGCAGAGGATTCCATTCGCGCGTTTTGGTGCGAGGCAGATGTCGCATACTTCCGCCGTGCCAATGTTGCCGCAGACGGCGCACTCGCGTGCGGTTTCTGCAACTTTCTGCATCATGCCGGACAGCGGAATCAGCTTCATCTCGCGCTTGGTGATAAGGTGGAGCACGGCGCGCCGCGCCGAACGTGGGCCAAGGCCGGGCAGCCGTGCCATCATGTCGATCAGGCTGTCGATGTCGCGGGTCGAACTCAAGTGGAGGTTCCTGACGGCTGGCGGCGATGAGTATTTTTGCCAAGATGAAAGACGGGGCGTGCCAACATTTAGAACGGCAGGTTCATGTCCTTTGGCAGGCCCATACCCTCGGTAAGCTTGCCCATTTCTTCTTGGGCGCGGTCGCTGGCCTTGCCTTGGGCGTCTTTGATTGCAGCAAGAATGAGGTCCTCTACGACTTCTTTTTCCCCTGCCGAGAAAATGCTGGGATCGATGTCGAGACTCTTCAACTCGCCCTTGCAAGTGGCGACCGCCTTGACCAAGCCTGCGCCAGATTCGCCCGTCACTGTAAGCGTGTGCATTTCCTCTTGCAGCGCGGACATCTTGCCTTGCATCTCCTGCGCCGCCTTCATCATCTTGGCCATGTCGCCCATCTGGCCCATTCCCTTGAACATACCTGTCTCCTTTCGGTGAAAATGTTTAGTCTTAAATACGTATGCGCGGCATCCGGAACAAGGGTGGGGGGGGCAATCGCGTGTGCTCAGTCTTCTTCGAAGGGATCCCATTCGTCTTCGACTTCGGGCAGCGCTTCGGCCTGTGCGTCGTTAGCGATCTGGCGGGCGGTGCGGATTTCAATGATCTGCGCGCCGGGGAAGGCGTCCTTCACGGCTTGGACCAAGGGATGTCCCTCGGCCTCGGCGCGCAGCGACATCTCCTCGGCGTCGCGCAGGCCTGCGATGGTTTGCGCGCCGCCCTCGTTGACTAGCGTGACGGCCCAGCGATTGCCAGTCCACCGTTGAAGCGCCGCACCGAGGCGCTGGGCCAGATCGGGCGGGGCGCCGGCGGCGGGGACAAATTCGATGCGGCCGGGTTGGTAAGCTGCCAGCTGCACGCAGGTTTCGACCTCGACCAGCAGCTTGACGTCGCGGTTGTGGCGGATCAGTTCGATCACGTGGTGGAAGGTCGGATATTGCGCCAGTGCGGGATCGGCGGCGACGGCGAGGGTCTGTCCTGCGCCATTGCCGGTTGACGCGCGCGGCTGTTGCGGCGTCTGGGCATGCGTCTGGGCGGTCGCGCTGTACGCCCCGGATGCCCCGTGCGTGCTGGCGCCACCGCCAGATGGGCCAGATCCAGATCGGCCAGACCCTGAGGAGCCAGACCTGGAGGTGCCTCCGCCAGCGGGCCCGGTGGGTGGCAGGGGCGTATCTTTCAGCTTGCGGAGCAGCTCTTCTGGGCTGGGCAGGTCGGCTACATGGGTCAGGCGGATCACGGCCATTTCGGCTGCCATCATGGAATTGGGCGCACCCGCGACCTCCTCCAGCGCCTTGAGCAGCATTTGCCACATGCGTGTTAGCACGCGCATTGGCAGTGTCTCGGCCATTTGCAGTCCGCGGGCGCGCTCATCTGGGCCGATCGTCGGATCATCCGCCGCCTCGGGGGTGATTTTCACCACGGAGGTCCAGTGCGTGATTTCGGCAAGATCGCGCAGCACGGCCAGCGGATCGGCACCGTCAGAATACTGTGCGCCCAGTTCGGTCAGCGCGCCTGCGGCGTCGCCCTTTAGGATCAGATCAAACAGGTCCAGTACGCGGCCCCGGTCAGCGAGGCCCAGCATCGCACGGACCTGATCAGCGCCGGTTTCTCCGGCGCCATGGCTGATGGCCTGATCCAGTAGCGACGTGGCATCGCGTGCCGAGCCTTCGGCAGCGCGTGTGATGAGGGCCAGTGCGTCGCCTGTGATACTCGCACCCTCGGCCTCTGCAATCTTTCGCATAAGTTTCAGCATAACCTCAGGCTCGATCCGCCGCAGATCGAAGCGCTGACAACGGCTGAGGACTGTGACCGGCACCTTGCGTATCTCGGTGGTTGCAAAAATGAATTTGACGTGTGCGGGCGGCTCCTCCAGCGTTTTCAGCAGCGCATTGAACGCTGACGTGCTGAGCATATGCACCTCGTCGATGATGTAGATCTTGTACCGGGCGCTGGCGGCGCGATAGGCGACCGAATCGATGATCTCGCGGATGTCGCCCACGCCGGTGCGGCTGGCCGCGTCCATTTCCAGCACATCGACATGGCGGCCCTCCATGATGGCAGTGCAATGCTCGCAAATGCCGCACGGCTCGGTCGTGGGGCGGCCGGCGCCATCGGGTCCGATGCAGTTCATACCCTTGGCGATGATGCGCGCGGTGGTAGTCTTGCCGGTTCCACGAATGCCCGTCATTATGAAGGCTTGCGCGATGCGATCGGCCTCGAACGCGTTTTTCAGCGTGCGCACCATCGCGTCTTGCCCAACCAGATCGGTAAATGTTTCGGGCCGGTATTTACGGGCCAGAACGCGGTAGCCGGAGGGGGCGGTGTTGGTCATGTCAGGGCGCCTGCTGGAATCGGGAAGCTCATGTCGACAGCGTAAGCGCGCCGCGCGTCCGCGTCCACCCGGGGTTGCTGCGATTCAGGGTGGCGGGCACAGCATCCACAGCACTGTACCGGCGCCGACCGCAGCGCGGCTCAGCAGCGCGGCGACGCGGGAGAAGCTCTTGAAGTCCGTGACTTCGGCGTTGCGGCTGGCCCGGCGGTGATGCGTCTGGCACGCATGATTGATGGCAGTCCAGTAGATTGTAATGGCAGCCCCCAGAAAAAAGAGTGGTTGCCGCCTGGGCTGCCTATGTTGGCTCAAAGTTGCTAAAGACAGCCTTGAAAGCGTTGGCGTCGCCGCCAGCGCCCAATCCGAGGGCCGTCCACGAATTGACCGCGCTCCGTTGGCCATGGTCGGGCGATCCTCGGCCTAATCAATGCGCTGCGCGGTCTTTTCCGTCTTGTCGGTCACGGGCTGGGTGGTGGATGATTGGCTCCGCCTTGGCAAAGCGGGTTTTTCTGGCGCCCGGCGTGCGGCGCGCTATACCTTAGAATATCCACATACAGACCGGAGCCGACGCCATGAAGCTGAAAGGATTGCGCCGTAGCCGCAATATCGAGGATCGCCGGAGGTCCGGTGGTGGCGCGCGCCGCGATTTTGCCGCCGCCTATGTGATCGCACACGAAGTCGCACATCATGTGCAGAACGAGCTGGGCATTCTGGGACAGGTCAATAATGCCCGCCACAGCGCCAGCGAGCGGCAGGCCAATGCGCTGACGGTGTGGCTGGAATTACAGGCTGATTACCTCAGCGGTGTCTGGGCGCAGGCGGTCGGTGACCTGCTTGAGTCCGGTGATATCGAGGAAGCGCTGAACACTGCGCGCAGTATTGGCGACGAGCACTTGCAACGTAGCGCGGACCGCGTGCCAGGGCCGCGCATCTTTACGCATGGCACATCCGAGCCGCGGGCGCGCTGGTTCGCAGCCGGATATGGGACAGGGCATATGGGCGCCTGTGACACGTTCGGCGCCGAGCGGCTATAGGGGGGGGGCGGTACGAATGGCCGGCTTTGTCATTCACGCGTTACCAGTTTTGCGCGGGATCCTCGCGATAGCGCCCTTGCCGGGCGCTGGGGGTGATTATGCCGCCGATCTAGTCCATCTCAAGGATTGGCGCCCGGCGATGGTGATGACGCTGACGACCCTGTCAGAGATGGCGGTGGTTGGCGCCGCCAATCTGGGGCACGACGTGGTGCATATCGGAACGCGCTGGGTGCATGTGCCGGTGGCCGACTTCGGTGTTCCGGATGCCGCCGGTGCCGCGATCTGGCGCAGTGCTGCGTCTGTCGCGTCGCCTGCGCTGCGCGGGGGCGGGCGCGTCCTGATCCATTGCCAGGGTGGTTGCGGTCGATCCGGTATGGCGGCGCTGCGCCTGATGATCGCCGCGGGCGAGGCGCCGGATGCGGCACTGGCCCGGCTGCGCGCAGTGCGCCCTTGCGCGATAGAAACACAGTCGCAGATGCGCTGGGCGATGCAGGGCAGTACGCAGGCCGTCACCGGGCGGTAAGGCGCCATCTCGATCCATGCCGCCGAATGAATGGACGCGAAGAAGCGGACCATTGCGGATAAGTTTGAGAGGGAGGTGGTAGAGACCCTTCAGTGACGCCGATGTCATGGCCGCTGGTGACCAGTCTCGGATACGATGCGACCTAGTGCGGTATCATCTTGATTAAGGTGATCAAGATCGTGCTGGTGACGCCCCCTGTCGGGATCATTGTCGCCGGGCCGGGTCATATCGGCTGTTGTACGCGCCAGCGAAGTATCTACGCATACGGGTTTCTGGGGTTTGACATCGGCTGCGTGATCAAGGGCACGGCCAAGACGCGTGATCGCCTCGTCTTTGATAGAGTCGATACTGCCGTGGTCCTGATCGCTCTTGAGGACATCATCGTGGCGCCCGTGGAGGAGGCCAAAACGATGAGATTGTGCCCTGCGAATGCAGAGAATGATGCCGATTGCTGCAAGCGCATGGAGGCGGGCCAGACGCTTCGTGGTCTGGCAGGATTGTTGGGCGGGCTGCGCGGCATGTGCCTCAAATCTGGCCGCGTGTGTTTCGCTGGGCCGGGAGCATAAACGCTCGCGAGTTGGGATACTGATCCTGCCTTCCCCAAATGCGAAGCCGCACTCGCAAGCGCCGGAGCGCCCAGGGCAAATATTTTGCAGAATTGCAGGGTAGGGTGAGAGGCTGGACAACGACCCAAGCGGGGCTCGTTACGGCTGCTTCCTTCCGGATCTGACCGGGTTGGCGAGGTGCCTGCCCGCGCCAACCTCTCGGACATCTAGCTAAACGGGATGATGGGGCAATGCAAGGGGGCGGTGCTTACCTCTGCCGATCGCCGTCGCAGCGCCTTCGGCGAGAGTATTTTTGCCAAGATGAACGCCCGATGGCAGAGGAGGGCTGGGGCTTGCTGTGTGCGGTGCGCGTGGTGCAAAAGGTATGCATACAGTTCTGACGATGGACCCGCCTGAACCCGCCTGAACCCGCCTGAACCCGCATGCGCCAGGCTGCCCGCATATTACGCTGCTTTGCCCGCGAGGTTCTGCCCGTGCTGATGGTGCTGGTGTTGGTGCTGCGCGTTATGGCCGCGCCGTTGATAATGCCGGTGATGGTGGACGGGCGCATTTCCTTGTGCCTTGGCGGGCAAATCGTGCAAGTCGCGTTCGATCCGGCGAACCCATCCGCGCCCGAGCTTTCATCGGATACTTGTCCCATCTTAGACATAACCGCTGCGCTGGACGTGGAAAATGTGCGGCTGCCGGTTCTGGTTGGCCGTGCCGTTGCTTCAATCGTTGTGCTGCATCTGCGCTCTGCGGCGGCGCAGGTATTGCGCTACCGCGCGCGAGCGGCGCCGCTTGTCGTCTGATCAACTTATTTTCAACTTAATCAGACTGACACGTCCGGCGGCGCAGATGCGCCATGCCGGCAACAAAAGGCCGAATACATGACACGCAAACT
>Ga0307933_1000796_pt1 | contig 28157 bp, 25 predicted proteins | sample OrgLakmetageno88_FD_201811 | JGI IMG/M metagenome (GOLD analysis project Ga0307933, IMG submission 201811) | Saline water microbial communities from Organic Lake, Antarctica - #88 | ecosystem: Environmental > Aquatic > Non-marine Saline and Alkaline > Saline | place: Antarctica: Organic Lake... | reverse complement strand
ATAATTATATATTAAAAATTAATAAGGCCATCAGCGTCAAAAGGATCTAAATGTCGTTATTTGCTGAGTACTTAGCAGACCCAAACATTGAAAAAGGCTTAATCAGCATTGGTTTAATCATTTTAGTCGGTTTAGTCAAGTCTGCCCTTGAGCGCGCTATCATATCGAGAAGTCGCCGTAAAAAAGCTGGGTATCGTTCAAAAGTGAATACCATGCGAAACACTTTGAATGTCAGTTTAGTGTTTATCTTAGTGGTATTATGGGCGAGCGAATTACAGTCTTTCGCGTTTTCTATCGCCGCCTTCATGTTCGCCATTGTCTTTGCAACAAAGGAATACTTACAGTGCTACCTTGGTTATTTTTACTATATAAGCGCACGCCCCTTTCGTATTGGTGACTGGATTCAAATAAACGAAGGTGTGGGCGAAGTTATTGCCGCTGATTGGACCAAATTAACCATGCTAGAAGTTGATTTGCATACCAACAGTTATACCGGTAAGCATTTGTTTATTCCCAATCATCAAATCTTATTAAAACCAGTACGTAATTTAAACTTTTTACGCCGTTACACATTGAGCAGTTTTACCATTACCTGTGAACCGACTATTGATGTTTTTCCGGTTGTTGACGAACTGCATGAACAAGCGCTCGAGTTTTGTAAAGAATTTATAGACGTTGCTGAGCGCTACAAAGGCGTAATTGAGAAGCGTCTAGATGTTGAGTTTATTCCTACAGAGCCACACTTTACGGTAAGTACCAATCAATTTGCCAAAATTTGTATTGGCGTTGATATTTTTTGTCCAATTGAACAAAGCGTCATCTTACGCCAACAAATAACAAAAGCCTTTTTTAATCTTTGGCATGCGAAAGTTGGCGACACACCCTCATTAGAGCGCCGCAGAAGCGAAACAATAGAAACGCCTTAATTATGCTCTCAACTTTGATTGAGGTATTTCTTGAATCATATATTAAGACTTTTTGGTGTAAATGCTTTGTTATTAAGCACAGACATCGTGTATCTTAAAAGATATGTTTCGTTTACTTGCGTTCAGCCGCTCTCTTGTGCTGTACAGAGGACAAAGGAAAGCAAATGTCAAAGATGAATAACCGCTATATTAGTAATTTAACTCGCGATACTTATGCGCTTGTACTCGCAGGTGGTCGAGGCTCTCGCTTATATGAACTCACTAATTGGCGAGCAAAACCAGCCTTATATTTTGGCGGTAAATTTCGCATTATCGACTTTCCTTTATCTAATTGCGTCAATTCAGGCATTCGCAATGTTGGCGTGCTCACGCAGTACAAATCACACTCACTCATACGCCACTTAGTGCGCGGTTGGGGCCACTTTAAAAAGGAGCTGGGCGAATCAATAGAAGTATTGCCCGCTTCACAGCGTTTTTCTGAAGACTGGTATCAAGGTACCGCTGACGCGGTGTACCAAAACATCGATATCATTCGTGACGAACTACCAAAGTATGTAATGATTTTATCTGGTGACCATATATACCAAATGGATTATGGTCCCATGCTCGCGCAACATGTCGAATCTGGTGCACAAATGACCGTTAGTTGTATATCCGTTCCTATTGAGCAAGCACGTAATGCATTTGGTGTTATCTCGGTAGACGAGAATAATCAAGTTAATGATTTTATTGAAAAACCTGAAAATCCTAAGCCCTTAGCGAATGAGCCTGAATACTGCTTAGCCTCTATGGGTAACTATGTATTTGATACTGAGTTTTTGTTTGAGCAATTAGAAAAAGATGGTGCTAACCCAACTTCAGACCATGATTTTGGAAAAGATATCATTCCGAGTATTATTGATAACTACAAGGTATTTGCTTTTGACTTCAGAAAAAGCGCCAAAAACGATGCGTACTGGCGTGATGTAGGAACCTTAGACAGTTACTGGGAAGCTAACATGGAGCTGGTTGCCCCTATTCCTGAGTTAAATCTATATGATAAAAATTGGCCCATTTGGACCTACCAAGAACAACTGCCCCCTGCAAAATTTGTTTGGGAACAAGAAGACCGTCGTGGCGAAGCGCTTAACTCCGTAGTATCAGGGGGCTGTATTATCTCAGGCGCGACCCTTCGCCGCACTATCTGCTTTTCAAATATGAGGGTAAAGTCTTACAGTTTAATGGAAGAAACCGTGGCTTTACCTGGGGTTGAAGTGGGCCAGGCCTGCCATATACGTAAGGCCATTTTAGACCGTGGTTGCCTAGTTCCCGACAACATGAAAATAGGACTAAACCATGATGACGACCGGGCGCGAGGTTTTAGAGTGTCGGAAGGTGGCGTCGTATTAGTAACGCGAGAAATGCTTCAAGCCCTTAAAAATTAAACTTGATTTAGCATATTCCAATCTGCCAAAACCTCACCTATAAGATGCGCAACTTGCTTGGGGTGCTCTAAAGGAAACATGTGTGCCCCTTGCTTAAACTCAATGTGCTGTATTGAAGGATTAGCCCTTAAAAACGGATTTCTTAGCCGTGGAACACACACATCGGTATATCGAGCAGTAATCAAAGCTGCAGGACACTGCAACTTACCATAGTAGTCAGGTAAGTTATGCGGGATAGTTCTAAAAATGTTTGACTCAATATCAGTATCGAAAATGAGCTTTCGCTCGTCGCCTTTTAACATTGTCACGCTGTCGATATAATCTTGTATGCAGCGCTTATCCATATTTTTAAACAACGCTCTTGCCGAGAAATAAGCCACTAAGTCATCATCTTTATGCCATTGTTTTTTGCGTCTGAGTGTTAGCTTTGCCGGCGTAATTTTGTTGATTAAGGCATTCTTTTTTGCAAAACGAAACACGTGTCGCGCAAGCCCTGTAATAAGTGGCGGGTCAAGCATGATTAAACCTGAAAATAAATCGGGCCGTTTGCAACAGGCAATATATGAAATTACCCCACCAAATGAATGTCCAATCGCCACTACAGGCCTGTCGGCGTTTTGCTCTATATAATCAATCAGTTCAGTAGTGGGGTTATGCCAATTGTCATCTAAAGGAAACTTAGGATTGTGTGCGAATTTATCTAAGGCAAACAGATCAAGCTCCTTCGGCAAATTCGAAAATAGTGTTTTATAGCTACCCGATGGAAAACCATTCGCGTGAGCAAAGTGAGCCATTAACTTCATATCACTCATTATAGTTTGTCCTGTTTTTGTAAATCAGAGGGTGCGAAGCCATACCAACGCCTAAACGCACGTCGAAAGTTGGCACTGTCAGAGTAGCCCAATAAGGTTGCCACCTTATTAACTGGATACCCATAAGCCAATAGGTATTCTCGTGCTTTTTTCGCTTGAAACTGCTCTACAACGTCTTTAAAACTGGTGTTTTCTTTGCTCAATTCTCGGTGTAGCGTGCGTGGACTCATATGCAGTTGATCCGCTACCTTTTGTAAGTTGGGATACTCATTTGCATTCGCAATGATAAGTTGTCGCACTCGACCTGCTGCACTCATATTTTGTGAGAGTTGCTGCTTTTCAAGCTCGCACATATTTTTCGCTTGTTGAAAGCTCATTGGGTCGGTATCTTCCAATATAAATTCAGCCCATTTAATATCAAAAGCAATACCACTAAAGCCATGATTAAATTCTGGTGCTAAGGGTGCAAAAGCAGAGTATTTTTGGTGATGGGCCGGCTGAGCATAATCAAAAAATATACGTTTAATTTGAATGTCTGGGTGACTTTGTTTTAAAGCCAAAAACAAATTAAACATTGCCATACTAACGGCCTCAATCATGACCCTATGTAGGTCGCCTTGCCAATGCACATCATTTGCCAAAATCACAAGTTCGTTATCTTCTTGATAGGTTGAAATTTCAATAAAGGGGATGCGGATAACTAAGTATGCCTGCACAAATTTAATAATCTGCCTAAGATTCTTCCCGTTTAAAATACCCAAACCGAAAGCACCGTGATGAGCAATTTGCAAACGTTTGCCCACCAGTAAACCTAGATGTTGAAGTTCAGTTTTACTCAATACTTCATGCACTAAGGCGTCAAACTGTTCGGTGCTAATGTTCGCGCCTGGCTGTAAAAGTTTTTCTTTGCTCAGGCTATGTTTGTTCAGCCAATCGTTAAGCGGCACAGAATGCTCAGTGAGCACATTGAACAAGTGCCCGAAATAAAACACCGGAATTCGATTAACTGACACTGTGGTGCTCAACAAACATATATGTACTCTAAAAGTCCGCAAATTCGCAGACACAGTATGTCAATTTTTAACATTTGGCAATAAATGACTCCTTATTGTCATTTTTTGCTCTCACACCTTGGTTTATATGATGGCATCCTAAGTCTACCAAATAAGGAGTTGTATCGATGTTCCACTATCTCAAGTTTTTTCACTATTTTGTCACCATTTTAATTGGCTGCATTTGTTTATTATTTGGCGGTCATTTTATCTGGTTAGGTTTTTTAACCTTTATCGGCATTTATGTGCTTGGAGATGCATTTCTGGGCGATGATGTCTCAACACCTAGCCTTAACAACACAAAACTATTAAACGCCTTATTGTATAGTGCCATGCCATTGTCTCTGCTTGTCTTGGCAATATGCATGTGGCTTGTCACGCCCTATCAGTGGATGGGTGTTGCGCAAGTCTCAGAGTTCTTTGGCTATGATTTTGTAGCAGCGAAAGCGGCAACAACCTGGTGGCAGTTAGCAATCGCAGTGCTATTTTGTGGCTTTTTGTTAAGTGGCGCTGGCACGGTAGTAGGTCATGAATTAGTGCATCGTTTACGCAGTAAGTTTGCGGTGAGCATGGGACGGTGGTTAATGTCGTTGAGTTTTGATGCTAACTTCTCTATTGAGCATGTTTATAACCACCATGCTAAGGTAGCCACAAGTGAAGACCCAGTCACTGCACCAAGAGGCCGCCATGTTTACTCACATATTGTAAGAGCAATTATTGGCACTAACCTATCGGCATGGAATATTGAGAAAAAGCGTTTGAGTCGCAAAAAGCTTAACGTTTTGAGTATTCATAATCAGTACTTACGTGGATGCGCAATGACAATATTGTGGATGGTCTTAGCTTTTGTATTAGCAAGTTGGCAGGGATTGTTATTTTTTAGCGCTATTGGCATCATGTCAAAAATTATCCTTGAAGTCGTTAACTACATGGAGCATTACGGCCTGGTGCGTGACCCCAAACAACCCGTAAAACCTAAGCATTCATGGAACTCTAATCGTAAGATTAGTTGCTGGGCCATGTTTAACTTACCTCGTCACAGCCACCATCACGCCAAGGCGTCGGTATCTTTTGATAAGCTGGAGCCAATGCAGGATGCCCCAGTGATGATCAGCGGCTACATCTCTACCATAGCAGTCGTGCTGATTCCTCCGCTTTGGTTTAAATTAATGCAACCCAAGCTGGCCTATTGGGATAATAATTTTGCTAATGAGCAAGAACGAGAAATCTTAAGACAGCAAGAACAGCAACAGCCAACAAACTTTATACAATCATTGCTATATTAGAGGAAGCGTTGACACTGCGTCATAAACCAACATAAAAATTAATTTGCAAGACATGCGCGTCTTCACTCATACTAAACTCATCGTACCAGCAAACTGAGTTCATTATGGATCTAGACGCGCTTTTATCCCTCGCCATTTCGCATAAACACACTGAAAACTTAAATATCATAATACCCAAAGATTGGTCACAAGGCCGCACTGTGTATGGCGGATTATCTGCGGGGATGCTTTATGCGGCAGCCAAACCTTATGTAGAGCCTGATCGTGTGTTGCGCTCTATGAGCACCAACTTTGTGGGTCCATTAATGTCAGAATCGCCCTTTCAAATTTCAGTGGAAATTGTACGTGAAGGTAAAAATGTCTCTCAGGTTCAGGCGCGCGCAATACAAGATGGTAAAAATGCAGTGGTTAGTCAATTTTGTTTTGGTAAAGCCCGAAAATCAAAAACAGGCGTTGAAAACACCGATAAGCATGAGCTAACGTTGCCTACAAAAGCTAAATACATTCCACAAATCCCTAAAATTACCCCTAAGTTTTTAAAGCACTTTGACTTGTCTATAGAATCTGGCGGCATTCCATTTACTGGCCGAAAAAGTGCAAATTATTATGGCTGGATGCGCTTTAAAAAGCCGCCTGCGCAAATTACAGATGCACATATTGTTGCTTTAATAGACGCATGGCCACCCACTTTAATTCAGCAATTAAGACTACCAGCACCGGCGAGCACCGTCAGTTGGAACCTTGAGTTTATTCACCCTCATCGCCCACTAGCACCCAATGATTGGTTTGCTTACAAGGCTGATACACGTCAAGCGGCAGATGGATATGGTCATACCGAAGCGACTGTTTGGGACAGTCATGGGGAAGTCATTGCTTTGTCTAGGCAAACTGTAGCGGTGTTTGATTAACTTTGATTAAACGCGCCGCTATTAGCGGCGCTTAGATGGGTGCAAATTAGGAGATATATAGTTTATTTTTTATGCTGCTTCGCTGACCGATTTATCAAAAAGCTTTAGTGTGTCATTGCACTCTTCTCTAACATCATCGAATAAATCAAATAAAGTCTCTGCAGAGATGTCGAGACTTTGATACAAGAAACTCGGTACATGACGCTCAATGTTGTAATAGTCTGGATAGGTGAGCACCAAAGATAACTCATAGGCCAACTGCATGATTTGCGTTTCCATAGTTAACGAGGGGACATCATCATGATGTTGCATAGCAACCGTCGACACAATTGAATCGGGTAATAACCATCTTTGCAACAAAGAAGCCGAAATTTCAGCGAAGGTAAAACCAAGCACGTCTTGCTGACTTTGCTTAGGTTTGACCGAAGTACCAAAACGTTCGCAATCTCTAACAATATTGGGATTTACTCTCAATACTGCCAGTAAACCTACGTTATTTAGCAAACCGCTAGTGACCACCCTATGTACATCACGCTCACCGCATATTTTAGCGATATGCTTGCCCATAAATGCACAGGCTAAGCTTTGCATCCAATACTTATCAACATCAATTGATTTGCTCTGCTCTTTGTTGAGCATGTTAGCCACGCTAAACACAAGTGCGTAATCATATACTGCGCGGACGCCGATGATTTGAATCGCTTTGTCGATAGTTTCTATTTTGCGCGAAAAACGATAAATAGAACTATTGGCGAGTTTAAGGATTTGGGCAGTTAAGCCAGGGTCTAGCATCACTAAGTTGGCTATTTGTTGTACGCTAGCTTTCCCCGAATCAGATAGTCTTTTAATCTGTGTCGCGGTCTCAGGGATGGCAAATAACTCTGCCGCTTTTTGCGAGTACTCTAATGCGTTCATATCAGCCTTATTCTATTGCGAGAGAGCAATAGCTACTCTCTTCAGTTACGATTTTGCAGAAATTCTGCTACCGCCTCCTTGAATTTATCGGCAGACAATCGATTACCTTGTTCTGCTTGATGAATTAAAGAGACTATCCATTCGTTCGCAGGTACGGCTAGCTCAAGTGAGTGGGCCTTTTCAACGATTTTACCATTGATAAAGTCAACTTCTGTTTTACGCTCTTGAGCCAAGTCCCACCACATCGATGTTTTTACCTTTGGATCAACTGCTATCATTTTTTGCGCAACTAATCCAAAGATCACATCAGGGAGCCTTAATACCTTCGGTATCCATTTATTCGGCAAATTTGCGATTTTCGGGAGCTTTATTTTTTGTTTTTCGGTAATCATTAACAGCTCATCCATCAGTAAGGCCATGAATTGCCTGTATAAACGGGTTTGTAACATTTTCTTAACGGGGATGTCAGCCATGGCATTTACGGCATTGCCGAGATTAAGCTGCAATTTTGACCACTGCAGCTCGGTCATATGGTAAGTAATAGCAACTGGCAGTAAATCTGAGCTCAATTGCCGTGCTAGCCACTTTGTCGACTCATCTAAGCTAGGCAATACTTCTAAGGTCATATTGCCCTGAGAGCCACGATGGAACACGCCGTTTTCATCATTCACCACATTAAATGGCACCATCGCTCTTACCACCTGATTATGCGGAAAAGCGTTTTCGAGCAATTGATGAGTGCTTACGCCGTTTTGACAACAAATAATAATAGTATTTTTATCGACGCAGTTTCGTAAGTCGGCAATAGCCTCGCTCAATGCCGTGCATTTTACCGTTAACCAAAGTACGTCTGCATGAAGGGACTTTTGTTCGGCTTGTTCAATAGTCATCAAATCCGGTAAGGGTGAAACTACCTGCCGGTGACCAAGGTAATCGGATATCACATATTGACTGCTTAACTGCTCTAAAAATCGCTGACGCCCAACTAAGGTCACGTTTTGCTTAGCCAGCACCAAGGCACCACCTAAATAACAACCTATGAGGCCGGCACCAAAGACAATGTGATGGCCATTATGATGTGGTATTGTAACGCTCAATCCCTTCTCCCTACTGAAAATGCAGATATTGCACAGAATCTGCTGATAAGCATAGACCTTAAACTTAATATGAAAAGCAAACCTGTTTTATTATTTATCGGTTTCGTATGGCCAGAGATTACTGCTACAGCCGCGAGTCAAAATATCATAAGCTATTTGCGTACATTCGCAAATGCTGGACACGAGGTCCATTTTGCGAGCGCATCCACGCAAACACCACTTTCTACTAAGCTTAGTCAATGGGGCATAAATTGCCATCATATTGAGCTTAACAATGATAGCTTTGACCTTTGGATAGAACAATTACATCCAGACATCATTATTTTTGACCGATTCCTGAGTGAAGAGCAATTTGGTTGGCGCGTAGCAAAAGCGCTACCGCATGCTTTGCGAGTGCTAGATTGTGAAGACCTTCATTTTTTGCGCCACGCTCGTCATCAGCTTTATAAAAAACATGGTTATCAGCCCGTCAACGCGCCCTATTTAGACCCTGAATATGCTCTAGACTCTAAAAACACGGAGGTTTTGTACAATGAAATGACCGCTCGTGAAATGGCGAGTATTTTTCGAAGCGACTTAGTCATCACACTCTCTGCCCTAGAGGCCAAGGTCCTTCATCATCACTTTAATGTCCCTCAGGCTCAAATCGCACTCGTGCCCTACATTACTGAGGCACATTTACTCAAACCAAAAATGGAACGAGAGCATTTTGTCAGTATTGGTAATTTTAGACATGCGCCGAATATAGATGCTGTAAATATTCTCACTCAGCATTTATGGCCAAAGATTCGCATGCAGCTGCCACTAGCTAAATGCAATATTTACGGCGCATACATGCCGCCTAAAATAAAAGCCTTACACAATCCGGCGAAGGGCTTATTTGTTCATGGCCATGTAGACGACCATATGGATATACTCAGCCATGCTCGCGTTCTGCTAGCGCCGATTCAATTTGGTGCAGGTGTTAAAGGTAAAATGCTTGATGCCCTTCGTTGCGCTTTGCCCAGCATTACCACACCAATAGGTGCAGAGGGTATTTCACATGAGCAATGGCCTGGCGCCATCGTTAACACCGAAGCTGCGTTTATCGAACAAGCAGTGATGTACTATAATTCAGAGGATGATCTCGGCCCTTTGTACGCAAAAGTTTTACGAGACAACTTTGATTCAGCTACCAATCAAAAAATGCTTCTAGACCATGTATTGGAAGCTCATAGCAAGCTTTCGCAACGACGTAAGCAAAACTTCATGCAGCAAATGGTCATGCACCATAGCCTGCAAAGTCATAAATATATGAGCCAATGGATTGCTGCCAAAAACGCTCACTTAAATCCCTAACTCAAACTCATAAGGCGCTTGATTAATGCACGCATGCCATCTTTTCTGCCTTCGCTGAAGTACGAGCTTAGTCCTAACTCATCTAGATATTGCACGTAATCAAATGAGTTTAAATATGGTGCCTGCTCATGCTTATTTGGCTCAAGCTTGCTCACCTTCAACTCTTGGTTCAGAGCCGTATGCTTAAGCAACAATACAGCCATTAAACCGCGCACCACTTTACTATCAGAATGTCCTAATATCTGAGTGGATTCAGCCTCAACATCCAGCCATACGTTGGCTTCGCAGCCAATCACAATATTATTACTATTACGTTTATCCAATGCCAAATTTGGTAACTGTTTGCTCAATAACAATAATTGTCGGTGTTTTTCAGGCCACGTCGTAGCAAGTTTTAAGCTGCTTTCAAAACTCAGTTCATCAGCTTGCTTGTCGACAGGTTCAGAATTTACTTGGGCATCGTTTAAAGAATTTGCAAGTACTGCGATGCCAGCAACAAATGCGTCAACCTCTGCTAGGGTGTTATAACAACCAAGCGAGACCCGTAAGCAAGCGTCAATTCCTAAGCTTTGTAGCAAAGGCATGGCACAGTGTTGTCCGTATCGCAGCGCAAAGCCTTGTTGATATAGCTGTAATACTGCCGAATGATTATCTACATTATCAAATCGAAAGCTTACAATTGCGATGCTTTGTTGTTTATTGCCGTAAGGCGTAATGCCTTTAATCGCTTCTAAACCAGTCAAAAGGCGTTCATATAATATGTGTTCGTGATGAATAATATGGCTACGGTTTTCCAGCAAATACTCTACCGCTGCTTTAAGTCCAATCACACCAATATAGTTAGGCGTGCCGGCTTCAAATTTGATCGGCGCATGCGCAGTACTGAAGTCCTCATAGCTAACATGGGTGACCATTTCACCGCCCAGTTTTGATGGCCGCATTACATCAAGATGCTGATACTTTCCCCACAACACGCCAACACCTGTGGGTCCGTACATCTTATGGCCACTGAATACATAAAAATCACAACCTATATCTTTTACGTCAACGCTAATATGAGCAAGCGCCTGCGTTCCATCTATTACACTCAAAGCCCCTACCATACTGGCTTTTTCGCATAAAGCTTGTACCGGATATATATTGCCCAATACATTAGAAACATGCGCGCAGGCAATCAAGGCAACATTTTCATTAATCAAAGCTAACCAAGTATCTAATGTGGCGTCAGAAAATTTGCCGTTAGCCTCTAACGGCATAACTTCAAGGCTCAAGCCAAAACGCTTAGCAAAGGCTTGCCAAGGTAGAAGGTTGGCATGGTGCTCACTAGCGCATATAAGTATCTTAGTGCCACCATTAAGCATTTGTTGCGTGAGTCCCTGAGCAATCATGTTAAGACTCTCAGTTGCCCCGCTGGTAAATACTATCTCGTCACTAGTAACTGCGTTAATTAACGTCGCAGTTGCGCTTCGGCTTTGCTCAAACAAACGTGTTGCGGCATTTGCGAGAGGATAAGCAGCTCTGTGCACGCTTGCGTTTTCATAGCGTGCAACGTTGTCAGTAGTGTCAAGCACAGCCTTTAAGCGTTGCGTAGTAGCGGCGCTATCTAAATATACGAGGTTATTATTACCTTGTTGCGATTGAGCAAAAAAAGGAAAGTCGGCTCTGAATGTATTAATGGCTACCTCTAATGAATTGTGACTGTGCTTTATAAGTATACCTCACAGCGCTACGTGAACACATCAGTTGCCAATCAAATTAAAAAAAACATCCTGAAAATAAACCGCTTTTAATACAATTTGCTACACTACGTCGCATTAAATATAAAAGGATGACGCATTGACATCAATACAAATTGTAAGCCTGGTAGCCTACATCGCCTTACTCGCGTTTGTGATCAGTAAAACGCCGCTTAAACAAGTGATAGAAGACAAAGGCTTTCAGCACCGCTTATTCGGCTCTATTACCTGTGTATTTATTTTATGGTTGTTCAGAGTCAGTATTTATGATGGTTTGGTGATGCATTTTCTATGGCTAAGTGCACTAACTCTGGTGTTAGGCTTTAGATGGGCAATCATTGCCGCCAGTATCGTTTTATTGGGCAGCACTATTATTGGCCAAGAAAGTTTTGTCATGTTTGGTGTGAACGGTCTGCTTGGTCTTGCGCTTCCTATCGGCTTTACTTACCTGGCGTTTATGGTGACTTTTCATAAGCTTCCACGACACGTGTTTACCTATATTTTCTTATGTGCTTTCTTTCCCGGGGCCTTAAGTATGGCCTTAAAAATGCTTAGTTTAAGCGCGTATTTTTACATTGATGGTGTGCATGCTTGGAACGTTATTGAATATAATTATGCACAATTAACGGTGCTAATGATGTTTCCAGAAGCTTTTTTTAATGGGATGACCATGACATGTTTAATTATCTACAAGCCTGAGCTTGTATATACCTTTGAGGATAAGTTTTACTTGGACGGAAAATAAGGCGAGATGGCATCACCGATTGAGGAGATGCCATACATTATGCAGAAATTCTAGTCTATAAGTATATCGAAGATCTCACTTAATTCGCCCTTACCTTCACGTATTTCATCTACGCTTAAGCCAGACAACTCATGCGGAAAGACTAACCAATCCGAACTCTCATGAACAAAATAGTCAGGCACTAACTTGGTTGTGTTGTTGCTTGGCTTGTACCAAGGCGTAGCAATACGAATATCTTGCGGTGTGTTTAAACGCATCAGGCTGTGAACCTGATTAATTAAAGCCTCAACACTGCGACCTGAGTCAAAAACATCGTCAACAATCAAAAGTTTATCACCGGCGTTAGCTTTTTCTATCAAGTAGTGCAAACCGTGGACTTTTATCTCTTTTGATTGCTTATTAATGCCGTAGTAAGAGGAAGTACGAACGGCGATATGGTCGGTTGGCGCGTCTTTGTATTCAAAAAACTCTTGTACCGCAATACCTATAGGTGCTCCACCGCGCCAAATTCCGACAATAAAATCAGGTCTAAAACCATCTTTATATGCCATAGCGGCAACTCTAAAAGAGTCTCGAAGTAAATCTGCTGAGTTTATAAATACTTTATTCACTGGAATTCACACTACCCGTTGTTATCGATGAGTCTAAAAATAAGTATACCGATTATTCGCTACGCAGGCTATCGGCAGGCCTTATTGACGCGGCTTTAAACGCTGGATACAGCGAAACAACAGCACACATAACAATACTGCAAGAAGCAATAACCGCTATTTGCGTCCATTGAATATCAATAGGCAAACCGCGACCGTTTTCGCCAAAGGCAAGACCAGTATCAAACCAGCCCAGCACAGTATTCAACTGTGTAGCACACAAAATACCTAGCGCTACGCCAGACAGCGCACCTTTAAGTCCATTGAATACCCCATTAAGTAAAAATATTCGCATGATGTCAATGCGCACTAGTCCTTGCGTTTGCAATATTGCAATATCAGCACGTTTCTCTGCAACCACCATCACCAGTGCTGAAATTACATTGAATGCTGCCACGGCAATGACTAATAGCAACATAAGCACCATCATGTTTTTCTCCATTTTAACGGCATCAAATAAAGCCCCTTGGCGCTCTCGCCACGTTCGGTATTTAACGCCTTGAGCATCAAGATAAGCAGTAAATGGTGCAAAAGCAAAAGCATCTTGTAGGTACAGGCGTGTATCGGTAATATTTTCTGTTTTAGAGCGCAATAGACGTGCTGCATCGTCTATGTGCATCAACATCACCTTGTCATCCATCTCTGAATTGACACTAAAAATCCCGCCAACCGTCACCAAGCGCTGACTAGGAACTCTCCCAAGCGGAGTATATACACTGAGCTCCGTGCTAATTACGCGTAACCTCTGACCCACTCTAACGTTGAGTTGACTGGCCAGTATTTGACTGATCACTACATTGAAGCTGCCAGGTTCCATTGCCTGATAACTACCTTCCACAATACGCTGCGCGATAATAGAATATGGCTGTTCAAGTGGTGCATTAACACCCTGTAAAATGAGGCCTTTTAAGGTACTTCGAGATTGCACCACAACCTCGCGTTCAACGTAAGGAACCTGTGTTAAGATTTTTGATTGCAAGGACGCTGGGAGTTCGATTGGGGGAGTTTGCTGCACCACAATGTGCGGCAGTATACCTAAAATGCGCGCTTTTAATTGGCCCTCAAGACCATTCATAACCGATAACACAATAATTAAAGCAGCAATACCAAGCGCAATCCCCACTACAGAGAAACGATTAATAAAAGCCACAAAGCTGCGGTTAGCCGCTGCGCGAGAATAACGCCAAGCAATAAACTGAGATACAGACATATTTAATGATAAAATCCTTTAACTGAGATAAGTTTACTATCAATTACCTCACTATGTGTGAGAAAATTGCGTACGTAAGGATGTTTCACATCGTTTGTGCGCTAAGAGCACTATAATTTTGCATCAAAACTATAAAAAATAGAGAACTATCGTGACCTCAATAACCGATAAGCTTGAACAATTTAATGCCTTTTATCTGATTGCCCATCCGCTAAAAGTCAACATCCAAAGTGCGACTCAAATGCAAGCAGAGCAAAGCATGGATGAGTTTGAGCAAAATATGCCTTACGCATTCAGAATCTCATCTGAAATGTCTGAAATAGAAGCGAAAGCCTTACGTCCGTTTCGTAGCATGGGTGAAAAATTCGACGAGCTCGTTGATTATCTTCAATTGCAAGCTAAGAAGATGGATTTAATGATGTCCTACATCTTGCTGCAACAAGATGAAGAAGCCTATCGCAACACTGCAATTAAGTTTGGCGGTGGCGGCATTGTCATCGGCAGCGATAAAAGCGTTACCTTAGGAGAGCATGTCATCCTCAAGCTCTTTTTAGAGACTGAGTCAGCGGCGATTTACTGCATGGCTCAAGTGGTTGCGTGTGAACAGAGTGCAAACAATACAGAACCTAGTTTTGAAGTCAGTTACGCTTACACCCACATTCGAGAGCAAGACCAAGAGTTGCTTGTTAGAGCCAGCTTACACCTGCAAACGGCTCAGTTAAGAAAAAACCAGTCAAATTAACCTAAAATAGCGAGAAGCCCCTAATACATGTCTTTATTTGAACCGCGTCTAGCCACCGTAAAGCGCGAAGATTCCAATGTTGTTGATCATATTCGCTGGAGCGCTTTGTACGGCGCCAGTAAAAGCTTGGCGCTTGCACAAGCGGCAACCGAACATAATGGGCCGCTAGTTATTGTCACACAAGACACCGCACATGCCCTGCAGCTAGAAAAGGAAATTCAATTTTTTAGTGGCGACAGTGAACTTGATATTCACCTTTTCCCTGACTGGGAAACCTTACCTTACGATGCGTTCTCCCCCCATCAAGACATTGTGTCAAAGCGTCTTGAAACCTTGTATCTGTTAAGTAAAAAACAACCTGGAATTTTTTTAATCCCCATTAATACGTTTTTGCAGCGCCAAGCGCCAGTTGAGTACGTTGGACAGCATTTATTATATTTGAACAAAGGCCAACAGCTAGACCCTTCTGAGTTTAGACGCACCCTAGAAAAGGCCGGCTACTTGCATGTTAGCCAAGTAATGTCGCACAGTGAGTTCAGCGTGCGTGGAAGCATCATTGATTTGTACCCAATGGGCAGCGAACAGCCCTTTAGAATCGACATGTTTGATGATGAGATTGACTCTATTCGTTACTTTGAAACCGCGAGTCAGCGAAGTTTAGATGAAATCGATGCGATACGTTTACTCCCTGCCCGCGAATTCCCTACCGACAAAGACGCCATCTCATTGTTCAGAGCGCAGTTTTTAGACGCATTTCCGAATGCAAATAACGCCGATCAAGAGTCTGTTTTTTATCAGGTAAGCCGAGGCACCATGCCCGGTGGTGTGGAGTACTACTTCCCTTTATTTTTTGAAGCAACCGCTACTATTTTTGATTATCTGCATCAAGACACTCTTTTTGTCATTGATGAACACCTTAATGACGCTGCTGATAAGTTCTGGCGCGATCTGAACAACCGTCATGAACAATACCAGTTTAACCTTGCGCGCCCGTTGCTTCCGCCTGAAGCTCTATATCAATCAACATCAGATGTTCTTAGTGAGCTCAAACGCTGGCCTAGTATGCAATTTACCAGCAAGACTGGCACCGCAAGTAAAGGCTTTGCTAATTTTAAATGTGCTGCGGTAGAAAATATCGGCATTGATATGACCGCGACAAATCCTTATCAAGCTATTCAGGCTGAGGTGAAAAAAGCGCAAAGTAGCTCCACGCCAGTGGTATTTGTTGCCGAATCAACCGGACATAAAGAAGCCCTACTGGATATTTTAGCTAAGGCAAAAATTAGACCTACAGCTATCCCCTTCTTTAATGCCGATACATTATCTTCCTCTGCTGTTTCATTAGTAATTGGTTCAGTAGAGGATAGTTTTTACTGCAATGATAAGGGTGCGTCACTTTTACTCATTACCGAAAAACAGCTATTAGGTCATAAAATAGCGCGTCGCAAACAAATTAAACGCGGTCAAGCAGTAGACGAAAGTGCGATTATTCGCAATTTAGCAGAGCTTTCAGAGGGTTCTCCAGTTGTGCATTATGAGCACGGAGTGGGACGCTTCATCGGCTTACAAACACTTGATGCTGGTGCAGTCACTACCGAATATCTGTGTATTGAGTATGCAAAGCAATCAAAATTATATGTACCTGTATCGTCGCTTCATCTTATTAGTCGCTACAGCGGAGGTGAAGCTGAAAACGCACCACTGCACAACTTGGGTAACGACACGTGGTCTAAGGCCAAGAAAAAAGCCGCTGAGAAGGTCCGCGATGTTGCCGCACAGTTACTCGATATTTACGCTCAACGGGCGGCTAAACAAGGATTTGCTTACCCTATCGACTGGCAAGAATATCAAAGCTTTGCCGATAGTTTCCCCTACAAAGAAACCCTTGACCAAGAGCGCGCAATAAATGCTGTATTACAAGACATGGGCTCACCCAATGCCATGGACCGCTTAATATGCGGTGACGTTGGCTTTGGTAAGACCGAAGTAGCTATGCGTGCTGCCTACATAGCAGCCGCACACGGTAAACAGGTTGCCATTTTAGTGCCCACCACTTTGCTAGCACAGCAGCATTATGAAAATTTCAAAAATCGTTTTTCACAGTTTCCTTTCACCATCGAGGTAATGTCACGGTTTGTCAGTACAAAAGAGCAAAAGCTTACCGCAGAGCGCATCACCCAAGGCAAGGCGGATATTGTTGTTGGAACGCATAAGCTGCTGCAAGACGATATAAAGTTTAGTGATTTGGGCTTGGTGATCATTGATGAAGAACACCGCTTTGGTGTGCGTCAAAAAGAAAAATTTAAAGCCTTACGTGCCGATGTTGATATTTTGACCTTAACCGCAACGCCTATTCCGCGTACGCTGAATATGGCCATGAGCGGTATGCGTGATTTATCTATTATTGCAACACCACCAGCTAAACGCTTGGCAGTCAAAACCTTTGTGCAGAAGCATCATGATGACGTCATCCGCGAAGCCATCATGCGCGAAATTTTGCGCGGTGGTCAGGTATATTTTCTGCATAATGAAGTCAAAACCATTGAAAAAACAGCCGCCGAAATTGAAGAGATTGTACCCGAAGCACGCATAGCGATTGGCCATGGTCAAATGCGAGAGCGTGAGTTAGAAGCGGTGATGAACGACTTTTACCATCAGCGCTATAACGTGTTAGTGTGCTCTACCATTATTGAAACCGGTATTGATGTTGCCAGCGCTAATACAATTATTATTAATCGCGCAGACCATCTTGGTTTAGCTCAATTGCATCAACTGCGTGGTCGTGTGGGTCGCTCACATCATCAGGCTTATGCCTATTTATTAACGCCTCATCCAAAGCGAATGACGAAAGATTCGGTCAAACGCTTAGAAGCCATTGCCTCGCTAGAAGACCTAGGAGCAGGTTTTGCCCTTGCCACTCACGATCTTGAGATTCGCGGCGCTGGTGAATTGCTCGGTGACGGTCAGTCTGGGCAAATCAATGCCGTTGGCTTCTCTTTATACATGGAGATGCTAGATCGCGCCGTAGAAGCCTTAAAAGAAGGCAAAGAGCCAAGCTTAATAGATGCTTTAGGCCAGCAAACCGAAATCGAACTGCGTATACCGGCCCTCATCCCGGAAGACTACATTGGCGACGTGAACGTTAGATTGTCTTTATACAAAAAGCTGGCCAGTTGTCGCAGTGAAGACGACATTGATGATTATCAAATTGAGCTTATTGACCGTTTCGGCTTACTACCAGAACCCACTAAAAACCTAGTGAAACAAGCTAACTTAAAATTAATTGCTGAAAAACTCAGTATCAGTAAGATTGAATTTACCGAAGTAGGCGGAATCATTGAGTTTAATCAGGATACAAAGGTTGACCCGGGGTTCTTAATTCAGCTCATTCAGACGAAGCCAAAACAGTATCGTTTTGATGGTCCGATGCGTTTAAGAGTTACACAAAAAACTACTGCTAACGCCCAACGATTAGAATTGGTACACTCTTTATTGGAGAATTTTGTGAAGGAAAGCAATGAATAAGCTGATGAACAAAACTGCATCGATAGGCATAGCAGGATGCTTGGTATTGTCGAGCCTGCTTGTTACACCTTATGTGCAATCGCAAGATGTACAAAGCGATTGGTGGTTTGATATAGAGCTCATTGCATTTAAGCGCGACTTACTACCCAATCAACCTGAGGATTTCAGCCAAGCCAGTTATGTCTTTGCCGACTCACAACCCTTTGACCTTTTCACCTTGGCCCTGTTAAAGCAAAGCAACCCTCTTTTCAGACTCACCGCTAATTTACCCAAATGCACAGTGATTGAAGCGCCCCCTTTACCATTAATTGATGTTGGCATAGATGAAAGTGAATATACCCTGGTTGTGCCTCCCATTGAGCTTGTGCCTGAGCAATTGCCAGAACCAGAGCCAGAGCTAGACATTCAAACAGCATCTTTCATTGCAGCACAAAAAAATGCGCTCAATTTTGAATTATCAGAAAACATAAAGGTATTTTGCGCTGATGAGCCTCAGTATCAGATGTTTAGTCAGGTTCCTAGGGAGTTGTTTGCGCAGTCTCCCTATGTATTTGACGACCATGGACTGCTAAAGGAAGAAACCAAATTTTTATCAGATTATGCACTCAGCGTATTTCGCCAGCGTGATATTCAACCCTTACTTTATACAGCCTGGCGTCAACCGGTCGTGTTTGGTGAAAATAATGCTGCCTTTTATCGAATTTTTGCAGGCGAAAAGCTTAACACAGAGCCTGCGCAATTGGTTGATACCGACCCAGTAGCTGATCTATTAGAACAACTACAAACTGAAGGTAATAGTCAAGCAGAGCTTATTCTAGAAAAACTTAATGCAATGCAACAAGCACTAGAAAACGGTGAGACGATTGAATGGGCCCCTCCTATGCAATCAGAAGGTGATGAAAACGAGGAGCGTGGCATTTCTGACGTTTGGGAATTAGATGGTATATTTAAGGTGTATCTAGAAACTGTTAATCGCGTTCCCTACCTGCATATAGACAGTGAATTTAAACACTATCGGATGGCAGTAGATGCGCAAGGTGACGCCCGTATTAACGCGTTTCCGCTTAAACAGCGCAGACGCATCATTAGTAAACAAATTCATTATTTTGATCATCCCGCATTTGGCATCATTATTCGCCTTGAGCGATTTGAAGTACCTCCTGCCCCCATAGACGAAGAGCAAGTCATTAGGTAACGCGATGAAAATTTATACTAAAGAAGGCGACAGCGGCAAAACACAAGTCTTCGCAAAAGATATCATGAGGCTCGATAAAGACGATGCGCTCTTAGAGTGTTATGGGACGCTAGATGAGCTTAATGCCAATCTTGGCTTAGTCCATGCCCTATTGATTGAACACGGCAAAGCTAGTGAACTCAATCAAAGCGCTGAGCAAATTCAAGAGATTCAACATCGGTTATTTTCAATAGGCTTCGCTATATCTAATCAAGGCGAACTAACCGAGGGCATGATTAATAAGCTCGAGGCAAATATTGACCAAATGCAACAAAGTCTTCCAGCGCAAACCAAATTCATATTACCAGGTGGTCATATCCTTGCAGCTCAACTGCACGTAACTCGCACCATTGCCAGACGTGCAGAAAGACGATGTGTTAGCTTGGCTAAACTACACGAGGTTAACCCTTTGGTAGTGGCCTATGTAAACCGATTATCTGATTATCTATTTGTATTAGCTCGTTACAGTAATCACCTTATGCAATATCCTGACATAGAGATTTAACATGAAATTTATAAAAATTACCGTAGTCACTTTGTTAGGCCTTTCTCTTGCTGCGTTTATTGTTGGCTATGCATTCTTATTGAGCCACTTACCCACACTTGACGGTGAAAAGATCAGTGCTGTAATGCAAAATGAAGGCACCATAGAACGTGATGTATTAGGCACCGCCGTTATAAGTGCTGAAACACAACAAGAAGCTGCATTTCTATTAGGGTATGCTCACGCCCAAGACAGACTATTTCAAATGGATTTGCTAAGACGCAACTCAGCCGGTGAATTATCTGAAATCGTTGGCGAAAGAGCCATAAAAAACGATGAGCGCGCCCGCTTTTTTCAATTTAGAAAGCGTGCAAAGGCAGCATTTCTTACGCTACCACAACGTCATCAAGACTTACTCACCCATTATGCCAATGGGGTTAATACTTTTATTGAAGAAAATGGTTCCAACGGCCTAGAGTTTGCGATTACGGGAGCAAAAATGCTGCCTTGGCGTGAAGAAGATTCGTTGCTCGCCAATTACAGCATGTATATGGACTTGCAGGCCGCTCAGGTTGAGCGCGACCTTGAGAATACTTTAATAGCCAAAAGCTTTGGTCAAGGGATGTTAGATTTCATTCATCAGCCTAGCCCATTTCAGGCCGCAATTGATCTAAGTGAAATAAGTGCTCCTCAAGCCCCAGTTCCCAGTTTGAACATTATGCCCGGCTTTGATAAAAACAAGACTGACGACCCAGACAACACTAAAGGTACTGAGAAGCTTGCTCTTTATACGCCCATTGAAGAGCCCAAAGACATCGGCAGCAACAATTGGGTCGTGTCAGGGAACTTAACAGATTCTGCAAGTGCAATGCTTAGTAGCGATATGCATTTAGGGCTTAACGTGCCAACCCTTTGGTACAGAGCCCAATTAAACTATATACAAGACGATAAAGACGTTTCTATTACCGGTGTTTCCTTACCCGGAACACCAATTATTATAGCGGGTAGCAATGGTTATATTGCTTGGGGCTTTACTAATTCTAACGTTGACAACGTTGATTGGGTTCGATTATCTGACAGTACACCAACAAGCATTATTGAAGAAAATATCGCACTGCCTGATAATCAAAACCATACATATTCATTAGAAATGAGTGAGTTTGGCCCGGTGCGTGAACTTGCTGGCGAAAAGTATGCTTTGAAATGGGTCGCTTTAACGCCCTATGGTGGCAATATGCAGTCTGCCGACATGCCACTAAAAAGAAGCGTTAGCGATGCCCTAGAGCATGCTAAAAAGATAGCTATACCGGTACAAAACATGGTTATTGCCGATGCCCAAGGTAATATTGCATGGCAGTTAACAGGTGCAATTACCTCGCGCACACGCCCTAGCCTGCAAGCTATTGAAGAGCAAGATGTAGATGCCGTTGCATGGGCAGCGCAAGAGAGTGACCCAGCTAAGCGGGTAAATCCAGACAATGACCGTTTATGGACCGCTAACGCACGAGTCGTTAGTGCAGATGATCTCCCAAGATATGGAAATGCCGGCTATGCCTTAGGTATACGCCAGTTACAAATTGCAGATGCCCTACTTGCCCGCAGCACATTTGATGAACAAGATTTTTATAATTTACAATTAGACAATCGTGCTTTATTTTTAAAGCCATGGCATGCGCTGCTAAAGACTGCTCTTAGTGCTCAATCAAAAGAGTTTGAGCGCGACATTGAAGCGCTTAATGAATGGCAAGCCTGTGCTTGCTCAGACTCAATTGGCTATTCTTTAGTGAGACGTTTTCGCTCTGAGGTCATTAATCAGTTAATGGCCCCCGTTGACAAACAACTCAAAGACTACGAGCTCCGCCTACGTTATTCCATCAATGGCATTGAGCCAGGTATTTGGCAATTACTTGAGCAACAAGCTCAGCAATGGCTTCCTGAGCAATACAACACTTACGACGCTTTTTTGCTTGGCGCGTATCAAAACAGTAAAACAAAATTGCTTGAGGCACACAATGGCGATCCTGTAAGCCTCGCTGGCCTTGAATGGGGAAATGTTAACGCACTAACCGTTACACATCCTTTTGCGGATGCCCTAGGGCCTTTAGCTAAGCTAGTGAACATGCCAATTATTCAAGGCTTTGGAGATAGCTTCATGCCTGCCGTTCAAGGCCGTAGCTTTGGAGCATCACAGCGCTTAATTGTCCGTCCTGGTGAGCTCGATAAAGCAATATTGACGTTGCCAGGGGGGCAATCAATGCATCCCCTATCAGAGTTTTTTGAAGCGGGATTCATGGAATACGCTCAAGGTGATAATACACCTCTGTTACCACAAGAAATTGTGCACAAGATAGTATTTAAGCCCGCGCTTTAGTCATTTTCATTCAAAATTAATGCCTAAGGTTGAGATAATTTCATAATAACCAAGCAGCACGCAAAAGAAAAAAATGAAGAGGATTATTTCCAATTTGAAGTGATGGCGCAGATAAAACAATCGGTCCTTATGGTGTAACACGTCCATTAATTCATCACCGAATCGAATAGACAGAAATGTACCAATGCCTGATAGAAAAATAACTAACCAGTAAGGAGAAGGAGTCGTCAATATCAGCTTCATAGTTTGCGTCAAAAATGTAATTTCATAAAACTCGCTAAAATACATTAACGAAATAATATTGATTGAAATGGCGATAAGCCAAACCATAATTTCTGACCATATCATGCGGATTCCAAATAATACTCTTATAGGGAAATCTAATAAGAATCCCGCGTCGGCAATAGGTGTGCATAGCACAAAGAAAGACCATGTTATTAAAGAGGCGATGCCACCTGTTAATAGGTCATATTGATAAGTTAAATACGAAAAGTAACAAAGTAACACTAAACATAGCGAAATAAACTTTATCCATACCTGATGACTGGGGTGCTTCATTAGCATTCTCTATTAATAAACTAAAGTGAGTCTCATATGACTACATGGCAGTAATACCACTTCATTGATGGCGCAAGTGGGCGCTATATGCAACAGCCACTATGCGAGTTACACATCTGAATTCGATGAATGATCAATCAAGTGTGACTATGCGTTTTTAACATTCACTACATAACGCCCGACAACCTGCCCTTTTAAAAATTTATCGAGATATTCTGGAGTTTCATTAAGCGATATTTCTTGTCGATAGTTTTTTAAGTTTGGTAATTTCATGTCTGTGGCTACACGCTGCCAAATGTGTTTTTTATCTTCAAGGGGAATATACACTGAATCTACACCTAATAGTGAAATCCCACGGGTGATAAAGGGAACAACGCTCATGGCAAATTCAGGCGACGAGGCTAATCCAACACAGGTTACACCACCACCAGGTTTTACTTGCTTAAGTAGGCCAGTTAGATAGTCACCGCCTAATGTATCAATAGCATGAGCCCATTTAGGTTTCCCTGCGACTGCATCTTTAACTTCCAAGATAGTCTCTCTGTGCAGTACCTCACTGGCCCCCAGCGCTATAAGTTTTTCTGACTGTTCAGGCTTACCTGAAAACGCCACCACGTCATACCCTAGTTGATTAAGCAAAGCAATACTGATACTACCTACGCCTCCCGTCGCGCCTGTTACAGCTACTGGACCATCACTAGGTTTAGCTCCCATCTTTTCTAATTTTTGAATACACAGCGCCGCAGTCAGCCCCCCTGTACCATATGTCATTGCTTCTTCTAACGTTAGTGTATCAGGGCAAGTTACTGCCCAGTCGGCGGGTATAGATATCTTTTGTCCAAGACCTCCAGGTGTATTCATACCTAAGTCATAGCCAAAAATGACGACTTCTTCGCCGGGACTAAAGGTGCCTGATTTATCGCTGACCACTACGCCTGCTGCATCAATACCTGGGGTGTGCGGAAAGTTCTGACTAATTCGCTTATTGCCGCTCGCTGACATAGCATCTTTATAATTAAGTGATGAATAGTGCACATCAATGAGCAAGTCATTTTCAGGCAAATCACTAATATTACGGTCTACCACCTTTTTACTAAAGGTATTGCCGCCTTGATCTTCAACGAGTAAGGCTTTAAAGGTGTTACTTGTGCTCATAGGGAAACTCCTGATAGGGATACATCAACTATACACTGCGAATTGGAAAATCACATAGCTTCTATTTTGAAAGAGTAGCTCCGAATATATAATAGCCATATAGTAATTTTGCCCCGATTTAGTGAACATCATATAGTCATGTTACTTTTTACTCACCTCCACCGCCGCAATCACCCGAAGAGCCGCCAGAGGAGCTTGTAGTATCACCCAATACAAGCGAATTGTCGGTGTTACCATCTGCTGACTTAGACTTTGCCCAGCTACTCGTCTTTGAGTGCACGATCATTAACCCGATTACTGGCAAAAATACCATTAAAACGATAAGCCAAAATTTATACGTTGGTGGATATAGAATATCTTCAACGACCCGGCTACCAACCAATAAAAGCAATACTGAATAGCAAATTCCAAACAAAATTAGTAATACTTCCAATGTTTATTAGTCCTCGAATGACTTATAACAACTCAAATATGGGCCACACGTTGTTTCCACGCTCTGCCATTACTTGTTTGTTATAAGTAATTATTTACCGTACTTTAACTCTATAAGTTGTTTTAACAAATCGGTACGTTTAACACTTGAAAAACCTATACTCGCCATCGATGATGCGATAAAGATGAAGTGCATATTTGACCAACTTTCACCGCCTAACCAAGCAATAAAAATATAATAAACTGTTAGCACACCCAGAGTCAGGTATGGCGCGAAACCAAGTCGATAATACTTTTTTTCGATTTTATGAATTTGCTCCATCTTTTTATATTCATTAAGAGCTTTAACATCTTCTATTGAATTTAATTCCAATTACCAATCCTCCTTAACATGTGACCACTAACACAGAGGGCAAGTTTTAATGGTGATGCTATTGACGTACTTACGATGAGAGTCCCTAATATTGCACTTAGAATATCTAATTTCAAAATATATCCTTTTCAAAAGCATAACATCTCATCAGGCGGCGGGCGCGTTCTTTGCGAGCGCTCAACTTCATTGATATGTAAGTTTCACATTTCAAATACATCATCGAAATCGCTGCCATTTTTGAGCTTCTCTAAATTGTCATAGAATGCTTTTTTATCCAATGATTCGACTGCAAGCCTTGATGCCTGATAATGAACAAAAACGTCTTGTGTATAAAATTGATGACCGTAAAAAAGCTCTTTAACATTGATTAATTCGGCTTCATCAATATCAATGTTGCTGGGCAGAAATGGCTCTCTCCAATCTACTAATAACGAAACCCCCTCTTCAAACCATCTTGGCATTTTTACAATTTGCACTAACCAACCAAGTCTTTCATATATCTCGGCGTGGACTAACTCATGTGCGGCAACATCGATATTCTGTCCTTTTGGACCCAATACTAAACAATTATTAAACGGGCTAAAGTGTGAAGTAGCAGTTGCGGTTGCAAAAAACCTATTAGACTCTGACTCACTATCAGCAAGTATCACTTTTGGCTCTGCTATTGTTGGTCCAAATACAGCATTAACCCGTTGCCTGCCAATTTCTAAAAATAATAAATCTTCTTCAGACTTTAAACGTAAGCGTCTCGTAATCCCACCTAGTTCTTAACGAACTGCCATGGTAGCAGTTGCTCTGCATCAGTATTTTGAGTAGCTATCTGTTCTAGCAATTGCATCATGTAATCGAAGGGCGTCAGCCCGTTCGCTTTTGCTGTTTCGATAATGCTATATAGCACCGCACTGGCGTGGGCGCCGTTTGCTGTGTGGCTAAATAGCCAGTTTTTCCGGCCTATCACGAAGGGCTTTATTGCTCGCTCAGCGCGGTTATTATCGATGTTTACGTTGCCGTCTTTTGTATAGGTGTTGAGTTTTTCCCACTGATTTAAGCAGTAGGTAATAGCTTCGCCGAGTTTGGTTTTTGGCAACACCTGCTGCTCTGATTTAATCAGCCATGCCTCGAACTGCTTGAGTAAGGGGCGGCTCTTTTGCTCCCGCATGGTTTGTTTCTCTTCAGGCGAGCTGTCTTTTAGCTGCGTTTCAATGCGATAGAGTTTCTGGATGTGATTCAGCGCCCAGTCGGCTTTGCCGCTGCTCTTCTTGCCTTGTGCGGTTTTTGCTTCCATGAACTTACGTCTAGCATGCGCCCAGCAGCCTGCAAGGGTAGCTTGGGTTTGCTCATAACCTGCGTAACCATCTACTTGTAAGTAGCCATTAAAGCCTTGCAAGTAATCGACCGCGCACTTACCCGCGCGACTAGGGTTATAGTCGTACAGTACGATGTTGGGGATATCAGTATGATTACTCTCTGGCGAGTCAGTGCCGGTGCAATATACCCACATATAGCACTTCGCTTTATCTTCACTCACCACCTTCAGCGTAGTTTCATCTGCTGCTATTACAGCTTGCTGGAGCATCAACTTATGTAAATGCACATACAGCGGTTCCAGTAAGCCAGCGCATTTGAGTACCCAATCAGCCATGGTTTTACGACTAAGCTCAATGCCGTATTGTTTCAACATTGCTTCTTGTCGATACAGCGGTAAGCCGTATTGATATTTGCTAGTGATGATTTGACTGAGCAAGCTCGGTGTTGCGTAGCCTTTTGGAATAACGCTTGGCGCAACAGGCGCTTGTTTGATGTGATTATGTGTACCGTGTTTTTCACATGCTCTGCACGCATACTTGGGCCGTACATGCTCAATCACTTTGACCTGCGCAGGGATAAACTCAAGCTTCTCGCTTTTATCCTCACCGATTTTGTGCAGCTCACTGTGGCAACCGTCACAGATTTTATCTTCATCCGCCAAGTCATGCATCACTACCTCACGCGGTAAATCAGTCGGTAATGGCTTGCGCTTAGGTTTGTTGCGCGTATAGCTGATATCTTCTTGCTCAGGCTCGACACTGTCAGCCAATATTTCTTCAGCTTCGTTAAACAGCTCCCCTTGGCCTGGATGGCCTTCGCTACTTGCACCAAACTGTTTTTGTTGGGCAAGGCGAAACTGCTCTTCAAGGAAATTAAGCCGACTATTCAGGCGGGCATTTTCCTTTTCGAGTTGAGCTATTCGTTGGCGTAGTTGAGCGTCATTCATGCTACGTATTATACCCAAAGAGCGGGCACAGGTATGCTAAACCGCTGTTTTTATTTAGATTAAAACGTGATCGTTAAATCCTACTTATGATCTACGGTTATAACCCAGAGGCCCTATAATTCAACGTGCTGTGTCCAATGACGTCATAGCCACCAAGCAACCATTGCAGTTGCTGCTCGCTCAACCTGAGCCTGTCTAGCTCATGTATCTTAGGCCATTTAAAGCGATGCTTTTCGAGGCGTTTGTACCAAAGGGCGAAGCCGGTCTTATCCCAATACAACAGCTTTAATTTATCCTGCTTTTTATTGCAGAAGATAAAAAGCGCCCCGCTAAACGCGTCTAGCTCAAGCTCGCTTTCGACAATCGCAAGCAAGCCATTGATGGATTTCCTAAAGTCGACGGCTGTGGTGTGCAAATAGATATCATCAGGCTCAACGAACATCTTCATTGCGTAAGAGCCTTGATCACATCAGCAAACCACTGCGGGTTAACCGAGTCATTGCAGGCAAGCGCCACACCTTGATACTGACATGTGATTGCAGCAGGCGATTTGAGTTTTGGTTTGTCGACTTTGATCAAGGCGCGGCTCGGTTGCTTCAAACGATTGAAATCACTCTTGCGCGAATGGAAGGTTTGCCGCAAGATACTGTGACGTTCGCAATACGCGCTGATAGATAGACCGCTGGCCTGTTGCTCTGCAAAGATGCGCTGCCACTCTTCTTGGGTTCTGTACTTTCTTGGCATAAAGACCTCATACAAATTAATGAGGTCGTATTTTGTGGGAGTGATGACTGGTTTAAAACGCGTGCTTTAGCGGACGCTCACCTTTAAACTATTTTTTGATATGAATACATCTGCTTGAATTTCAGTATATCCAAATACATCAGTCATCTCACATGCAATGGCACCCTTCATAAAGTAAAGGGGGAC
>Ga0307933_1000792_pt1 | contig 28222 bp, 24 predicted proteins | sample OrgLakmetageno88_FD_201811 | JGI IMG/M metagenome (GOLD analysis project Ga0307933, IMG submission 201811) | Saline water microbial communities from Organic Lake, Antarctica - #88 | ecosystem: Environmental > Aquatic > Non-marine Saline and Alkaline > Saline | place: Antarctica: Organic Lake... | reverse complement strand
AAGACAATATCGCTCTGCATCAGGGTCTATATTGCACTGCGCCAAAGCATCATCAAACGATCCGTATTTAGGAGGTTCCACCTGCTCACCACAATTAGAATCTAATATGGGCCCAAAAATCGTTGTGTCCTTTCGATGTCTTGCTTTTATTTTAGCAATATCGGCGCCACCATTGATCGCCATTTGTCGCAATGTACCAAACGTAATATCACCAATAGCTGACGCATTATTGATCTGCGTTTCACAGTCATATTTTTTATACCTTGCTGCGTCCTGTTCGCTAAACCAATGGAATAGTTCATGCGCTAGATCGGGTTCATTAATGAAGTAGCTTTTCAATGCAAAACTTAATTTCATCCAATCATTATATGATTGCTCAATTGGTTCGATGTAGGTTAATAACTCTTTTACAAAACTATAATTCCATTGACTGCCGTCTGATACTTCGGTTTCAGTGTTGTTATTAATAGATTTAAGGCTTACTGCTAACGGGTTAAAATCGAAAGCGTCGGCTATTTCATCATGCTCATAATTAAAATCAAGTGGTTCACCTATCAGCCTTGATAAAAATGGTTCACCTTTCCAGTGTATACAGCCAGGTAAGCGCATTATACGCGGTAGATCGCATACTGTAGGATCTGCATTATACATTCTAGCTAGGTGTTGCTGTACAGGCTTAAATTGTTCTAAGGGCCAATCGGTTACAAAAAAATAGAAGTGATATTTGTTAGGGCTTGTATTAACTACCATACTTGGCTTAATACGAAAGTGTTTTAAATATTCATTTAGGTCCGTTATCTGACTATCTTGATCGATGAACAAAGATCTAACGGCTTCAATATTTTCAGCGGTTTGATCCGGTGCATTATCTCTAAGTTTATTTACCATTACAAAAGCATCATAGCCTTGTTGGTTAAGCCTTAAGCATTTATCTAGGTCAGTTGTATTAACGGGTGCCTGGCCTTTCTTTATAAGCCTAAAGTGGTAAAATGCGGCACTAGGATCAATAGCATTTAAGAAAAGCCTAGCATTATTTATATTCACTGGCGGCATTGCCGCCAATGTATTTGGGATACCGGTCATTTTAAATTCGTCCTTTTAATTTTAAATGTCATCAAACGATCGATAATGTTCAAAATGATCAAAGTAAGCAGAGACCGCTCTGCTATAAGCTCTTTTTAAATCATAATCGTTTGGTGACATACCCGATCCGAGCGCATGTAAGCCCTCGTACATTTGCATGTGGATGATTAGATCAGAATAAATATACAAAAAGATATAATTATCATCATCAATCTTGCGAATGAATACTGAGTGAATTGACATCCCATCGATAGGCTCAAGCATTGATTCGAAATTATCGGGTTTTCGCAAAACATTAGAAACGCATGGGTCACTAAATAACTGGCAATCACCGTCACTTAAATCATAAAAGTGTAAGTCTTCACGGGAAACAGCGTAGTCACCTATATCAGGATTTAAACGACTCATTACGCCACCTCTTCACTTTGAAGCTCATCAATCCACTGGTCAATATCAGTTGACCTCCAACCAGTAGCTCGGCTAGAGAGCTTTACGGATCTTGGAAATTGACCAGTTTGCATCAAGCGATATATGCTTGGCTTGGGTAATCCAGTTCTTGCAGATACTGCATCAATGCGTTCGATGCGTAATTGATTTGATATTGCTTGGTTCATCTTTTTACTTCCTGCTTGTTGTTGATTGAGCAGACAATATAAATAATGAACAATATTAAAAAAGACAGTTTAATTTTCTGTTTCTGAAAAATCTCTCTGTTAACGCTCGATAATATAATTCGATGGGTTTTCTAAATGATAGTTTGCGCATCGAAGTACATACCTTAAGACCTCAAAAAATGGATCTATTGGTGAATTTTTGTTGTGAGCCATTGATAGTCGCTTACGGTCTATTTTTGAACCAGTAGTAAACTCCCATATCTTTTGTATTTCGTTAGCAAGTATATGGGGTTTGCCCTTGTGTGTTCTATCTGCGTCTAGTTTGTCCAACATTATTTGATGTAAGTTTCGTACTTGTCTCAAAGAATCTAGTTGAGTATCCATGTTTTGCTTTTGAGCTAAGGAAAAGAGCTGAGAAAAATAATTAGTATGATCTTTCTTTAAATTGTTGATCTCTAAAATAGCTTTGTTTAAGTAGTTGATTATCTTAGTTAGTTTTGTCTTTAATTTTGAACGCCCTAATTCTTGATAAAAGGGCCGTTGCTCTAAATTTATTAGGAAATCACCGTCAATACAGTTTTGGTAACATTCAATCTGTTCAATAAAAACGCTTTTAGGAATCCACTTTTCAAGATCTTTTAATTGCTGCTTACTAAACTTAAATTCATTATAAACTGAACCTGTAGAGGTATCTGTAAAATTACGCATTTTGCTTACCCGCCAATATAAGTATTTTATCGCACCATCTTTGCATAGCATCAAGCTTACGCTCTTGCAATTGGGCGTGATTATAAACGCCTGACATATTACCGATCGAGTGGTTAATCATTTGCTTCATCGTAACGTAATCTATCCCTATCTCGGTGAGCTTAGTTTCAAATGTATGGCGCAGCGCATGTGGTGTCCACGTTGGAATAGGGGAGCCGTCAAAGTCTTTAAAGAAGTCTTTGGTGCAATGGCGTCTCACTGCTCTAGTAACGCTTAAAGGGTCCATGTGCTTCGTTGTATCGTTCACATTAGGGAATAACCATCGACTACCGCCAATTGATTCAACAAAATCCTTTTGCTCATTGAGAATGCCTATTAGTAAGTCAGGTAACATCACGTCATTGGCGCGGTTTGATTTATTGTTTATAGCTGGGATTGCCCAAAGCCTATTTTCAAAGTCGACATGTTTCAATTCTGCTAAAAAGGGTTCTGAACGCCTTAACCCTGTGAGCATCATTATTTTGATTACATTGACAGTTGATGAAGCCATGTCTGCAATATCTAGCGAATTCCAAACAATACCGATTTCTTCATCATTTAAGAATCGATCACGCGGCTTGTATTTATAGCCAATTGCGCTACCTGTGATATCTGCTATCGGGTTTGCATCAATGTAGTCTAGCTGGGAACCCCATTTCATTACTTGCTTGCATAACACTCTGGTTCGCTCTGCTTGAGTCTCCGAACCACGTTTTTGAATTGCCATAAACATAGTCATAAAATGCGACTTTTTTACCTTATCGGCTTTTATTGAGGTAAAGGTCTTACGTATGTCAGCATCTATCAATTCTCTGGCGCTCTGAGGTCGCTTTCTTTTCTTGCCTACAATGGAGTACCATTGCTCAAACAAATCAAGCAAAGTAGTCACTTCACCCATGAATGGGTTCATACCTTCATCAATTAAATTCTGTGCTTTTGAATGTGCATCAAATGCAAGTTGAAGTGTCATTTTTGGGTAATAACCATGATCATAACGCTTTCTTTTGCCTTGAACCATGTACCGACCTTGGAAAACTTTTTTACCAGTTTTCGTAACTCTTATACTAAGGCCATCTTTCAAAGTTTGTTCAAATACTTTATCGGTAGGGCGTAGGCCATCGATCAGTTTCTCGAATTTTGTGATTTCTCGCTTCAACATATATTTAAACCATGTACCAAATCATGTACCAATAGCATAAATTATAGGTGATATTTTGTAAATGGTCTTGATAGCGTTAGATAGGGCTAAGTTTTTGATTTTTAATGAGGTATAAGGTTTTTTAATAGTTGTTGATAGCTAAGGATAACTCGAATTATCGCCTTGACATGGTAGAGGTCCCCAGTTCGAGTCTGGGTAGTCGTACCATCTAATTAAGGCAACAGCGCGCTCGATGCCTCCACTCAAGCAATAAAGCTTAGTGCTTAGTTTGCTTTGTCTCTTCAAGATGTCCTTAAGCAAAACGGCGTTTATCTTCGAAACTAAGGCCTACCTCATCGAAACGAGTACTAACCTCTTTTGAGCACCAGAAATTTAGTCATTGATAAGACAAAATAAGCAATTAAAGCAGTAGTATGCGTAAATTATGCAGCTTAAGCTTATTTCATGGTTTAAGAAACCGCTATTATCAACCAGTCTTTAAGTTCCTGTAACTCAGCCTCATGTTCGGGAAATGCTTCAATTAGTGAATCTACACATTCTGCGACGGTATCAGGCCGATAGGGAACTCCTACCAGTTGCTCCGCAAGCTGTTCAATTGGGTCTGGGAACAAGCTGTCAGTAAAGGTCTGCGCTGCGGTAATGTAGGCGTTTCGTAAATCCAAATGCAGTTCCACGCCTCCCCATTGAAAGCGTTCGTCTAGGGTGTGGGTAAATTGAGGCGACTTACCATAGTTCCAGTCCCAGCTTTGTTGCTGAGCGAATTTTTCAACAAATCCCGGTAGATCTGGTAATGCGTCAGGAGAGATCAGTTCTATGGCCGCCGTCTCGCCAAAGTAGTCACAAAAAGATGTAATAATAGCGTCACTGACCAGTTCATGATTAATCTCTGGGTACACACTATTTAGATTAGTGACCCGCGAACGCACCGATGTGATGCCTTTAGATTGAAGCTTTTTCTGATCTGGATTTAGATAATTGGCTAAGCGACTTAAATCCGCATGCAATAGCAAGGTGCCATGGTGAAAACCGCGATCCTTGGTCTCCTTATAGGCAGAACCAGAGAACTTACGCATGTTCTCACCTTCGCCCACAACGAGGTCATTACGACCATTCGCATAGCCTTCAATACCTAGCGACTTCAGACCTTGTAACACAATGTCTGTTGACACCGCTTTACTGTATTCTGGCTTTCCCGCCATAAAGGTAAAGTTGGTATTACCTAAATCATGAAAAACCGCACCACCACCACTTTGGCGACGAGCAAGATGAATATGATCTTGCTCCATCGTGTTAATGTTGCATTCCTTCCAAGGGTTTTGTGACCGACCAATCACCACTGTATTTTGATTACGCCATAAAAACAGCACGCGCTGATCAGATGCCATAGATCGAAAAATACAGTCCTCTACCGCAAGGTTAAAATGAGGATCATTAGAGTTTGAGAGTAAAATTCGGCTAGCCATGGAACGTCCTTTTTGAAATAATAGTAAATTATCAATCACTAATGTGAATAATATCTGTGGTCACATACAACGAATAAATTCTACCTACTCTGCTCGTTTCTGCAACTCAAAAAACGAGTAAGAAGAAAACCACATACATCAGTAAGACATATTGTTATATTTTTTAGCGATCACATGGATTGGACGATTTTTTTATTTTTAGCGCTTTTTAAAAGTGGTCCAGTTTATGGATGATTATCCACCATTCAGCGGCTTTATTAGGCGCTCTGGGTTTTAATTTTGATAAATTGACAGATTATTTTGCATAGTGCGTTTTCGACACTGCTGCCCAGTAAAAACTGATTATCTGTTTCCTGCGAAAGCCTTATCAAGTGTTTTTAAAGCGAAAATGTTTGAGGCATTGAGGTCTCGGAACGTCGCTATTCCAGAACCGAATAAGTTGATGTTGAAGCCTTGGTGCGTGTATATCAAACCGTGTCTAAGCAAGCCTGAAACGGTAATTACGTATTTATCTCGTTATACGCAAAAAGGGATGCTCAGTGAGGCATGCTTGCGGTGTGTGGATAAAGAAAACGTCACGTTTAATTACCGAAACTATCGTTTAAGTTGCTAGCTCAAATTAACTGAAGACAGGCGGGTTAATTGAATGCCGAAAATGCTATTCGGTGGGTTGTTTGTTGCCTAAATTACCAATTGGGTGTAAGGGACTGAAAATCAAAGGGAGCAGTAAGGCTTAACACCATAACTGATATGCTTGAATCAAATCAGCTTAAAGTAACAATAGATTCAGTTTTGAGCTTAGATGGCGCAAAGCAAGCCACGATCAAAAACGAAATTGCACGCGCAACCGGTAAAATAGTAATTGAAGTGGTAGCCAACTAAGTTCTAATTGATCTGTCAAAAATAACAGGTTTACAGTTTGCAAGAGGTGACTTCTTCTATTTTGATAATAGGTAAAGGTAGTACTTTTAGTTCTACTAAAGCTTATTTATCAAGATGAAGCTAGGACAACTAACAAATTTATACCAATACCAATGCACTAAAAAAAGCGACCAATTGCAGCGTGTTGATTACCACTGTGGCTCTATGTAAGACATCAAATTTTGATTTTTGATTACTGTCAGACGCTGCGTTTGCCATTGGCATTAATACTTGGCGGGAAATCAAGAAACCCCCTAATGCAACGCCTGCAATAATCGCTTGAATATGATCACCTGCCAGTAAACAAACAATTAAATAAGCGAAGCTGAAAATGCAGAAGTACAGATAGTAGAAAGGAAAGAAAGCTCTAATAAAAAGTCGAGCGGTATCAATACCTAGTTTGATAAACACCAAGGGCGCAAATAGAATTTGAAACGTGACCATTCCACCAAATATGACGGATAGTAAAACTAACTGAATTGTGTCAAGCATGCTGCGGTTCTCTTTTTTTGTTTGTTGCAAATGATAAACTTAAATAACTAAGCTTATATAAACGAGCTGGTATATTTAATTCTCTATATTCAGGCGTCTTAATCTAAAAAGATACTTGATGAGTTATATACCGACAAACCCAAATAGAAGTTCGCTTTGCTTTTCTTTCCTCGATTTTTGTTCTCACTACTGAGTACCTGAAAATTTAGTGGGCATGGCCTTTATTAGTAGTCATGGCGTTTCCTTGAGTATCATAAAACCCCGAAGCCCCCTGTTCTATAAAACCCAAGTTCATCATGTTTGTCAAAAAGGGATCGGTATGGTCATCCCCAATATCAGCAAAGTCAGTAGCTAAATAAGCATGTCTCGTGTTGAAAAAAGAGTTGATTTGGTCACTACTTAGTTGAATCGATTGCAAAGACCATGATTCTAAAATAGTGCCCGATTGCTTATCTTTGATAGTAAAGGTATTGACAATACGTAGCTCAGAAAGCCAAGTCAGTTCCATAGTAATCTGATTATTAGTATAGGTTTTACTTTCTAACCGCTTACAATCCTCATTGCTTACCTTCGTAGTTGTAAACTTATTCATCAGTGAATCGCTTATCAATTGATTGCGATAGGACCAGTCGGATTCTGTTTTACCATGCACTCTCTCATTCGGTTGATATTCAATAGCTCGTGCATGCTTATCGAAAAATCGAACACTTTTTATCTGCTCCGCCTGATTTAATTGCCAAGACTCAGTAATGCCGGTTTGAGGGTATTGATGCGCAACTTCGTTGCCGTTTCTAACTAATATTAGCTCCAGAGCTTGGATTAATTTATTGCTCGACGGATCGCTCTTTATAATTTCATAATCTGCAATAAGGTGACTCGCTGATAAAGCTGGGTCGCTGCATTGGTGCTGCAATAATATTGATGGAGTTGGCTTTGATGGGGTCTTAGCGCCAATCGTTGAATTACCATAGGCTTGCGTGCTAAACGCAAGGACACTGACGATTAGAAGGCACTTGTTATTTAGGCCTTGGATCGATTTTAGTGTAAATAAGAATAAAAATTTCATAATGTGTGGTCATCCGTTTTCATTTCAAGAATAGGTTAATTTAGCTTAGCAACGCAGTTCACCTTAATTGCTGTTTTTGATTTTTTTGTAATTTATCTATGCATAATTTATCTATTAATAAATAATAATCAGTGTGCACGGGCTCAACGACAAAAAGCGGATGGTTATACATCCGCTTTACCTCTAGGCTGCGTTACTAATTACTATTCGCTTTGCCTGTTAAATCACTAGCAAAGTCCATCACGTGATAAATCATGTGTTGTTCATTGGTACCATTGACTAAGAAAGCGCCCGGTCCTTTGGCGTAAATCCCCACATCTTCGCCTGAGTGTGTTTCACTCGTTAGTGGCACCAACGCTTCTTGGTGAAAACCAGCAGACTCGGTATCTATGTCGGTTAAGTCGTGGCGACCAGCAGCGATTGGCATGGCATAAGCGGCATCGGCGTTGGTAACCTGATCACCTAAATTTTGGAAACCTCTTCCATTGGTATAACCCAGCGTCGTATAAGGTTTGTCATCAGCTGCCAGTGTGGCTTGTGTTTGACCAACACCAACAACTTTACCTAGTATAGGATTGCCGCGCTTCGGGTATCCTGCAATGGTAAATACGTGACCATGGTCGGCGGTTACAATAATTAGTGTGTCCTCGTCATTGGTCATTTCATCAGCAATTGCAACAGCCTCCGAGAACGCAATCGTGTCTGTTAATGCACCATAAGCGCTGCCAGCATGATGGCTATGATCGATACGGCCAGATTCAACCGATAGGAAAAAACCATTTGGATTGTTGTCCAGAATTGCAATTGCCTTGCGAGTCATTTCTGCAAGGCTGGGCTCGCCAGCAATATCATTGCTCCGATCGGCCTCGTACTGCATGTGTGATTCGTTAAATAAACCAAATACATTGATTGCTGTCGCGGTATTAATTGCATCAAAGCCAGTTTGGTCAAACACATAAGCTCCTGCAGGATAGGTGGCAGACCACTCCGCTGTTAGGTCGCGTCCATCGGTGCGATCGCCTTCTACATTGCTGGCAGCGTCAGGGCTATTAAAGGCAGCATCTTTTGGTAGGAAGTGACGTCTACCGCCACCAAACACGACTTCAAGTCCATTCACATCAACACCTTCAAAACGCGCTTCCAGATTCACCTCAAAGTTAATTAGTTGCTCAGCTATGTCTTTACAACCCGCGGTTACAGCAGCCTCGGGCATATCAGAAATGTCCTCCCAATTACGGTCGGCTGACTTAGCATAAGTTGCCGCTGGGGTTGCGTGTGTAATCCTAGCCGTGGATACAATACCGGTTGATTTACCTGCTAACTCTGCAAGTTCAAGAGCGCTAACAAGTTCATTTCCAGCTACGGTTGAGCAATCACCGCGGACAATATCCTCGTCAACACCAATGACACCTACATCGGTTTTAACTCCACTTACCATTGCTGTCATTGTGCCTGCTGAATCGGGTGTTTGCGCGTCTACATTATAGGTTTTGGCTAAACCGGCAAATGGAAATTGGTCGAAAGACAGGCTGTTTTCTTCGCCCAATCTGCCTTTTAGCTGACCTTCCAATATTCGAGATGCTGTCACTGTAGATACGCCCATGCCGTCACCAACAAACAAAATCACATTTTTAGCTGACCCTCTTAGTTGTTGAATCAGAACAGTTTGTTGCGCTGAGTTATTCGTTGCATAGGAAGTTACTTGCTGTGTATCAGGCAAGTTGCTTTGTACACTTTTACCATTGGTCGCGCTGAGCCATGTGTTTTTATTCTCAGAAACCAGTGCAGCTCCGTCAATAAACCAGTCGTTATTCAAACTGCTAAGAAGCTGTGTAGAACTCACTGATGTAACGCCAGGAACACACACGTAGTTTGTATTGGTGATTTCGCTGATTTCTAAGCTGCCGCTGGCATCTGTGTCAATACCAGAGTCAAATTGCACACCGCTATTTGGACAATTGGTATCGCCTAAAGCAAGATTGGTTTGCACAACTAAGCTATTCGCGCCAGGTGAGCCATTTTGACCGTCTGCGCCTGTTTGTCCTGTGTCACCCTCAACACCTTGGCTGCCGTCATCCCCGCTTAATAAACAACCATTTAAACCAATGACAGCAACGGCGATAAGACTGAGTTTTAAATATTTCATGCTAATTTCCCCTAATTATTAGTTGATAAGATCAAGCGCTTGATTAATGACATGAAATAAAGCGCTTTGCTCAATAACACCCTGAACTAATTGTGCTCCTGGACCATTTGCATGCAGCGCTACATCCTCACCGCTATGAGTTTCAGAGGTCAATGGCACTAGCGCTTCTTGGTGAAAGCCGGGAGATTCAGTGTTAATCGCAGAGATGTCTTTGCGTCCGGCATTAATCTCCATTGCATAGGCTGCGTCGGCGTCTGTTTCACTGCCCAAGTCCATCATGCCGCGACCGTTGGTGTAGCCTAATGTTGTGTAAGGTTGTCCTTCTGCGTCTTGTGCTGGTATATCAGAATTGACGCCGACTACTTTTCCAAGGATCGGATTACCGCGCTTCGGATATCCTGCAATGGTGAAAACGTGACCATGGTCAGCGGTAACCAGGATGAGGGTGTCTTCACTGTTTGTCATGTCATACGCTTTTTTCACTGCATTTGATAATTCAATTGCATCTGTTAGCGCGTTATACGCGCTGCCAGCATGATGACCATGATCAATACGGCCGGATTCAACCATCAAGAAAAAGCCTTTATCTTGATTATCTAAAATATCAATGGCTTTTTCGGTCATCTGCGTCAAGCTAGGTTCGCCGGCGATATCATTTAGGCGATCTGCTTCATATTGCATGTGCGACTCATTGAATAAACCAAATGCTTGTTTTGTGGTTGCTGCATCAATTGCGTCAAACCCCGTTTGATCAAAAACGTAACTACCTAAAGGGTATTTTGCTTTCCATTCCGCAGTAAGATCGCGTCCGTCGGTGCGATCACCTTCAACAGCACTAGATGCATCGGGGCTATTGAATGCTTCATCTTTTGGAAGAAAGTGGCGGCGACCGCCACCAAAAGCGACATCGATACCGTCTACATCTACACCGACATAGCGAGCTTCCAAATAGTATTCAAAATTGACTAGCTGGTCTGCAATATCTGTGCAGCCAACAGATACGGCAGCTTCAGGCATATCAGATATGTCTTCCCAGTTTCTATCTGCTGACTTAGCATAAGTTGCTGCGGGTGTTGCGTGAGTAATACGCGCGGTAGAAATAATACCGGTGGCTAAACCTTTTATTTCTGCTAGTTCGAGTGCACTAATAACTTCGTTACCAGCAACGGTAGAACAGTCACCGCGAACAATATCTTCATCAACACCAATGACTCCTACGTCAGTTTTCAATCCTGACATCATTGCGGTCATGGTGCCGGCAGAGTCGGGGGTTTGTGCATCAACGTTATAGGTTTTAACGAGCGCTGTATGAGGAAATTTCTCGAAGCTAAGATAGCCTTCTTCGCCAAGGTGATCATTTAGCTGACCTTGTAAAATACGCGCAGATGTCAGTGTGGAAATACCCATTCCATCACCAATAAATACAATCACATTTTTAGCTTTAAAGCGGTTGTTAGTGTTTAGTTTTTCCAGTAATTTGCTTTGCGCATCTGTATACCAAGCGTTCGATGATTGATGCTCAGGCAATGGTGCTGCTGCAGCAAGTGCACTAAGGCTCGCTGTTAGTGAAAAAATAGCTATTTTTCTTATTAAATTCATAATTTTTCCTAGATAATCCAAGTTAATCGATTTAGCGCTAATCAATGAAAATAAGTTTTCATTCAGCCGCTTTAGACTAGAAAGTAAATATGACAATTACAGGACAGATAAATGAACAATTAAGGAACAAAAAATGACAGTGATTTTACGCTTTTATGAACCATTTCTTACGCTTTTATGACTGCAAGCGTGCACTTTCGCTAATGCTACATTTCCTGAGTAGGGGTTCTAGAGGCTAATCACACTTTTTAAAAATACCTTGCCACATCTCTATGTGAGTCAGCATTGCCTGCTGGTATTCATCAAATTGTGTCTGATTATGTTGTTCTATTGTCGATGTGAAGTTGATTGGTAAGTGCTCATCGTTACTGAGTTTTAAAAACTCAGGCTTTAAAAGATAATGATAGTGATTAACTTGCGCGCCAATTGCCTGCACATTTTGAATAAAAAATAGGGTAAATACATTGCGAACAATGGCTAACTTTTCCTTGTCCTTGTTAGTTTCACAGGAAAATGTGAGTGCCCATTGCGATATATCGGTTGTCATTTGGTTAAGGTAATTGCGCAGTAGTACTTGTGAGCGCCACAAACGGGCATAAATACGGTGTTTTGCAATTGACTGTAAGCTGGCTTCCATTTCCATTATATTGGCGCTAGGGTTATCTTTAATAGCAATTAAGTTTTTTAAATCAAATAAGCCGTCTGTAAAATTATCATTCTCGTTGCCCTCAATAAAACCTGAAGACGAACTAATCCCTAGATAAAACTCACTACTCTGCGTCATCATGTTGGCCCAGTTTAAAGGCAATATCGCTTGTTTTTGCAATACCCAGCCTTGCATTTTTTCAATAATGGCGTCGGTCTGTTTATTTAAATTACTGCCAATACACTGTTGTAAGCGTTCGATGAGGACCCACTCATAACTGAGGCGAACGGAGGGAAGCTGAATTTTACCTAATGCTGTATTTCGTTCAGCGACCAATTGTTTTATTGCACAACCTTCAATCGCATAGAATTCACGCATTTTTATATTCAAATCAGGTATATCGATGGCAAAAGCATTTTTATCTGGAAATTCAAGGGTAGCAAACGTGGGTATGTCTTTTTGTTCAAGATCTAATACTTTATACATTCGCTCACTATAATTTTCTAAGGCGTTTGGTAAAGCTTGATGACGCTGACATGATTGCAGTAATAACATCAAGAAAATTAAAAAAAAAGATTGGCTCAGCGCCGTTTTATTCGGTGTTGTGCTGCTCATTTTACTGCGACCCCTCATCTGGCTTCAGGGATAAAGCATAGATGTTTTCGAATGTCTTCGTGGTTGATTGTAGCAATGTGTGTTTTAACATGAAAGCAGGAATAAAAACATCAGTATCCGCTGAGCCAACATAGCTTAATTCATATTCTGTACCCACAAGCGACACGCGCCATGTGCCGATGGGGTGTTTTACTAATACGCTATTTTGTAAGTCCTTCGCTGAAGGTAGCAAATCAGATTCACTCACGTATACGGCTACTTCAGTTCGATTTTGATTAAATTCTATGACCGATTTAGTCAATATTAAACGGTCACTAAATGGCCATGGGCTGTCAAATCGAGTTTGAATTTCTCTTGTGTTATCACTAGATTTCTTAAGTAATATGACTGACTTGCAATTATGCATCCACGCGCAACTCTTTGGAGTACTGTCTAGCAACTGTATAAATGCGATGGCTGAAAGCTGGGTCTGCATTTTTGCTTCAACTTGCCATTTTCCTTGGATATCGCTAATGGACACATCAATGCTCGGTTTTTCCTCTGTTGCGCTGACAGATAAAGAGCAAATTAACATAGGCACAACAAACATGAGTGTCAGCTTTTGAGTGTCACAAATGACGGTAAATAGCTTTTTCAAAGTATAACGTTCTCTTAAAATAGGGTTTTATGCCCTGTTTATATCGAATTAACATGAGTTAATAATTGCATGTTCGACAATCATATCGGTATAATTTCATTTTTTAGGTGCTTATTGGCCTCTTTATAGTTGACCGACAAGTATTTCTCCGAGTTCGGTGACCATTTTTATGTAGTAAACCACCGATTTTTATTATACGTCATTTTAGACTATTTATATCAAGTGGCACATTGTAGGTGTCACCACTGTTAAGGATTTTTATGCCAGTCATTACTCTTCCGGATGGAAGCCAGCGTAGTTTCGATAACCCAGTTTCAATTGTAGACGTCGCTATGGAGATTGGTCCAGGGCTAGCTAAAGCTACGATTGCAGGTAAAATAAATGGCGAATTAGCTGACGGGTGTGACATGATAAATGTAGATGCAACGTTGCAAATTATTACTGCTAGAGACGATGAAGGCTTGGAAATTATTCGCCATTCATGCGCTCACTTGATTGGACATGCGATTAAACAACTTTATCCTGATGTTAAAATGGCGATTGGACCAACTATCGATAATGGTTTCTATTACGATGTTGATTTAGACCAACCGTTAAATCAAGACGATCTTGAAAAAATCGAAAAGCGGATGATGGAGTTAGCAAAAACAGGCTACGCAGTTGTTAAGAACGCCGTCAGTTGGCAAGAAGCGAGAGACACTTTTGAGTCTCGTGAAGAAATGTATAAAATACAAATCCTTGATGAAAATATAGCTAAAGATGATAAGCCTGGTTTATATCATCATGAAGAATATGTCGACATGTGTCGTGGACCACATGTGCCAAATATGAAATTTTGCCAACATTTCAAACTAATGAAAGTAGCTGGTGCATATTGGCGTGGTAGCAGTGACAACAAAATGTTGCAACGAATATATGGCACGGCTTGGGCTGATAAAAAGCAATTAAAAGGTTATTTACAGCGACTAGAAGAAGCTGAAAAACGAGATCATCGTAAAATTGGCAAAACGCTTGACCTATGGCATTGGCAAGACGAAGCACCGGGCATGGTGTTTTGGCACAATGATGGTTGGACTATTTATACTGAAATAGAAAAATTTGTGCGTCAAAAGTTGCGTGAATATGATTACGATGAAGTGAAAGCGCCCTTAATGATGGATCGCTCGCTCTGGGAGAAATCTGGACATTGGGATAAATATGCCGACAATATGTTCACCACGGAATCGGAAAAACGTGAATATGCAATTAAACCGATGAATTGCCCAGGGCATGTTCAGATATTTAATCAAGGTTTAAAATCGTATAGAGATTTACCCCTAAAAATGGCTGAATTTGGTTGTTGCCATCGTAACGAGCCAAGTGGTTCTCTGCATGGTTTGATGCGAGTACGTGGATTTACCCAAGACGATGCGCATATTTTTTGTACAGAAGACCAAATTCTGGAAGAAGTAACTAAATGTATTCAAATGGTTTACGACACATATGCCGCGTTTGGATTTACTAACATCGCGGTTAAATTGTCTACCCGTCCTGAACAACGAGTTGGATCGGATGAAGTCTGGGACAAGTCTGAAAAAGAATTAGCAGATGCACTAAAAGCAAACGACATTGAATTCGAATATTTACCTGGTGAGGGTGCTTTTTATGGTCCTAAAATTGAGTTTACTCTGCATGACTGCTTAGAAAGACCATGGCAGTGCGGCACAGTGCAATTGGATTTTTCAATGCCAGGTCGTTTAGGTTCAACCTACGTAGCCGAAGACGGTGAGCGTAAAACTCCGGTCATGATCCATCGTGCTATTTTGGGTTCACTTGAGCGCTTCATTGGAATTTTAACCGAAGAATTTGCTGGTGCATATCCATTATGGTTAGCGCCAACTCAAGTCGTTGTTGCAAACATAACTGACAGTCAGTCAGAGTATGTCAAATCGGTAGTCGCGCAACTAAAAGCAGCTGACATTAGAGTGAAATCTGATCTGCGCAATGAAAAAATAGGCTTTAAAATACGCGAACATACCCTGCGTAAAGTAGCGTACTTTATTGTTGTTGGAGAAAAGGAAAAAGAGTCCGGTATGGTTGCTGTTAGAACCCGAAAAGGAATTGATTTAGGCACCATGTCAGTAACGGATTTAGTGACACTTTTGCAAGATGAGATTAAAAGTAAAAAAATTCCATAGCAGGAATTTTAAATATAGGTATAATGTGCACGATTCGAGGAGCTTACGTAGCAAAAAGCTTCTCAGTTTTTTTTAATGTTTAGGAGCAAATGCAAATTAAAGGCGCTAATAATAAAGCACAGAGCGACAAAGCTCGTATTAATGATGAAATAACAGCCACTGAAATTCGATTGATAGGCAAAGACGGTGAACAAGCAGGAATCGTCTCATTAGCTGAGGCCCAAGGTATTGCTGATGAAGTAAGCTTGGATCTTGTAGAAATTAGTCCCAATGCAGCCCCACCCGTATGCAAAGTAATGGATTACGGGAAGTTCATATTCGAAAAGAGTAAAGAACAAAAAGAACAGAAGAAGAAACAAAAGCAAATTCAGGTCAAGGAGATTAAATTTCGCCCTGGCACTGATGAAGGCGATTACCAGGTAAAACTGCGCAACCTGCGTCGCTTTTTAGACGGCGGTGATAAAGCCAAGGTAACGATACGTTTTCGCGGTCGTGAAATGGCTCACCAAGAGATCGGCATTAAGTTACTAAAACGCGTTAAAAACGATTTAGAAGATATTGCTAATTGCGAATCTTTCCCCCATAGGGTAGAGGGACGTCAAATGATCATGGTGCTTGCCCCACTCAAGAAGTAGTAATGGTCTAAAGTAGGTTAAGCTGCACACTTAATCTCACCTTGCTGCTAAATATGAACCACTAACAGGGTCTGCAACCTAGTTAGATATTTAACAATGCGGAGTTTTAGCAATGCCTAAAATGAAATCCCACAGCGGAGCTGCGAAACGGTTTAAAAAAACTGGTTCTGGTCGCTTTAAAAGTAAACAGTCTCACTTGCGTCACATTTTGACCAAGAAGAGTTCTAAGCGTAAACGTCATCTGCGTGCTAAGAAACTTGTTCACGGCAGTGATCATGCTCTTATACAACGTATGTTGCCATACGTATAAACTTAGAATTAGGAGATTGAACAATGGCTAGAGTAAAACGCGGTGTAGTTGCACGCGCACGTCATAAAAAAGTATTAAAACAAGCTAAAGGTTATTACGGAGCTCGTAGCCGAGTGTATCGCGTTGCGGTACAAGCGGTAACAAAAGCGGGTCAGTATGCATACCGTGACCGTCGTCAAAAGAAACGTCAATTCCGTCAATTATGGATTGCTCGGATAAATGCAGCTTCACGTCAAAATGGGCTGTCTTACAGCCGTTTCATCAACGGTTTGAAAAAAGCGTCTGTTGAAATCGATCGTAAGATACTGTCTGACATCGCTGTACACGACAAGGTGGCATTCACTGCACTAGTTGCAGCAGCAAAAGGCGCGTTAGCGTAATTTATTAACCAAGCTAACATCGTTAGCGAGTTTAAGTTCTTTTTGAAAAAGCGAGCAGGAAGCTCGCTTTTTTGATCCTGAGTATAAAGTGATTGCGTACACTGACTAAAAAAACGTTTGTCATTACGCTACAAGCAATATCAATTAATCCACAATAATCCTTGTTTATCTTCAAAAATCTTGCGTAAATTCGATTAAAAACGTGTAAAATGCGCTGCGAATAGAATTTGTTTGTAGTGTGAAAAAGCCATAACAAACCCCAACGTTCAAGAAGAGGAAGTAATGGAGCTTGAAGCCATCATAGAAGAAGCGCGTTCAGCGGTTGAAAATGCTAACACCCCAGCTGAATTAGACGCGGTTCGTGTCGCCTATATGGGGAAAAAAGGTAGAATAACCGACCTAATGAAAGGATTGGGTAAGTTGTCTAACGAAGAGCGTCCAGCAGCAGGTCAAAAAATTAATCTAGCAAAGCAAGAAGTGCAAGGATTGATAAGTGCGAAGTTAAAGGCACAGCAAGAAGCTGAGCTGAATGAAAAACTGATCTCAGAGTCGGTAGACGTATCGCTTCCCGGTCGTTCACAGCGAGTTGGTAATCTTCATCCAGTTAGTCGGACCATTGCTCGCATTGAAGCTTTTTTTGGTGATTTGGGCTTTGAGGTAAAAACCGGTCCAGAAGTCGAGGACGGTTTTCATAACTTTGACGCTCTGAATATTCCTGCAAATCACCCAGCAAGAGCCGACCACGATACTTTTTACTTTAATCCTGACGTGATGCTAAGAACACAAACATCGGGTGTGCAAATTCGCACCATGGAAGCGCAAAAGCCACCAATAAGAATTATCTCTCCTGGCCGAGTTTATCGTAACGATTATGATCAAACACATACGCCAATGTTTCACCAAGTGGAAGGCTTGATGGTTGACAAAAAAGTCAGCTTTGCAGAGTTAAAAGGCGTATTACACGACTTTCTAAACCACTTTTTTGAAGAAGAAATGACGGTTCGTTTTCGACCTTCTTATTTTCCTTTTACCGAGCCATCTGCAGAAGTTGATGTGATGAGTAAAGACGGTAAATGGTTAGAAGTGTTGGGCTGTGGAATGGTTCATCCAAACGTGCTCAAAGCGGTCAATATTGATCCTGAGCAATATACAGGCTTTGCCTTTGGTATGGGTGTTGAGCGTCTAACCATGTTACGTTATGGCGTGAACGATTTGCGTGCATTCTTTGAAAACGATCTTCGTTTCCTCAAGCAATTTAAGTAAGACAGAGTTAAATAATGAAATTCAGTGAACAGTGGTTAAGAGAATGGGTTAATCCTGCAATATCAACAAATGAATTGTCAGAGCAATTGAGCATGGCAGGTCTCGAGGTTGATGACGTTGCAGCCGTTGCCGACGAATTTACAGGCGTTGTTGTTGGCGAAGTGGTTGAATGCGGTCAACATCCAGATGCCGACAAACTGCAAGTGACTAAAATTAATATTGGCGGCGACGTGCTGCTTGATATCGTTTGTGGTGCTCCTAATTGTCGTTTAGGCATAAGAGTAGCGGTTGCTAAAGTTGGCGCAGTATTGCCTGGTAATTTCAAAATTAAAAAAGCGAAATTACGTGGACAAGCCTCTTTGGGTATGCTTTGTAGCTTTTCAGAACTAGGTATGGGCGATGATCATAGTGGTATTTTGGAATTGCCAAGCGACGCGCCAATTGGTGCCGATTTAAGAGATTACCTTAAACTCGATGATAACAGTATTGAGGTTGATTTAACTCCTAATCGTGCCGACTGCCTTGGTATGAAGGGCATTGCACGTGAAGTCGGCGTATTAAATCAATTAGACGTTACCGAACCCAATATTCAAGCTGTTGCTGTAACAATTGACGACGCTCGTGCTATTACACTTGCAGCACCTGAGGCTTGTCCTCGCTATTTAGGTCGAGTTATCAAAGGTATCGATTTGTCTCGCCCGAGCCCCTTGTGGATGCAAGAAAGATTGCGTCGAAGTGGAACCAGAAGCATCGATGCAGTTGTTGACGTAACTAACTATGTTTTGCTTGAGTTAGGCCATCCAATGCACGCATTCGATAACCACAAGTTATCTGGTGATGTTGTTGTTCGAATGGCACTAGAAGGTGAAAAATTAACCCTACTTGACGAAAATGAAGTGAGTCTAAAAGCGAATACATTAGTGATTGCTGATACTCAAAAAACATTGGCAATGGCAGGTATATTTGGCGGTTTACATTCAGGTGTAACAGCAACAACAACGGATATTTTCCTAGAAAGTGCATTCTTTGCCCCCGACGCAATTATGGGTAAAGCACGTCAGTACGGTTTGCATACCGACGCATCCCATCGTTATGAGCGCGGTGTTGACCCATCATTGCAATTTCAGGCAATGGAAAGAGCAACTCAGCTTTTAACTGATGCTGTTGGCGGCAACGTAGGGCCAATTATTGAAGCTAAAGATGAAAAGCATTTACCAAATCCCCGTTGTATTACATTGCGAGCAGCAAGACTAAGTCACGTGCTTGGCATCGATATCGCTGCTGACAGAGTTACTGATATCCTCATTAGATTGGGATTGGACGTCACCTCAATACAAGGAGCTTGGGAAGTTATAGCACCGCTATATCGTTTTGATATGAATATTGAAGAAGACTTGATTGAAGAAGTCGCCCGAGTTTACGGCTATAACAATATACCAAATCAAGCGCCAGTTGCTAGTTTGAAAATCAGAGCGAGTAGTGAATCAAAAATTAGTACCTCACGCTTTAAAGACGTACTAGTTGACCAAGGTTTCTATGAAGCTATTACTTACTCGTTTGTAGACCCCAAAAAACAATCATTAATTTTCCCAGTTGTTGAGGGTTTAGTTTTACCGCATCCTATTTCAGCGGAAATGTCGGTTATGCGTGTTAGCTTATTGCCAGGGCTATTATTAGCATTGTCATATAATCAAAAGCGCCAACAGAGTAATATTAAACTGTTTGAGACAGGTTTGCGTTTCATTCCGGATCCAACTGAAAAGTCAGGGGTGCAACAACAAGAAATGATTGCGGGTGTGATGTCGGGCAATGTTGCCAATGAGCATTGGACAATTCCATCAGTTGCGCTGGATTTTTTTGATATAAAAGCTGTCGCCGAAGAATTAATCGGACTTGGCATTGCTAAGCAAGATATTGAATTTAGAGCTGAAAAGCACACAGCTTTCCATCCGGGGCAATGTGCGGGTATTTACAATGGGGATAAATGTATTGGTTTTGTTGGTGCAATTCACCCAAAATTGGAAAAAGGACTAGGTTTAAGCGGTAAGGTCTTTGCTTTTGAGTTGGAATTGGTTAGTATTTCGACAAGGCCAATGCCTTGGATTAAAGCAATTTCTAAATTTCCAGTGAATAGAAGAGATATTGCTGTTACAGTACAAGATAATGTCGATACAGGTAACATATTAAAATGTATCGAGAAACTGGGCGTGACAGATTTAATTGACCTGAACTTATTTGATGTATATAAAGGTAAAGGGATTGAAAGTGGCTTTAAGAGTTTGGCGCTTTCAATTTGGTTGCAAAACTCAGAAAGAACATTAGAAGACGCAGATATACAAAAATCTGTCGATATAGTAGTGAAAGCGCTGGAAGTTAACTTTAGTGCATCTTTGAGAGATTAATCGAATGGCATTAACCAAAGCCGAAATGGCTGAACATTTATTTGAAAAGTTGGGTTTAAATAAGAGAGACGCAAAAGACTTGGTCGAAGCGTTTTTTGAAGAAATTAAATCCTGTCTAGAGGTCGGAGAGCAAGTTAAACTCTCCGGTTTTGGTAATTTTGATCTGCGCACTAAAAATGAGCGTCCTGGTCGAAACCCAAAAACAGGCGAAGATATTCCTATAAAAGCCCGCCGAGTTGTTACTTTTAGGCCGGGTCAAAAATTAAAAAGTCGTGTTGAAAACGTTAAAATTGATTCGTAAAGTCGTTTTCAACACCGTTGCTTTTAAAGGAATATATTGGCTAGCTGTGCCCAATATTCTGAGATGCTCGTTTTATGCGAGTTTCTTTATTTGTGTAACAGCATGTCAACCACAACAAAACAGCAATGATCCTAATGCAAGCAGTTCCCTGCACACATCCTCTCAACAAGTTGCGAGCTTGCCACCACTGCTTACCTTAGATGAATTACTTAATACAGATGATTTTCAGATGGGAATTAAGCAATCTGTTCTTAACGATGACCAAGTGTCACTCAGAGACTGGCAGCAACAATTACTGGCAGTCGCGACGGAAGTGCGTTTGTCTGAGCGCAACCTTGCCCGGATAAGTGGAGAACAGGGTTTAGTCTTTATAGAATTTGAAGCTAAAAAACAGCTGTTTCATGATGAATTTATAGAAAGATTTATGAATTTTGAAAGCATAGACAAGCTTATACAGAAATATCCGTACTTGAGTGGTGTGCATCAAAGAGCGTTGTCACTTCTTAATGCACGTGATAGTGCCATTGAACGAGCTGCAAAATTATTATCTGACGATGGCCTCGAAGGTGTTGATTATACCCAAGAGGCGAGGGCGCAATGGAAAGCCTATATGATTAACAGTGGTAGACTCGAAAAGCTAAAAAATTAACAAGACAACTAGTTTTTGCCAGCCATTTTCGGTGAAATAGTGATTGTATGTTTGCTCTCACTTGGCAGTAATGGTGTATCCTGAGCTTGCGCATATGCCATAAAACCAGCTGTGTAAAACGCCGATAGTGGGTGTCCAGATTGCCCACCAGGCACTGTCAATATTGCTTTATCCTCGTTGCCCGGGCGCACAATTAATCGTTGCGAGGCACCAAACTTTGGCAACTGCACTGCCGGCATGTAACTATCACCAAAGCCATCAACTTCGGGCATGTTGAGCAAACCGGCTAGCGGGCCCAACTGACTAGCAAATGGATGTTGAACTTTTAGCTTATTCACGTTGCCCCATTCCAGCCCCTCGAGCGTTTCAGGATTGGCGTCATACTGTTCGACTAATTCTGCTTTGGTGCTTTCATAGCTAGCTAATAGAAAATCGTTGTATGAGGTAAACTCATTTGGTAACCATCCCATTGCTTCGTTATCTAATAACTGCCAAATAGCCGGTTCAATACTTCGTAATGCGCTTTCTAACCCTAGGTCAGTGTCTTTGATCCCACTGTAGATAGGAGCTAACAAAGAATTGATAAGAGTTGAACGATAACGGCGGGCCAAAGTGTAACCAATCGACTCGGTGCATGCGCAATTTTTCCATTGTGCTAGTATTTCAATATCTTTTGCGTATAAATCGGGCTTTTTGCTCAGTATATTAATGAGTTTATTATGCCATGGCATAATAAAACGCGCTTCATTGTCCATTTGTATTGCGTAGAAATCCTGTTCGTTAAAGCTTTTTTTCTCAAATAAACGATCTCTAATTTGTAGTCCTCTAGCGCCAACGGCATAACCTCCATCACCATATCTAAGCAAGTCATGCGCAGAAATAACTCGTGCATTTGCTGTCCACAAACGTCCATGGCTCGGATTAATATGGGTCGGTAGGTTTGGTTCTTGTTGTGACCAAAGGTCAGAATAGTCTTCTTCATCTATAGCAAATAGGGTAGGTGTCTTGCGCGCCGCAACTGCTCCAACTGGACGCCAGCCAGCATTTCCTTGTGCATCTGCAAGCATTAAGTTTTGTACCGGAATGCGAACCTTTTCTGCAACCACAAATGCTTCCTCTAAGTTTTGAGCTTCAGCCATTTCCATGATTGACATATTTACAGCATAGTCTTGATGGGCCACCCATGCCAGCGCATAACGTTTGTCATTGATGGTTCTCACAGGTCCATATTTACTCATTTCTATGGCGAGTACTTGTTCTCCATCTTTTAACTTTATGACTTCGGTCACAATGTTAGTTTTGGTGTCATCGTTAAGCTTAATCCAATCAACATTATCTAGGTTCGCGTTGGTGAAACCCCATGCAACATGTCCGTTAGAGCCAACAATAATGATCGGCGTACCGGGCAAAGAAACACCAGTAATTGTTGTTTTATTTCCATTTGAATTGTAATTTAACTGTGCCCGATACCAAATGGGCGGCACTCGCAAGCCCAAATGCATATCGTCGCTAACCATTGCACTCGCAGAGTCAGTTAGGGCTCCGGTGACAGCCCAATTATTACTGCCAATATCTAAAGGTTCAGCAATACTGTTAAATGATAGCAAGCCGGTTTTTATATCGGTGTTACTTGGGCGTTTAGCTGACTCAACATTAAGACTCGGAATGTCGGCTCTGGGACCACCAACAATGCTGCCATCTAACGCAGCCTGATAAGGGCTTTGCATATTGAAAAAATCCAGCAAAGCATAACCAAATTTATTGACGAGGACGGTGTTTACTAAATCTCTTTCTACTTGACTACCTTGCAGGTCGAGATACATACTATAACTGACTAGTAAGCTATCCTCAGGAAGCCATTGTGTAAACTCGGTGCTGGTCAGTAAATATTCAAACGGTTTCGCGGTGTATTCGCTAGCTGCTAAATTGACGCCTTTTGCATAACTTTCAAGTAAGCGCTGTTGTTCTTCTGGTAGATTGTTGACGGCTTTGTTGGCGCGTTGGCGAAACTGGTGGAAGCGTGCTTTTTTGTCCACATTAATTGCTATGTCACCTACAATTTCAGATAGTTCGCCAGCAGCACTGCGGCGCAGTAAATCCATTTGGAATAAGCGATCTTGTCCATGTGCATAACCTAAAGCGAAAACGGCATCAGAATGTGACTGAGCACTAATTTTTGCGATCCCAATGCTGTCTCTCTCGATAGTCGTGTCAGCCATAACCCATTGTGTTGAAAATTTATTATCCAGAGAAGGTAAACTTGCACGCAAAACAAAATAGATGACGATGAAAATAAGTATTAAGAGAGACAATATAGTAAAGAGTAGAGGTTTGATTAACTTCATTTGTTTTTCTTTTTATGTTTAGCCTTTAGTATAGCTAAGGCTAAGTTAAACCTACCTAGCTTACAAGTTTTATCCCTAACGTGTTTTTTAAAACATAAAACATAAAAAAATAGATAAAAAGGAACACTATGTCACCTGTTATTCTTGATGTGCGAAGCTTCGAACTTAGCCCAGTTGAAAGAGAAATGTTACAACACCCTTTGTGTGGCGGTTTGATATTATTTAGCCGTAACTATGCTGAAAAAGCACAATTGTCGGCGTTGATAAAAGACATTAGGCGCACTGTAAAAAAACCGTTTCTAATTTCTGTTGATCATGAAGGTGGCACAGTGCAGCGTTTTAGAGAGGGATTTACACAAATTCCTGCAATGGCAAATATTGAAAACGTTGATGTATCGCAAAACGTGCAATTAGAGTTGGCTCAAGCCATGGGATTTTGCATGGCTTATGAATTACTTCAATTGGATATTGATATTAGTTTTGCTCCGGTTCTGGACCTTAACGGGGTTAGCGAGGTGATTGGTAGTCGGGCATTTTCATCCGAGCCTGATCAAGTCATTCGCTTAAGTGCTGCATATATTGAAGGTATGCATAAAGCCGGAATGAAAAGTACCGGTAAACATTTCCCAGGTCATGGTTCAGTCACTGAAGACAGTCACATTGCTATGCCTGTTGATCAACGTAGTTTTGAAGAAATTCAAGAGCAAGATATGCGGGTGTTTCAACAGCTTATTGCGGCCAAAAAGATAGATGCAGTGATGCCGGCACATGTGATATATCCGAGTGTAGACAGCAATCCAGCAGGATTTTCGGCAATTTGGATAAAGCAAATTTTGCGCAAGCAACTTGGCTTTGAAGGTGTCGTATTTTCAGATGATTTGACCATGCAAGCTGCAAGTGTTGCCGGCAGTGTGACCGCTCGCGCAGAGCACGCTATAGAGGCTGGTTGCGATATGGTATTAGTATGTAATTCAGCTTCACAGGCGGAGAAAGTGTTGGATAGACTGAGTCAAAAAAAGGCTTATAGCCAACGGTGGTTAAATTTACTTCACAAAGAGCAGCGCAAAGATGTGCCTGTTAAACCAGAAACACAAGCTACTTACCTTGAAAGCGTTAGGCTAATCAATTTGGCCAATCAGCAGTTTTCTTAAGAGCAAAATGCAGTTAAATTAAAGGCTTGAGTAGGGTTTCTGGTCTCACCATTAGGCTCTATAAAACGTTAACCTAGAGGTGTAACAAACCCTGCTGATGATACTGCAGCAGGGATAAATGTTATCTACACTTCGATATCTGCAATTTGAGTTTTGAAGTTGAGTGCTCGAGCAGCAACAAAAAAGTAATCGGATAGGCGGTTCAAATATTGGATGCAAATAGTCGGTACATTTCGTTGTTGTGACACAGCAACAACTGCTCTTTCTGCTCTTCTAGCAACGGTTCTGCATATATGAGCCTGAGCAGCCAATTGACAGCCACCGGGTAAAATAAACCTAGTTTGTGGCGGTAATTCGAGCTGTAGTTTATCAATAGCATCCTCTAGTACCTGCGTTGCATTCTCATCAATTTGTGGCTTGTCAGAGATAGCAAAACCAATACTGAATAGGGTTTTTTGAATGTCGAACATGAAAGACGGACTAAGGCTTGTTGCATGATTGCTACTATTGCTTGCGTCTGCACTACCTAGCAATGCGCTTAATAAACCAATATGACTATTTAATTCATCGATTGAGCCATAACAGTCTAAAATGGCATCGTTTTTATCCAAACGCAAAACTTCTGACGTGTAAACCTGTGTTGTACCCTTGTCACCCGTTTTAGTATATATTTTCATTGTCTTCTTCTTTTGGTTTTTCATAGCGTTGTAGTCTGATAATGAATCCCATTTTTGGATGATCAAAATAGTGCATTTGTGTGCTTATCACACGTCTACGTTGCTTAAACGGGTATTGTTCAATTGTAGCTTCGCCAAAACTATTAAGTTGAAATTCATGAAATTCAAATTCGGATTCAATATGCAAATATGGAACTCTATTTATATACTTCAAATAAACTTTTACTTTGCCGTCGAGCTCCCATACATCATCAATTGAGATTGACTTAACCGAGTCATCGGCCTGAACACTTTCTCTGCTTAGCCAATTAACAGCTTTGGCTTCGCTTAATTGTTGTTTTAATTCGGCAAAAAATGTTTCTGAATTTTGGTCAATAATGCTTTTTAATTCGGGGTCATATTTTCGTTTTAACGTTTCATATGATGGTGCTGGTCCCTCTGGTAAAGTTAACTTATCACCAGAGAATATGCGATAAAATAAAGCATTCTCTTTTCCAAAGAAAACGGGTTGGCGCCAAGCTATGTGGCTCAATGCACTAATATCCCGTTGAGCAAATAATTTTTTTGCATAATCGACAAGTGAGAGTTGATTATCATCTAACAAACGGGCGTCTTTAGTAACGCTAATAGCGGGCTGCTGCAAGTAAACCGAGACTTTATTGATACTGTTAATACGCAGCAATGAATTGGCTATTTCTTGTTTCTGAACACTGCAGTTTTCTGGGTTCAACAACATACTAAAGCGTACTTCGCTCGTCAATATTAGAGAAAGCCGCTTGTATTTATAAAGTGCGTCATCTTGAATCGCTTTGTTACTGCTGACGGCTCCATTGCTGAAGGCTCCATTGCTGACGGCTCCATTGCTGAAGGCTCCATTGCTGACGGCTCCGACGCTGCTATCTTTATCAAAGTCACTTTCGCTCATGCTGTCGCTCAACAGAGGCAGACTGGATTGATACAAGCTTGTATTGAGTGAACACTCATACAGCATGCGTTGTAAATCAACTAGGGGATTGGCTTTTCGGTACACGGGGAGACTAATCAGGTCCGTTGCTTTTGCTATTGATATTTCATGGTCGATATAACTAAAATCTTCTTCGAGAGCCGCAATTGAAGTATTCCGTTTAAATGCAATAACTTCAACGTCAAACCACCAGTCTTCTTCATCCTGAGGCAAGACCTGCATTGGTGCTGTTAGCAATATCAATGCAGTGGCAGCGATCACCTTGCGCCTTGCATCGGCTGCGCAATTAATGAATAGCTTGAGAAGTGAAGCACTAGCTTGCATGGCATTCCTTTAAAAATTTATCAAGTAAATCCCGCACATGATCCAATTTTTGCGGCGCACTGTCGAGCTTTTTCATGAACCTTAGTTTTTGAGGACCTTCTAACTTATACTGGCTCGGATACTTTTGTATAAGCTGTATTAAGAAACTAGCATCTATGGTTGTGGTCTGCTCAAACTCAATCAGACCGCCGTTTTGTGTAGTCTCAATTTTTCCAATACCGATTTTCTGTGCTCTTAGTTTTAGACCTGATTGCTTAACTAAGTTTTTCGCGCTATCGGGTAATAAACCAAAGCGGTCGATTAATTCAATCTGATATTCATCAATTTCATTTTGATTTTTACAACCAGCTAATTTTTTGTAAAGTGACAATCGTGTATTTACATCACCAATATAGTCTTCAGGAAGCAGCGCAGGTATGCGCAAATCAACTTCAGTCTGGCTGGCAAGTGCATCGTCAAGTGACGGTTCTCTGCCTTCTTTAAGGGCTTCAACAGCCTTTTCTAACATCTCCATATAAAGGCTAAAACCAATCGTATTGATTTGTCCAGATTGATCGTCTCCCAACAACTCACCGGCACCGCGGATTTCTAAATCGTGCGTTGCTAATGCGAATCCGGCACCTAAGTCCTCAAGTGATGCGATCGCTTCCAGGCGCTTTGCTGCGTCCTTGGTCATTCGTTTTGGATGAGGTGTTAATAGATAGGCATAAGCTTGGTGATGAGAACGACCCACACGCCCTCGTAATTGATGCAGTTGTGCTAAGCCTAAATGGTCGGCTCTATCCATAATGATAGTGTTTGCTGTAGGTACATCAATTCCTGTTTCGACAATGGTAGTGCACACTAATACATTATAACGTTGATGATAGAAGTCGTTCATCACATTTTCTAATTCGCGTTCACGCATCTGACCATGCCCAATGGCTATTCGCGCTTCAGGGATGATCCCTTCAATTTCGCGCGCGGTTTGTTCAATTGTCTTGACCTCATTGTGTAAGAAGTATACTTGGCCACCACGTAATATTTCGCGCATAATTGCTTCACGAATAATGTCGGTATGGCGCACTTGCACAAACGTTTTTATCGCCAGTCTTTTTGCCGGCGGCGTAGCAATAATGGACAAATCACGCATGCCACTCAAGGCCATATTCAAGGTTCTAGGAATAGGCGTAGCGGTGAGAGTTAGGATGTCAACGTCTGCGCGCAATGCTTTGAATTTCTCTTTCTGGCGGACGCCAAAGCGATGCTCTTCGTCAATAATAACCAGCCCTAAATCCTTAAATTTAACATCATTTTGCAGTAGCTTGTGTGTACCAATAACAATGTCGCCCTGACCACTAGCAAGGTCATCAATAACAATTTTTTGTTCCTTTGCACTGCCAAATCGAGAAATAACTTCGATTTTAAATGGCCATTGTGCAAAGCGGTCTTTAAAGTTTTCATAATGTTGTTGCGC
>Ga0307933_1000782_pt1 | contig 28396 bp, 29 predicted proteins | sample OrgLakmetageno88_FD_201811 | JGI IMG/M metagenome (GOLD analysis project Ga0307933, IMG submission 201811) | Saline water microbial communities from Organic Lake, Antarctica - #88 | ecosystem: Environmental > Aquatic > Non-marine Saline and Alkaline > Saline | place: Antarctica: Organic Lake... | reverse complement strand
TCCAGAGGTAGTTGAGGAATCTCTGAATTTCGCCTCTAAAGCGATTGTATGTTCCTGCAGTGCCGGTGTAATCCAACAGGTATTGAAAGCTTAGAGTGAGATCGCGTTCAAGCAGCTCGTATTTCAGGGGCAGTTTTGAGAGTCGGCTAACGACATCTGTATAGCCGTTTTGGTCAGCTTGTTCAGAGAGGCGGTCAGCGGTATCAAAAACTGGGAACCCCGAGAATTTAGCCACGCTGTATATTCCATTGGTCGGATGTGAAAAAAGCTACGACACAACGGTAGAGCGCACGAAACTCAATGTCAAATACTTAGCAGTATTTGACATAGCATGAGTGTTTCTCCGCCACTTCCTTTCTGGCCGACGGTCATACGCAATCATGGCGCAGCCGGCAGAGATAGTTTTCAGAGGTTTCACGGGAGGCGTTGTCGTGCGTTCTCTTTGGTTCTGTCGCTAGTGCTTTTTTAGCACTCAGTAAAATGATGATTCAGGCGCCAAGTAAAACCATTTGTCAGCCAGCCGAGGCACGATCTTGGATGGTGGCACGCTTTGGTATTCTGGTTCATAGCAGGCGTCCAGAATCATTGAACACTACACCCAACACGACCTTAACAATGCGTGTTGCGGGTTTAACCTTCATCCAACCTGCCTTTAACCTGCTTCAAACTGGTGCAATGAGATCAAAAATGGCGCTTATTTGGGCGCGTAATCAACCAATTCTTGAGGGTATTTAACCGCCTGAACCGCTTCAAGTGGCGCCCTCAAAATGCACTTTGACTATCGCACAGAATTCCATAGGTATCTGGACGCTCGTTTTTTAGGCCGGAAAATTGGGTGCCGTTTATCGATATTTTGATCGCCATCTGTATTATAAAAAATGTGTCTCTTGGTCAGGGTGACGGAGGGTCCATGCCGACTTTTTTGACTGGCTAAAATGCCCTTCCTGTTTTGTACGCTAGAAACAAACCGCATTAAAGGTTGTCTGCTATAAATATCTCAATTCGAGTTTTTCCTGTGAGGCAAGCGTTGGCCGATTTTCGCATTTTGCGCGAAGAATCCGAACGGCGCTGCGCACCAGGTGACCCGGATTCTGGGCAACCAGTGCATCCAGCTTTTGCTCTCTGAGAGCCGCCACGGTGAAGGGTGTTCTTTCGTGGGCAATAGTTATGAGCGCTTTATCAGTCTTGAACTGGCTCATCACTTCAATTGGGACGCGCGCTTCGGAGCCCATCATATAAATACCCACAAGGCTCGGTTGATTGGCAATGATAGTTTCAATGATCCTGTACGTTCGATCCGGGTCGGCACAAGTTTCCAGGGTTGGCAGCACTTTCAAATTCAAGAAGTCCTGGTTTATTACATCATCAAAGCCAAGCCGTCTCTCCAGGCTATTCCGCGCTTGCACAGTATCCGTTATGACTGCGACGACGCCGCGTTTCGACCGGGTAAAGCATCCCATAAGACGCCCAGCTGTAGCTCCGGCTGCGCGGTTTTCGATGCCTACAAATGTTCGGCGTCAACTATCCTGCCCGACCGGTCATCCTAATTGTCGCCGAACAGTGGCTCCATGATCCGAGTTGATGTCCGCTTTGTGATATGAAGGATTGCATCAGGGAGCATCTGTGGCTTTTCTCGAAGCGCAGCCATGTGCCATAACGGGTGGTAGATGCCGAGCCGGCGTTTTGATTCGGTCCGTTTCGCCCGTGGAGGCCAAGCTATAACAATATTGTTATACTAATTGGTTCTAAAATTACATTTAGTTATACTTAAAAAGACGCTAAACTAGATTCCAATGCTTTTCTACAGAGTTCACCTTGCCATGCCAGCTCGCGCTCCCCTAACAGCACTGTTCGCCGGTCTGCTGACGTTTTCCGGCCTGCTCCAAGCCGACGAACACACTACCATTCTTGAGGTGGGGTACATGCCGATCTTGCCGGTCGCGCAGCTGTTCGTTATGGAAGGTGAGGGTTGGACTGAGGAAGCGGGCCTGAATCTGGAGCTGACCCGCTTTTCAAGCGGTCCGACTATGGTCCAAGCACTGGCCTCCGGCGAGCTGGACATCATGTATTTTGGTATTGGTCCGGCTATGGTCGCGCGGGCCAACGGCGTGCCAATCAAAGTACTGGCCTCGAGCATTCAGGAGCAGATCGGCCTGGTGGCGCGCGGCGACTTCGCCGTGAACTTCGAAGATAACGATCCTGCCCAAGCTATCGCCCGCTTCACCGAAGAGCAGGGTCGCAAGCCGAAGATCGCCACCTTCCCCCAGGGCTCGGTGCCGAACACCGTGCTGCGCTACTGGCTGATCGAACAGCTGGGCGTGGGCCTAGAGGCAGTGGAAGTCATTGGCATGGGCGCCGATCGCGTACAGCAAGTACTGTTGGCAGGCGCGGTGGATGCCGCCTCGATTCTGGAGCCAATCCTGACTACGGTGCAGGAGCGCGATGCTAGCGCTCGCGTGGTCGTGCGCGCCGCCGAAATGCTGCCGGGCCAGCCGGGTGCCGTGTTGGCCGCCCGTGAGTCTACCCTGGAAAAACACCCGGAGGCGATGCGCAAGCTAATGGCACTTCACCTGCGGGCCACCGACTTGCTGCTCGATGAACCCGAGCGTGCGGCGCCTCATGTGCGCGAGTTCGTCGGCCGCCGGCTGATCGATCTGGCCACCGTTGAGGCCGCGCTGAATTCGCCGTCATCCAACTATATCAGTGACCCCCACGCCATCCGCGAAGGCACGCGCCGCATGCACGACTTCCAGCTAAGCCAAGGCACTCTGCGCAAAAAAGTAGATCTTGACGCCTTGTTCGACACGCGACTCTTCGATGAGATAAGCGAGGAGCTGTCCGCGCAATGAGCCCGACTATGACCCGTTCTCGGCGTAGCCTAATGAGCGCTGCGGGCCTCGTTGCCTTTGTGTTGCTTTGGGAACTAGCACTGCGCAGCGGTTTGCTGTCAGGTAGTTTGGTACCCTTACCATCCTCGATTCCGCAGGTGTTCTGGTACGAGCTGATTGACGGTATCTGGCTGGACGTGGTGCGCTCAAGTCTCGGCCACTACAGCGTGGGACTGCTCCTGGGCTCTAGTTTGGGCATTACCGTTGGGGTCGCGGCAGCGCTGCTGCCGCGATTTGATGCACTGCATGCCTGGCTGGCCCGCCTGCTGCGGCCAATACCGCCGCTGGCATGGATTCCTTTCGCGATCATCTGGTTTGGCATCAACCCTTCGGCGGCGGCGTTCATCATCAGTATCGGAGTGTTCTGGATCAACTACTTCGCCAGCTACAGTGCGGTGCATTCGATTGATCCCGGCTTCGACGAGGTGGCCCAGGCTTTCGGTCAGCGCCGCTTCCTTTCCCGTCTCACCAAGGTCAATCTGCCCGCGGCCGCCCCCGGCATTTTAGGGGGCTTGCGCGCCGGCCTTGGCCAAGGCTGGATGACCGTCGTCGCCGCTGAGCTATTCGGCATTCCTGGCATTGGTCAGCGCATGATGGAGGCCTCTAGTCTTCTGGCCACCGATATCGTGGTGGTCTACATGCTGACCATCGCTGGGCTATATGCGCTGTTCGATTTTTTGTTCATGATGATGCAGCGCCGACTGCTGAGGTGGCAGCCGTGACAACATCGATGACGACCTTTCTAACGCCTCCCAGCGTGGCGACGACACGCGTCAACTTTGCGGGACCGGTACTCAACGCTCGAAACCTCAGCCTCGGCTTTGATGACACCGCCGTGCTGGCCGGTGTCGATCTGGCGCTGTACCCGCGCGAGTTTGTGGCAGTGGTAGGTGCGTCAGGAGTGGGCAAGTCAACCTTGCTGCGAGCGCTGACCGGGCTGCTTGCTCCTCAGACCGGCGAGGTGGACATCCCTGCCGGCCAAGACGCCGGCACCCGCGCCTGGTCGATGGTGTTCCAGGCTCCGCGACTGTTCCCATGGCGACGGGTACGCACCAATGTGGAACTGGGACTCGAAGGCCTGGGTCTGTCGCGTGTCGAGCGCCGCGAGCGCGCCATGCAGCCGCTGAAGCTGGTTGGTCTGGACGCCTACGCCGAGCGTTGGCCACATACGCTGTCGGGTGGCCAGCAGCAGCGGGTTGGCATAGCGCGGGCACTGGCCGTGCGGCCTAAGGTATTGTTTATGGACGAGCCCTTCGCGTCGCTGGATGCCATTACCCGCCGACGACTGCAACAGGAATTGATCGCCTTGCGCCAACGTACCGAGGCTGCCATCGTCTTCGTCACCCACGATATAGAGGAAGCTGTGCTGCTCGCCGACCGGGTGATGATACTGGGTAACCAGGAGACGGGTCAGCCCGCTCGGGTTGTTGAGACCCTCAGCGTTAATCTATCGCTCGACGAGCGTCGCGACCTCCCCGACTTCGCGCCGCTGGTGCAGCGTGTCGAGGCGATTATCGGTAACCACTGATCACGACATTACTCCAGGAGATCACGATGACATCCCTTCGCGTGCTGCTTCACGCGCCCACGGCCGAGGCACTGACTCGCGCCCGGCGTAACGCCGCCAACCTGCACAACACTCGACCCGATGCCGAGGTGTTGATCATCGCCAATGCCGGCGCCGTAGCAACTGCCGTGGCCACTCCTGACGTGACCGACTCGCTGCTGCGGCTGTGCCACAATTCGCTCGTGGCCCAGGGGCTTGATAATACCCGAGAGCTTGCCGAGGTCGAGGCGGCCGTGGTTACCCTGGCCGAGCGACAGGCTAACGGCTGGGTTTATATCCGTGCTTGACCAGTGAATTGCCGTAAGGTTACGTTCGTGGGCTCGCGAATTACGACGACATAGAACGCTATTGGTCAACGCAGTTAACGGACAAAATGGGCGTTTAAACTTTCGTTTCGAATTGCTGCATGCAAAAACGCAAAAGCCCAGTAATTCTGAACTCCTGCACCTTATGAAAGCTCTAGTTTAAGAGCGGTTTGCGCCTCCATAAATAGAACAAGACCGGAATCACCAATAGCGCCAAAATGACCGCGGTGATCATACCCCCCACCATAGGCGCTGCAATTCGACCCATCACCTCAGAACCTGTTCCAGTGCCGACCATAATGGGAATCAAGCCACCGATGATGGCGGCCGCGGTCATCATCACCGGCCGCACTCGCATACCGGCACCGTGAAGCACCGCATGACGGAGCGTTTCCCGCCTGGGCGTCAGGCCTTTCTGCTCGCAGGTTTCAAGCATTGCCTGATAGGACTGGTTGAGGTACACCAGCATAATGACACCAATCTCCACCGCTACGCCCGCCAATGCAATGAAACCAACTCCAACGGCGACGGAGAAGTTATAACCCAACAGATACATCAGCCAAACAGCCCCGATCATTGCGAACGGAAGCGTACCCATGATGATGCCCACTTCCGCAAAATTCCTGAAGTTCAGAAACAGCAGGATGATGATAATCGCCAGTGTCAACGGAACCACGTAGGTCAGCTTTTCTTTAGCGCGAAGCATGTATTCATATTGGCCCGACCAGGCAATGGAGTAACCCGCCGGCAGGTCTAATTCTGCCTGCACGACCGCCATCGCCTGTTCAACGTAAGTGCCCACGTCTACATCCTCTATATCCACAAAAGACCAGCCGTTAAGGCGAGCATTTTCACTTTTGATCGCCGGCGGCCCATCTTCTATCCGGATATCGGCGACATCAGCCAGCGCAATCCGCTGGCCTGAAGCCGTCACGATAGGAAGCTGTTCCAGTTTTTCGGGAGAATCTCGATAGTCTTCCGGATAACGAAGGTTAATGGGGTAACGCTCAAGACCCTCAATGGTTCTGGAGACATTAATCCCACCGATTGCGGTGGCAATCACTTGCTGTACGTCCGCGATATTCAGACCATAACGGGCAGCGCGCTCACGATCTATGTCCACCTTAATATAGCGGCCACCGGCTACGCGCTCTGAGTAAACCGACGCCGTGCCGGGCACGTCTGCCAGAATTTCCTCCAGGCGTTTTCCAACATCCTCGATGGTTTTAAGATCTGGGCCGGCGATTTTAATGCCTACGGGTGTTTTTATACCCGTTGCCAGCATGTCAATGCGGGTGATGATCGGCATTACCCAGGCATTGGTGACACCAGGGAATTGAATCAGTGTGTTGAGTTCCTCTTTGAGCTTGTCCGTGGTCATGCCCTCGCGCCACTGATCGCGGGGTTTGAGCTGAATGAAGGTTTCAATCATGGTTAAAGGTGCTGGATCGGTTGCCGTATCCGCACGCCCTACTTTGCCGAACACGGTCTTCACTTCTGGCACTGTCGCAATCAGTTTGTCCGTCTGCTGAAGTAACTGACGGGCTTTGCCGATTGAAATCCCGGGATAGGTCGTTGGCATGTACATCAAGTCCCCTTCGTCCAGTGGGGGTATGAATTCGCTACCGATTTTTGTTGCAGGCCAAAGGCCAACAGCCAATACCAGTAGGGCAGCCAGCACCGTCGACATGGGAAACCTGAGCACCAGTTTCAAGACCGGCATATAGGCACCGACCAACACCCGGTTGAGGGGGTTCTTATGCTCGGGCAGCACTTTACCCCGAATAAAGTAGCCCATCAGCACCGGAACCAGCGTTACAGCAAGGAACGCACTGGCTGCCATGGCGTAAGTTTTGGTGAACGCCAGCGGCGCAAACATTCGCCCTTCCTGCGCCTCAAGCGCAAACACGGGCACAAAACTGACCGTAATGATCAACAGCGAGAAAAACAGCGCGGGGCCAACTTCAGAGGCAGACTTGGCGACAATCTCCCATCGGTTCTCGGGTGTGAGTGGCGTTCGCTCCATATGCTTGTGCATGTTCTCTATCATAACGATGGCCCCATCGATCATGGCGCCGATAGCAATGGCGATACCGCCGAGAGACATAATGTTGGCGTTAATGCCTTGCCAGTACATAACGGTAAACGCCATCAAAATGCCCACAGGTAAGCTGATAATCGCCACCAACGAAGAGCGGACGTGGAACAGAAAGACGATACACACCAGGCCGACGACCAGAAATTCTTCCAGCAGCTTAAAAAAGAGATTGTCGACGGCGCGCTCAATCAGGCCCGAGCGGTCGTAAACCGTGATCACTTCAACGCCATCGGGCAGGCTCGATTGCAGTTCGACCAGCTTGGACTTGACGCCATTGATGGTTTCCTGGGCATTTTCACCAAAGCGCATCACCACGATGCCACCAACGGTCTCCCCTTCCCCGTTAAGTTCGGCAATACCGCGCCTCATCTGCGGCCCCACTTCGACACTGGCCACATCTTTGAGCAGAATCGGCGTGCCGTTTACATCCAGACCCAGCGGAATCACCATCAGGTCTTCCCGGGATTCAATGTAGCCGGAGGTACGCACCATGTATTCGGCTTCCGCCATTTCAATGACCGACGCTCCGACTTCCTGGTTACCCTGCTGAATCGCTGTTTGGATAAGTGACAGGGGGATTCCCAGGGCGCGGAGCTTTTCCGGGCTGACCTTGACCTGATATTGCTTCACCATGCCGCCAAGAGCAGCCACCTCCGATACCCCCGGTACCGTTTGTAATTCGTACTTCAGAAACCAGTCCTGCAGGCTGCGCAACTGGCTCAGGTCGTTTTGCCCTGTGCGATCAACCAATGCATAAAGATAAACCCAGCCAACGCCGGTGGCGTCCGGGCCCAATTGCGGCCTCGCTGAATCTGGCAGGTTGGGTGCCACTTGCGACAGGTACTCCAGAACTCTGGAACGCGCCCAATACATATCGGTATCTTCATCGAAAATCACGTAAACGTAAGAGTCCCCAAAAAACGAATAGCCACGAACGGTTTCCGCACCGGGAACCGACAGCATGGCGGTCGTCAGGGGATAGGTGACCTGGTCTTCTACGACTTGCGGTGCTTGTCCTGGGAAGCTGGTTTTAATGATCACTTGCACATCGGACAGGTCTGGAAGCGCATCAACCGGGGTTTTACTGAGTGAGTACAGGCCCAGCCCTGATATCAATAGGCTCGCCAGCAACACTAAAAAACGGTTTCGGATGGACCAATGAATAATGGATGTAATCATCAGTTGGCTCCCTCACGATCCATAGTCTCGTGGTCCATCTCGCCGTGATCCATCGTGCCGGCCGGCATCTCCGACATGCGTTGAAAATCCGAGGTCTTACTGGATTCAGAATCAATCAGGAACTGGGCCGATGTGACCACCGTATCGCCCGATACGACACCTCCGAGAATCTCGGCGTACTGATCGCCCATCCGTCCAACATCCACATTGACGGATTTGAATGCCCCGCCATCCAACGCAAGCACCAGTCGATCGCTCTGGCCCGTTCTAATAACCGATTCGCGAGGCACCAGCAGTTGCCGGTCTGCCCTTGCCCCCTGAATGTTTAATGCTACAAACATACCCGGCAGCAAAGTGCCATCGGCGTTGTCAAAACGCATTCTCACCCGGGCCGTACGGGTCTTGGAGTTCACTTCCGGGTACACATAATCCACCTCGCCCGTCCACTGGCGCCCAGGCAGGTAGTCCAGAGTCATCACCACGCGATTATTGGATGCCACGGTCGCCAACTGTCGTTCAAATACTTCGCCAATGACCCACACCTCATCCAGTGCCGCAATGGAGAGAACTCGATCCCCTGGTTTGATGAACATACCTTCGCGAACATTGAGGTTATCGATAACACCTGAGGTGGGCGCATACACTGTTAACGTGCGCCGTGTTTCGCGGGTTTTGGTCAGCTGTCGTATCGCGCTTTCCGGCACATTGAGGGCCGCGAGCCGCTCCTTGGAGGCATTGATCAAACGCTCATTACCCCGGTTCAAAGCGAGGACTAATTCATCCTGGGCGTTGACCAATGTGGGTGAGTAAAGTGTATACAGAGGCTTGCCCTTCTCGACCGCTTCGCCCTCTGCCTTCACGTAGAGCTTCTCAATCCAACCCTCAACCCGAGGATGGACATGAGCCATATCGTCTTCGTTGTATTGAACGTACCCCACCGTCGTTATGTTATTCGGCAGCCGCCCCTGGGTGACAGGGCCCGTCCGCACACCCAGATTATTAACCACGCTGGGTGAAATACGAACCGTGCCTGGGGCGTCTTTACCCGACCCGCTTTCGGCATAGACAGGAACCAGATCCATGCCCATGGGCGATTTACCCGGTTTGTCACTCTTGAAATTGGGATCCATGGGCGCTACCCAATGGACGGGTTCTTTACTGACACTGCTCGTGGCCTCGGCCACGGAATCCTTTGATGTGTCGGGGGCAAACCAATAAGTTGCTGCCGCTCCGGCCACGCCACCTAACAACAGAAAGCCCAATGGGCGCATAACATTTGCCATGAGTGTTAATCCTGGGAATTTTTCAGTGAAAACGAGGGTGAGTCAGAGGTATCAGCGGTGAGATAGCGAAAGTTCGCCACGTTTTTGGCGCGTTCAGCGGTCATCTGGATAAAATCAACCTGAGCGTTGAGCTCCGCGATACGCGCACGTACCGCTTCGGCAAAATCGCCATCATCGTTGTTGTAAGCTGAGAGAGCTGCACCCGCCTGCTCCGCTATTTGCGGAAGCAGCGTTTGCTGGTAAAGCATAATGCGGTCATCGAGCCGGTTAATTCGGGCAGCCGCCGCACGGGCCTCGGCTGTTAGTCGCCGAACCTGCAGCATCCGATCAGACTTCGCCGCTTCCACACGCGCGATTGCCGCGCTTACGGTGCGATCCTGGCGATTGCCGGTAAAAAAAGGCAGGTCAAATCCAATCCCGACTGAAAAGAGATCCGCCCGGTCTTGCCCGCCCGTAGTTTGGTCCCGATATCCATACTGCGCCGATACGGTCCACTCAGGCTTGTAAGCCTGACGAGCCAACTTAATGTCGAGTGACCCGGCATCAATCAACTGGTCTGTGGCGCGAATTGAGGCGTGCGTGATCGCGGCGTTGCCGTTGGCATAAGACGGCGTGTTAACAAGCTTGGCTACCAGATTCGAGGGAATACGTTCGCTTACCCGTAAACGAAACGTATCAGCACCTACCCACTCTCCCAGCTCTTCCTGAGCGGTTTCCAACTGCGAGTAAAGTCCCGTTAAGCGATCATCAAGGCGGGTTAACTCAAGAGATCCACGAATGATGTCCTGCTGCCGCGAACCGGTCAACGTTGAGGTGTACCCGGCTTCAGCAACGTCTGCCAGCTGCTCAAAAAGGCCACGATTGTTGTCAATTATTCGAATACTCTCTTGCGCTTTCCAAAGCTCAAGCCACAAGTAAGTGACCGATCTGACCAACAGCTTTTGTCGATTCTCCCGCTGAAACGACTGAGATTCGGCGAGCTGTATCTTCTTATCGCGGGCGAGAGACCGACTATCACCACGAGGAAATCGCTGGCTGAGGCCAATAGTGGCTTGTGTCATGCCCTCCTGGCCGGTGTCGAAGGTATCGGTGGGAAGGTTTGCAGCGCCCAACGTAATGCGTGGATCCGGTAAGGCACCTGCTGCAACGGATTCATCAAAAAGCGCCCGTTGCAGATAAATGCTTTGGGCTGACCAGGGATCGCCTCGAATGGCAATATCAATGGCGTCTTCAAGGGCAAGTGTCGGTTCCGCAGAAACACCAAGACTCGTTATAAGCAAGGCACCTATTACCGCTGCTTTATATACACGAACAAAGTCATTCACGTTCTATTCTCCACTGAATTAGTACGCAGCGAAGAATCATAAAAGCGCTATCTGAATTCAGGCTGAAATTTCAAAACTTATTGTGTGATTTTGATCTGAGTCAAACGATATTAATGACTGATAAATATCAATAAAAATTATTACTTTTATTTTATTACTTCTTTCAGGGTGAATTCAGGAAGAGATGTTTAAATCGTTTCATCAACCAACCAGGAGGTACATCATGAAAACACCCATCGTATTTTTAGCCGCAATCACGCTATCCACAGCAGTCTTCGCAGGCAACATACAGCAAGACACTAAGAGTAGCGCTTCGACGCAAGGCGATATGAGCTCAATGCACAGCAATATGACGTCAATGCACAACAACATGAATTCGATGCACAGCGGCATGGATAAAGAAGCGACACAGACCGAGGTGCTCAAGAATAAGAACATGCAACGCCTTCATAGAGAAATGACACGTAACGGAATGTCTGAAGGTGGTATGGAAGCTCGGCTTGATATGATGACGGAAAAAGGTAGAGCCTTTCATCGAGCATTGGAGCAGGATCAAAAAAACACCGCAGGATAACTCCTCGGGCTAGATTGATTCGAAAAAGCTCAAGGGTCGTTAGCACTATTTAATTCGCGCTGGTGACACCTTGAGAGATGAGCAGAAAAACATATAAACCTGAAACCAATCTGAATTACGATTTAACGAACTGTAATTCAGAGCAAGGAGTTCAACATGAAAAAGATCATTATCGCGACTGCAATTACAGCCTTGTTCTCAATGACCGCAAATGCCAACTCTGGTTTAGCGGATCGCGTTAACGAGGCGCGAAGCTATCCAAATAAAACAGTCGAGACCGTTAGCCCTAAAATGCTGCATATGCAGCATAAACAAATACACATGAAGATGGATAAAGCTGAGTATAAAAATCACTCGAATTCATCGGGTTCAAATCATGCAGAACAGCTGCGTGCTCAAGACTCCAGATACCAGAAATCGTAACAAACGTGTCCAGCCATGCCTCACTTGGCATGGCTGGTTCTTGCCTCATGCCCCGGCAGGACAGCTACGACATACTGGTTTTCACCGCCACCGGTCAAACTGAAAGCGTGAAGCGGTACGAATTCTGATACGCCAAACTTTGCTGTTTGGCACCGCTCTTTTCTCCTCGTACTCCGCACGGGTGCCCGGCTATCTGCCCGTGCGCATCGGCGGAGTCATTACTGGTTCTGGAATCTGCATAAAAGCTTTTTGGCTGAGCCTTTGCTCTTTCTTTATCGCGGGTTCAACGTTGTCTGCGCCACACGGCTTGGGCGAAGAGGGTGTATGCAATCGGCGAACCGGAATATAGGTGCTGATTTATTGACGCTTACAAAGAATCAGCTTGTCCATTCGTTCCAGAAAAATCTGGCGGCGTGTCATGCGCTTTTTATTCTGGCACTCGGCTTTTAAGAAGGTCATCTGGCCCATGGTGGCGAAAAATCCTATGCGGTTGGCCATGACACTACTATCGCTAATTTTGAAAAGTTCTTCAGATCTTCCTAAGTCCACAAGAAGGAAGTGCGTACCTCAGAGATTCCAAACAGAATAAAAAAATACCGCAGGATTGCTCCTGCGGCAAATAAAACCCAAAAACGCAAAAACTCCGGAACCATTTGCACCGTTATTCCGTGCTGGTGGCACCTAAAGCTCAGGTATTACAACATACAAACCTGAAACCAAACTGAATCACTAAATCAATTTCGATAATTTGGAAAATAGAATTCAATACAAAAAAAATTATTGCAGCAGCAACCGTAATCATGTTCTTTACTATGGAAAATGCTAATTCTGGCTTGGCGGATCCTGAATCTCGGCAAACCAACAACCACCCTGCTCCTCGGTCTGCAATCGCGCACGCATAGCCGCTTTATTCTTGACCTGATAACAAATTCGCCAGTCTTTTCCTGGCAAGCCGAATAAGCTGCCGCGAGTGCCGTGACGGTTTGCAGGTGGTCGCTGCTGGAAAACACCCCCGCCAACGGTGACATGTGTGCCAGCGCATCCACAGCGGCAATCGGATTTAACACATGGCACTAGACAATATCAGCCGGATACGTTGATACCAGGGTGGTCCTCCGAGCTTTTACCATCAGTCGCAACGAAGTCTGCTGTCGGTTTTCAGAAAATAATTTTGATATTTTTTATTTTTTCAGATTCATTTCAGTAACGGGTGTTTTAATAGAGCTATCAACAGACAAAGAGATGTAATTAAAAGTCTATTCGTATTCACAGCGGCAGTTACTGATTTGGTTTCTCGCCTTATATCCAAGTAGTAAGGAGTTCAATATGAAAAAGATTATTATTGCTGCGGCAGTTACCGTATTTTTCTCAGCTATGGCCAGCGCAAATTCTGGCTTGGCAGATCGCATTAGTGACGCCCGCAGTTACCCTACCAAGACGGTGAGCACAGAAGTCTCGGAGACTCTTAAAATGCAACATAAAAAAATTCATGCTCAGATGGAGAAACTAGAGCTAAAAGCGAATGATCCGGCTTAATCGTTTGGGCGCTCCCAAATAGATATTAATCGGCAATAATTAACAAATAAACGTGACCAGCCATTATTCTGATAGTAGCTGGTCATGATCTTATACTAATAATGAAAGTAGTATAGACCTTGTAAAGGTCTTTTTTATTTTTACCGCTGATTATATTTTCCCGCCCATAGCACTATGAAAAATACTAACCACTCATATTTTTATAAAAATGCAAAAATCCACCTCTTACCTTTCAGAATTATAAACAGCGCTAATTCGACTATATATTATTTTACTTCTTGCCACTAAAACCCAACTTTCCTTAACTATTTACAACGTTTTTAATACCACCATTCAGTTCCAATTAAGTTTCGTAGTATAGAATGTTATCAATTGGTGATTTGATAACTAACGGAGAAAGATGATGAACGAATTGGCGTACTTCATGCTTTGGGCGGGAATCATCTTCCTGATGATGCGTTTTGGCTGTGGTGCTCATGTAATGGGCCATGGGCACGGTAAGGCCAAGCAGGGCGAGGGAGCGCCAAAAGGACAGGCCACCGGTGGTCTGCGCTGGATTCCGCCTGCCGACGACGTGGATCCTGTATGTGACAAGACTGTCGACACTGAAAAGGCAAAATCGAGCGTCCATGACGGCCATGTCTACTACTTTTGCTCGCGTGACTGCAGGGAAGGCTTCGAGGCCTCACCCGAGCAATACCTTTCCGGTGATGATGCCAAACCCCCGCACTCAATCGGAGAACGAACATGACTGACGCCGAGACCGTTTCGAACACCCAATCTAAGCTGCGCTGTGGCACACCCCTACCGGTTCAGGCCGTGCCTCGAATACCCGTGATCGCCTTCGGGATGAGCCTCGGTCTGTTCCTTGCCGTGACCTTCATTCTTTGCGTCGGTTTCGACCTGTTGTTTCCAGACCACGCGATGTATGAGAGCTGGTTGCGTCTGCTGCCTGGCGTCACTTGGTTGAGCTGGTCAAGTTTTTTCCTGGGTCTGGCAGAAAGCTTTGGCTACGGCTGGTACGTGGCGTTAATTTTCGGCCCCCTCTACAACTTCTTTGCCGCTCGTATCAATCAGCGGAAATGAGCGGAGACCACGGCTAGCACGGAGCCGTGATCATCGGCTAGCTGGTCAATGATGGCTTTCGTAACCGCGAATTAACCCATACACGCAATTTGCTATAAAGATACCGGGTTGCGTCATTCAAGGGGGCACCATCATGAAAACACTCGCCTATCGCGGACCGCGCCAGCGTCGCCGGGAAGAGCAACCAGGCCCAAGCGGGCAATACCGGCGAAGCCAACGGCTCGTCGCAGCGAAAGCAGCATTACTACACGCCATGAAACGGAGAGATTAACCATGAAACGTGAAAGAGAAGAGCAAAAATCTTTTGAGGATCCCGTCTGTGGCATGCAGGTCAGCTACAAGACCGCTGCCGCGGAGTCTGACTATCAAGATAAGCGCTATTACTTCTGCGCGACGGCGTGCCGCGAACAGTTCGAAGCAGATCCCGAACAGTACGTTCGAACGCATCGGCAGCATGGATCGAAACGTGAGTGAACGCAGAGTCCCCAATCCATCACCATGATCGGCACGGGCCCTGCCGCGTTGACCAGCGCCCTCGTGCTGGCAGGCCGCGGGCATCGTGCTATCTCACGACTCAAGCAATACGCTTTCCTGCTTTGGAACTATGATAATCACCAGCAACCCCACAACCGTGATCGCAATTCCGGTCATTTCCACGGTACTGAATGTCTCATCAAAAAAGAGAGTCCCGATAAGTAAACCGAAGATCGGTGTCAGAAAAGTAAAAGGATTGAGCTTATTCAACGGTGCTCTGGCAAGAAGTGCATACCAGAGCACTACCATTAACGCCGTTGCGGGGATTGCAAGCACAAAGACAGCGCCGGCAAATGACCATGTCCAGTCAACCTCAAAGCCTTCCCCCGCCAACAAAGAAGCCAGAAACAGAAATACCGCCCCCATTACGAGCTGGATCCCCATAGGCCAGTACACATCCCCGTCGCCGGCCTGAAGTTTCAACAGAACATTCCCAATGGCCGTCCCAACGGCCCCGCCAAGTACATAGAGCGCGCCGATCGAACGGCCTGCACCAACGTCAAAACCGGGTAGAGCGAGAATAACGACCCCGACAAAGCCAATGAACAAACCCAAATACAAACGAACAGTAATGACTTCCTTGAGTACAAAAAGCGACAGTATCGCGGCGAAAAGAGGTTGCGCATTCGCCAGCACAGTTGCGACCCCTGGCCCTACATCACTTGCTCCGAGGAACATACCGCCAAGCCCCATTCCGGTGTAACTGAAACCGATCAGCGCAAGCATCATCAAACCCCGAAGCGAATAATGGGGCATTCGCCCCATTTTCATTCCTACAACAATTAAACACCCTCCCGCCAAAAGGGCTCTTATAGACGCGAACAGCAAGGGGGGCGCATCCGGTAAACCAACCGTTATGAACGGAAAGCAGATGGCCCAAAGAATCGCAACGACCACCATTCCGATGATGGTCTGTAATGAAAGTGATTGGTTTGCCATTGCGTTATTTTTTACCCTTAATCGATATCTGATGGCCTATACCTTCTAACGGAATCTCATCAATCACTTTGAGGGACTCTGAGTCGAGCACCCAAAGCTTGCTCTCGATGCGACTGGTAATCAGCAGCTGGCCATTCCGGGGGGATACAGCGAGGTGATAAGGTGCCGGCGCCAGTGACGCGCTTTGGCGAGTTCCGCTGGCCAAATCAATCCGAACGACCCGATTACTCCCCTTACTGGTTGCGTAGAGTACCTGGCCGTCTTCGCTCAAACCAACGCCATGAGGTTCCTCCCCCACTTCGTAAGTTGCCGTCACCGTGCCGCTCGAAAGCTCAACGACAGCAACTTGGCCGGATGTAAAATTGTTGACATAAAGCCGCTCGTTGTCGGGGGCGAGCACCATATGTTCCGGACCACCACCCACCCGAAGGTTACGCTTGACGAACCAGTGCCCGGTGTCCACTTCGCTGATTGTGTCATTACCGCTATTGCTGACCAGAAGAGACTGACCGTCGTCCGTTTCCACTATGTAATTGGGCGCAGGTCCTGTCGCCACCGCTTTAACCAGCTCTCCGGAATCCAGATCAACAACACTGATACCGCCACCCATGGGATGAGTGGAAACGGCATAACGACCATCCGAGGTCACCAGAACATGATGCACCGGCCCTGGAACCTCCAGTTTGCGAACAATCGCATTCGTAGCAGTATCCACCACATAGAGCAGCCCGGTATTCGATTCTTCTGATGTCGCAGCAGCGCCACCGCCATGATGGGCGGCGTGTTCGTCTTCAGCTACACCTTCCGGCCGGCTGACAGGCTCCTCGCTTTCATGGGCGGTCAGACTGCCTACAATCAGGTACCGCCCGTCTGGAGTCAGTGCAGAGCCGTGGGTATTCACCGTTCCGGTAATTGACGACGTCATCTGACGACTTTCCAGATCAATAACGCCCACCGAATCGGCCACCCCCATGGGAACAAATGCCCGGCTAGTACCCGCAGCCGCTATCAGCGAATAACTCATCGTAACGCTGATGGTCAGCGCAACAAGCCAGCGTTTGCAAAATTGATGTTTCATCGCGTCACCTTTTGGATAGGAAGATTTAACTATAATTAGCCCTACCCACTGGCAAGGGCTGCGACCGTGTGCGGTCATTACCTAACAGTCCAACACACAAAACTGAAACAGGCCTGAACACAGCCGTTAAACATGTATTTTCTTGACCAGAATCAAGACCAAAGATATGAAAGGTTATCGAGCAGAGATCGCTCGCGACCATCGATCTCGACGGTATCGACCGCCGGCAACTGCAGGAGAAAAAAGGTGGAACACTCACACAGAGTGTTCCACCTTTATATGCGATCAATCTTGACTAGCGAATCTCAAGATGAACCTCGTCTCGCAGAGCAACAACCCTTTTTTTAGGGGATTCGGACAACCGCATAACCCTGCATCTGATAGCCGATGACCGAGACGAAACCATTATCTACCGGGTCGATCTCCGGAATGATCGTCGCCTCATCTACACCCATCCCTTTCAAAGCGAAACGGCAAACTTCCAGCGTCACTCCGTCCTTCTTCATTTGTTTAAGAGTCGCCTGGAATTTCTGTACCTCGACCAGTTCTGCCTTATTAAACGATGCGCTGTCAGTCGAGAGCAGTTTCACCACCGGCCCGTGAAAAACGATGGCGATGTTGGGATCTTTCGCGAGCGCCTGCACTTCAGGTGCTTCGTAGGAGTTCTTTATTACCATGAAAACGGGGTTAACGACCTTGGGATCACCTTGGCTCACCTCGTAAACAGCGTCATAGTTTTTAACGCCCTTCAGAGCATTGTCGTACCCGGCGGCTACTGCAGGTAGAGACATCAGGGCCATATAGACGGCCGCGAAAAAGATGCGGGGAATTCGGCGAAATATGCTTCTATAATTGGCCATCATGACAAATCTCCTTGAGGGATAGGAACTTGTTTTTTGTTAACCAACCCATAAAAATCCTCCAAAATCTAAAATACTTTCTCCAAACTAATACAGGTACGATATATCTTAAATGGTTCAGTTAGGAGCAAGTTGGTGTTCTAGCAGTCCAACACACGAAGCTGAAATAGACCTGAAAAAAGTTGCCAAACATGTACTTGTTTGACGAGGATCAAGGCCGAAACTACAGTCCGAACAACTTACTTACACTACGGGCTCCAAATGGAAGACGTGACTCAGGAAAACCAACGAATCACCAATACTCACGCAGACCAGCTCAACCGACAGTGCTACTGCGTCACTCTTGACCGCAAAGCGCTCAACGAGAGTCTCCTGAATCAATTCGCGAACGCAGGAGACGAAGCATCAGCGGCCCCCGAGCTCGACCAGCTTTTTTCAAACACACCGGTTTTCGTCCCTCACGCTGACATAGAGTCGATGGAACGGATCGTTCAGGCGATCGAATCAGCCGCCGAGCTTCCGTTGTATCAGGAGCGCGCCCTGTCCTGGGCGCCGGAAATCGCCCGCTTCGATCCAGGCCCCCTGGGCGCCTTCATGGGTTACGACTTTCACCTCGGCCCCGAGGGCCCTCAGCTGATCGAGATCAATACCAATGCCGGCGGCGCGTTTCTGAACACGATGCTGGCCCGGGCTCAACATCGATGCTGTGGCCCATCGCAACAGACCGCAACGACCAAGCAGGCGCTGGATGGATTTGAGGACGCGGTGTTGGAGATGTTTGAACAGGAGTGGAAAAAGCAGCGTACTGACTCGATGCCCAGCTGTTTAGCCATCGTGGACGATGCCCCGGAAAGCCAGTTCATGTTCCCCGAATTCCAGCTGGCCCAACAGCTACTTCAGGCCAGAGGCATAGATACCTTGATACTCGACCCGTCGGAGCTTGAATACGTCGATGGTGCATTGACCGCAAAGGGCAAGCCCATCGACATGGTGTACAACCGGCTGGTGGACTTCGCACTGGAGGCCCCAGCTCATGAAGCGTTAAGGCGGGCGTATCTTGATGGCGCGGTGGTGGTAACCCCCAACCCCCGTGTGCATGCGCTCATGGCGGACAAACGAAACCTGATCCTGCTGTCTGATCCTCAGACCCTGCACGACTGGGGGCTGAGTGATGCTGATGCAAGATATCTTGAGAGCGCCGTACCCAAGACCCGCCTGGTTTCAGCAAGCGACGCAGCAGAGCTGTGGAGGTCCCGGCGTGAACTGTTCTTCAAGCCGGTTGCTGGCCATGGCAGCAAGGGCGTCTACCGGGGCAACAAATTGACCCGGCGCGTTTTCGAAAACATTCTTAAAGGCGACTATATCGCACAGAACTTCGTTCCTGCTGGGGAGCGAAACATGAAAATTGACGGCACCGTCACCACCAGAAAGGTCGACATTCGTCTTTACACCTACGCGGGGAAAAGTTTGCTCGCCGCTGCCCGTGTATACCAGGGCCAGACCACCAACTTTCGTACGCCTGGAGGTGGTTTCGCGCCCGTGTTTCAGTTGTGATCGTCTAACTCTTACACAGAACGTCAGGTGGTTGAACTATCAAAAAAGGTTGCCTACACTTTTTATACTCAAATCGAAAGAACCTCTCGATCATAAAATCGTTGTAACCCTTACGGAACATTCCGGCGGGAGAACGTTGCTTGTCGACGTTATCAGAGGAGATACCGCATGTCATATTGGCGCTTCTTCGGCATGATCGCCGCGTCCACGGTCGTCATGTTCGGTCTGATGTACGCAAATTCCTATGCGTGGGAACACCTTTACTACAGCGAGAGCCGCGTCTACATGGCGTTCTATATGGGCGCCGCAATGGCTGTCATCATGCTGACCTTTATGCTGACCTTTATGCTGAGAATGTACACAAACAAGACCGTTAACATGGCTATTTTCGCAGGTAGCGCTTGTCTTCGCCGGCGCACTGTTTCTGTTCCGCAGCCAGGATTTCATCGAAAATAAGGCCTGGATGAAGGCGATGATCCCGCACCACTCCATCGCAATTCTCACCTCTCGCCGGGCCGAAATCACCGATCCGCGAGTGGCGAAACTGGCCGAAGCGATCGTGCTGGCGCAGGACCGCGAGATTTCCGAGATGCGGTTCCTGGTCGAAGACATCGACCGCAATGGTGAAGCCGGTGCCGACGCGGCCCTTGGGCAGTCGAATGAACAAGCTCAGGTCGAGACCGTAGCCGAGGCACTGGCTACACCCGTTATTGCCGGCATTCGCCCGGCTCCGTTGACCGAAGCCGAAATTACCCGTGCTCTTGGCAAAGCCGCGACCTGTCGGTTTGAACGGGCTGTCGACGCCGACCCGATTCTGGCGACGGTGGACGGGCGAGGCGTCGCTAAGATTTCCGGTTCGCTGATCCTGCTGGAAGGTGACAGCACGACGATGGAGGCCGAAGGTGTTCGTATGACGCTGACGCCCCCCGAAACCGATGCGGGCGAAGGCGCCGATCTGATCTTTGATTTGATGACCGAGCCGCCGCTGCGCGTAGGCTTCGACGGCTACTGGACCTGCAACTGAAGGAGGCTTTATGCCCAACGATACTCAGATGAAGAAGGCCGCCCTGTACCGGATGGTTATGCCTGGACATACCTGTCCTTTTGGCCTTAAGTCCAAAGACTTATTGGAGCGTGAGGGCTTTGAGGTTGAGGATCACTCTCTGGAGACCCGCGAAGATACCGACGCCTTCATGCGCGAGCATGATGTCAAGACTACGCCGCAGACTTTCATCGATGATGAGCGGATCGGCGGCTATGAAGACCTTCAGGTTCATTTTGGCAAGAAGAACCCGGAGGCGGACGACACAACCTATCAGCCGATTATCGCGCTGTTCTCGATTGCGGCGTTGCTTGCGCTGGCTTTCGCCTGGGTTGCGCTACCATCGGTGTTCGCATGGCAGACGTTGGGCTGGTTTATCTCAATATCCATGGTTCTGCTGGGGCTACAGAAGTTGAAGGACATCGAGAGCTTCTCGACCATGTTCCTGAACTACGATCTACTGGCGAAGCGCTGGGTGCGCTATGGCTATGTCTATCCGTTTGTCGAGACGGGCGCGGGCCTTCTTATGACGGCGACGATTCTGCCGTGGCTGTCGATCCCCGGCGCGCTTTTTATCGGCACGGTGGGCGCGGTGTCGGTCATCAAAGCCGTTTATATCGACAAGCGTGAGCTGAAGTGCGCCTGTGTCGGCGGCGATAGCAACGTTCCGCTGGGCTTCGTCTCCCTGACCGAAAATCTTATGATGGTCGGCATGGCGGTGGTGATGACCGTCGTAATCTTCACCTAGTGCCGTCCAGCCATCCGGGACGCGGACGTTGATTTTTCTGGAAACGTTCCGGACGAATGTGGTTGTCGCTTTGCTCGATCTACTCGCGTTCGGTGCGCTTCGAAACCAGCCACCCAAGAAACATCCATCTTGTGGAGTAGGCCAGCACCATTGGCAAGACCAGCCACTGGGCGAGCGGCAATATTCCTGTGCCGGTCACAGCAAGTTCGGGCATCCTTTCGCTGTAGCTCCACCGCTGTCCGTCTCCTGTCGCCCAATGCTCAAAAACGATCGTCACGATCAATCCGACACAGAGATAGACCAACAGAGTCGACCGGCTCCAGGGTTTCGACACCCAGAACCAATCTCGGGATAGACATGCCGCCATCGTGTACGCGCCAAGGGCTATATTCGCGTCTCCGAGGGTCGCACGTGTACAGAGCCAGACTACATCCCAGTGACGCGCTTCGGCCATACCAAGGAAAAACGGCACTTGTGCCATTTCCCAGAAAAAATGCAGAAAGAAGCTTACACCCCAGACCATTAGAGCGAGCACGGCTGCGGCCATTGGCCTGCGCGAAATGTTTAGAAACGCCACTTCACCTCCAATAGGGCCAGACCGCCAACTTTCGTACACCTGGCGGTGGCTTCGCGTCGGTGTTTCAGGTCTGAATAATCACCCCACACCCATTTCATCCTGTGCACCGCATCACCACCACCACCCCTTATAGACTAGCCTCACGAGACATTAAATTTTCTCGCGTCGTAAGCGTAAGGCGTTCACCACCACAGAGAGGGACGACGCACTCATTGCAAAGGCAGCGAAAATCGGGCCTATCAGAATGCCGGTAAAGGGATAAAGAATGCCTGCAGCGATGGGAACACCCGCCCCGTTGTATACCAATGCAAAAAACAGGTTTTGTTTGATATTGCGCATCGTTGCAATCGAAAGTTTTCTGGCACGGACAATCCCGTCCAGATTTCCCTTAACCAGCGTAATTCCAGCGCTTTCAATGGCGACATCTGCACCTGTCCCCATGGCAATACCCACGTCCGCCTGAGCAAGAGCGGGTGCGTCGTTCACACCGTCCCCTGCCATGGCCACCCGTTTGCCCTGGCTTTGGAGTTCACTGACGATCCTGGCTTTGTCTTCTGGCAGAACATCCGCCCGGATCTCGTCGATGCCTAACTTCGCGGCAACAGCCCTGGCAGTTCGCTCATTATCGCCGGTTGCCATAATAATCCGGAAACCCAGTCCGTGAAGTGCTCGCAGCGCTGCTGGAGTCGATTCTTTAACTGGGTCAGCGACGCTAACGAGGCCGGCTACCGCCCCATCCAACACAACGAACATAACGGTTTCACCTTCGTCACGTCGGGTGTTGGCGACATCAACCAAATGGCCCCCATTCAGTCCCAGCTCTTCCAGCATTTTGGCATTTCCCAGTGCCACCGGCTTTCCGTCAACCACGCCTTTGACGCCCTTACCTGTTATGGCCTCAAAATCATCGGCTTTACCGAGTGTCACATTACGTGCTTCGGCGCCCGCGACAATCGCTTCAGCCAAAGGATGTTCAGACCCCTTTTCCAGCGTGGCCGCTAACCGCAGAATCTCTGTTTCATCGTGGCCGGACTCGGGCAAAACCGCGACGAGCTTTGGCTTTCCTTCGGTCAAGGTACCGGTTTTGTCGACAATCAACGTATCAACTTTGGCAAAGCGTTCCAGAGCTTCCGCGTTTTTTATAAGCACACCCAATTGTGCGCCACGACCCGTCGCGGTCATGATCGACATGGGGGTTGCAAGTCCCAATGCGCACGGGCAGGCAATAATCAACACGGCAACCGCGGACACCAGCGCATAGGACAGCGCCGGCGCTGGACCCCAGATCGCCCAGGCGATAAAAGACAGCACCGCTATCCCAATAACGGCCGGTACAAATTTGCCGGCCACCATGTCAGCGAACTTCTGGATTGGAGCACGGCTGCGCTGAGCATTGGCAACCATCTCGACAATCTGGCTCAACGTGGTATCCGTCCCTACGCGGGTTGCTTCCATCACCAAGCTGCCAGTTCCATTAATCGTGGCCCCGGTGACCTTGTCACCGCCCACCTTTTCCACCGGTACGGGCTCGCCGGATATCATGGATTCATCAATGGACGACCGGCCTTCAACAACCACGCCGTCTACCGGTACTTTATCACCTGGGCGTACACGCAAGTGGTCGCCAACTTGTACATCTTCCAGGGGAACTTCTGCTTCAGTGCCGTCTGGTCTGATCAGTCGCGCCGTTTTGGCGGCCATATCGAGCAGCGCACGGATGGCCTTACCCGTGCCTTCGCGCGCACGAAGTTCCATCAACTGGCCAAGCAGAACCAGCGTCACGATAACGGCGGCCGCTTCGAAATAGACCCCGACATGACCACCTACTCCGCGGAACCCCTCTGGAAATATACCAGGCGCCAGCACAGCAACAATGCTGAAAATATAGGCGGCACCTACGCCCATAGCAATCAAACTGAACATGTTCAGGTTCATGGTGCGAAACGAATTATAGCCACGAGTAAAGAACGGCCAGCCTGACCACAGAATCACCGGTGTAGCCAGTACCAGCTCAATCCACTGCGACATGCGTTCACCAAAAAAGTCGCGGATGGCCATGATGCCAACGAAGGGGGCCATAGTCAGAATCAGCAAGGGTATAGAGAAGGCCAGCGCAACCCAGAAGCGACGGGTAAAATCCACGAGTTCGGGGTTGGGCCCTTCATCGCCCACCGTGGCGGACTCTACTTCCAACCCCATTCCGCAAAGCGGGCAGGCTCCAGGTTTGGCCTGGCGAACCTGGGGGTGCATGGGACAGGTATACACCGTCCCTTCATAACCGGAGGGCAGCTTGTTGTACTTCGAATCATCGCCTGATGTCTTTGTGTCGCTACCAGAATGGTGATGACAGTCATGACCCGAGTGCGATTTGTCACCCGCCTCTTCTAACGGGACAAGGTGCATCCCGCACTTTGGGCAATCCCCAGGCTTATCCGAGACCACTTCGGGGTGCATCGGACAGGTGTATTGTGTAGCGGCCACAACAGGCGCTGACGCCCCGGGACTGGTTGTGCTATTTTTCGAGGACATAATTCGACCATCCTTTTTTGGTTATCATCTTCGATCCAGAAGACCCGATTTAAAATCTTGTATCTAGATCAAGTAGGGACTCATACCGTGTTGTCATCATTGCTGGCTCGCGAAGCCGCCGCGAGTTGGCGCCAGCTGCCCCAACGAGGGATAAACATCGGTACTTGCCGCCTATAGTTGCGATAAACGTCTCCGAACTGCTTCAGTACTTGCTGCTCCTCACGTCGAGCCAGCCAGGTGTAGACCAGCACGATCACCGGAAAAAGGCCTATTGAAAAGAGCGTTGGCCAATGCACCACGCCTTCGCCAAACAGAGCAATGAATAGCCCTGTGTACTGGGGATGCCGCACATACGCATACAACCCGTCTGTCACCAGGCGATTTTCTCCTCGCGCCTTGTGAACCTGGCGCCAGCCCTGAATAAAGAGCCCTATTCCCGTAAATGCGATCGCGTAGCCAAGCAACATTGAGACAAGCATGCCGGTTTCGCCAAGCCCAACCAGGGTCGACCATAGACTGGCGCTAACATACTCGCTGTCGAGACCGAAAAAGCGCACTAGCAGATAGATAGTGAGCGGAAAACCGTACATTTCGGCATAAAGCGCGATGATAAAGGCCTGCACCACACCGGCACCGGCCCACTCTCGCCAGTTCTTTGGCGCAAAATATCGATAAAAAAACCAAGACACCAAAACGATAACGATCAGGGTAATGCCCCAGGCTCCAGCGTGGTTGAAGGACTCATTCATAGATCGTCCATCCGGCCAACTTGACTGGCCAGGCGCTTCGATTCGTTGTTTTCCATCATAAAAAGTAACTCCATGTATATGTGTTAAACCGACAGTCTTTATCCGGCTTTCGCCGACTTTGCGATACTGATGGGCTGGTATCTCGACCAGGCGACCAGGGCAAGCCCAGCAATGATCATAGGCAGAGTTAACAACTGCCCCATGGTCATCCAGCTAAAGGCGATGAACCCCAGTTGCGGGTCGGGAAGGCGAACAAACTCGACAGAAAAACGGAAAACCCCATAGAGCAACAGGAACAGGCCGGACGTTGCTCCATTTCCGCGAGGGTTGATCGAAAACCACCACAGCACCGCGAACAACACGACACCTTCCAGTGCAAACTCATACAGTGAAGACGGGTGGCGCGGCGCGGGCCCCATATTGGGGAATACCATGGCCCAAGGTACCTCGCTGGCTCGCCCGGGAAGCTCGTAATTGATAAAGTTGCCGATGCGCCCTGCTCCGAGGCCAATCGGCACCAATGGTGCGATAAAGTCCGTAAGCCGAAAAAAAGGTAAGTTTTGCTTGCGGGCAAAGACCAGGGTTGCGACTAATACCCCGACAAAGCCCCCATGAAAACTCATGCCGCCTTCCCAGATTTTGAATAACCAAAACGGATTGTCAGCCAGCTTGTCCAAACCGTAGAACAGCGCATACCCCAAGCGCCCGCCCAATATGACGCCCATCATGCAGTAGAAAATCAGCGTTTCGACGGCATCGGTACTCAACCCCAATCGAGGAGCCCGGCGACGTCCCAACCACCAGGCAGCCAGAAAACCAACCAGGTACATCAGGCCGTACCAGTGGATTTGCAACGGGCCCAATGAGATCGCTATGGGATCGATTGTTGGATAGTTAAGCATCGGTTCTCACATTCCTATGAGCGAAAACTGGATCTTTGTTGAGCGTTTCATCGATCCGTGTAAGCATCTCGCCATCCAATATCCGGGCCCTAGCGTGGTTGAAGGAGTCATTCATAGATCGTCCATCCGGCCAACTTGACTGGCCAGGCGCTTCGATTCGTTTTTTTCCATCGTCAACAGTGACTCCATTAGCTCTTTGACCTCCGGAATCTCGGCTTTCCCGACCAGTGTTTGGTAGAGATCGATTATTTGATCGTGATAATCGAACACCTCACGGCAGATACCGTTGAAATCAAGCGTTGCATAGGGCTCATCACAAGTTCGGTGAGTTTTAATGGGATTATGGTAAAGGTAGTCATAAACCCTTGTTTCCAAGGCATTGTTGCCTGCTTGGCGTTCAAACTCGTTCACAATACGCCTAATTTCGGACTCATGAGCGGCCAGGTAGTCCAGAAGCGCCCTGGCCCGTTCTTCCTCATGCCGCGTCGCACAGTGTGAAAGGCAGCGCGCCAGGTGTGCATGCAGATCACTTGTCCATTCGATCAGTTCCCTAAACGTTTTAATGTCCATTTGGAGTTACCTTTGATGTGTGTTTTGTTTTCGAGTGATGGGCTAGAGCCCACTTCTTTCAAACCATGCATCATAGATCCGCCTGTCCCATTTGCTCTGAACGTAGGCGATGGTGGCTTTCTGGTCGTCCCTGGAGAGCTTGTCTCCGAAAGCTGGCATTTGCCCTCCGATGGGGGCGCCACCTTGATCAATTGTGCGCATCAGCATATCGAGTGGATGGTGCCAGGCGTGGCCAGTTCCGTTGAGCGGTGGCGGCGGATAGGAGCCATCCTTCAGTGTTTTTCTCCAATTAAAGGAGCCTTGAGCGTTGTTGCCATGACAGCTTGCGCAGTTCTCGTCGAATACAGTTTTGCCAAGCTCAATCTGGGCTTGAGTGTACCAGCGCCCATCTACGGTCTGGTCACTGCAGCCACTGATTACTGCGACCAAAACAACGCCTAAAGCGGCCTTTTTCCTACACATGCTGTTTATTCCTCGGTTTCGTGCCATTCGAACATACGCTCTTCTTACAGGTTCTCACTCGTTGCCCGCTCGAACTTTGTCAGCTGGCCAGTCCGAAAACGCAATCAAGTACAAGACAACCAGGTTCACTATGGGAATAAGAATCAAAATTCCCATCCAGCCCGAGTAGCCGGTACGCTGACAGATTCGCCAGGCTGGTATAACAACAACAATGGCAATGACCAGCATCCATAGCCAATGCCCGGCCCACATGGTGTTTCCAAACATATCGCCGTCCATCATGGGATTACCCTCCGATTTACACTGTGAGTATCAGTGATGGTGTGCATTAGACTCATCACTGTTCATCGCCTTGCGTCTGGCGGAAGACTTCAGGAATATCTGTTCGGCCACCGCAATAACAATCATCGTGACCACCGCCACACCGATCACAAAGGGGTCAGAGTTCAATTTGACCCAAACAAAGCCGCCCAGAACCATCAGATCCAAACCGATCGCCACGACGGGCACCCACCTCTTGGCCTTCACATCCTGATACAGGTAGCGCAGCACGCCCCAGTGAATCGAGATGTCCATAATCAGATAAAAGATAATACCGAGGGCCGCAATCCGTGAGAGATCAAAAAAGGCGGTCAGAACCAGGCCCAGCACCACGGTATAAACAAGCGTGTGTTTCTGGATGCTACCCGGCATACCAAAGTGGCTGTGGGGTACCAGTTTCATCTCAGTCAACATGGCCAGCATGCGGGAAACCGCAAAGATACTGGCAAGAATGCCCCCAGCGGTCGCCATCATGGCAATCGCCACGGTGAACCACAGACCATAATCACCCAGTGCCGGACGTGCTGCGGCAGCCAGGGAGTAATCCCGGGTTTCGATGATTTCGGCGAGGGACAGATTGCTTGCAACGGCAAAGCCCACCAAGGTGTAAATAACCACGCAGGCGGCAATGGAGATCACAATGGCGCGACCAACGTTACGCTTCGGGTCTTTCACCTCGGCGCCGCTGTTGGTGATGGTGGTAAAGCCCTTGAAGGCCAGAATGCCGAGGGCTGTTGCACCCAGAAAATTGCCTACAACGCCGGTTTCGCCGCTGCTGGAAAAGTCGACCGCAAGGCTGTCAGCTAACCATACGCCCACCAGCCCGAAGGCCAGAATGCCACCAATTTTCAGGACACCAATGAACGAAGCGACGCCTTGAATCCAGCGATTGCCCAGCAGGTTGATCATGAAGGCCGCCAAAATAAGCGACACGCCCAGTATCGGTACCATGCGCCCGCCCTCATCGCCCCCGAACAGTTGCATGGTGTAAGACCCAAACGTGCGGGCCAGAAAACTCTGGGCGATCACCATCGAGAAATACATCAGTAAGGCATTGAACCCCGTCGATAAGCGATCGCCGTAGGCCTTGTGCAGATACATGCCAATCCCACCCGCTGACGGGTAAGCGTTGGAGATTTTGATATAGGAATAGGAACTGAAGGAAATGACGATTGCGGCCGCCAGAAAAGCCAGCGGGAAAAGTGCACCCGCCATTTGCGCCATTTGTCCGGTAAGCGCGAATATGCCGGCGCCAATCATGACACCG